>Ga0182027_10013120_pt1 | contig 11588 bp, 5 predicted proteins | sample 712E1DmetaG_FD_121300 | JGI IMG/M metagenome (GOLD analysis project Ga0182027, IMG submission 121300) | Permafrost microbial communities from Stordalen Mire, Sweden - 712E1D metaG (Illumina Assembly) | ecosystem: Environmental > Terrestrial > Soil > Wetlands > Permafrost | place: Sweden...
CAGCATCCGCGTACTGGCGGTGGTGGCCGCAGCCAGCTATCGCGGGCAAAGGGAGAGAGCGCAAGCCCTGGCCGCCTCGGCACTGGCGGATCTCGACCCAACGGTGCGGATTGCGGCGGCGGACGCGCTGCGGTCCCTGCGCGCAACCAACGCGGTGGCCGCTCTCGACCGCGCATTGCACATCGAGGGCGACGATACGGCACGGGAGCATCTGCGGGAGGCGATCCGCGTTCTGCGTCTCCCCAGCGCAGACAATGACGAGGCGCAATGAACGACTGTGCCAGCGCGGCGCTCTATCGATCGCGATTGCCCCTATCGACGGGGCAACGATTGCAGGGAGGGATACGAATCTCTACGCAGCGGTCTCGCGCGAGCTGCGCGCAGCGATGAAGGACCACACGCACAGCAGCACATAGACCAGGCATATCACCGCCAGCAGCGCCTCGTCCGCAACTGCAACCGGATAGGCCAGCGGCGAGCCGTGCGCATGTATATATACCGCAATGGCCCGTGGCCCCGCTCCCAGAAGCCCCAGCAGACCCACCACCGCCGCCACATGCATCCAAAGCGCCCGCCGCTTTGCGTCCGCCGTGCGGGCCAGCGCGCCGGAGACCGTCAGCGCCAGACCGGTCCAGGTTGGGATCAGTGCGCTCATATGCACGGCCCCCGTGGCCTCAAATCCCCAAATGCCAATCACAATCAATACGACTCCGAAACAGATGGTCACCTTTGCCATGTTGTGGAACTCCTTTTGCGCTAAACGGTTCTTTGTGCCCAGGCGATGTGAGCTTTCGCCCCACCGCTTGCCACTCTTATTGCTACCGCTTGCAACTCAAGGTTGCAAGCGGATTATCAGGACCGCCGATGCATACCGTGGTGCGTCACGCTGTCGCTGCGGTCTTGATCGCCGCCAGGACCCCGGCCGGCGTTCACTCGTCGGCGGAACAGCAGGCGCGAACCCTGCCGTCTTTGCCGATCAGCGCGGTCGACAGCGAGTGGGTCGGCAGGCCCTCGTCGCCCGGCGTAATCCCCACATCGAAGAACTGCGTCAGCTTGGCCAGTTCGCCGGCCGGCGCAGCCCCATTCTCCGCATCAGAGCCGCTTGCCGCAGCGGAAGACGCACCCGCCGCACCGTTGCTCGACTGTTTGCATCAAGCCAGAAGCATGGGAAGCAGAATCAAACCGGCAGCCGCTCGCAACGCAAATCGCATCGGCAACGCCCTCTTGTGTCCATCATAACTTCCGGATAACTACAGCGACCTCGTGTCCGCGCATCTCTAACCGCGTTTTCCGCACCCGGCAGGCGTATAAAAGGCGTATGGACGATCCTCACGCGCTGCCCGGGCAGATTCATCAGGCGCTGGAGGGCGGCTGGACTGTTCTGACCGCCAACCAGCGCGCCGCGCGAACGCTGCACCACGGGTTCGATCTGCACCATCGCGCGCACGGCCTGACCCACTGGGAGCCTCCGGCGATTCTCGCGTGGGATGTGTGGCTCACCAGCCTGTGGCATCGCCTTCTGCTCGACGGCCACGCCTCCGAACTGCTGCTCAATCCCACGCAGGAGCAGACCCTCTGGCGCGCGATCATCGCAGAGGACAGCGCGGCGGACGGCGCGGCAGAGAGCCTTCGCCCCATCGACGCGCTCGCCGAACTTGCCGCCGAAGCATGGCTGCTGCTGCATGCCTACCGTGGCCGAGGCCGCCTGCAAGCCTCCATCGCCAGCACCGACACTCGCGCCTTCGCCCGCTGGGCCGGCGAGTTCGAGCGCCGCTCGGCCCGCTCGCAGTACATCACCGAAGCGCAGCTCCCCGAGGTCCTGCGCGCCGCATTCGCCGAGGGAAGATTCACCGCAACGCAGCCAACGCAGGCCGGACTCCTGCTGGTCGGATTCGACTCCAGGACGCCCGCGCAGACCGCCCTGCTCGACGCCATCCGCACCACTGACACGCAGATCGAAGAGTTTGCGCAGACCTCGCCGACGCACCCACTCACCCTCGTCGCCGCACCCGACGAGCGCGCCGAACTGACCGCCTGCGCCCGCTGGCTGCGCGCACGCCTCACCGAGCAGCCTGCCGCTCGCATCGCCGTCATCGCTCCCGCCATCGAGACCTCGCGCGCCGAGATCGACCGCGTCTTCCGCCAGACGCTCGCGCCCGAACTCAACGTGATCGATGCGCCCGCCAGCTCCGGCCCCTACGAGTTCTCGCTCGGCGTTCCGCTGGCCCAAACACCGATGGTCTCGACCGCGCTCGACATTCTGCACTGGGGCACCGGCCCGATTCCGCTTGACCGCGTGAGCGCGCTGCTGCTCTCGCCCCACTTCGCCGCGGACAGTTCGGAATCCACAGCAACAACCAGCGTTGACCACTCCGAATTCCTGGCCCGCGCCGAGTTCGACGCCTTCGTCCTGCGCAAACAGCATCTGCTCCAACCCCAGATCACACTCGACGCACTGCACGCGCTGGTTGCAGCGTCGAAATCGAGCGGTAGTCTGACAATCCTGATAAAACATCTGAGCGCACTGCGAACGATCTTCCTGCGCATCGACCGCGCAGTACAGACCCACGCCGAATGGGCCGCAACCTTCCATGATTTGCTCGAAGCCACTGGATGGAACGCACCTGGCCGCGACAGCAGCGTCGAGTTCCAGACCCGGCGCAAGTGGGAGAGCGCGCTGGACGAACTGGCGACCCTGGACTTCGACTCGCGCTCCGACGGCACGCGCGTCCGTTTTGCCGCCGCTCTTGCCGCGCTCGAGCGCATCGCAACGCAGACGCTCTTCGCGCCCGAGTCGCGCCACGCGCCCATCCAGATCATGGGGCCTCTGGAGTCCGCCGGCTCCAGCTTTGACGCGGTCTGGTTCCTGCGCGCTGACGACCTCACATGGCCCACAAAGCCCAATCCGAGTCCCCTGCTGCCCTGGCTCCTACAGCGCGAACTGGCCATGCCCGGAGCCGATCCCGCGCACGACACCGAACGCGCACAACGCATCACCGACCGCATCGCCGCCAGCGCACCGGATGTTCTCTTCAGCTACGCGCGGCAGACCGCCGATGGACAGCAGCGCCCATCGCCCGTTGTTACGGGACTGGCCGCGAACGGGCTGGCCATCGAACTCCGCAACACCGATGAGATTGCTCCCGGCGATCCAAACGCTGAACCTGTCGAATTAGAAGCATTCGCGGACGAGGCGCCCATCCCACCCCCGCCGGACAGCGTCCTGCAAGGCGGCGCGTCCATTCTGCAATCGCAGGCTGCCTGCGGCTTCCGCGCCTTCGCCGAGAAGCGCCTCTTCTCCTCCGCGCTCGACACCGTCTCGCTCGGCCTCGATCCACGCGAGCGCGGCAGCCTCGTCCACGCCGTTCTGGAGCGCTTCTGGGCGGAGGTTGAGACGCAGGCCGCGCTCAAGAGCCTGCCGCTCGACGAGCGCAACGCCCTGCTCAACAGGTTTATTGATGACGCATTCGCCAAGGACCACGCCCATCCCGCATCCGGCTGGCCCCGCGCCTACCTCCGCACGGAACGCCAGCGCCTGCTCAACCTGCTCGGCCTGTGGCTCGACTACGAGGCCATTGAACGCGCGCCCTTCACCGTCCAATCGCGCGAAGAAACCCTCCGCGATGTGCAGATCGGCCCGCTGCGCCTCAACATCCGCGTCGACCGCGTCGACCGCGCACTCGGGGAAGGAAACGCCGGACAACCATCCGGCGAGATCATTCTCGACTACAAGACCGGCCCTGCCAGCCCCGCCGAATGGCTGGGCGACCGGCCAGACGCGCCACAGCTTCCGCTCTACGCCGTCGTCTCTCATGCGCCACAGCTCGCCGCCGTCGCCTTCGCCAGCGTCCGCCTCGGCAAGGACCTGGGCCTGCACGGCTACGAGGCCCGCGACGGAGTTCTTCCCAAGGCCGCAAAGCTAAAGGCCGAAAGCCTCGCAACTCAGGTAGAAGATTGGCGCGAGGTGCTCACCGCGCTCGCCCAAGACTTCCACTCCGGCGAGGCGCTCGTCGACCCGAAGCAGTACCCACAGACCTGCGCGCACTGCGATCAGCGCCTGCTCTGCCGCCTCGACCCCACCACGCTCGGTGCCAACTCTCTGGATGAAGATTCCGGCACCAGTTCCGACTCCAACTTGTCCGGCTCCTCCGATTCCGCAAGCCTGGAGGACGCCCGTGGCTGAACTCCTGCGCTTCCCACCCAGTCCAGCCGCCACGCCGCCCGACGCCGATGCCCGCCGCCAGGCACTCGACATTCGCCGCTCCTTCATCGTCGAGGCCCCGGCCGGTTCGGGCAAGACCGGCCTGCTCATCCAGCGCCTGCTCAAGCTGCTCGCCGACGACTCCGTGGAGCAGCCCGAGCAGGTCCTCGCCATCACCTTCACCCTCAAAGCCACCGCCGAGATGCGCGACCGCGTCCTCGCCCACCTCACCGCCGCAGCTCAATCCAACGAAACCGGCCAATCCACCGCCGAACCCGCCGTCCTGGACCAGATCGCCGCAGCCGCAGCCGAACCACCGCCAGCCGAGAACGACTTCCAGGCGGAGACGCGGGAACTCGCCCGCGCGGTCCTCGCCCGAGACCGTCAGCTCGGCTGGGCGCTCGTCGACCATCCGCACCGCCTCAACATCCGCACCATCGACTCGGTCTGCGCCCAGATTGCGCGCACCCTCCCCGTTCTCTCCGGCTCTGGTGGCCGCCTCACCCCCGCCACCGACGCCGAACCCCTCCACCGCGAGGCCGCCCGCCGCACCCTGCTTCTGCTCGGCACTGGCGACGCCGACTTCGACACTGCCCTGCGCAATCTCCTGCTGCATCGCGACGGCAACCTCGCCGAGTGCGAGTCCCTGCTGACAGAGATGCTCCGCCTGCGCGACCAGTGGGGCGACCTGGTTTTCCTCACCGGGCCACAGCTCGACGAGGCCTGGCTCGACGCCAACGTCCTGCCCCGCCTCGAACTTGCGCTCGACCATGCCATCCGCGCCGTCCTCACGCCGCTCGCGCAAGCCTTCCCCGCCGATCTTCTCGCCGACCTCACCAGCCTCGCCGCCGACCTCGCCGCCGCCGCTCCGTACGCCCCCGGGACGCCATCGCCCATCGCCCTCTGCGCCGACCTCCGCACCCCGCCCGCGCCTCTCGCCGCGCACCTCGATCACTGGCTCGCACTGCTCCACCTGCTCACAACGAAAGACGGAGAATTGCGTAAAGAAAGAGGGATTAACAAGAAAACATTAAAGTTTGACTACAATAGAAAACACTCCAACCACACGCGCCTCACCGCCATCCTCGACGCCCTACGCGACCGCGACGACCTGCTGCTTGCCTTCGAGAGCATTCGCGCCCTTCCCCCCGCCCGCTACCCCACCGACCAGTGGGCTGTCGCCAAATCGCTCTTCCGCGTCCTCAGTCGCGCACTGGTTGAACTCCAATTCGTCTTCAGTGCGCGTAACCAGTGCGACTTCACCGAACTCAGCCTGCTCGCCCGCCACGCACTCAACGCCGACTCAGGAGCGGACGACCTGGCCGCTGCGCTCGGCGCGCGCCTGCAGCACCTCCTGGTCGATGAGATGCAGGACACCTCCACGGGCCAGTACGAGCTGATCGAGCTCCTCACCGCCAACTGGGACGGCTACGGGCAGACCGTCTTTCTGGTGGGCGACCCCCGCCAATCCATCTACCTCTTCCGCCAGGCGCGGGTCGAGCGCTTCATCCGCGCCACGCACACCCAACGGCTCGGCGACCTGCCCCTCACGCGCCTGCGCCTCACCGCAAACTTCCGCTCCCAGCGCACTCTCGTCGAACAGTTCAACCGCGACTTCAATCTCGTCTTCCCCAACCAAGCAGACCCCCACGCGCTGCCCTACACATCCGCCCAACCCACGCTGCCCGCCTCGCCCAACGCACGCGGCGCCGTCTGGCACGCCAACCCAATCTCGACGAACCCTGACGAGGCGGGTGCCCCAGGTCTCGATTCTGAGACCTGGGATCCAAGCGCAAACGCCCCCACTCCCACCCAACTCAAGCAGCAACAGGCCCGCCGCGACGCCCTCGAAGTCCGCCGCATCGCATGCGAGTGGCTCGCGAAGCCGCTTCCGCCGGGCCGCACCGAGCCCTGGCAGATCGCCGTCCTGGTGCGCAGCCGCAACCACCTCAACGAGATCGCCGTCGCATTGAAACAGGAAGATGCAATTCCCTTCCGCGCGGTTGAGATTGAGTCCCTCGGTCAGCGCCAGGAGGTGCTCGACCTCACCGCGCTCACCCGCGCCCTGCTGCACCCCGCCGACCGCGTCGCCTCGCTTGCCGTTCTGCGCGCTCCCTGGTGCGGCCTCTCGCTGGCCGACCTGCACACCCTCACTGGCTGCGACAACCCCGCCCTCCAGGGCCACTCCATCCAGCGCCTGATGGACGAGCGCGGCCACCTGCTGCCCGACGACTCCTGCCAGCGCATGGCCCGCGTATGGAGCGTTCTGAAATTCGCCGCCGCCCAGCGTGCGCGCCTCACCCACGCACAACTCGTCGAACGCGCCTGGCGATCGCTCGGCGGAGACGCATGGCTCACCCAATCTGAGTTGATGAACACAAACAGATTTTTTCAGTTACTGGATGAATTGCAAGTTGAACTGGAAGAAAATCAGTCCGTCAATCTGCTCGATCCAACCCTCCTGCAAAGCCGCCTGCAAGAGCTCTACGCTGAACCCAATCCGACCCCCGAAGGAACTCCCTTCATCGAGCTGCTCACCATCCACAAGGCCAAGGGGCTGGAGTGGGACGTCGTTCTGGTCCCTGCCCTCGAACGTCAGCCAGCCACCGACCGCTCCCGCCTGCTCACATGGTCGGAACTCGAACCGTTGGACGCCTCCGACGAAGACGCCGCACACTTCATGCTCGCGCCCATCGCCGGCCGCGGCGAGCCGTCGAAGGCGCTCAACAACTGGCTCAACGGAATCCACCGCGCCCGCGAGGCGGCCGAGCGCAAGCGCCTCTTCTATGTCGCCTGCACCCGCGCCCGCCAGGAGTTGCACCTCTTCGCCGCGCTCACCGTCTCTACCAATGGGGAGATCCATCCCCACAGCGCCAGCCTCCTCCAGGCCGCGTGGCCCGCCGCCGAGGCCCACTTCTCCCCCACACAACTTCCTGAAATTGCTTCAGTACCGGCAGCCTCAGCCGAACCGTTTGTCCTCGACTTGGCCGCCTCCGCATCCCCCACCCTACAGCGTTTTCCCCTCGACTTCGACCACGCCGCCCGTTTCGCCGAAGCCCGCGCCCACAGGCTGCCCTACGGAGATCCCGACGGCGCCAACGGCTCCAGCCAGGCCCAGTTTTCCCGTCCCGAAGGCTCCTTGGCCGCGCGCTGCTTCGGCAACGTCGTCCACGCCGCCCTGGAAACCCTCGCCGACCGCATCGCCACCGGCAGCTCAGCCGGCGCACTCCTCGCCGAACTCCCCGCCTGGACTCCGCGCCTCGCCGCGCTGCTGCGCGCCGACGGACTTGCCCATGCCACCGTCAACCGCCTCGCCCGCGAGGCCCGCACAGCTCTGGAAAACACTCTGCGCAACCCTGACGGCCTCTGGCTGCTTGCACCCCACGCCGCCGCCGCCAGCGAGTTCGCCCTTACCGCCTGGCCCGAGTCTCATAACGCGGACGGTCAACCCGCCATTCGCCCCACTTCCATCCGCATCGACCGCATCTTCCGCGCCGGCCTCGCGCCCCACGCTCCCGGAGAAGACATCCTTTGGATCGTCGACTACAAAACCACCGCGCCCCACAGCTCTGCCAGCCTCGAAGACTTCCTCGTCCACCAGCGCGCTGCCTATGCGCCCCAGTTGGAGACCTACGCCCGCATCCTCACCCAGCTCCCGCACCCCGCTGACCGGCCCGCGCCCAAAGAGGTCCGCCTCGCGCTCTACTACCCCGTGCTCCCCCGCCTGCTCTGGTGGCCGCTCGCCGCACCACCCGCGTGAGTTACTTGACCATTCAATCCGTTTGAAGAGGGCGCTACTCATTCCATCGCCGCAGACGGATTCAATCCGCCAGCAGAGCAAGTGCGCGCTCCAGCTTCACTCCGCGCGAAGCCTTGAGCAGCACCGCATCCCCCAACCGCAGGTTCGCCTTGAGCCACGCGCCAGCCTCTTCCGGTGTTGCGACAAAGAGCGCACTGGTTCCACCCTGCGCCGCGCCCTCGACCAGCGTCGCAGCAAGCCCGCGCACGCCGACCACCACATCCACGCCGCGCTCCGCCATGCGCTGTCCACACGCCCGATGCAGCGCCTCGCCCTCTGGCCCAAGCTCCAGCATCTCGCCCGCCACCACGATGTGCCTGCCTGCGTGCGTCACCGGCATCGCCAGCAGCGCGTCCACCATCGCATCCAGCGCACGTGGATTGGAGTTGTAACAGTCATTGATTATTTTTGACCCGCGCCAATCGATGATTTCGCCGCGCTTGTCGCCCGCGCGCAACTCATTCAGCGCCGCCGCGCATTCCGCCAGCTTCATGCCGCTCTCCAGTCCCACGGCAATCGCCGCCAGCGCGTTGTGTACGTTGTGCCGGCCAAGCAGATGCAGTTGCACGCTAGCCCGCTCGCCACGCGCCGTCACGGTGAAGGCGATGCCCTCCGCGCCAAGCTCGGCAATCCCGCCCGCGCGTACGTCGGCACAGTCGCTCAGTCCATAGAAGACCGCGCGCTCACCCAGGCTCTCGCCAAATTTCGCGACAAATTCATCGTCGCAGTTCAGCACGGCAATTCCATCCGACGGCAGCGCCTCGATCAGCTCATGTTTTGCGCGCGCAATTCCTGCGATGCCATCGGCGAAGAACTCCAGATGCACTGGCGCTACATTCGAGACGACCGCCCAATCCGGCTCGGCGATGCGCGCCAGCGCGGCGATCTCGCCCGCGTGGTTCATGCCCATCTCGACCACCGCAACCTCGTATTCCACATTGAGCTTCAGCAGTTGCAGCGGAAGCCCAAAAGCATTGTTCAGATTGCCCTGCGACTTCAATACGCGGAAGCGCGCGCCCAACACCTGTGCCACCGCGTCCTTGGTCGTCGTCTTGCCTACTGAGCCGGTGATGGCAACCACGCGCCCGCCCCAACCTCGCCGCACCATGCGCGCCAACTGCTGCAAGCTGGCCAGCACGCAGTCGGCCTCCGCATCGGGAACGCGCAGCAACCGGCGCCGGTCCATCCCTTCGGGCGCAACCCATCCCACGCTCACCACCGCAGCCACTGCGCCTTTCGCCAGCGCGGCAGCAACAAAGTCGTGGCCATTGAAGCGCTCGCCGCGCACGGCAAAGAACAGCTCGCCCGCTGCGACGGTGCGCGAGTCGATCGAATAGACCGAAGCCACGGCGTTCGCCGCGAACTCCCCCTCGGCGTGAATCCACTCCGCCACCTGCTGCAACGTCAGCTTCACCGCATCTCCTTCAAAATTTCCTCCGCAACCGTTACATCGTCGAACGGGACCGTGCGGTCGCGCAGCACCTGTTCCTTCTCGTGCCCCTTGCCTGCGAGCAGGACGATGTCCCCCGCGCGCGCCGCGCGGATCGCAAGCGCGATGGCAGCGGCACGGTCCGGCTCGACGATGCATTCAGTCGTTGTCTCGCTAACGCCGGCCTGAGCCTCGTCAATAATTGCCATCGGCTCCTCGCTGCGTGGATTGTCGCTGGTCAGAATGACCAGATCGCTGCCCTCCGCGGCAGCGCGTCCCATGCGGGGGCGTTTCGTCCGGTCGCGGTCGCCGCCGCATCCGAAGAGCGTAATCACGCGCCCGCCGCGCTCTTTCACCAGCTCGCGCGCCAACGCAATCAGGTTGCGCAGCGCGTCGTCCGTGTGCGCATAGTCCACTACAACCGTGAATCCCGCCTCCGCCGATCCTGGCACCGCCTGAAACCGTCCCGGCGCCTGCTTCAGTTCGCGAACCACAGATGCAATCTCATCGAGCGAAAGCCCGCGCGCCAGCGCCGCACACATCGCAGCCAGCAGGTTAGAGACATTCACGCGCCCCGTGAGCGGCGAACGGATTTCTGTCGCGCCTTGCGGCGTCTTGAACGCAAATCGCGTCTCGCCTGCATGAAGCTGTATCGACTCCGCGCGATACTTTGGAAGATCATCGTTGATACCATACGTCATCACTTGAGAGCGCCGCGCTGCATCGCAGAGACGATGGCAACACGCATCATCTAAGTTCAGGACAGCGACCCGTGGCGGAACCGCACCCACGCCTTCAAACATTCGCATCTTTGCAGCGAGATACTTCTCCATCGTCCCGTGATAGTCCAGATGGTCCTGCGTAAGATTGGTGAAGATCGCCACGTCCGCTGGAATGCCCCACACACGCTCCTGGGCCAGCGCGTGCGAGCTCATCTCCATCACCGCTTCGGTCGCACCCGCCTTCACACCATCGGCAAAGATCTTGTAGATGTCGCTCGACTCGGGCGTGGTATGCGGCGAGACGCGCACCTCATCGCCGATGCGCGTCTCGATCGTCCCGATCAGCACGCACTTCCGCCCCACGCTGCGCAGCATCTGCTCCAGCAGATACGCGGTCGTCGTCTTGCCATTGGTTCCCGTCACCGCGCTGATCTTGAGCTTTCGTTCGGGATGCCCCATTACCGCCGCGCTTAACTCGGCCAGCGCGCGCCGCCCATGCGCGACACGAACCGCGCCGATCTCCAGATGCTCACGGCGCAGATTTGCATACGCCTCCTGCGAGTCGGTCACGATGGCTGCCGCACCCTGCGCGATGGCTGCGTCGATGTAGCGGTTGCCGTCGGTCGTCCCGCCACGCATCGCCACAAACGCAGAGCCCGCCCTCACGCGGCGCGAGTCGTACTCGACGCCAGCGACTTCGCCGGCGACGCCTCCACTCTCAATCCTTGTAACTTCCTGCAGCGCGTCAGCCCAATGCATAAGTTCAATTCTATGTCCGCACGCCGATGAGGCCGCGCAGCAATGTGATCGCGCAGCAATGAGTCCACGTTCTATCGTGTGAAGCGCACGACCACTTCGGTGCCCAGCGGAACCATGGTGCCGGCCGCCGGCGCCTGCTCGCGCGCCAGACCGCTGCCCACCGGCTCAACCCGCAGGCCGAGTCCCGCCGCCGTCTCCACCACGTTGCGCAGCGCGGAGCCTGTAAACGACGGCACGGCCACGCGCGCGCCCGCATCCACCACAACCGAGCCGTTGGCGCGCGGCTGCACCTGTGGCGCGACGATGGGAGCGCGCAACGCGGCAGACGTGCCCGAAGCGGCGCCCGGCATCGCCGAATTTGTCCCGCCATTGGCGTTGAAGGCAGCCAGAACCCTGGCCGGCAGAAGGCCCAGGATGCGCGAGGTCTTTGTACTGCCAGCGGCCTGTGACAACGGAACGGGTGTATCAGCCGCATCCGTTGCCGCGGCAGCGCGGGCCGCGTTCGCGTCCGTCGCGGCGATGGACGAGGCGTGCAGCGGGTCGTCCGCGGGCAGGTTGTTGATCTCGTCGAACATTGCGTTCAAGTCGCCCAGATGCTCACTTGGCGCATCGTCCGCAGTGCCCTCTGAAGCCGCCGCGATCAACTGTTTGGTCGTCTTCAGCGGCTGGTCGTGCGGC
>Ga0182027_10013121_pt1 | contig 11587 bp, 8 predicted proteins | sample 712E1DmetaG_FD_121300 | JGI IMG/M metagenome (GOLD analysis project Ga0182027, IMG submission 121300) | Permafrost microbial communities from Stordalen Mire, Sweden - 712E1D metaG (Illumina Assembly) | ecosystem: Environmental > Terrestrial > Soil > Wetlands > Permafrost | place: Sweden...
AAGAGTTCCAGCGCCATCTGGACGAGAACGGGGTTCAGGTCTTCCCCGACACGATCGCTTTCATCGACGGTTTGCACCAGCGCGGAATTCGCACCGCCGTCATCTCGGCCAGTCGCAACTGCCAACCGGTGCTACGCGCCGCGGGCGTCGAGGATCTCTTCGAGACCAGGGTCGACGGCGTCGTCGCCGCCGAGCTCGGGCTCCCGGGAAAGCCCGATCCGGCCGTCTTTATCGAGGCGGCAAGGAGGCTCGAGGCCACACCCGATCGCGCGGCGATCGTCGAAGACGCGCTGGCCGGGGTCGAAGCCGGTAGGAGCGGCGGCTTTGCGCTCGTGATCGGCGTCGATCGTACGGGTCACCCCGACGATCTGCTCGAGCACGGAGCCGACGTCGTCTCGAGCGATCTCGCGCAGCTACTCGAGGATTAGCTGAAAGACCGCCGGTCGGCGCGCACGCGTGAAATATCCGCCGCAGTGGGTATAACCAGTCCGCGATGGAACGGCCTGGACGTGCGTATCGAAAAGCCGCACTCACCTTCGTAGTGCTCCTCTGCGGGGCGGGAGTGTTTGCAGCCTGGTACGCGTCCGATGACAGCCAGGCCGCGTCACCGGTGTGCCGGTCGCAAGTGCTTCGCGGCGTGCTGCCCGTCTGGGCGCGCGCAGGATTTAGCGATCCTCGTCCGCGCGGGCCGTACGTTCTAAGCGCGGCCGGGAAGATGGCCGCACTGCTTTGGGCTGATCCCCTCCTCTCGCCCCGGCCGACGGATCACAACAACAAGATCCTCTGGGTCTCACGCGTCAAGTCCGGGTCCTACTCTGACCTGCGGATCAGCGCCCAACGGATGATCGGGTCGGCCAAGGTCGGCTCACCCGTCGGGCGCAAGTTAATCGGCGGGCCGGGCCCGTCGATCATCGATATGCCCGCCGCGGGATGCTGGCGGTTCACCTTGCGCTGGTCTGGCCAGCTCGACACCCTCGATCTCAGGTACGTCGCAAACCACTGAAATACGAGGCCGTTTCGATGGACATTCTTGGCAGACAGGAGCGATGTCCGAGGATGATTAGCATTCGCCGGGGAGACCGCCGGTGACCAGCATCCTCGCCTCCTTCGCGATCAGCCTGGCGGTGAACGCCGCCTTCTTTGCCGTGGCGGCGGCGCGGAAGACCGACGTGGTCACCGATCTCTCCTACAGCCTTTCCTTCGCCGTTTTGGCGATCGGGCTGCTGCTGCTCGACGGCGCCTACTCGGCCGCCCAGCTTCTCGCCGCCGTCGCCGTGCTCGTCTGGGCCGTTCGCCTCGGCGCCTATCTCTTCGGCCGCATCCTCCGGGTCAAGGTCGACCACCGCTTCGACGACATGCGCGAGCGGCCGCTCCGCTTTGCCCGCTTCTGGTTCTTGCAGGCGATCACGGTTGCGATCGTGATGCTGCCGGTGAGCTATCTGCTGAGCCGCGCGAAAGCGCCCGCTCTCGGCGCCTGGGCGATCGCCGGCGGGGCGGTCTGGCTGGCGGGTCTCGCCGTCGAGTGGCTGAGCGACGCCCAGAAGTCTGCTTCCAAGAAAACGAGCGAGCGCTTCGTCACAAACGGCCTCTGGCGCTACTCCCGCCACCCCAACTACTTCGGCGAGATGCTCGTGTGGTGGGGGATCTTCGCCTTCGCCGTTCCGTTCCTGCACGGGCTCGCGTTCTTGGTGGCGGCCGGGCCGGCGTTCATCACACTGCTGCTTCTGTTCGTGAGCGGGATCCCGATGCTCGAGCGCAGTGCCGAGGCCCGTTTCGGCAACGACCCCGCCTACAGCGAATACAAGCGGCGCACGAGCATTCTCGTGCCCCTGCCGCCACGCCGGTAGAGCGGGGCTCTCACTCCCGCATCGCCACGACGCAGAGCGCGCCCTGGCCCGAGTGCAGCGCGGCGACCGAGGAGATCTCCTCGACGAACAGCGGCGGGAAGCCGAGCCGGCGCTCGAGCTTGGCCGCAAACTCGTTCGCGGCGACTGGATCATGCCCGTGCACCACCGCGTAGTTGCGAAGCGGCGTCTCGGCGTGGATGCGGGCGGTCATCTCGATGATCTTGGAGACGTTCTGGCGGATGCTCAGCGCCTTGCCGTAGAGGATCGATGCGCCCGCCTCGTCGACCGAGACGATCGGCTTCAGATGCAGCGCCCGAGCGAGCACCCCCTCGAGCGGACTGACACGGCCGCCCCGGATCAAGAAGCGCAGGGTGTGGACGCCGACCAGGAGATCGGCCTTGCGGGAGTAGCCGTCGATCTCGGCCACGATCTCGTCGTGGCTACGCCCGGCCGCGATTTGCTCGGCGACCCGCAGAACGATCAGGCCGAGTGAGCCGGTGAGGGTGCGCGAGTCGACGACCGAGATCTTCTTGCCGTCCTCGAGCGTCTCGGCGGCGAGGGCGCTGGTGGAGTAGGTCCCGCTCAGCCTGCCGGCGGTGTGCACCGCGATCACCGATTCGTAATGACTGGAGAGGAAGGAGTAGAGGCGCGTGAAGAGCCCGACCGCGGGCTGCGACGAGGTCGGGAAGACCTCCGCGTGCTCGGCGAGCGAGAAGAAGAGCCCGGAGTCGATCGTGAGCTTGTCCAGGTATTCGCTCTTCCCGAACAGCACGTGTAGCGGCACGACGTGGATCTGGTATTGGTCGATCAACTCCTGCGGCAGATCGCAGACCGAGTCGGTCACGAGCGCGATCGGGTATTTACGCTCGTGCACGACCTCGTACTGCAGGCGCATGTCGTCGACCTTCGGCTGGATCACGCGGCCGTGCGCGCCGATCGAGGCGAAAGCCTGCGCCGGCTCGTCGGTGTGAACGTGAATGCGGGCGCGCTCGTCGTTTCCGGCCACGATCACGCTGTCGCCGAGCGGCTCGAGCACGCCTCGAAGCGCCTCGCGATCGATCATCTCCCCGACGACCATGGCCTCGGTGCAGTAGCGGAAGACCGGCCGCTCGCCACCGTGAACGTCGGAGGTCTCGTCACGCGTCTTCTTCTTGGCTCCGAGAATTGAGGTGCCGGCAGGCAGGCCGCGCTTGATGAAGCGCTCGGCGCCGGCGATGAACTCGACGAAGCCGCTCGCGCCGGCATCGACGACGCCGGCGGCCTTGAGCACGGCGAGCTGCTCGGAGGTGTGCTCGAGCGCGTGCCGCACGGACGGCATCGTTCTCGAGAAGAGCTCGTGCATCGTGGGCGCCGAGGCGACCTCGCGCCGGAGCGCCTCCGCCCAGGCGTGGATGACCGAGAGGATCGTCCCCTCCTGCGGATTGGAGATCGCCTCGTAGGCGCGGCGGCGCGCGTTCTCGACCCCGCGCACGAACGCTTCCTTCTCGATCTCGCGCGCGTGGACAAGCGACTCGGAGAGGCCGCTGAAGAACTGAGCGAAGATGATCCCCGAATTGCCGCGCGCACCCATCAGCGCCCCGTCGGCGACCGAGGCCAGCGTCTCGCCCGCAGAGTCGGAGACTTGCGCCGACTCGAGCGCATGCGAGAGGGTGGCCGTGATGTTCGTTCCCGTATCGCCGTCGGCGACCGGGTAGACGTTGATGTGGTTCAGCCGATCCTGGGCAGCGCGAACTCGCAGCAGTCCCGCATAGAACGCCTGGTAGATCTGATTTCCGTCGAGACCGCTCATGGCTGCCCGTCGCCAGCTCGTGCGAGAGAGTTGCAGCCTAGCGTTCGTCTCGCCTGCGTGCGGTCGAAGGCGACCACACCGGCGCTCGAAAAAGAGTGCGGATCGACTGAAAGAGCGACGAAGGAGCCGCTCCGTCCCTCGCTCACGGAAAAACTCGCTCACCTCGTTTGCGGCCGCGCACCCTCGCGCAGGCAGGTTGCGAGACCTCACCCACAAGGTCTCGGCACATGTTGGAGGCCGTCCAGCGTTTCCGGCCCCGGAGAGCGCACTACCCCGCCTAGCTGGCGGCGAACTCGTTGACCCACAGGGTCGCGTTCGAGTACTTGTCGAGATGGGCGACCTTCATGACCGCGATTCCCTCGCTTCGCCACTCGGGCTCGAAGAGGTTCTCGCGATGCCCGGGCGAGTTGAGCCAACCGTCGAGCGCCACGCGCGGCGCACCGAGCCGCCCCTCGCCGATGTAAAGGTTCTCGCCCCAGTCACCGTAGTAGCCGGCGGCGCGCGTATCGGCGTCTGGGGCGTCGCCGCAAGCGTCGTGGGCGAACTCATTGCAACGCACGATCTTGTCGGCCTTAAGCAGAGAAGTGTCGTTCAGCAAGGGGTAGGTGACGAGCGTGGGAAGACCGCGACGATGCCTGACGTAGTTGACGAGGCAGACCATGATGTTCGCCTGCTGATCGAGGGGAAGATCGGTCCGCTCGCCGCCCGGGCAGGTCTGCTCGTCGGCGAGGTAGCTCTTCCAGGGATCGTTCGCGGGATAAAGATCGCCCTTCCGGATCGTCAACGCCGGCAAGCCGGGCACGATAGTGAACTTAAGGGCGCCGACCCGGGACTGTTCCTCGCCGGAGAAGTCCGACCGGCCGCTGCGCACCCACTTGATACCGACGACGGCCAGCAGCAAGACGATCGACACCGCCAGCACGAAGACAGAGCCGAAACGGAACCGCTTCGGCGGCGGAGGCTGCGGCTGCGCGTACCAGTCCCTGTCTTCGACAGCCATTGTCTGTTCCTATCGACGCACGGTCGCCGCGAGTTGACCCCTCGGGTCGTTGTTTCGCGAGTCCAACCGGGGAGAAAAATGTGGCCCATCTGGCTGCGCCGAGTAGACCACGCGGCGAGCGGAACGAAGGGTTACGCGAGCTCGGCGCGTACCGTACCATTGAACGTCTGATTCGCTTGAAACCCGATACCCGGGCGTTTCTCCACCACCGTCCCCCGGCCGAGAAATAGGTGGTCAAGGTGAACCGCCAAGGTGCCGATCTATCGCCCGTGCCTCGCCGCAACCGTCACTACAGCTTGTTATGCCTGCTCGCCTGCGTTTGCGCAGCGGCACTGGCGGCTCCCTCCGCGACAGCGAAGCAGAGTGCAACGAAGTCCTGGGCGCAGCCGCAGATCAAGGAGGTCGTCGCACACGGACTGATGGCGCCGAGTGTCGCCTCGTTCCACGCGAACGATCGGCTGACTCAAACGGAACTGAACAAGTTGCTGCCGGCGCTTCCATCGGAGCTGACCACCGAGACCGGTACCACCACCGACCCGGCCGGTACCACAACCGAGCCGACCGGCCCGACCACCAACCCGAGCGATACGACCACCGAGCCGACCGGCACGACGACCGAGCCGACCGGCACGACCACCAACCCGACAACCACGACGCCGAGCACGCAGCCGCCGGGCTCGCCGGAACCGGGCGCGCAAGTAGCCCTCGACACGTTCGACGCGGCGCTAGTCGATCAGCTCGGGCTGGCCGGCGCCGCGACTCGATTCCGCGACGCCGCCCGGCGTGCGGGACTGGCTCCTCCCAAGCGCTTCGGCACCGAGATCGTCGCTCGCCTGCTCGCGCTGCGCACGAACCACCCCTTTGGCCAGGACAAGCTCGAGCTGCTGCCGACCGACCCGATCACTCGCGCCGAAGCTGCGTACTCGGTTGCGCAGGTGCTCTCGTTCCGAAGTGGAGAGGTGCAGTGGGTCGACGACATCTCATATGAACTCACGCTGCCGACGCTCAGCTCCTGGCAGAGGCGCATCCTCAACTACGCCGTCAGCTTCGTCGGCTACCCCTACATCTGGGGTGGATCGAGCCCGAACACGCAGACCGTCTTCGGCCAGACGGTGCCGGGTGGCTTCGACTGCTCGGGCTTCGTCTGGCGAGTCTACAAGCTCCGGCACTACGCCGGTGAGGGACGACTGAGCGCGACACTACAAGGCCGGACGACCTTCACGATGTCGGTCGAGGTACCGGCCTCCAAGCGCATCGGTTTTGCCGCGCTCCAGCCCGGCGACGTGATCTTCTTCGGCGCTGCGGGCCCGCGCTCCAAGTGGTGGCAGATCACGCACACGGCTATCTACCTCGGCGACAACTGGTTCATCCAATCCTCGAGCAATGGTGTCGACGTCGTCCCGCTCGAGGGCTGGTACCGGACCCAATTCGCCTGGGCCCGGCGACCGCTGGCCGAGGCTGGGCTTACGAACGTGTACTCGGTTCAGCCTTCGTAAGCGGGATCAAAACCAAGAGCGACCGCTCGTCAGACGGTGAGGATGTAGAGCTCGCGAGCGTGATCAGGCTCGCCGGCTCCTGGCGGCAGCTCGCACACGCGCCGTAGCGGCCCGGTTTCGAGCCGGTAGGGCCGGCCCGGCCACACCGCGTCAGGCGCCTCCCGCCTACCCGACCAACCTGCCGACCGCCGGGGGTTGCCGGTACGATCGGAGTCCGAGGCCAACTCCTCGAGATCTCGCCCTTTCGCTCGGGTTTGTGATGACGGCTCTGGATATCTTCGTTCTCATCAGTGGCACCTTCAGCGTGCTTTCGGTTCTCCCGCTCATGTATCTCGCTGTGCGGAGCGTTCGCGACGCCAAGGATCTCCGCAGAATCCAGTACGAAATTACTGGTCTTGTTACCGAGGCCAAGGAGATCAGCGAAGAGGTGCACGCACTCCAACGCGAGATCCAGAGCGACCAACGAGATGCGAAAACCGACGGCGAGCACACCCGGCGCACGGTTGAACGCGTCAGCGAAACCGTTGATCAGGTCAGTTCTGCGGTCGAGAACGTCAACGAAGTTGTCACGGCCGAGGCCACTGCGCCCCACCGCGGTGGCAGCCGCTAGAGCGGATTGCTGCCCTCCTGCGCGGCGTCTCTACTGGTAGACGAGAGCGTCGCGGGTCCGAGCGGAGATCTGAGTAGCGAGGGTCAGATCTGGCTCCAGCAGTGGAAGCCGGGGCGCACTGCTCGAGACGCCGAAGGACTATTGGACGCGGAGAGGACGCTGGAGACGCGGTCTCTGACCCGCACCTAGGCAACAGACAGCCGAGGAGGGCAGGCGGTGCCGCGCCCTCTCGAGCGAGCTGAGCCGTCTAGCCTCGACGAGCCTCACCGATTCGGAACTGAGCGTAAGGAGACCTCGATCTGCCGAAACTGCCTTGCGTACGAGTCGGGATCGCTTAATGTTGCTAGAGAGCGCCTGCGAAAACGGAGGGGTGATGAAGATGAAGACTCGCTGGCTTTGCTGTCTACTCGTGCTCGGACTGGTGATCGGGGTGACGCTTCTGGCCGGTTCCGCAGGAGCACAGGCGGTGAAACCTACCGCCAGGCCCAACTGGCAGCTGCATTCTTTGCCGGCGCTGCCTCACTACACCATGTACGTCTACAAAGCCAAGGTTGGAATCAAGGGTGGCACGACGCTAAGTAACGCCTACAGCGGCACTGGTTCTGTAGGCGACGTCCAGCACGAAAGCTCGACAGACTCTTTCAGCGTGGACGGAACGATCAGCGGGCTGATTTTCTACACGGGCAAGGTCCCGAGTAGCGTGCCCCACACATTGGGCTCCGGCGTTCCGACCGTCGTCAACGGAACATGGACCGACCAGGGCGAAAAGTGGTTGGACCCGGCCCACGGTACGACGGAGCCGTTCACGTGCGGCGGCACGATCGTCTCGACCGCCCCTCCGGGGAACATGAGCTACAAGGCCACGCGAACCGCCTCCAACATCAAGTTCACCCTCCAGACGCAAACCGTGCAGCTCACGAACAAGCCTCCGGAGGCCTGTCCCAACGATTCGCGTGCAGCGTCCCTGGGAGGGATCGAGTCGGACGTCTACATAACCCAGTTCTCGGTCCCGAAGAGCAAGCTCGGTCTCAAGACGATCGTCGAGAAGATCAGCGGCCCACTCGGGAAGTACCGCTCCTACCTCTCCGTAGTCTGCAGCGGTAACGAGAGCGGCTGCACCTACAACATGGCCTGGCAGGGCACCGTGCGCTTCACCCGCGTGCACGTGTTCAAGATAGGTTGATGAAGGTAGGTACTTGACGCACTCGCGGATCGCGGTTACCACCATCGCCTGGACGCGCTCCCCGCGGGTGCGACGCCGGATCGATCACGGTACCGAGGGCCGGTTAGGCAACCCGAACTCGCCCTCCGCCCGCTAGCCAGAGCCGGGCTCGCGACCCTGTACTCGGTTCAGGCTTCGTAGGTTTCAGAAGAGAAAAGCCGACGCGCGGATTCGAACCGCGGACACCGTCGTTGCGAGCGAAACCCTTTGCCCTCTCGCGTCTCTGGCGAACCGCTGGCGGTGCGAGCCCGGAGGGCACAGTGTTCAACACACGGGCCCGGAGAGGATCGTGCCGTCAGCGGCTCGAGGCCGCGCCGGGGCGACCGACCAAAACCTCAGAGCACGTACGCGGCCGCCCAGCGACGCGAGAGAGCCGACGCGCGGATTCGAACCGCGGACCCCTTCATTACGAGTGAAGTGCTCTACCAGCTGAGCTACGTCGGCAGCGACCAAGAGAATAGCGCCCGAGCCATGGCGTTCGTGCCATGGCAAGTTCGCTACTTGGTAGCCGCGTCCCGCTGCATATCCACAACTAGTGTCGACCATCCAAACCGCTTTGCCCCCACCGGTCGCCCCGACCTCGCGTCATAGAACTCGTTGAAACCGCCGCTCTCAACCAACTCCCGCGAGCGTTGAGCCAGCTGGGACGCGTAGCCTGCCTCGCCGTGACGAAGCAGTCCTTGATGCAGAAACCAGTTGGTGTTCATCGAGCAGGGGCCACGCCAGATCAGGCGTAGGCCGTGGATACGGGAGTCGTCGGTATAGGAAGGCTCGTCCAGGGCAACCGAGGGCACTGGATAGGCGGGCCAGAACTCGTGCGGATCGGTCAGGTGGGCAAGCAGGCGCTCCGCGACATCGGCCGGCAGATCCTCGAGGAGCAGAGGCAGCAGGCACTGGATCGTCTTCGCCTCGGCGCGGATCTCGCTAGAGCCGACGAGGTTGAAGAAGAGGCCACGCCGGGGATCCCAGGCTCGCTCGAGCATGGACTGCAGCGCCTGGCTGGATTTGGCATTGGCCCAGTCGGCCAGCTCCGTCTGCCCGGCGCGACGGGCCAGACGCGCGAGCACCTTGAGATTCTCGATCCAGATGGTGTTTACGAGCACGTCCTCGGCGTGATCCTCGCGAGCGAAGATCCGCTCGAGCTCGTAACCGGCGAGCTTGTTCCTGATCTCCACCCGGCGCGATTTGGCGAAGATCTGGAGCACGGCGCGCGGGTCGGCGCCGATGGCCCGGTCGTACGCCGGGCTGTAGTCCAGGCCGGTCTCGAACTGGGCGACGGTCGAGATCAGCTCGTCCCGGTCGGGATCGCGCTCGCGGGCGAGGTAGCGGTAGTAGCGCTCGAGCACGGGTAGCGCTTCGGCCAGGAAATCCTCGGCACCGGCCAGGACGAGGCGCTCGACCGAAGTCGCTAAAACCGGCGGCTGGGTGAAGGCCGTCGTTTGTGGCCGGCGGCGGGGCAGGAAACTCCAGAAGCCGGTGCTCTCGAGGTACTGCCAGGTGCGCAGGTAAAAACGCGCGGAGTGCCAGAAGACGACGTGCGGGATGAAGCCGTTCGGCGCCTGCCAGCGAAAGAGCGAGCGCAATTCGTCGCAGCCGCGGGCGGGATCGACGAGCGACCAGACGACAGCGTGGAAGCCCGAGTCCCAGAGCCACTGGTGGGGGTAAGAACGCTTCGAGGGAATGGAGTAGCGCCAAACCCGGCCCTCAAACTCGACGGTCTCGGTATTCGCCTGCAACAGTGCCCGGGCTGCCTCTTGCATCGCCCTCAAGTTACGGTGCCCATCGGCCATTGGCACCGCGCTCGTTCCCCACTATCTCCTCGCCGTCGACCACGACCGACCTGCGCGGGCGCGGCTCACGACCGCCGTCCCCCACCCCGCACCGGACCCCACCCTCAACCCGACTAGCCAGCCCGCTTCTAGGACGCCGCGATGAGCACACGGCAAAGCCGTGCTCATCGCTTGTTCCTCCCTCAGCGAAAAGTCGCAATGCCTCCTTTCAGGAGGCAGACTTTTCGCTGCTCAGGTTACGGATCGCCTGGGTCAGCGCCGCAGCGCTGAACGGCTTCTGCAGGAAGGCCTCCTGGTGGGCGATTACCCCGCGGGTCCGGACGACGTCGGGTGTGTAGCCGGAGATGTAGAGCACGCGCAGTTCGGGCCGGAGCGAGAGCAGCCGCTGGGCGAGGTCGTGGCCGTTCATCTCGGGCATGACCACGTCGGTCACAAGCACGTCGATCGAGGGCTCCCAGTTGGCCCGCGCGAGCGCCTCGTGCGCCGAGGAGGTGACGAGCACCCGGTAGCCCGCCTCGAGCAGGATCTTGGCGACCAGCTTCCGCACCGCGTCGTCGTCCTCGACAAACAGAATCGTGCCGGCACCCCGTTGCATGCCCTCCGCCCGGACAGCCTTGGCCCGAGTCGCCGCTTTGCTGCGCGGCAGGTAGATACGGAAGACAGTCCCCGATTCCGGCTCGGAGTCGATGGTGATCGCGCCGCCCGACTGCTCGACGATGCCGAGCACGGTGGCCAGGCCGAGCCCCGTCCCCTGGCCGGGCTCCTTGGTGGTGAAGAAGGGCTCGAAGACGTGATCGCGCGCCTCGGACGAGATTCCCTCGCCGACGTCGGAGACGGAGAGGACGATGTAGGAGCCACGCGAGAGCGAGCCGTGAGCGAGGGGAGGCGCCTTCTCGAGCTGGACATTGTTGGTGCCGATCGTGACCGTGCCTCCGTTGGGCATGGCGTCGCGGGCGTTCACGGCAAGGTTGGTCAGAACCTGACCGAGCTGCCCCGGATCGACTTCGACCGAGTGCAGATCCGGCTCCAGCCTGGTCAGCAGCTCGATCTCCTCGCCGAGCATGCGCCGGAGCATGCCCGCGTACTCCTCGACGATCGCGTTGACGTCCACGACCTCGGGCTGCAACACCTGCTGGCGGCTGAAGGCGAGCAGGTGCTGGGTCAGCTCAGCGGCACGCTGGCCGGCACGGCCGATCTCGCCCAGGTAGTTGCGAACCGCGTCCTCGCGACCGTCGAGTGCCTTCGTGGAGATGTCGGCGAAGCCGTTGATGACCGTCAGGAGGTTGTTGAAGTCGTGGGCGACACCTCCGGCGAGCTGACCGACCGCCTCCATCTTCTGGGCGATCAGGAGCTGACGCTCGAGTTGCGTGCGCTCGGTCACGTCGCGCAGAACCACGACGATGTACGAGGGCTCGCCGCTTTCGTCGTGAGCGACCGAGCCGACGCCCTCGAACAGGCGCCAGTCGCCGTTTCGGTGCCTGAGGCGGAAGGAGCGACTCGTCGGCGGCCCGCCCGCGATGATCTCCGTCGCCACGGCACGAGCCTCCTCGAGCATCTCGGGGGGGATCAGCTCCGCGACTTTATGACCGATCAGCTCCTCGAGGTCGTAGCCGAGCGCGTTCCGCACTGAGCGCGAGACCAACCGGATGGTGAAGTCGAGGCTGATGACCGCGATCACGTCGGTGGCTTGCTCGATCACCGCGCGGTGCAGTTCCTCGCGCTCCCGCAGCGCCCACTCGGCCAGCTTCAGCTGCGTGATGTCCACGATCTGGGCGATGTTGTTGATGAAGCCCTGCTCGGGATCGCGCACCGCCGAGACCGAGAGACGGCCCC
>Ga0182027_10013122_pt1 | contig 11587 bp, 6 predicted proteins | sample 712E1DmetaG_FD_121300 | JGI IMG/M metagenome (GOLD analysis project Ga0182027, IMG submission 121300) | Permafrost microbial communities from Stordalen Mire, Sweden - 712E1D metaG (Illumina Assembly) | ecosystem: Environmental > Terrestrial > Soil > Wetlands > Permafrost | place: Sweden...
CTCGCAGGTTAAAATAATTTTTTCTCCCTGCGCGTTTTCCGTCCATAAAGTTTTGGGCTTTTGCTCCGGATTCATTTCTATAACTTTTTGCGCCGCGTCCAAAATGTTCTTTGTGCTGCGGTAATTCTGCTCCAGCTTAATTAACAGGCCTTCGGGATAATCTTTTTCAAAATTTAAAATGTTGGCAATGTCGCTGCCGCGAAACTTGTAAATGCTCTGCGCGTCATCGCCGACCACAAATATATTATGGTGAATAGCCAATAAAGAAAGCAAGCGGTATTGTACCTGGTTTGTGTCCTGATATTCATCCACTAACACGTAAGAAAACTTTTTTTGGTACTTTGCCAGAACTTTGGGAAAATTTTCAAATATTTTTACGGTCAATAAAAGTAAATCATCAAAATCCAAAGCGTTCTGTTTATACAGCGAGTCCTGATAGCGGGCGTAAACTTCGGACAATTTTTCCCGCATCGGCGATTCCAGCCCCAAATTTAAATCAGCCGGCAGTTGGAGCAGATTTTTGGCGCGCGATATAAGTGCGCCAAACAAAGACGGCGGCATTTTTTTGCTGTCTATCCTCAAATCCTCCAAAATTTCCCGCAAGGCTTTTTGCTGGTCGTCGGTGTCAAAAATCACAAAATCCGAACCGTAGCCCAAAGCCGTAATCTCGTGGCGCAGGATCCGCGCGCAGACCGAGTGAAAGGTTCCCATAGTCAACTGTTCGGTGGCCGATTTATAACGCGCCAACAACGCCGTCACCCGACTCCTCATTTCTTTAGCTGCCTTGTTGGTAAAAGTCAAAGCCAAAATATTCTCCGGCCTCACCAGTTTTTGCTCTATTATATAGGCAATGCGATGAGTCAAAGTCTTAGTCTTCCCGCTCCCCGGCCCGGCCAGCACTAAAACCGGCCCCATTGGGGCCGTAACTGCTTGCTTTTGCCTGTCATTTAAAGAAGAAAGATCCATATGAAAGAATTATATCACAAGCTTATTGATAATATAAATTGGTCGCTTAAGTCACACGGGCTGTAGTTTCAAATAATTATCAATAGCATTTAACATTGCCTCGTAACCTGTAGATTTTAGTACATTAATAAAATTGTCGTGGTTGGAAAATTTTATATTTGTGCCTGGATCTAAAATTTTATATTTTTCTCTGAATTTTTCATAAGGTAATCGCTGCCCGTTTTCATAAGCTGCATTTCGAAAATTCTTGAAAGCCTCTTCCATATTGCCGCCATTTGCCAATATCCAATTTTCTACGCCTACTCCTCCAAAACCTCCGTCTTCTTGCTTCTTATACGCATGACCTTCTTTCAAAACTTGCTTGGTAAGAATGACGTTGGCAATGGCTTGCTCATAAGCCTGCTGGCCGTTATGGTTCTTAATATAATTAAGCTTGTCCCGAATGGCGTCATGAGAACCGTAAACGCTCAAGTCAGACTTACTGGCAAAACCAATATCAATATCCAAGGGTTTTTCCAGCTGCTGCCCACCAATTGACGTTACCCCTTTTACCCGAAGTTGATAATAACCACCTGCCTCTTGATGGGAGTTGTCTTCCGTAAAAGTCATAATCCCTTTTATTGCTTGAGCAAGTTCTGCGGCCCTTGGAAAATCTTTAGCATCCAACTTCAAACTAAAGTCAAAATCAAAATCTCCAGGAGTGTTAGTGTGCCTGCCTGTTGAGCCTGTATCTAAAAGTTCAGCACCCAAAATACTGGTATCAAACTCAGGGCGCAAGCCTACTCCAAAACTACCCAAAGATTGTTCAATTTGACTGCGGATTGTTTGAGTAACTTGTTTTACTCGTTTACTATCTTCGGGGATCTTGCTCGCAATTTCTGATACCCTATCATACGAACGCTCGCTCGGCGTTATCGGATGGAACGCAAACTCCGGACCATCAAATTTTTCAAGCCCAGAAAAATACTGGCGGTATTCATCATACATTTCCGGAGTAAAAATAACTTTACCCGACTCGTTTGTAACCGGCAGATAGTAACCGTTTTGCGAAATTTCAAAAAACAACTTTTCCATTTGTTTCGGCTTAGAAACCATCGTATCCTTGACAATCATAAAATCAATTTCAGTAGCCGCAAATCCCGTCCGAATGCCATAATGGCGGGAACCTAAAACACCAGTTTGGAACAATTCCATCTTGCCGGACTCCGCATGCGCTGGTTGTCCCAAGGTAGTCCGCTGATATTGCCCGCGATCTTTTAACGCGAACATAATTTCGCCGTATCCATTGGCCAAAGATGACTTAATTACGTTAGCAAGCCCTCCTTCTGCGTCCTCAGGCGTAACCAAACTTATGTCCGTATCCAATGGCGTACTATCCGAATCCGAGCTTTCTCCTAAAAACTCCTTGGCCACAGAACCGTTCTGCAAAATATTCCCAATAAAATTAGCGTTTACACCTTTTAAAAAATCCCCGCTTTTTAATTCCAAAACCGGCTCTCCGGTTGGCGAAGACTGTTTTGCTTCAGCCACTATTTGTCTACTTCTTTGATCAGCCGAAGCTTTGGCAACACGCATTCTTTCTAATAATTCGTCCAGACTTGATAACCCTGCTGGCCGCAAATACATTTCCGAAATTCTTTCTAGAACCGTCTGCCCTTCCGCAACCTTTAAGCCTTCCCGCACATGCTTGAATCGCTCACCAAAGTCACTTACCCCCGCTGCTTGAAAGGCATCATCTGCGGTATCTAAGGCGGACTTGGCTTGCAAGGTTTCCAACTTCCCAACAAAATAACGAAGCTGTTCTTGCTCACGGGGACTTAAAGAATCTATCCCATCTCGTTCATATTGTTGAATCAACCGACCGCCGCTTTGCAGGACTTCGGCGTATTCTTTCATGGAGCGATTGCCGGATTCAATATGAACCTTAAGCAAGTCTTGATATATAGTATAATAGCGCTTTCGCGTGCTCGCTTGTTTTAAGACCGGACTGGTACGCTCACTAATTTTATGCTTTAACACTTTAGGGTCATACAAAGTCTCAAAAACCCCGTACACTTTGCCGGCTGAGGGAATATTATTTTTTATAAAAATTGATTCTATTTTCTGATAATCTTCCACCGGCCGACTGGACTGCAATAACTGAGCGAGTAAAGAATGCTTGACTCTTTGGATTTCCTGAGAAGGAGAGTCGTCAATTTTATAAAATATATCAAGATAAACCCCGAATTTTTCCGGCGGAATGGCCGCGATATGCTCTAAATTATTGGCTATAAAATTTCGTACCCTCGGTGAATCCTCTTTATGGAATATTTCCATATAAACCCCTAACTTCTCTGGCGGGATTGCTGCTATCTGCTGGACGTTTTTTATTATAAAACCCTGGGTATCCGGGGAATCTTTATAATGTTCTACTATCGAAAATAAATTATGCTCTAAAATTATTTTTAGTTCTGAAAAATTTCCCATGGGGTCAAGTTTTGCCCCCATCTCTTTCAATCTGGTAGCTGCCTCAAAAACTTGAGGGTTATCACGAAGTTTTTCAAACTCATCTACATGCTTAAAAATACTTGCTGAAAAAGTATGACCAAACTCCCCAACAAGCCTTGTTACGACTGGCTGCAAAGTTACGTTTATCCTTGCAAATAAATCTACTAGAGTCCATATAAATTCAAGAGAATGATGGGGTGGCAAACTTTTCATTAATTGAGCGGCAGCCGGATTTGATGCTCTGCTTAAAAATTCTGAATCCGATGTAAAACGTACAAGTGTGTTAGCATCGGTAATGTCAAATTCGTACCCCAAATTTTTTAAAACGTTAAAAACAAGTTCGGTTTCCGGCCTAAAAAAATCATTTACAAACCTTTGGTCAGATAACAATCTGGCTAAATTTTCAACTCCATCATCGCTTTCCGTATCGCAATGGTAGCCAAATTTTCGCTCTAAAGTCTTAATATTTTCCAACACGTTGGGGTTAGCCATTAAGCTCTCAAAGCTTCTGAAATCCCAATATGGAGACTTAAACAAATTTAAATATTTTGCAAGTAAAATATTATTTTCTTTAATAATTCCTGTTTTAAAAGCCTCGTTTATATAAGCCTCAAAAAGTCTGCTTCGTATACGACGCGAGCTAGGAAAAAGATCATTCTCTGTAGGCTTGTATCCTGCACCTATCATAGCTGAAAGAAAATCATGAAAATCTGGTTGGGACAAAATTTCGGCCGTTTCTTTTTTCCCAGCCAATGATTCATTAGTAACCGGGCGTCCTAAAATTTCTGAAATAACTGATAAATTTTTTGCCGTAGTCTCTTCCGGAGTTATCACAATCGGTGTTTCACCAAGTAAGGCTTCCGGTTTGGCTTGCGACCCAGCTTCCGCCGGGGCGTCAAAAAAATCGGCCACGATTTGTGCGGCTTGTTTTTCTTTGTCGGCGCTACCGGAAGCTACCGGCTCGCCGGACAGTTTTTCGCGGCCGGTTTCCTGCTGTTCGTTTGTTTCTAAGTCTTCGGGCATTTTAGTTATAATCAATGAGTTTGAGATGCTTCACCCTTCGCCCATTCGGCTACGCTCAGGGCGCCTTGAACCCGGTTGAAAGGCGGATGCACTCAGGGTTCAGGATGACGCCAAATACAAAAATTATTTGCTTAATTCCGTTTGCAGCTCTTTTAAACTTTTTCCTTTGCCATAGGGAAAATGCATTATGTTTTCAACGGTTTGGATTCCGTAGCGCAGGCTGACTTCAATCAGCTTTGAACAAAACGCATGCAGGGCCTTTTGCAGTATATTAATTTGATTTTCCAATAATGCCGAATCTTTTTTAATTTCCAAGAACGGCTGTTTATATTCATAGTAAGCGCGGATCATTTCTTCACGCAAAGTCTGATCGTATAACCCGTAAACGCATTTTATCAGCACGCTTTCACTTAAGATATCGTCGTACAAAGCGGGCATATCGTCCTGATCCTTAAAAATTATTTGCCGTTTCTGCTCCAATACGGAAGTCTCGCGCAATAATTTTTCAAAAAAGAAACAGTAGTCAAAAGCCCAAAGCTGGATTTCGTTTTCCAAAACTTTTTTATCGTGGGCGAATATTTCCTCTTCGGACAGCTCCTCTCTTTTTTTGGCGGCAATGGCTTCGGACATCCACAGTGGCTTGGCGCGTTTAGATAATTGTAAAAAATCCTGCCTAAGCCCCTTGGCTTTTAAAATTGCCGATTTTGGCATTTTTTCCATCAAAACCAATACTGCTTTGCTAAACTCATATTCATTAAAATTCTCCGCGCTTAGGATCTGGCCAATAGATTTCACGCGCCGCGCCACTGCGGTAGCTTCGGTTTTACTTTCGCGCAACTTGCCATACATTGAGGGAAAAAACTTCCGCATCAATTCCAAATTTGCCTGTTTTTGGCTTTCGGGCAACAAAAAAAATGGGTAATCGGTAAATCCCCCTATGGTTTTTTGCAAAATTTGTAAATTTGTGGCCATTTTTGACTTTCCAAATAATCTTGAATTTATTTTATCATTTATAGACAACTTAGGAAAGGCTCAAACCAACCTAATTTTAGCCTGTTCAAATTAAAAATAGCTTAAACAAGCCAAAAGTGGACTAAATGTGGACAAAAACCTTGCCCTAAGCACCATGTACTGCTAAACTTAATTTTGTACTTTTAATCTTAAAAACATTAAAAATATATAGGCAAATTTTTGCTAATTTTGGCAGTACCGAAAAATCGGCCAAAATCAGCTTACGATCTTCTTTGAAGGACAATAAGCTTACATATTTATTATTTTTTTGAAAATCTTCGGTAACACAAGTAAAATCCCAGATCCCCGCTTCAAAAAAATAAAAGGGAAAAAAATACCCGAGTTAAAATCTTGGCTGTCTAAATTCAAAAAATCTTACGCAAGGACAGCTTTTTACTTACAATACTATACCAAAAGGCTCTTTTTCCAAATAAAAAAAAGAGCGCCATCTCTCAAAAAACTTCATTTTGAGAGTTTTCCGGCTATCCACATAAAAAAAATGGATTGGATGGATTTTTTGCTAAAGTTTTCCGGCGAACTTTTAATGATAATTATTAGCTTGACGGTGGCGGGGTTAAATTTATTTTACTTTTATGGGGGTAATTTTCAGGACCAAAGCCTGGCCGCAAACTTTATAAGCCGCCACCAAAGCATCAACCCTTTACTCTACGCCAAAAATAACAGCATTGTAACCGTGGTCTCCGCCCAAAGCGGGATTATCCCCCAGGCGCAAGCCGATGACGGACTTACCGGCTTAGGCAGCGGCACAACGGCCACAGGCGACGCTGACAGTGCCGCTGGCGACAACAATAGCATTGTACTGAGCGATGACAACAGCATTTTGGCGCCAAACCCCGACAGCATTCAGGGCTTAATGAACCAAGCCGTCAAAAAAGTCTATACTACCCAGGCAGGCGACACCTTGCAGTCTATTGCCGCCGCCTTCGGCGTTTCGGCCGACAGCATCTTATGGAGCAATCCGTCATTGACTTCCAATACTTTAAAACCCGGGTGGAATTTGATTATCCCTCCGGTAAACGGCGTGGCCGTAATTGCCGGCAACAACGACACCTTGCCGGATTTGGCGGCCAGATACAATCCTTTAAGATACAGCTCCGATAAAACCGCCCGAGATAACAGCGCCGCCCAGTTGTTGGACGCAATCATTTCCTACAACGGCTTAGACAGCGCCGAAGACATTAACCCGGGCGATTTTTTGATAATCCCCGGCGGTGTCGTGGCCACCCCGCCTGCGGCGCCCAAACCTCCAAAGACGAAATCCTCCAACTCGGCGCCGAACAACAGCACCAACGATGTTACCAGCATAAGTTCCGGCTATGACGATGTTAACCATTTGTTCCCTCGCGGCTACTGCACCTATTATGTGGCCACCCAAATGAAAATTACTTTTGGCGGTAACGCCAAAAATTGGCTGGCTAACGCCAAAGCTTCCGGCTATGTAACCGGCAAAGAAGCCGCTCCGCGCTCGGCCGTGGTAATGTCCATAAGCCGCTACGGCCATGTGGCCTATGTTAATTCCGTTAATGATGACGGCACCATAACTATTTCCGAAATGAACTACGACCACTATAACCGCGTTGACACCCGCACCATTTCCGTTAACGACTCCAGCATCCGCGGATATATTTATCCGTAAACCGCTGACCCATTCGACAAAACTCAGGGTCACCCCGAGCGAAGTCGAGGGGTGAAATAACGCTGAATCAACACCAACGCTGAAAAGACGCTGAAACTGTCATTGACCGCTCAGCATTTTATAATCAGCGGTTAATAAGCTACTTAACAAAAACCCCGGGACCGCCCGAGGTTTTTTTATTTTCCAAAACCGCTGAAAAGACGCTGAGCGAAAAATAACCACTCAGCGTCTTTTCAGCGTTGTAATCAGCGACCATTCAGCGGTCTTAAGGTATTACCTGTCCGTTGCCGAAGCCGTTGGTGCCGCCTACGTCGGAAGTGGTTATATCGTCGGCGGAAATGTTTACGGCCTGGGCGGTGAACAAATCGCCGGCCGTAAAATTTATGGTATTAACCAGTGTCGGCGACTGGTTAACCTGCGAAGACGAAGGATTCAAACTAACCTGGAATTCCAGCACCCGCGGCTGGCTAAAGCGCCCCGTGTAAGCCGGCAGACTGCCCACGTTCCAGGTAAGCTTGTTTGTGGAACTGTCAAACTGCGCGTTGGCCGACTCCGCCGGAGTTATGCTGCCGGCAATAAAACCGGACGGAATAAACGCGGAAAGCAAGCCGTTGGAAAAGTCATTGCCGGAATTGGACAGAGCTAGCCGGACTTTATACACGGTAGTTTTGCCAACCTCCGGAGGCAGCTGGCCGGAAACAAAACTCAAAACGGTGCTGATGGACGACGGGCTGGAAATTTTTAAATTCAGCTGGCCGCCCGGAAAAGCGGAAGAGTATTCGTTGGACTGGATTTGGACGCTGGACACCAAAGACAAATTTTTGGAAGAATCTTTGACCGCGGGATTATTTATTTTTACGCTAAAGGACAAATCCCCGGACTGGCTCGGCAAAAGGCTTTGGAGCTGCGGCACGCCGGATGCGTTCCACAAAATGGCATTATTGTTAACCTGCCCGCCCTGGACGCGTATGGAGCTTAAATCCACGGCTTTGGAATTTAAAGTCACCTGCACATTAACGCCCGTAGCCACGGTGCCGGCGTTATTCTGATAATGCACGGTAAAATTCAGGGTGTCGCCGGGATTAATTACGTTGTCGGAATTGGCCTGCTCAAGGCTTTGTGTTACCAGCAGGGGCAGGCTGGAAATGGCGGTAACGAACGACGATGAATTTTGCACGGAATACTGCCCGCTTGAGCCCAAAACCAAAAATTCGGCCTGAGCGGTTTTACTTTCGCCGGGGTTGGCGGAATTAAACGTCCCCTGAATTTGGATGCCGGCCTGCCCGCCGTTGGCCAATGTGCCGACGTTCCAAGTGTCGGTCCCCGAATCCGGCGAAGGCTGAGCCGAGGCAAACGAAAAACCGTCCGGGTAAACCATTTTTATTTGGGTATTTGGGATGTCAGCTCCGGAATTGTTCTGATATTTTATCGTGTAAAGCGCCAGCTGGGCGTTGTTGGTGGTAGCCGGCCCGTCCAGCTCAATTAAAACATTGGAAGCTAAAAGCGTAATTGTGGAAGTTTGGTCTTTTTCAAACTGCGCGCTAAAATTCGGATATTGATAATGGAATTTAATTCCCAGAATTTTTTGATCGTTGACGTTCCCCGCTACCTTGGCCTTAACCATAACTACGACATTTCCGTTGGGAACCAAATCGCCGTTGATAGAAAACAGGGTGCCGGAAATATTTTGCGCCGGCGGAACGCTGTTTTCATAGGTTTCCCCATCCGGATAGGTTAATTCCAGCGTCATGCCCGTTAATTTTTGGCTGTCATTATTTGAAACCGTTATTGTGTAAACCGCTTCGCCGCCGCTCGGCACCGAGCCCGGAACACTCACCGAAATGTTGACATTGGCGTCTTTGGGCGCCGTGGCCGGAGATTTTTTAAACGCGAAATAAGCCAGGATAGCTATAACAACAACGCCGACCAAAATTGCGTAAAAATACCATTTGTTGGATTGATAGAACGCGCCAAACCCGCCGCCCTCGCTGCTTTCGCCGTCGGAAACCGTAATTTGCCTTCTTAAATCCGAATCCAAAATCGGCGTTTCCACGGTCTTTTTTACAAACTGCGGGGTTTGGGAGGGATTAACAGGTTGCTGTTCGTCCACCCCGTTAGAAGTTGCCATATATTTTATGATTAATTTAAATAGTCGGTTTTAATATTCCTTTTGAACTTGATAAAACTTACTTGACTTCTAACGGGGTCCATATACGATGATATTGATTAATTCGTCTATACTATTATATCACAAAAGACGGCAACAACTAGGAAAGCCGGGAAGACTGGCGATTTTATGCAGTGAGGACTGTTCGACGAAGCCAATTTAAGCCGTTTGGCTTAAATTGGCGAGGAGCCCCGCAACAAATAAAATCGCCAGTCTTCCCGGCCCGTGTTTGCTTAAACTTACTGCCTCAAATATTTCTCCGACTTAACCTTCCTCTCCAGCTGATATTCCACAAACTGCGAAAGTAAATTTTGCAAATCTTTTTCACTTCCGATATTTTTTACTTTGTTTAAATTTCCAAACTCCAAATCTTTCAGCTCCAAAAATAATCGGTAAACCGCAGGGCTTACTTTTAAAGCATCGGGCGATGCCGTCCGGCTGAAACCGCCCCTTATGGCGCTAAAGAAAATTTGCTGATTATCGCCGGCGCTAACTTTTACTTCTAAACCCAAAACCCGCAAAATTTCCAGCTTAAATTTTAACAGGCCCACGTCCAATATTTGGCCGGCTGCCGATGAATCCAGAAATTCCAAGAAACTTTCCAGCAAAAAAAACAACGCTTCATTTTTTTGTTCGTCCGGCGTAAACTTTAACACCAGCTCCTGCGCGTAAAAAGCCCGCTTTAAGCTCTCTAGATTTTCCCTCATTCTGGAAAAAACTTTTACAGGTTCAACGGAAATAATTTTCGGCAGTTTGCCGTGGGTAAAACTTATGTCAACTATAAATAAACCCTGCAGTTTTTGCTGCAATTTGGATTTAGGCTGTTTAACCGATTTTGCCAAGCACCGGATTTTTCCAAGCTCCCTGGTAAAAAAAGTAATTATCTCATCCCCCTCGTTAAAGGGCTGCTTTTTTAAGATTATTCCCTGACATTTGGTTTCTCTGGACATTTGCGGATTGTTTAATCTACCTAAGTATACCAGACAAAAACCACCAATTGACTTTGAAGGTTTTGTTAACTTGCCACGTCGCTCGCGAGCAACGTGGCTGGTCTTGTGGGACGATATTCGAACAAAAATTATTACCGTAAATACTTTTTGAAGACCATGAGATGGCCAATCGGCACATCTTGAAATTGCATATATCTTGGGTCTTTTTCTTTGAGTTCTTCGGTTGGAATTAAGGGGATTTCTTCTGTAAATTTAAAACCAACATTCGTGGCATAGCGGATATAATTCTCGATGGGCCTTAATACGTCATACATAACCCCTTGCGACCTCTTTGTCATACTCGCTATCTCTCCATTGTCTAAAGTTTGTATTTCAATTTCGTAACCAAACCTTGGCGTAATGGAATGCGCTTTATCGGTTATAATTAGAAAGAGAGAGCCGTCTGACTGGAGTAAATTAAATATTTTCCTGAAAGCTGCTTGTGGATCGGCAATATGCCCGAATACCATTACCGAAACCGCCACATCAAAGTTGTTTTCGGAATTGAAATCTTCAAGGGGGCTCTGAATAACTTTCATGTCTGGATTCAGGGTCCTAGACATTCGGACGTTGCTCTTAGAAGGTTCCAATCCAAATATATCCCGCGTACCAAGCTCTTCGTATAATTTAGTTAAATACCCAGTTCCACTACCTATATCGATTACTTTTTTGTTGCTCAGATCGCCGAGGTTTTTTTTCAAATACGAAGAAAAAAATTGACGAATTGGAGACTCAATAGTTTCGGTATCCCAATGTAATTCATCCGAATCGTACTGGACAGGATTCGTTGCTAAAACCTTGTAATTTTTATCTTTCATGAAATTTAAATATATACTTACCTTATTATACCACGGTTTTAAAGTAATTTCTGGCTCAACAAAAAATACCAACAAACATTGGTAAAAAACATTAGCTGCGGGACTGCGATTTAAACTTAGAAGCTGTCTTAAAAATTTATTAAAGTTAGGGCTTACACTATCGGGATGAATCCTTTTTGTTATTGGATTGGCTCCTAAAGCCTATCCATATGCCGTTTGGATCTTTAACAAATCCCATCGCAAAATCTCCGTCGTCGTTTTTTCTTTCCACCAAATCCATTGCAACCGGTGCGCCTTTTTCCACCATTTTTTGAAAAGCCTTCTTGGCGTCATCAACCACAAACATTAAGTGATCCAACTCAACGCCGTCCATTTTCCATGGAGTGTATAATTTGCAGTCTTCCGCGTAATACATCATGTTTAATTTCTGCCCCGATTCCTCGTCAACCAAGCTTGCTACTCGTTCCCC
>Ga0182027_10013123_pt1 | contig 11586 bp, 11 predicted proteins | sample 712E1DmetaG_FD_121300 | JGI IMG/M metagenome (GOLD analysis project Ga0182027, IMG submission 121300) | Permafrost microbial communities from Stordalen Mire, Sweden - 712E1D metaG (Illumina Assembly) | ecosystem: Environmental > Terrestrial > Soil > Wetlands > Permafrost | place: Sweden...
GACCTCCAACAATCTTAACACCCAAACGCTCTGATGTTTGCTTCATATTAACCTCCTGGGTGTTAGCTTACCCCAATCTAACTCAGATTGAAAGAGGTTTTTCAATCCACGGATTACGGATATTCAAGAAGTCTTGAAAACCATTGAATATTTTTTGACAACACAAGAAAACGAGTTTTCCCCAGATAAACTTGTCAATATGTAGGATGATTTTTCTAATTCGTTGGAAAGTCCAAATTAACAGGGAAATGGAATGAATAACAACGCAACAATCTTAATTGTCGATTATTATCCTCAAAACATAAAATTGCTTGAAGCATATCTTGTTCCTTCTGGTTATAAACTTGTCAAGGCGGCAAGCGGCGAAGAAGCTTTAGTGAAGCTTGCTGGAAATCGAATTGATCTGATCCTGCTGGATGTCATGATGTCTGATATTGACGGGTTTGAAGTTACCCGCAGAATCAGGCAAGATGATAAAAATCGTTTGCTTCCGATAATTTTAGTTACTGCATTACGAGAAACTGAGGATCGTGTTAGAGGAATTGAGGCGGGATGTGATGAATTTATTTCAAAGCCGGTTGATAAAATGGAGCTACTAGCCCGAATACGGTCTTTGCTAAAGATTAAAGACTACAATGACCTGATGAGTAATTACCAAAAAGATTTGGAGTCCGAGGTAAATAAAAGAACCGAAGAATTAAAACATGCTTCTGATAGATTAAAGGCAGTCTCGCTCGACACAATCTACAGGCTATCCGTGGCTTCAGAATACAAGGACCAAGACACCGGTGCTCATATAAAACGCATGAGCAATTATTGTGCTGCTGTCGCCCGCCATATGGGATTGGATGAAAATACTGTTACAGCCATTCTACATGCAGCGCCGATGCATGATTTAGGTAAGATCGGTATTCCAGACAAGATTTTGGCGAAACCAGGCAAACTTGATCCGGTTGAGCACCACATCATGAAGCTACATACGGTCATTGGCGCTAAAATTCTCAGCAGATCGGAGGAAGAATTTATCAAACTGGGTGGAGCTATCGCACTATCTCATCATGAAAAATGGGACGGAAGCGGCTATCCAAATGGTCTAAAAGGCGCAGCGATACCAATCTCCGGCCGTATCGCGGCAATCGCAGATGTATTTGATGCCCTGACATCTAAGCGGTCCTACAAGGAACCGTTCTCTGTGGAAAAGTCATTAGTTATTATTAAGAGTTGGCGAGGAAGCTATTTTGATCCGAAGGTGGTGGATACTTTCCTGGCAATTCAGGATGAAATACTCGCGATCAAGGAAAAATATGTGCAGGATGACCTTCCGGCTTTTGATATTCCTGAGTTGAAAACTCTACTGCACCAATACGACCGAAAACAGTTGCCCGAAGAGTTTCCTAACGTTCAGCTTTCACTTGGACTCGAGCTAGCTCGAACCTTACCTCCTTTACAATTCCAGTAAGTGATTGGGTATAGTAATAATTCAATTTAATAAACTTTGCGTTCTTTTTTAATAGAATTCAATGCAGATTTACTCTTTTTTATGGCTTTATCCCCCCTCATGCATATTCCTTAGTAAAACGACCGGTGTTTCGGCGCAAATTTATACCCTGCCGAAGTTTTTCTCGCCCGAAGAGGTCGTCAGACAACCATATCGTTGTTAAAAGGCACGGATAAGTTGATCTGATAATCGGAAAGAAGAGTCCCTGTCCCATTAGATATTAGAGAGGCATTGTTGCGATAAACAGGGTAAAACTGCTCACCCTATAGTTTGTTCTTCCCGACATCACTAACCAGGATATCAGCATCTTCCAGTGCATTACTTATTGCATGGAGTTCTTGTTTTTCATTGAGCGAATCAGGCGCTTAATCGACTCTCGAGGTAGTCGCGCGCCATGGACAAATGCGCTGGGTTGCATTCATTGAAGATGTGGGACGCGAGAAGTGTCTTCAGTTCCGCCGGCAGCGCCTGGTCTTCATCCGACTCCGCGAAATACGGACTGGCTAAAGTTTCGGCGACGTTGCCCCAGGCTAAAATTTGGATTTCAGGATTCGTAGACAAAAAAGTAGCATTAAACTCATCCAAAACGTTATCCAACTCCTGAGCTGAAACAGCCCCAGCAATCAATGCTTTATCGATCAGTCCTAAAAGCCGATCAATCTGGTTTCTCTGGTCAGTTTCATATTTTTCCAAATACGCATCAGCAACCGCAAGAAACGGCGTTCTGTTGCTACCGCTGTCCAGATCCAAAATTCTTGGGATTTTTGCAAATCGCAGGTATCCCAGTAAATCTATGTTTGAATCAAAATATCCCGTAATTTCGATTTCCGACACGGATGCCATGGAAAAGCCACCACAGTCCACAAGATGCACACAGAACTTCCCAGGTGCTAATTGCCTCGGATCGAAACAATCGCCTGCATGGCCTAATTTTAGCCTTCTTTGCCATTTTTTCTTCATTTTCTCGTAATTTGTCATTTCCGTCACCCTGAATATAATTTTCCCACTTTCAGGACTTAGAATCAATATCTCGCGGCCATCGACCTCAACCCCAGATTATTACCGTTTGCTGGCGAGGCCGAGAAGGACGGGGTGAAGGGGCTGGGGGCAGTAAGTGCAAAGTAGCGGAGTCAAAGGCATCTCATGTCTCATAGACACCGATATTGTCATTATTATTTAAGCCGGAGAAACTATACTCAGAAGCTACTTGAGCGCTGGGCGAGGGATGCGTTGCTGGCAATAAGCACCCTTCCTCATCTCGAGATATACCAAACAGCGAAGAGATCGCGACTAATGACTTTCTGGCAGGTCTGATCCCGGTTGCTGTTGACATACCCATCGCTCGCCATGCACCATATTATGTAAACTTCGCGCGAAATGAGTGACGATTGGTATGGCCGATGCCATAGTCGCCGCTACGTCGTGATATTGTGGCGTTCTGTTGCTAACCATAAACCGGAGCATTATCCATTTCCAGACTTGAAGGTCATCAACGGGTTAGAGCATTAGTTTATGGCAATCCCTAAAAACCCCTTTTTGTTCTTCAGGATACCTCAACATAAGTGGTCTCTTTCATTGCGACCCGCAATACAGGCTATCCTGCAATCAAAGAGGACCATCGTTTCGTTAAACCAATGCTGAAGGCGATTAATTTTTTATCGGTCATAAGCGTGAAATTACAAAACCCGCAAGCCAATTATTACGCAGTTGACGATAGTACATCTGTTCTATATTATAAAGATTACTTTTATGGCACGTCGCGATTTTTATTTTTGTTGGTGATATTAGCGAAGGCATAGGAGACGGAGAGAATATTTTAAAACAAAGGAGGCAATTTTGGACGTAAAAATACTGCAATCCGGATTACCAAACCAAAAATACCAGGGACGCAGACTGCAGAAGATCATCTTACTGATTCCCCGATCGCAAGAATAAATAAAACGGCATCCAACCACCAGCATTCTAGACTATTGGCGGATCGATAACCAGTAGCTGAGTCAAGCGGTCTCGGGTGTCGTCTTAAACTCGGGGCGGCGACGGATAGTTTACAAGGACATCATTCATAAGTATTAGCAAATTCAAGCATGTTAATATTTTACGGGTTTCGCGCGGGGCCCATCATCTATTGCCTGAAAAGGAGGAATGTTGTGGCAAACGTTCTGTTATTGTTCGCTGAAATCAGGGAAACCTATTTCCGGGATTGGGACACCGCTGAGTTGTGGCGGGTGCAACGCAAAAACCAACTTTCAGATGGGTATCTCGGAAGTGCCTATTGTAACCGCAAGACTAAGGTCATCGAGATTTATGAATTATTTACTCCTAACGATGATAATGTAATGCGTTGTCTCGTCGCACATCAGTTATGTCATGCGATTGAGGGAACCAGCCACGGCCGGAAATGGGCAGCCCGTTTTCTGGAGGTTGCCAAAACGGGGGACCTCACGGGATACATCAATACTCTCAGAAAAAGGATGGGTGGTAATACCGCAAGAACTACGAAAGCGCTATTGTCTTAAAAAAGGGGACAAACTGCATGTCATTGATTACGGAGGTGTCATCTCTCTTGTGCCGGCTTCGGATGATCCCATAAGAAATTCGTTGGGTATGCTAAAGGGTAAGACTTCATTGGTCAAAGAATTGGCTAAATCAAGGCAGCAAGATGCAGAACGACGAAAATAGTTTGCCCCAGGATAATGAATATATTTTGGATAGCTACGCGCTGCTTGCCTATTTCGAGGCAGAACCAGGGAGTGATCGCGTGAAAGAATTATTGATCGTGGCAAAAGACAAAAAATGCTTTCTCTATATGTGTGTGGTCAACCTGGGTGAGGTGATGTATATCATTGAGCGGGAAAGGGGGCTTACTGCAACTCAGGAAACTTTAGCCCGGATCGATGAGTTACCTATAGGTATAATAAATGCTGACCGTATCGTTACTCTGGCGGCAGCGCGCTTAAAAAAAGATTGCCCAATAACCTACGCTGACTGTTTTGCCGCCGCCGCGGCACAACTAAAGCACGCTATTTTGGTTACCGGTGATCCTGAATTTAATAAAATCAAAGCTGCTTGCAACATGCCTATTGAGTGGCTCACCGGACAAAAAGAATAATTGCTGCGTGTTCCAGGGTAAAATGGCCACCATTTTGGACCAAACCGGCCGCCCCCAAAGGAGCAGCGCTGGAAATCAGATTGCTAACTCCACTCTTTCAGCTTTTTCCTTCGCAACATGGTCACCTTTGACGAGGTCCAAATACACTTTGCTGGCTCTTGACATCAACAAGGGCTGCTTCTATAGTGAACTACCGCATCAATATCAGGTAATGTTATTGCAGATGAGCTGGTTACAGTACATGTAGGCGTCAAGTTTGACCCAGCGCAAAAAGTAGCTCCTGATTATCGGCAGGTTGACCAATTCTTGCCGCCGGCAATTCGGCGAGTTTTCCAACTAATGAAGGCCGCAAAGTACATATATCAATACTTCCAAGTCTGATATGTATCCGTAAATGCATTCTCAAAGAAATTGCGAGATTTATAACGGACTGATAATAAACTTCTCAACATTGGATGGTTGCGTGTTGACAAGTAGTATCATCTGTAATAGCGCACGATGCGCAATTAGTGGATAATAGAGTGAACCCCTGAAACTGGATACTTGGGGGTTAGGAATGTTTGGCCGGATCCCGGGTATAATTTTCGAAGGAGAATGACCTCTTCCCGGAGAAAGTAAAGAACGTTCAGTCCCGAAGTCAAGCGTTAAGTGGTAGCTGATGCGCGGCGAAAACCGCCCGGCGCAACTTTGCAGAAATATTTCACCTAGCCTGTCTATAACTGGAAGAGACAATATAGCTTGCGTAAATTCAACTATGAGCCCACTAAACAAAGATGGGATTGAAAAGCTGGCGCGCCTTGTAGGCAAGCTCACCCTAAAAAATGAGTTCTTAAAAAAGGGGCGCAGTACACCATATTGTTTGACGCTCCCTTGAATGTGTATGATTAAAGGAAGAATTCCCATCCAATAGAAAAAGTTGTAATGGGAAAAGAAGGGCACTTTGTTTCAGGCTTTGTATGATGAATGAGCTTTACATCATGAACGACGATATTCCACAGCATGTGGCTATTATCCCGGATGGTAATCGCCGGTGGGCCAAAAAAAATGGATTGTCGCGCCTCCGCGGACATGAAATCGGAGGCGACCGCATGTTTGAAACCGTTGAGCATCTGATGAATTTAGGGGTCCGTTATGTAACCGTTTGGGGTTTCTCCACAGATAACTGGAAAAGAAAAGAAGACGAGGTATTCAGCCTGTTCAAATTGCTTGAGTCTTGGATAAATAAAATTACATCTTGGGCACGTGGTAATGGGGTAAGGCTGAAATATATAGGTCGGCTGCAGGAATTACCTGATAGTCTTCAGGATGCAATTCAAAACGCAGTTACCCTTACGGGAAACAATCCGGGTCTAACCCTCAACCTGGCATTTAATTACACCGGCAGGACGGAAATTGTTGACGCCCTGAATAAACTGATTGCGGAACATTCGATAAACCAAATCGATGAGAATACGTTCAATCATTATTTATATACCGATGGCACGCCGGATGTGGATCTGGTCATAAGAACAGCAGGCGAATTCCGGATATCTAACTTCATGCTTTGGCAGACCGCATATAGTGAATTCTACGTCTGCCCTGTTTATTGGCCGGATTTCGATGTTAAGGAATTGGACAAAGCCATTACTGTCTATCGAGAACGGTTGAAAATCCATAGCACTAAAGTGTATTGATTCTCAATTGGACCTTGAACCCGGAAATATATGACTATAAAACCCATTACCACCCATACCAGTATTTGAAGGGTCACCTGGCAGAAAGCTGGGAATTTACCGACCCCGGTACTTATGTAATTCATCTGCGCCAGGGGATTCACTGGCAGGACCTGCCGCCGACAAATGGCCGGGAATTCGTCGCCGAAGACGTCATATTTCACATAAACCGGTTATGTGGCTGGAACGGTTTTAAGCCGAACCCTCGCTGCCCTGCCGCATTTAAAGATCTGATATCCGTAACTGCCGCGGATAAGTACACCGTCGTTTTTTATTGGAAGACAACCAATCCTGATACTATCATGGAGACGATGCATTCCATCGGCAACGCGCAGTTCATGGAGAATCGTGAAGCGGTCAAGCAATGGGGCGATCTTAATGATTGGCACCATGCCATTGGCACCGGTCCGTTTATTTTGAAAGACTTTGTACCCAGAGTGTCAGCGACGGTGGTTAAAAACCCAAATTATTACGGTTACGATGAGCGTTATCCCCGGAACAAACTGCCCTATGTCGACGGGGTCAAATATCTCATCATCCCCGATGAGGCCAAAGCGATCGCGGATTTACGGGCCGGCAACATCGACATCGTCGACCAGATTTCGCCGGTGCAGGCTCTGGCAGTACGAAACACGAACCCGGAAATATTGCAGGTCACCCACCCCGATGCAAATGCCGAGAGTCTTGAAATGAGAAATGATGTTGCGCCTTTTAATGACATCAGAGTTAGAAAGGCAATGCAACTTGCCATCGATCTGCCGGACATTGCTAAAAAACACTATAAAGGCACAGTCGAGCCCTATCCCGCCACGATGACTTCAAGGTACATGAAGGGGTTTGGGTTCCCGTACGAAGAGTGGCCACAAGAACTCAAGGATGAATATGTTTACAACCCAGCGGCGGCTAAAAAACTCCTGGCTGAGGCCGGTTATCATCACGGCTTTAAAACCAATGTTGTGGCCGATACCGGCGGTGATATCAAGTTGCTCGAGATGGTCAAGTCCTACTTTGCCGATGTCAGCATCGAGATGGAAATACGGCCGGTGGACTATGCCACCTTCAATAAATTTGTGAAAACCGATCACAAACATGACCAGATTACGTATCACCCGGCAGGGTCGCCCCTTGGTCATACTTCTGCGCCGATCCATGATCTCATCCGTTTTCGCACCGGCTCCGAATTTGACTACATGATGGTCAGCGACCCAGTTTTTGATTCTTTCTACGACCAGGCGATGGCCACCAACGATGGGGAACAGATCAAGCAAATATTGAAAGATTCGAACCGTCGTGTCGCAGAACAGCATTTTTCAATCGCTTTATTACAGCCGCTGGCATATTCACTCTTTCAACCGTGGATCAAAGGTTTTAATGGTCAATTCGGAGTGCCCTGGGCCCATGCCGGAGGACCGGCCATGCTAAGTTTTTATCTGGCACGATTCTGGATCGACCAAGACCTGAAGAAGTCAATGCAACACCAGGACAACAGTGATTGGGAAGGCTTGAGTTAAACTGAAAAAAGGGCTCAGCATGTCTACCGAACAATTGATGCTGGGTGCCATGATTTACACATCCACGGTGCGCCCGAAACAACTCAAGGGTCCCGAAGGGTCAATCTCTTTGAGTTGGCATAGCGGCAAAGGCGGCTGGGATGAGAGGCGTTATCATCAAATCCCTGCTGCTCGCTACCATTACGGCAACGGCCCTGGTTAACGAAATGAATAACAGCCCCCTGCTCATTGGCAGTCTTGTACTCAACCATATGATTTCTTTACCTCTTGCCGTAATGGTAGCGAGAGGGAGTAGAAATCAAAAGAACCGGAGAGATTTACTTCTCCCGCATGAAAAAACCATCCAAAATCACGTAATCCAATTATCTTGGACAGCAGTGATAAAATATAATTAAAGGGGCTTATATCATTTGATGGCATATTGACAATATTTTATCAAATGATATAATATATAAGTGAATAACAACCCCTCAGCAGACGATATCAAAGAATACCTGATGAAGGTAAAACAGGCAATGACAACCAAAGTCACCAATCAACCTTGCTGGGTTTTCGTTCAGAGGGCCGAGAATGCTAGCTGTCTGTTGGACCTAGGCCTGACTCTTCAAGACATACATGCTGTTATACTTTCTCTGTCTTATCATGATTACAGCCTGGGCCCTGTTTTGGATCACGATATACCAGGTCAGTTGTGGATATTTGGCAAATTTGTCAGCGGGATCGAAATCTACATCAAAACTAAACTTGTCGAAATTGGGGATCTCCAAGTTGTCCGGATTATCTCATTCCACCCTGCGGAACAACCGCTGCAATATCCATACAACAAATAGAGAAAAGAAGATGAAAATGTTGTGTACTAATTGCGAAAAAGAAGTTGAATTTACTTTCGCCCCCAAAAAGCAAACTTTTTACGTCCGGAAAGAACCCGTTGAAATTGAAGTCGATTATCTAGTCTGCCCCGAATGCCATGACGAAGTTTTATCACCTGATCATGATCCATTTGTCTTAGCTTACCGGATATACCGTGAAAAACATGGATTTCTGCAACCTGAGCAAATAAAGAATTACCGTGATACTTACAAACTAAGCCAAGGTGAATTCGCTAAATTATTAAATTTGGGTTTGGCAACGATTAGTCGATATGAAAATGGGGTACTTCAAGATGCTTCTCACGATACGTTGTTAAGACTTACTCAAGATCCAATGAACCTTTTAAAACTAATATCTGAATCTGACGGAATTTTTACAAAGTCGCGAAAAGAGCAGCTAGTTAAAAGTTTAACCCAACTAAAGGGAAAGACTAACCATATCGAAACTTGCCTTCAACTAGAAAATAGCATCGAACCTAATGTCCTTAACGGATTCAGAGAATTTAATTTAGATAAATTTTACAATGCAATTTTATTTTTGTGTCAGGATGGCCCATGGAAAACAAAATTGAATAAACTAATGTTCTACGTCGATTTCAAACATTTTAAAACCTATTCGATTTCGGTGACTGGATCCCAATATGCCCATGTTCCGTTTGGCCCTGCTCCAGATATGTATGATTTATACTATTCTATACTAAAATCTAGAGGAGAAATCCGATCAGAAGAAGTGGTTTTACTAACGGGTGATGTAGGTGAAAAGATTTGGTCAATAAAAAATCCTGATCTCAATGTATTTTCATCAAGTGAACTAAATATTTTAACTGAAATCAAAATTCGTTTTGAACAATATAGTGCGAGTGCTATCACCAAAGCATCTCATGAAGAAATCGGGTACCAAGAAACTAAGAATGGCGATATAATTTCATATGAATTCGCAAAATTAATCAAAATATAGAGAATGCAATGCAATTCATCGGTCAGCCGCATAAATGGAATATAATCATTTTCAACCAAAACAATTAGTGACACTATTTTCTGTTTTGGAAGGGAAGAAAGGAAATGAGTTTGCCCAAGGATATTTACGATTTTAAAACAAGCGGAACGTTCGTTAATCCCGAAATCATCGAGAGAGTTTGGCTGGAAATAAGAGAAAAGTTGAGCGTCGGGTATCCACGAGCATCGAAAGTTATAATGCCTAAAATTACTTGTTGTATGCAATACCATGTCAAGTATGATAGGTCTGTGAAAAGACTATTAGCTTCCGGACATCTATTATTAGACACAGAAAAGGAATACGGAGACAAAGTCTTTAGCAAATCTTCTGCTTGCGTCTTTTCCTCTCAGACTGATTCCTCAGAAGCCGAATGGTTCATTTTAAAATGCAATGGGCGTTTTTCACTTGAACATGATTTGAAACATGAATTGCTGCATGTTTGGGAGAAGCTTCTGCAGATGGATTGGGGTACGCTGACTAATTTATCAGAATGGCGGCAAAAATTAACAATAACCAAACATTTTCATTTTGTAATATGTTTTATTTAGCAACTCAATCCCCATAATTTTCTATTATTTCCAAAAGAAATGGCTTGGCTTTGGAGAATTTGCGTTCTCTTATCTTTCACATCCATCGGACAATTGAACCCTATACCGAGGCTTTCACCATTTCCAAGAAAGCGAACTTATCATAAGACTTGTAAAGCGGTTATCTGACCCTTCCTTTGCAAATTTGATTTTACTTGCTGCAAGTGCATTACGGTCTTCGGATTGCTGCTTTTTGGGCGCAAATTGTAATTTATTGACAACTGCGTTAACGCCGGTTGCTGCACCGAGTGTAATTCTTGCCACACTATGGAAATACTAATAGGAAGTATATTTCAAATTCTCAACATCGCATTAACTTCAAATAACAGGAACTGTCGCGTGTCTTGGGTGGCGATGGAACATCGGCATTTTGTCAATATTAAAATAATTGCCAGTCACATTTAACGAATCTGCGTAGTTTACAACCGATATGCTCCCCCGAACGTTATAATAATACGGGGGCAAGCGTCAGGTAATCACCATACGCAAGATCAAATCTCAATTTTCTGGTTTAATCATCAATGCGTTCGCGTCTTTACCGGCTAGGTTATTGTGATTCCAGGGGTTTAATCGCCGCCACCGAGATACCTTAACGTAATTTTTATCGGCTGTTCCTTCCGTTTTGTATACAGGCAACTGTTTTTGAGCTTGCTGCAGTAAAACATGAAGTTCCTGAACTTCCCGGCGGCGGGCATCGACTTCGGTCTGAAGAATTGATATTGTTTTCTTCATTGCTTCAATTGTTTGTACCTCTGAAGGAGTCACCTCTTTTTTTTCTTCAGAATCTGACGATTCAACGACAATATTATCCGGTATTTCCACCATATATATTTCTCCATGGGGAGAAGGGATTTTACGCGCTTTTAATTCCCCTTTGCTAATACGTCTGCGAATGGTATCAACTGACACGCCAAGACTATTCGCAGCTTCAATAATAGGGACCTCTTTTACACAACACGCTTCCATTTATATCTCCTGATGTCTCATGAATGTTATTTAAATTTGTCCAAAAGTGATGCTACTTATTCCATGGATTGAATGATGGCGCTTTTTGTGCCTGTTTCTGCGGAGCTGCGGCTGGGGTTGCGGCATGATGGGTAAATTGTGCCTGACGCAAAAAAGCTGGCACATCCATCTGTTCTTCGGTTTCACTCTTTAGTTCTTTCAGATAACCATTGATCTCAGCTTCATTAACGGTGTTCCCATTCAAAGGTGAGGTCTCGAAACCGGTGGCAATAAGGGTAATTTTGATATCTTTGTCCATGCGAGTATCCCGAACGACACCAAAGATGATGTTGGCATC
>Ga0182027_10013124_pt1 | contig 11586 bp, 10 predicted proteins | sample 712E1DmetaG_FD_121300 | JGI IMG/M metagenome (GOLD analysis project Ga0182027, IMG submission 121300) | Permafrost microbial communities from Stordalen Mire, Sweden - 712E1D metaG (Illumina Assembly) | ecosystem: Environmental > Terrestrial > Soil > Wetlands > Permafrost | place: Sweden...
AGGCGCATCGGGCGTGCAAGCTTCGGGGCGCGGGGACCCGCGGGGAGTTGACGGCCGAGCAGATAAATTTCTCCTATCTGGAGCTCTCGTGCCGGGGGTTCCGCCGCAGAACAAGAAAACTCAAAGGCTCGAGATGTCACGCATCAACCCGAACCAGAGTGGCCCTGTCATTGACGCACAGGAGGCGGCTGCCAAAACCCTGGTTGTGAATGGTTTCATAATCGCGCCCTGCATCGCTCGGCCAGCAGGCCATGAATCGCAGCGGGCTTTTGCCGATGTTTGCCACTCTGTGAGCGGTTCGCGGGGGAATGAAATGCACGCTGCCGGCAGACATCGGCTCCATCCAGGTTCTTCGGCCTTCGTCCATCAGGATCAGGGCTCCATCGCCTTCGAGGGCCGCGTAATATTCTGAACGATCGCGCTTCAGATGGAAATGTCCGTGAGTCATGAAATACTCTGGACCGACGTGCCCTGCCTCGATGACCGTGACGCCCCAGAACAAACCGCCTTCCGTGCCCTCCGGGACCGGGCGCCAGGCCTGAACGCGATAGACAACGGTGTTGGCATCCATGGCGCGCAGAGCATTCCTGTCGGCAAAGACGTCTGCCAGTTGTCCCAGCGTTTTCACACTCTCGCGGATTTCAGCATCGGGTTCCAGCAGTCCCTTCGCCCAGTTCATTTGCATCCTTGGTCAGCTCCAAGTTTTGCATTGCACGCGGCAATGTAAGCGAATGGCTCGGCAGGGCAGTAGGCGATATTTCTTGTCATGCAGAGACGGCTCCCAGCGGAATGGGAGACGCTTGTGTTTGGACCTTACTTCGTCAGTGGGTTGACGGCGCAACCGTCAAAGATGAAGTCGAATGCTCCGCTGCCAACCACGTTCATCTTGAGCCTGGCAGGTATCAGGACGCCGCTGACGGTCTGGTACTCAATGCTTACATGCATTTCCTGTACTTGATCGGGCGGGGATCCGGCGGGCAGAATGTGCGCCAGAAAGCCGTCGACCAGCAAGCCTTTGTCCGTGGGTTTATAGGCCGGGACGAAGTTCACGGTCGCCTGGTCCATCGTCACGGAGTAATGGGTGATTAGCAAGTTGTTGTCGAGTTCCTCGGTTACCGATGTTCCGGTCTGTTCAGCATGAAGCTTGTAGCCATTGTCCGTCTTGGCAATCTCCAGGCCTTGGGACGAAGATGGCACCGCTGAGCCGTCCACAAACGGAGTCCAAAACTGCAGGAAGCCCTGAAGCGACTGTTCCGTTGCCTGGTGCATGCCATCGAGAAGATCGGCCGAATCTTTGTCGAGCGGCGCACTTGGCGCTGGTGGGGTCCAGTCAACACTGGAACCACCCTTCATTTGGGCATGCAGCGTGATCTTGACCGACTTGAGAAGGAGAATGCGTGGATCGTCGGCGGCGAAAGCAACGTCGGGCTGGGCGCTATGAAAGACCGTGAGCCAGTCTGGAACGACGGCGCAGTCGAAACCATTGAGGCCGGCCTTTGTGGTGGAGTAGTAGAGTTTCCCGGCGCGGGCGAGCATCTCGTCGGTAGGGTTGGGTTTTGCCGCGGGCAGTGCCGGCGTACCGTGGTTTGCAGGGGGGTTCTGGGCTTGGACGGAGGTGGGCGGCAGACCGAGAGTCAGGAGGGCTGGCAGCAGGGCGGCCATCAGCGGGACTGGCGACAGCAAGCAGAGTTTGCGCATGAATAGAGCCTGCCTTCAAGGAGATTTGGGAATTGTGCATCCAGAATATGCTATTCGGAAAGGGCGGTGCGCGGTCTTCACGGGAAAATCAGGGACACTAATACCAGTTAAGATTGCGGAGGCGGGCGTAGAGTCCCGTCGTAACCAGTTAGGTGGCTTTGGCATGCACGCTGAAGGCCCGGCCCAGTTGAATTCTGGCGATTACCAGAAGGATGATGCCGGTAGGCATGAGGAAGAGGCCGGCCAGGTGCGCCGGAGTCCAGGGCAGATCGCGACCCAACCAGAAGACGTAGGGAATCGCGATGACAAGAATGCCAAGTGATGCCGGATTCGCTTTCATGTGCACCACTGAGAGCTGTGAAGATTCAGAGGTCTTACATAGGACATTCTAGGCAGGATTTCCATTATTCCGCAATTGTACAGACCGTTTACGGATGAAGAGTCCATTGCGGGCCGTGTGGTGGCCAACTCGGAAGACTGCTTGGTTAATACTGCTCCGCGATAGGTATCCGAAAAGCAATTCCGGGTAGTGGGTCAGTCTGAAATTGGGCGGTTCCATTTGTCAACTTCGAGGCCGCAGTGTTCGCAAGTTGCGCCTCCCCAAAGGAATTGGCTTAGATTCTTTGGAACGCGAAGTTGGCCTCGCACGTTATGACAGCGGGGGCATTCGATGATGCTGGAAGTGTTCACTCCCCACCGAGTTTTGAAAATGGTGCCGTGGACTACAAGAAGAACGCCCACTCCAAGGATTCCGAATATCACAAGAAAAACTTCCATGAAAAACCCTTGCGCTGAAAACCCCCGGCCCGTACTATTTCAGGAAGGGCGGAGATTTCCGTAAACTATTGAAAAATAAGGCTGGTAGGCGAGGCGGGAATCGAACCCACAACCCCCGGCTTAGAAGGCCGGTGCTCTATCCGATTGAGCTACTCGCCCACGATATTCATTTTAGCTGCGAAGTGGCCGATTCGGGCGGTGCGGCGGTGGGGAACGTATCTTCAGCGACAGCCTGAAGATAGCGGATAACAGTGGCCTCGGCCCAATGAACGTCGCCGGTGGAACGGCGCGACAGGAAGGCGCAATGGCCTCCATGGCGCGACTCGACAAAGGCGATATGGGGATTCAAGAGGATGCGCGCGCGGGTTTCAGGGGTGAGACGGATAAAGGGATCGTCCTGAGCGCAGAGGATGAGCGTGGGAACGGCGATGCGGTCGACGAAGCGGGCGCTGGCGGCGCGGTAATAGTAGTCGTCGGCATCGCAGAAGCCGCAATAGCGGGCGACGATCTTCTGGTCGAACTCGCGGATGGAGCGGATGGGGCCGATGCCGCGGAGTTGATAGACAGCGGGAAAGAGCGCTGCCTTGTGGCGCAGGTGGCGCATGAGCGAGTGCAGAAATTTCCACTCGTACACGCGGTTGGCCGGCTCGTGGAGAGCGTCGGCGCCGGCGGCGAGGTCGATGGCCGGGCAGACGGTGGCCACGGCCACAAGAGGCGGCCGCGCGCCCCACTCGCCGGCGAGCTTGAGCACCAGATTGCCGCCCATGGAGTAGCCGACGAGGGCCACACGCTGGAGGCCAAAGCGTTCGGCGAAGTGGTTGACCACAGCTGCCATATCGGCGGAGCGGCCGGAGTGATAGAGCGTGGGCGTGAGCGCTTCAGACCCGCCGCAGTTGCGCATGTTCATGCGGACGACGTTCATGCCGGCGGCCCAGGCGCGCGCGGCAATGCCTCGCATGTAGCGGGAATCGGACGAGCCCTCGAGACCGTGTACGAGAATCGCCGTGAGCCGCGCGGCGCGCACCGCTTCAGGCTGCCAATGACAATGGCAGAGTACGCGGCTCGCGTCGGCGGGATCGACTTCGACAGTTTCGGCGACGGTGGCGAGGCGAAAGGCGGGACGGGGAAGAAAATTGCCTGCGATAGTTTGGAGGTGGCCGCCGGTGAGCCAAGGGTGGGGCTCAAACGAGACGAGCCAGACCGGAGGTTCTTGCGGAGTCTTTATGGTTGGACTGGCTGGCATCACGGAGATTCGCCCGGCAAGTGGAACGGCCGGGCCCTCGCGGTCCATGCGCCTTGAAGGGCGTGTTGGGGCGGCTGGTGGGGATCGAACCCACGACATCCTGAGCCACAGTCAGGCGTTCTGCCGCTGAACTACAGCCGCCACATACCCTATCGATTGTAGCATCGAAGCAGGATTTTCTGCCCGGTGTAGCAGGCGGAACCCGTAGCTTTGCCGCCGTAAACACGGTACACTTTCCCTAATTTCATTCACCAGTCTTTCAACGAGGAGGGGTAGATGAAAACATCTGTCAGGATCATCGTTATCTCCACGCTTTTGACTTGGGCAGTGGGCCTGTTCCTGCCGGCCATTGCGCAGAACCCGAATACGAGTCCAGTCATCAACGTAACTGGAACTACTTGGGTAGGCACCGATTCCGATGGCGATTACTACGAGTACACATTCCAGCCAGATGGCGTATTGCATTACAAATCTCCGTCAGGGTTCTTTACGAATGGCACCTGGCAAGAAGTTGACGATACGATCTACATGCAGACGTACTACGGGCAGACAACCAAGAAATATTCGGAACGAATGGGTCAAATCAAAGGCACACACATGGAAGGCAAAGCCATAAATATCGTGGGCAGAACATGGTCGTGGGTTGCGGACAAGAAATAGCCGGTTGCCATGGCTCAGGATCGATCAGGTTGGTTAGCGGACGGAGCGACGGGCATCGCCGCCTCAAATCCAACGGCAAACCAAATCGCGCTACAATCGATGCAGGCCGTCGGGGCGTAGCGCAGCCTGGTAGCGCATCTGCTTTGGGAGCAGAGGGCCGGGGGTTCGAATCCCTCCGCCCCGACCATTACATTCAATAGCTTACAGGTTTTCCAATCTGCTGCAGATTCCGAATGTAGCGAGGATTGTAGCGATGTTTACTAGTTGGGCAATAGACGCTGCCCGTCTTTTCCGGCCTAGTTGACGCTCTGCCCCCGCCTGCGCCTGAGCCGTGAACGCGCTTCGAAACCGGCCATAAGGGGAAATCATCACCTCGATTCCAGCGTTACGTCCTGGGCAAATGGTGAGGCTCTTTGGGTGGAAAAATCGGTGAGACAGCGGAACTACGCCAACGAGCTGCTGATGTTCGTGAATACGGTGGTGATCGCACCCGAGATCTTGCTAACTCCGGCGATGCAGGCGAGAGCTATCAGGCAGACCAGAAGAGCATATTCCACCAGATCCTGGCCTTCTTCGCGGTTCGTCAAGTCCTGGAATTTCACGTACATATTCAGAAGTAGATGATTCATTTGACCCCTCCTTATAATCGAAGTCTACCTAGCATATCGACCGAACCTACTGCCAGTTCCAGGGTACGTTCGTACTACTCGATTACCTTCGGCACTAGACATAAACACACAAAAGCCCCTCGTTCCCGAGAGGCCTTGTGCCAGATCAAAGGTCAAACCTGACAGCAGCAACGCACTCAGGACACTACCACCCCAAGACCAGCGGCGCGTCCTGGGGCATCCTGCAAGGCTCTTTTGTGGTGAAATTGTCTGCTGGCGACGGTACGCATCGGGCCACGCCCCCTTTAAAGGGGGATGCCGGGGGTGGCCGGAAAGCAGGACCCGCCGGACTGTAGCGGATACTGTAGCGACTCCCTGCATAAATAGGCTTAGACGGGCTTAGTTGTAAGTTGCGTAAGTCCATGAGTAACTAAGTGCATCTAAGTGGCACTAATCCCTAAAGCTATTCTTTGGGAGCAGAGGGTCGGGGTTCAAATCCCTCCGCCCCGACCAGTGTTTTTAATGGCTTCTGTGCGATGTTAATTCTTTCGGGCGTTGGAATTTGTTGTTTCCCAGTGCTTTGACCGTCACAAGATTGCCTGCAGTTGCCCTCCTCTTTTCAGCAGATGCGTGTCTTCCGATCAATGTTCTCAGCAACTTAAACCAATGGAGGACGTTCTGGCCCTGTAGGAAAAGCCGCTGCCGGAGGAGAAACCGGTGGTCTGCATCGCGGATGGCGAGCTACGCTTTACTGCCGGCTGTTTCCGAAGCCTGCACCGAATCCCATAGTAGTTCGGAGATATCCTTCACGCACATATTTTGGTCTCCCTTGCGCGCATTGACTCCGTCCTCCATCATCGTCATGCAGAAGGAACAGGCAACGGCCAGGGTATCGGCGCCGGTCGCCAGGGCTTCGACTGCGCGCTCTTGATTGACGCGCTGGGTGGGCGGCTCCTCGACGAAGCTCATGCCGCCTCCTCCACCGCAGCAAAAGCCATTGCGGCGGTTCCTTGCCATCTCCACGAATCCTGTTGAGGAGATCTGCTGCAGAATTTGGCGTGGCGCTTCCAATACACCGTTTTGCCGCCCCAGATAACAAGGATCGTGAAAGGTGATTTTCGAGGTTGTACTTTGTGGCTTGAGCCGGCCGTCATGAACCAGTTGGGCCAGGAATTCGCTGTGATGAATTACTTCGAATTCTCCTCCCAGCCGCGGGTACTCGTTCTTGAGAGTGTTGAAACAATGCGGGCATGCGGTCACCACCTTTTTGACCCGGTGAAGGTTCAGCGTCGCTATGTTCTCACTGGCAAGCTTCTCGAAGAGGAATTCGTTTCCTATGCGGCGCGCGGGATCACCGCAGCACTTTTCTTCGCGCCCCAAAATGGCAAATTGTACCCCCGCGGCTTTGAGCAAGTTGGCAGTGGCGCGGGCGATTTTTTGATTGCGATCGATTAAGGCAGAGCTGCAGCCGACCCAGAAAAGAACCTCGGAATTCCCCTGGTCTTTTATAGAAGGGATTTCCAGACCTTCCGTCCAGGTGAGTCGCGTTGCCTGGGTGCCGCGGAATGGATGCTCGCGCGCCTCCAGCGACGTGACCGCCTCCTGCATGGAAGCCGGGAAGTCGGCTTCCTCCATCACAAGATACCGGCGCAAATCCACGATCTTCGGCATCTGCTCGATAAATACCGGACAAGCCTCCACGCAGGCGCCACACGTTGTACATTGCCACAGCCGCTCTGGTGAAATCGCTTCCTTCGCTCCTATGAGGGGAGCTGGGGTGTCTTGGCCATCAGCCTTGCCCGGTGTCGCACGAGTGCTGTGCATCAAGCTGCGCAGCTCGAGAATAAGTTCACTGGGCGAGAGCTCTTTCCCGACCGTATTTGCCGGACAAACTAAGGTACAGCGTCCACACTCCGTGCAAGCATCGAGATCGAGAAGATCTTTCCAGGTAAATGCGCCAAGTGAATTGACACCCAACGATGTTCCGGATTCAAAATCGACAGTCTTCAGCGAGGCGCCCGGCTGATCCAGGTTGGCGGTGTAAATGTTCAGGGGACCGGCGATGACATGCAGCATCTTGGTGTAGGGAAACCAGGCAATAAAAACGAAGCTCAATGCCAGGTGTCCCCACCAAAGCACGGCATGAGCTTGCTGCATGGTGCTCACGCTCATGACTTTGCTGGAGAGAGAAGCTGCGAGTTGGCCCAAAGGCGACCATGCCGCCCATGGATCGTTGGTGGCCACAATACGCCAGCCTTCAAGCAGAAAACCAGACAGTACAATTGCAAAAAGAAGAGCCAGTATCCCCAACGCCTCATTCGAAGCGGTTAGATACCTGGGCCGCCATACGTAGCGGCGCACCGCAGCCATCACCACTGCCAGCAGCACCAATCCACCGAAAATATCGACAGTGAGAGACTGGAAGTACAGATAGAACTGCCCATGCATAATATGGATTCCCGCGTCCGCATCAAGGGCCACTACGGTCGTAGCCGCGGTGAGAACGAGGAAGCCGAAGAAGATCATTCCATGGAGGAGACCCATGAATGGGTCGCGCATGATTCGCCGGTGCGCCAGAACCTGCGTGAGCAGTAGTCGAATGCGTTCGAGCGGGTGATTGAAACGCGCCAGTGGGCTGCCCTGCCGCCACTGGCTTACGCGCCGCCACACCCCGTACATGGCAACCGCCAGAGTGGGCAAAAACAATACATACATCAGCCAAACGTGAGAGACGTTCCAGTAGATCTGGCGCGTTGGTTCTGCGGCATTCATTTGTGCAGTAACCCCAGTTTCGAGCGTAGCAGCGGTATAACTTCGCGATAATCGGCGACCATTCCAAGACTGCAGTACTTGAATATGGGAGCCTCGGGATCGGAGTTGATGGCAACGATATTCTTTGCTTCCGATACGCCAGTCATGTGCTGACTGGCGCCGCTTACGCCGATCGCAATATACAGTTCGGGCGCTACCTTTTTCCCGGTTTGCCCCACCTGCCACGTAGCGGGAACCCAGCCCGCATCGCAGGCGGCGCGGCTGGCTGCCATCTGCGCGCCCAGGATGTCGGCTAATTGGCGGAGCTCGGTACTGAAGGGCTCCGCTCCACCGATACCTCGTCCACCGGCGACGATGACGCGGGCGTCCTCGAGTCTCACATTGCCGGGATCATCCACCTTGCGTTCGATGATGCGGGTGCGCATGGGCGGAAGCGTGCACACAACATGCCGGACTTCTCCCGGCGCATCCTGCGGGCTGGCGGGAGCTAAAGAGCGCGACCGGAGCGAGACGACAGCCGGCGAGCGCTTTAATTCAATCTCAGCCTGCGCTTTGCCGCCGTACACCTGCCGTGTGACAAATATCTTTTCGCCGTCCAGCCTCACCGCACTTCCGTCGCAGACTGCGCTGCCGCCGAGACGGTGCGCCAGACGCGCGACGGCTTCCAGACTGTAGGTGTCGCTGCCGAGCAGAACCGCCTTGGGCTTCTGAATCTTGCAGAGCTCGGTCAAAGCGGCCAAGTAGGACTCCGGCTGGTACTCAGAGAGCTCCGCCTGGTCCGCAACAATCACTGAATCGGCTAAGGGAGCAATCTCGGAGGCGATGGCGCCGTCGCCAACCAAGATAACGCGCAGTGCCCCGCCACATCGAGCCGCGAGCCGGCGGCCTTCGCCGACTAACCCTTTCGCGGCCTTCTCAAAGCCGCATACTGAGAAAAGACAGACAACGATATCGTTCATGGAAGCAGAAAACCTCAACAATTCTTTGTTATAACGCGCCCGACAATTTTGCCAGACCCCGGGCTAAGCTCTCCACTCGCTGTTCCGGGGTGTCTCCTACGACAAACTCGCATTTACTTTCCTTCTGCGGGATAAACAGTTTGGCCACGTCGTAATAGCCGCCCTCCGCAACCGGGTTGTTCAAGCCGAGGTCGCCAAGCGCAAGTTTAGTCAGCGGCTGGCGGCCCGACATCATCACGTCGCGGACCTTCGGAATGCGTGGGACATTATGCTCGTCATTCGTAATCGTCAGCACAATCGGCGTTTCACACTGCAGAAACTCCCAGCCCCAATCGGTTTGCCGCCGGATTTTCAGCTTAGAACCGTCAAGCTCGATCCGGTCAACGAAACTCACACACGGCATACCGAGTTCCTCGGCCAACAACGATCCGGTTTGGCCCGCGCCCCAATCACCCGCCTCGCGTCCCACCATGACCACATCGAATGGACCCAGCTTGCGTGCCGCGGCGGCCAGTACGCGGGCGACAGTGAGCGGATCGGGGTTCTCAGCTTCCTGGTTGACAAGAGCCGCCCCATCGGCCTTCATAGCGATTGCCTTACGGAGAGATTCCTCAGCGCTCGGCGGGCCGTAAGACAATGTCACTATCTTGGAACCTCGGCTGAGCTCGCGCAATTGCAGAGCGGTTTCCAGAGCGTTTTCGCAGAAAATATTGCTTACGAGTTTAGCGGAGCCGCGCTCGGCTTGACGTTTGGCCTCGTCGATGCGAAAGTCGCGAACCGGCACTTCCGGATCGATAATCTGTTTAATACAGACGAGTATATTCATCATCGTTACCTGCACTTCAAGCCCATTAGCCCGGCGATGAGGTTGCGTTGGGTCTGCGACGTTCCTGCCTCAATGGTCGCGCTTCTGGCATTCCGGAAAAGCCGCTGCATGTCATATTCCGCGCTGAGGCCGTAGGCGCCCATGATCTGCACCCCCTGGTTGGCAACCTTGGCGTAAAGCTCGGAAGTGTACAGCTTCGCCATGTTGATTTCCTTCAACGCGTTCTCGTTGTTGGCCATCATCGCGGCTGCGCGCCACATCAGCGCACGGCCGGCCTCGATTTCGGTTTGCATGTCGGCAATCATGTGCGCGATTGACTGGAAGGTCCCTATCGGTCGGCCAAACTGAACGCGTTCCTTGCTGTATTCAAGGGCCATATCGACGATCGCTTGCGCGCCCCCAATGTTCATGGCCGCACCAACCAGCCGCTCCACGTCCAGGCCGGACAACATGCATTGCCAGCCATGGTTTTCGCCCCCGACCAAACGCTCCGCCGGCACGATCGCGTCCCGGAAAAACACCTCATAGGTTCCAAAGCATCTTCGGCCCAGCATCTCCAGCTTGCGGCACTGTACGCCCGGAGTGTCGTTGTCGATCAGGAAAAATGACACTCCCTCGCGATAGTGCACCGCCGGATTGGTCTTTGCGTAGACACACAGCACCGTGTTCTTGAGCCCCGCGCCCGATGTCCACAGCTTCTGGCCGTTAATCAGCCAGCCGTCACCCTGGCGCACAGCCGCTGTGCGCATCGCTCCCACGTCGGAGCCGGCATCCGGCTCCGACATGCAGATCGCCAGCATGATCTCTCCATCCAGCAGCTTGGGTATCCAATAGCGCTTCTGCTCCTCCGAGCCGTTGCGCACGATGTTTAAGCCGCAGAAGATGGCGGCGCTGTAAGACATCACAAGATCGGTGCTGATTTTGGATATTTCCTCAGTCACGATCATCACGTCCAAAACCGTCCCACCGAGGCCGCCATATTCCTCTGGAAAAGACAGACCGAGCAGCCCCGCCTCTACCCATGCGCTGTAAAGATCGTAGGGGAACTTCTGATCCTGCTCGAGCTGCCGAAGATATTCCGGACTAGCGTGGCGCTTCATGAGTTCGCGAACACTATCACGCAACAGCCGCTGCTCTGGTGTAAAAGTAAAATCCATTTTTGTCTCCGTTCCTAATTGGGCTCTCTATCGTGCGCCCGGCCCGCAAGATACATGACACCCGTGCCTGGCTACATGCGCTGTGCTTGGCGGCGCATGAGCCGGGATTTCCATTTTGGGATCCTGTTTATGGTCAGTCTACACCCAACCGCCTCGCTGGCGCCCGATTTCTGAAAATCCTTCCTTGCGAGCGTCTGCGGGAGCCCGCGGATGGAAGTTCTCTTCAGTCGGCCGGCAAACGAAGGCCGTGAAGCATCTCATTTTTCAGCTTTCGTTTGCGGGGAAACAGGCGGGAAAGGCGACCTCGTGGACTCCACGCGGTTTGCGGCATGGGCCGTTTCATTTCCGCTCACTCACCGGGTTCGGCGCAACCTGGTGAGCGTGCACGGCTTTCAATTTTGCGACACCGCAGTACTAATCGTCCGCTGCCTTCGCGAATGCCGCTCCAACTGTTCCACTCCGGCACGAGGCCGATGTCATGAATTCTGCGGAGAGTGCTGCCTGTACGCCGATTGCTTCCGACAGTGGAACCCCACACGATGCAAGGATGGTATCCAATATGGCCTTTCGTCCCGCTCGCATCGACGCGCCGGCAGCAGCTGACATGTCCGAAAGATCGGTGGGGATGCCAGCCAGGCGCTTCTCATTCACAGTGCGTCGCGTGATTGCATTGTCCCCCTTGGCGATTAACCAGCAAGTCTTGAGGCAATCATCGAGCGGGCCTGCGTAATCGACCAGCCACCCAACTGCGTTTTTCGCCTTTACCGGGCGGCCTTCAAGCAAGAAGTTCAGCACCTTCTTCCATGTATCCGGGGCCGACTTGCGGAAGATCCAGTGGCATCCCTCCATTCCGGGAACGACCGGCAAAGTAACTTCAGGCATGCCA
>Ga0182027_10013125_pt1 | contig 11586 bp, 13 predicted proteins | sample 712E1DmetaG_FD_121300 | JGI IMG/M metagenome (GOLD analysis project Ga0182027, IMG submission 121300) | Permafrost microbial communities from Stordalen Mire, Sweden - 712E1D metaG (Illumina Assembly) | ecosystem: Environmental > Terrestrial > Soil > Wetlands > Permafrost | place: Sweden...
AAGGACGCTTTGTGCCGGTTCAGCTACAGCGCGGACGGGGCGGGTTTCCGCCAGATCGGCGAGCCGTTCCCCGCGCGCGCGGGAAGGTGGATCGGAGCCAAAGTGGGGCTCTTCGCGCTAGCGCCGTCCCCTGCCAGAGAGTCCGGCTACGCGGATTTCCACTGGTTCCGCGTGGAGTGAGCCCGCGCGCCGCCGGCTAGGCCCCCAGGGCCATGGCGGATTCGCCCAGGGCCGGGTGGAAAGAGCGGGCCGCCCGAAACGGCTGGAACCGGTAACCAATCCCGAAAATGGTCTCGATGTACTGTTCCGCGTGCGCTCCCAGCTTCTTGCGCACCCGCCGTACGTGAACGTCCAGTGTGCGCGTACGGATTCCCACCCCGTAACCCCAAACGCGAAGCAGCAGCGCGTCCCGCGGAACGATCTCGCCGGCGTGCCTGACAAGCAGAGCCAGAAGGTCGTACTCCTTGCGGGTTAATATCAAACGTTCGGAATCCAGGACGGCGAGCCGGTGATCGAAATCCACGGCCAAGTGCTCGTCCCGGTACGTCTGCGCCGGTAAGCTGAAAACCACAAGCGGTTCCATGCCGTTCCCTCCTCAGTACGGATAGTAGATGTCTAATCGTACCGTTTTGGTCCGGTTTGGTAAAGGCCTACTTGTAAATTCTTGTGGAAATCGCCGGCTGGGGGGCGCCTGCTCGCCGTTTCTCTCCGCCGCGCGGGGGCTTCCATCGCGCCGGGGCGTAACGCGGCATCCGGGCTAGAAAGCGCTGCCCCTGCGCCAGTGGCCTTCGAACAGGCCTTTCATGGCCTCGCCCATACCTTCGTGGCTGAAGACCACGGCGGTCCAGGAGGGCCGGGTGATGACCGGGTCGAGAAGGGCAAGCATGCCGTGCTGGCTGTCGAAGACCGCCAGTTTCATGGGCAGGGAATCGGCGATTCGCACCTGGATGCCGGCGGCGACGTACTCCCTCAGGCGCTGGCGGTGCTCGTCGTCGAGCGTGGCGGCCTCCAGCAGCAAACGGCACGACACTCCACCGGAGGCCGCCTGCTTGACCAGCTTTTCGTCCAAGGGATCGACGGCGTAGGGCGGGCGCGAGAACTCCACGTACTCGTGCTCGACCTCCGACAACATGCGCCGGTATTCGGCGGCGGTCTGCGCGGGCTCGCTCACGATGCGCAGGAAATCCAGCGTGCCACGGCCGCCCTGGCCTTCGGAGTAGAGCGACTTCAGATCGTCGATCAGACCCGTTCCGGCGCGCACATCGTCGGTCAGTGTCTGCTCCAGCATGAGGCGCTTGCGGCCCAGGTATCCGGGCAACGCCAGGCTCGGCTCCACGGCGGAGAAGAGCTTGGTCTTCTCCTGGACCACTTGCGCAAACCCCTTTTCGACGAGGCTGTCGAGAACCTCGTAGATCTTCTGGCGCGGGACGTGCGCGCGCGCCGCCAGTTCCAGCGCCTTGAACCGCGGATGACCGAGCAGCACGAGATACGAACGCGACTCATAAGCGTTGAGCCCAAGCTGCTGCAGGCGCCGCCAGAACCGTTGAAAGTCGATTTCCGCCAGTTCTTCGCTCATAATCTCTAAACTGTATCAAAGCCAGCGCTCGAGCGCGCGAGGAATTGGGGGAAACCACGCCGTGCCAACCGCTCCCTGACGGTCGCGGTGGCCGGCGATCGGTCCGGGCATTCCCTGATGGGCCCCCAACGCCGCCGGGATTATCCTGGTGGTTGGCCATATGAGCAAACTGTGCGTCTTCCGGACGTGGAAGGCCGTTCTAAACACTCACGAACGCCGCTTTCCCATTTCGCCCGAGATGGCCGGACGTATTCTCGACTCGGTGTCCAGCCGCGACGACCTGCTCTGGCCGAACGAACTGTGGCCGCCCATGGTCCTGGACCGTGGACTCGCTCCCGGCTCCCGCGGCGGCCACGCAATGGTCCGTTACCAGGTCTCTGAGTACGTGCCCGGGAAGAGGGTCGAGTTCGAATTCCGGCCGATGCAACGCCTCCCCGCGTTTCGCGGGCGGCACTACTTCGAGGTGCTGCCGCGCGGCGGACAGACTCTTCTGCGGCACACCATCGACGTCGACACCGATTTCGCCACCTGGGTTCGTTGGAAACTGGTGGTCGAACACCTGCACGATGCGCTCCTCGAAGACGCCTTCGACAAGGCCGGGCGGAACGCCCACGTGCCTGCGCCGCACCGTTCCCGATGGCCTCTCCGTGTGCGCTTCCTGCTCTGGCTGGTGGCTCGAAATTCCGCGAAAACGCCGCCGGCTGGTTGAGCCGGTTTTATGTGGGGCAGGTTGTTGAACGGCGGCCCCGCCCAGAGATGGCACCCGCAATCGGCCCTGCGAGCGGAGCTCGCCTGCCCGCGAGACCAGCCCGCCCCGAACGCCGGAACTTCCCACGAGGCCGGTTCGCCCACCCGCCGATCCCGGTAACCAGACACACTCCCGCGCGCGCCATATGATATTCACGGAGTAGTGTGCCGCATCCCGGCGGCAGCGAGGGGAGACACGGAATGGAGATTACACGACGAGGCGCGCTCGGGCTTCTGGCGAGCACGGCGGCGGCAGCGACGGATTTGCAGGCAGCCGCGCAGACGGCGGGTGGAGACGCGGCGACTCTCCATTGGCTGGGCGGCGCGCCGCCACCCATCGAAAGCGGCGTGAGCTGGGGCGTGCCCTGGCCGCGCGGCGCGGTTCGCAAGGAACAGACATTCGCGTTGACGGCCGCGGACGGCGCCGCGTTGCCGGTGCAAAGCTGGACGCTGGCCTACTGGCCTGACGGGTCCATCAAGTGGACCGGCTTCGCCACCGTGGCGGGACCGGCGGCAACAGGCGCGCTCCAGGTGGCCCCCGGTTCTCCGGCCGTGCCCGCGCAGGCGGTGAAGGTAACTGACGGCGGCGCCGCGGTGGCCATCGATACCGGCAAGCTGCAATGCCGCGTTCCCCGCTCGGGACCGTATTTCCTGGACGCGCTGAGGGTGGACGGGCGCATGGTGGCCGCCCAGGCGCGGCTGGTCTGCACCCTGAAAGAAGGCGCGCGATTCACGAGCGCCGTCCGCAAGGTGACCGTGGAGCAACCGGGCCCGGTGCGCGCGGTGGTTCGCATCGACGGCGTCCACAAGGCCGAAAGCGGCGCGCGCGAGTGGCTGCCCTTCGTGGTGCGGCTGTATTTCCATGCCGGGCTGGAGCAGGTGCGGCTGGTTCACACCATCGTCTTCGACGGCGACGATCACAAGGACTTCATTTCCGGCCTGGGCGTGGCGTTTTCCGTGCCGCTGCGCGAACAGGTACACAACCGCCACGTGCGGTTCGCCGGCGAGGACGGCGGGCTGTGGTCGGAACCCGTCGAGCCGCTGGCCGGACGGCGCCCGCTTACGCCGGGTGGTTCGGGCACCGAGTACGCCGATCAACTGGCCGGCAAGCGCCTTCCCAATCGCGAGGCATTCAGCGCGGGCGGCCAGAAACTGATCGACGACCTGGCCACCTGGGACGCCTACAAGCTGGTGCAGCCCAATGCCGACGGGTTCACGATTCAGAAGCGCACCAATCCGCAAAGCTGCTGGTTGGACCCCATCGGCGGGCGGCGCGCTTCGGGGCTGGTTTTCGTAGGCGATGTTTCGGGCGGGCTGGGGGTGGGGGTGAAGAACTTCTGGCAGTCGTACCCGGCGTCGCTTGAAGTGCAGGGGGCGACGAAGCAGGCGGCCGAAGTGACGGCGTGGCTGTGGTCGCCGGACGCGCCCGCCATGGACCTGCGGCACTACGACACGCGGGCACACGGGTTGGAATCCAGCTACGAGGATGTGCAGCCGGGCTTCAGCACGCCGCACGGCGTGGCGCGATCGAGCGAGCTGATGCTGTTTCCGTGCGCCGCCACCCCGTCGAAGCAGGAGACCGAGCGCCAGGTGGCCGTCAGCGTGGCGCCGCCGGTGCTGACGCCCGTGCCCGAGCACCTGCACGCGGCCGGCGTGTTCGGCATCTGGAGCCTGCCCGACCGCTCGACCGCGGCCAAGAGCGCTCTGGAAGATCAGCTCGACGCGGCGTTCGCGATTTATCACAAGGAGGTGGACCAGCGCCACTGGTACGGCTTCTGGAACTTCGGCGACGTGATGCACCAGTACGACGGGCCGCGTCACGAGTGGCGCTACGACATCGGCGGCTTCGCCTGGGACAACAGCGAACTGGGCACCGACATGTGGCTGTGGTACACCTTCCTGCGCAGCGGGCGGGCGGACGTTTTCCGCATGGCCGAAGCCATGACGCGGCACACCGGCGAGGTGGACGTGTATCACCTGGGGCGCTTCGCCACCCTGGGGTCGCGGCACAACGTGCGGCATTGGGGCTGCGGCGCCAAGGAGCCGCGCATCAGCCAGGCGGCCTATCGCCGCTTCTACTATTACCTGACCACCGACGAGCGCACCGGCGACTTGATGCGCGAGGTGGTGGACGCCGACTACAAAGCCACCGAGATCGACACCATGCGCGAGGCGTCGCCGCGCACCGGGCCGCTTCCGTACCCCGGACGCGTGCGCGGCGGCCCCGACTGGCTGGCCTTCGCCGGCAACTGGATGACCGAGTGGGAACGCACCGGCAACACTAAGTACCGCGATAAGATCCTGACCGGGATGGATTCCATCGCCGCTATGAAGTACGGCTTCCTCACGGGCCCGAACCAACTGTACGGATACGATCCGGCGACGGGTAAGTTATACGCGCTGGAGGAGAAGGTGGGCACTTACAACCTGGCGACTATCATGGGCGGCGGCGAGGTAGTGTTCGAGCTGAACTCGCTGATCGACCACGAGGGCTGGAAGAAAGCCTGGAACCAGTACAGCCGCCTGCACTTGGCGAAGGCGGATGTGATCGAGCGCGACAAAGCCACCGGCAAGGAAGGCGAGGACGGCCAGTATGCGCGTCCCGGCCGGCTGTCGGGGTACCTCTACATGCAGACGAAGAACCCGGCATTTGCGGCGAAGGCGTGGGCCGGGATCACCGGCGGACCGAACCGGGGCCGCGGCCCGCGATACGCGACTGTCAAAGTGGAGGGGCCGGAGGTGGTGACGCCCATCGACGAGGTTCCGTTCCTGTCCACCAACAGCACCTCGCAAGGCTCTCTGGAACTGATCGAAGTGCTGGAGATGTGCGGGGATAAGATGCCGTAGGGCGGGCGGGAGAAGTAGAGTGTAGATATGCTGGATTGGCAGGAGCGAATCAGCGTGAACCCGTCGGTGTGTCACGGCAAGGCGTGTGTTCGGGGCACCCGCGTCATGATTTCGGTGATTCTGGACAATCTGGCCGCGGGCATACCTCACGAAGAGATTCTGCAAAGCTACCCCTCCGTGCGGGAAGAGAATATCCAAGCCACGCTCGCCTACGCCGCCGAGCTCGGTGTCGGTTCCTTCTATGGTTGCTGAAGAGGACAAGAAGCGGCGACGCTCCGCACACCAAACCCAATGGGCGGCACAATTCGCGGTTGCAAGCGAGCTATGTAAGCGCGGCTACGAAGTTGCGTTTACGATGGGAAACCATCCAACCGTGGATCTCATGGTCATCAGCCCCAGCGGCATTCAGTTCCTTGTAGACGTGAAAGGACAGTACAGGCCGAACTTCTGGCCGGTGAGCCAGAAGAAGAAACGCGACAGGCTTTTCTACGTGCTGGCGTTTGTCCCCGACGATGGAAAGAATCAATTCTTCATCCTCACGTAGGATCAGGTCAACGAGGGGATTCAGGATGATCTGAGACATGCCAAGGCGCGAAGGAAGGCCAAGGGACTGCGCGGCGATCCCGGCGATTTTCCGGGTTTGCAGCGGAGTTTTGTGGAGCCTCATAGGGACGCCTGGAATGCATTGCCCAAATGAGGTTCAAAGTACGGCGATCGCCTACACTCGCACCGCAACGAGAAGCGCTTGCTTCTCGACACGTGGGATCGCTCAGGAGCAACCGCCATGCCCATGAAGAACCCGCCCCATCCCGGAGAGTTCGTCCGGATGGAGGTCGTTGAACCCGCCGGCCTGTCTGTCACGGCCGCCGCGAAAGCCCTTCAGGTGTCCCGCCCCGCCCTTTCCAGTTTGCTCAACGGCAGGGCCGGCCTGTCCGGCGACATGGCGCTGCGCATCGAGAAGGCCTTCGGCGTGAAGATGGACACGCTCATGCGGATGCAGTCCTCATACGACATTGCGCAGACCCGCAAGCGTGAGAGGGAGGTCCGTGTGCAGCGGTTTCACCCCACCGCCGAGGCTCGCCCGTAGCGCCGGCCGGCCCGGAACCTAACGGTAAGGAGGCAGGAGTGCTTCTTAGAAAGATCACCAGCAGAGGGCAGGTCACGATCCCCCGCGAGGTCCGCGAGAAGCTGAAGGCCAGGATCGGGGACTTCGTGGCCTTCAACGTCACCTCGGGAGGCGTAGGAATCCGCGTGGTTGATCCGCTCGATCGCGAATGGCACGCCGCGCTGGCGGCCACGGTTGACGAGTGGTCGAGCCCGGAGGACCGGGAGGCATGGCGCGATCTATGATGCTCCCGGAGCATCACGCATCAGCCGAGGAGGTGTTTGATGTGCTACCCTAGGTGTATGCGGACGACACTCGAGCTCGACGACGATCTCATCGGCGCCGCCAAACACCTGGCCCGGCAACAGGGGACGACGCTCGGACACGTCGTCTCGGAACTGGCCCGGCAATCGCTGGCGGCGGCTGCGCCGCTCAAAGTACGCAATGGGGTTCCGCTTTTCGTGCCGAAGCCTCGCGCTCCGAAACCCGGTCTTCGGACCGTGAACCAATTGCGGGATGACGCTTGAGCATCGCCCTTCTGGACGTGAATGTTCTGGTGGCGCTCTTCGATCCCGCCCACCTCAATCACGAAGACGCCCACCAATGGTTCGGCCGGAATCGAAAGTACGGCTGGGCCACCTGCCCGATGACGATAAACGGCAGTATCCGCGTCCTGAGTAACCCGGCATATCCCACCGTGGACGCGACTCCCGCCGAAGTGGCTGGCCGCCTGCGAAGCTTCTGCGCCACGACGGACCATCACTTCTGGGAGGATTCCGTGTCCCTCACGGATGAGTCGTTGTTCCGCCCGCCGGAGATCCGCGGACACCAGAAGATCACGGATGCGTATCTGCTGGGTCTGGCCGTTCGGAATCACGGTCGGCTCGCCACCTTCGACCGGACCATTCCCCTGAGGGCGGCGGTACATGGCGCCGGCCCCGGAGCCCTCGTATTGATAGCCTGAGCGCCCCCTACCACCCCCCGTGTGACTGCGCCGCTTCGCGCGCCAGCGGAACCACCAGCGGACGGACCATCTTGCGGTAATCGGCAGTCTTCATGTGGATGACCTCCTGGTGGGTGCCCGCGTTGAACGCGATGGCATCCTCGGCGGCGAGGCTGCTGTCGAGGTACACGGTCAGGCCGTACAGGCTGCCGACCGGCGGCATGGCGCCGAGTTCGCAATCCGGGAACAGCTTCGACAACTCGTCTTCGGTGGCAAGGCGCACCTGGGAGAGTCCCAGGGCCAGGCGGGCCTCGCGGAAGTCGAGGAGCCTGTTTGCTGGTAGCACGATCATGTAATATTCGCCGTCGCCGAAGACGACAACGCTCTTGGCAACCTCGCGTGCCGGGAGGTGCTCGGCCACGGCGACCTCGCGGGCCGTGACCGCATTGGGATGAGCGCTGAGGGAGTATTCGGCGTGGTGGGAATCGAGAAAACCGCGCAATCGATCCGAAAGAGGCATAGATACCTCCGCCGATTGGATTGTACGCCCAACCGCCCCGCAAAGCGAGCCCAATTCGCGGGAAAGGCCGGCCTCCGGACCGGGCCGGACGGCCGGGAGGCGTCTACGGCGACGACGGTCTGCGCGGGAGCGCCCGGCCTGTTCATCCTCTATTCACATTCGGGGGAGTATGCTGAGTGTTCCCATTCCCATTTAGGAGGAGATACAATGCGAAACGTTTGCCTGGCATTCGCGATGGTGGCTTCCATCGGTCTGGCCCAAGATGGCCCCTATAAGGTGCAGAAAGTCGCCAAAGTCGGCGGCGAGGGCGGCTTCGATTATGTGACCGCGGACGCTGCCGGGCGCCGGCTGTATGTGGCGCGCAGCGGCAATCCGGGGCGCGTCAACGTGTTCAACCTGGATACGCTGGAAGCGGTGGGCACCGTCCCCGACGCCCTTCGGACCCATGGAGCAACCGTGTCGCCCAAGTCGGGTCACGGGTTCGTCAGCAGCAACCCGGTTATCATGTTCGACAGCAAAACGCTGGCGACCATCAAGACCATCGAGGTGAAGGGCAATCCCGACGGCTACCTGTACGACGCCTTCAACGACCGCGTCTACATCCTGAGCCACAGCAAGCCGCACGCCACTGTGATCGACGCGGCTGACGGCTCCGTCGTGGGCACCATCGACGACCTGGGCGGCGCGCCGGAACAGGCCGCTACTGACGGCAAGGGCACCATCTACGTGGATATCGAAGACGCGCACAGCATCGCCGTGGTGGACGCCAAGGCGATGACCGTGAAGACGCACTACGACCTGGCGGGCAAGGGCGATGGCTGCGCCGGCCTGGCGCTGGACGCCAAGAACCAGATCCTCTTCGCGGCCTGCCGCAATCCCCAGAACATGGTGATCCTCAGCGCCACCGACGGCAAGATCCTGGAATCCCTGCCGCTCGCCGGCGGCAGCGATGGCGCCGTGTTCAATCCCAAAACCATGGAAGCTTTCAGCTCGCATGGCAACGGCACGCTGACGGTGATCAAAGAGAACAGCCCCACCAGTTTCGCGGTCGAGCAGACGGTGAAGACCATGACGGGCGCCAAGACGCTGACGCTCGACAGCAAGACGGACCGGATTCTGCTGATCGCCGCCGAGTATGGGCCGCCTCCCGCACCGGTCGCACCACCCGCGGGCGCGCCGCCTGCCGGCGAAGGACGCGGCGGACGCGGCGGGCGTGGCGGACGCGCACCCATGCTGCCGGATTCGTTCTCGATTGTAGTGGTTGGAAAGTAGGAGAGTTGGATCAAGTCGATCCAATCTGGCCTGGATCGTATATTTAGAATCAATAACTTGCGGGGGGGAGTTGGATCATGTTGATCCAATTCTCCCCGCCGTTCACTTCCCCTTGGCCGCCAGATACGCTTCCAGCGGATCGTCCTTCAACGCTTTCAGCCCGGCCACCACCACCTCCGCATTCAGCTCCGCGCCGGCGCGGCTGGTGTGCGTATGCGGATCGCCGAAGAGCGGCTCAACCTTCTCCGGTCCCAGCGCGTCGTAGCGCCCGGCGATCAGCTCGTTCAGATCGATGAACCCCACGCCTTCCGACGCGGCCGCCTCCGACGCCCACTTCCGATAGGTCTCGGAACTGCGGACGATCTTGCCGTCCTTCCAGGTCTTGCGCGGGATCGGCGAGCAGAGAATCGGAGTCGCGCCCTTGGCCTTGGCGTCGGCGATGAACTTCTTCAAGTACCAGCCGTAGGTATGCACCGTCTCGTGCTTCCTGGTGAGCAGGTTGTCGATCTCGCTGGTCTCGTCGCCCACGCCCGCGAGCGTGCCGCGGGCGCGCGACGCGTCGTTGACGGCGCCGTCGTCGTTGTGGCCGAATTGCATCATCACGAAATCGCCGGGCTTGAGGAGCGCCAGCACGCGGTCCCAGGCGCCGTTGGTCATGTAAGTGCGGCTGCTGGTGCCGCCGATGGCGCGGTTCACCACGTTGATTCTGGCGGAGTCGAACAGGTCCACCAGCGGCTCGCCCCAGCCCCACTGGCCTCCGGCGCCATCGCCGCGCCCGTTGCGCACCGTGGAATCGCCGATCAGGAAGAGCGTGGGCAACCTGGGGTTGGCCGGGAAATTCTCGCGCATGGCGGGGCGGTAGGCCGCCACCGCCTGGCCTTTCTCCGAGAAGTATTTCGCGAACGGCTGGCCGGGCAGAGTCTTCAGCACCGAGACCACCAGCGAGGCGTTCAGGTCGGCGCCCGCGACGCTGGTATGGGTGTGGTCACCGGGGAAAAGCTCCTTCACCTTATCCTCGCCCAGTTTCTGATACTGATCGGCGATGGCATTGGTAACGTCGACGAAAGGCACGCCCTCGGCCCTGGCGACGTCGGCGTCCCACTTGCCGAAACTGCCCGGCCCGCGCTCCACCTGGCCGTCTCTCCAGATGTTGCGCACGGTGGTGGAGAGCAGCATGGGGATGGCGCCCTTGGCCTTGCTGTCGGCGATGAACTTGCGGAGGTACCAGCCGAAGGTGTACACCACTTCGTCCTTGCCGTTGGGCAGGGTGAAGTTCTTCGACTCGTCGCCGATGCCGGGGAGATCCCCGCGCGCGCGGTCCTTATCGGGTGCGCTGCCGTCGTTGTGGCCGAACTGGATGAGCACGAAGTCGCCGGGACGCAGCTCGTCGCGGACCTTGTCCCACAGGCCCTCGGTGAAGAATGTGCGGCTGCTGCGGCCGGCGCGTGCGCGGTTGACGACGCTGACCTTGGCGAGGTCGAAGTAGTCGGCGAACGGGTCGCCCCAACCCTTGTGGCTACTGTCCGTGACGTTGGCGGTGGAATCGCCGATGACCCAGACGGTTGGCAAGGTCTTGGTCTCGGGCGGTTGCGCCCACGCCAGCGCGGAGGCGAGGCCCAGGATCGCGAAGCGGAGTTTCATTTCGACTTTCAGTATAACTGTGGGGCGGACCCCCTGGTCCGCGCGGGACGCCCCCGTCCCGCTACCAGCTCGCTTGATCAAGTGCCCGCCCCTGGCGGGAAGCCGGCCAGGGGGCCGGCCGCGGACGAGGGCGTCCGCCCCACGGCCGATATGTGCGATCCTGAACCTTCGTGGAGGCTACGACCGACATCCCGATAGGCCCGCGGCGCTGGGTGCGCACAACCGCGCTGGCGTTGATTCTCGCCGTGTTTCCGATCATGGTCGTCTCGCGCCTCAGGCTGCGCTCTACGCCGCTCGAGCGCGACGAGGGCGAGTATGCCTACGCCGGCCAGTTGATCCTCCAGGGCATCCCGCCCTACAGCCTGGCGTGCAACATGAAGCTGCCGGGGACCTATGCCGCCTACGCCGTCATCATGGCGGTGTTCGGCCAGACCATCGGCGGAATCCGTCTCGGGCTGCTGCTCGTCAACGCCGCCACCGTGCTGCTGCTCTGCCTGCTGGGCCGGCGCCTGTTCTCGATCGACGTGGGCCTGGCGGCCGGGGCGGCCTATGCGCTGCTCTCCTTTGGCCTGGCGGTGATGGGGACGGCGGCGCACGCCACGCACTTCGTGGTGCTTTCCGCGCTGGCGGGCCTGCTTCTCCTGCTGCGCGCCATGGAATCGGGCCGCGGCATGACCTACTTCTGGAGCGGGGTGCTGTTCGGGGTGGCCTTCCTGATGAAGCAGCACGGCATGTTCTTCGCCTTCTTCGGGGCCGGGTGGCTGCTCTGGAAGCATCCGGGCGGATGGCTGCGAACGGCGCGCCGCCTCGCCGTTTTTGCCGCCGCCGCGGCCCTGCCCTTCGCCGCAACATGCCTCATCTTGTGGGCGGCCGGCGTCTTCCCGAAGTTCTGGTTCTGGACCTTCCTCTACGCGCGGGCGTACGCTTCCGAGAAC
>Ga0182027_10013126_pt1 | contig 11585 bp, 9 predicted proteins | sample 712E1DmetaG_FD_121300 | JGI IMG/M metagenome (GOLD analysis project Ga0182027, IMG submission 121300) | Permafrost microbial communities from Stordalen Mire, Sweden - 712E1D metaG (Illumina Assembly) | ecosystem: Environmental > Terrestrial > Soil > Wetlands > Permafrost | place: Sweden...
CTCCTGCTACAGCGGCGCCTATGACGGCAACCCGCACACCTGCACCGGCACGGCGACCGGCCTCGGCGGCGCTACGGTGAGCGGCACCTGGAGTATCATTCCCGGCAGCGAGACCGCGGCGAACAGTTACCCGGAGACGGGCACCTTCACCAGCGCCAATAGCAGTTACAGCAGCGGCGGCACAGCCAGCAACACGCTGACCATCACGGCGATTGCGCCCACTCTTTCCATCTCCTGCTACAACGGCCCCTATGACGGCAACCCGCACACCTGCACCGGCACGGCGACCGGCATCGGAGGTGGTCCCGTGAGCGGCACGTGGAACTTCAACCCCGGCGGCGAGACCGCGGCGAACAGTTACCCGGAGACGGGCACCTTCACCAGCGCCAATAGCAGTTACAGCAGCGGCGGCACGGCCAGCAACACGCTGACGATTGCCAGGGTGCTCTTGACGGTGACCGCCAACAACACCAGCATGACGATGGGAGCCGCGGTTCCGGCTTTGACCTACGCCATCACCGGCTTTGCCGGCGCGGACACCTCCTCGGTCGTCGGTGGTATCGCCACGGAAACGACAACAGCGAGCAGTTCATCGCCTGCCGGAACGTATCCGATTACCTTCTCGACGAAGGCGCTGACGGCGGCCAACTATACGTTCACCTATGTCAGCGGATCCCTCTCCGTGGTTCAGGCGTCGACGGTATCGCTGACGGCCTCAAGCACGGTGCGCGGGTCGGCGAGCGCGGGCTATCAGGTGATCATCACCATCAAGAACATCGGCAACAGCCCGGCATCCAACGTGACTTTGGTTACCGCTACGCTGGGCTCGGCTTCCGGATCGCCGTTGCCGCAGAGTGTGGGTACAATAGCTGCCGGCGCATCCGGCACCTTCACGGTGAACTTCCCGGGGAGCGTCGGCGCGGACGGCGCCGCAGTGGCTGAAAAATACACCGGGACATACACCGGGGGCACCTTCACGGGAAGTGTCCGGGCGGTGACTCTGCCGTAGTTGCGGATGAATCTCAATGTTCAATCGCGAGAAAATCATGGAGAACAAGATGAAGAGCGCGAGCAGTTTGATGATACTGCCGTTGATCGTTGCGGGTCTCCTGCTGGGGGTCACTGCGGCCCAGGCAGATCCACTTTCGATCACCCTTTTTTCGCCCATTCAAACGGGCCTGCCTGGGGACATCCTCTCGTTTAATGCCACCGTGACCAACGATTCCGTCCAGACGGTGTACCTGAACGGCGACTTCGCGTTAGTCGATTCACCGTTGACAGTGGATGACAGCCCCTACTTCTCTGGCTATCCCTTGACCCTGGACGCAGGGGATTCCTACACGGGCGTGCTCTTCAACGTGGATATTCCCTCCGATGCTCCGGTGGGCCTTTACACGGGGTATTTTGAAATCACCGGCGTAGCCGGCCCCGACGACGGCGACGAGGTGGGGATGGTGAACTTTGACGTGCAGGTCGCGCCCGAGCCTTCCAGCCTGCTGCTGCTGGCAAGCGGCCTGGCCGGGCTCGCCGGAATGATCCGTCGCCGGATGATTCGATAACCAGGGAGCGGAACGGGGAGTCTATCCTGACGCAGCAAAGGGCAATGGCTGCCGGCGCCATTGCCCTTTGTCAGCGTCGCTCACCATCCGGCGTGGCAACGATGATGTCGTAACCCGCCGTGTTCCGAATCGTCGGCAAGGCGATGACTCCAACCCCCGCTATTCCCACGAGAGCTTTTGAAACCGTCTTGTTCGTCATTTGACCCACCAGCGGGCACTCTGGCACCGTGCAGATTCCTGGACCACCAGCACCCGCCACCAACGGCAACTCCCCCTCCTGACCGGCTAAAATGCGTTACCGTCGAAACTGCGAAAGGCTGACATGCCGACACAAAAGCTCAACCCAGAAATCATCACCGCCGCCATCCAAGGCTGCGAAGCGCAGCGAACCCGCATCGATCGACAGATTGCCGAACTCCGTGCGATGCTTCCCGGTGGTTCCACACAAACCGCCGCTACGCCGGAACCCGCCAAGCGCAAGCGCCGGAAATTCTCCGCTGCGACTCGGCGCAAGATGAAAGCATCGCAGCGACGCAGATGGGCGAAGGTTCGAGGCGAGGCCGAACCAGCACCGGCCAAACCAAAAGCTGCGAAGAAAGCCCATGCTGCGAAAGCGAAACCAGCCGCCGCAAAAAAGGCCCCTGCCAAGAAAGCGGCGGCGAAGAAGACGGCCACGGTTCCTGCACCGGCAGCGGAAGCCGAAGCTCCCGCTCAATAAGGAACGTTCGGACGACGGTGAAAATGCCCGTCCCGAAACTAGCGGGCAGTGGCGTGATTGGCTGCGAGAGCCTTTTGAACGCCCAGAGGCTCTGGAGTGTTTACGAAATGATCGAGTACGTTGCGGTTTGGGATTCCACGCTTTGACAGAAATGAAGAGGGCAGGACGAAAGAGCAATCCTGCCCCAAGACACTGACTCCAAACGGGCCTCATCCCGGCGAAGGCAAATCTCAACGTGCCAAAAGCTTTGGAAGGAACTGGAAGGAAACTGCGCTTTGGAGTGTCTGTAAGTTGATGAAAGGATGGTGGCCAGGGACGGAATCGAACCGCCGACGCCGGCCTTTTCAGGGCCGCGCTCTACCAGCTGAGCTACCTGGCCGTAACTCGTTTATTCTAGCAGACGCTCAGGCGTCGCGCAGAGCGCCAAGCGCTTCGGCCGTCGCCTGCTCCACTTCGGCGTGCAGGCTGCGGCCGTGCGCGTCCATGGTGACAATGGCCAGGAAGTTGCGCACCTTCAGGTGCCACATCGCTTCGGGGACGCCGAAATCGAGCAGGTGGACGCCGGCCACCCGCTCGATCGCCCGCGCATAGACCTGCGCTGCGCCCCCGATGGCGTGCAGATAAACCGCGCCGCACTCCTCCAGCGCGACCAGGGTGCGTGGGCCCATCCCGCCCTTGCCCACCACGGCGCGAACGCCGTAGCGTCGGATCACCTCTCCCTGGTAAGGCTCCTCGCGAATGCTGGTGGTGGGACCGGCAGCCTTGGCGACCCATTCCTCGCCCTGCTTCAACATCACCGGGCCACAGTGATAGAGGACCGCGCCCTGGAGGTCCACGGGCGGAGCGTTCTTCATGAGGTGCGCGTGCACGGCGTCACGGCCCGTATACATGTCGCCATCGATGAGCACCACGTCGCCGACCTTCAGCGCGCGCACCTGCTCTTCAGTGAGCGGGGCCTGGAGGCGGATCTCGCGGCCGGTCAGTGGAAAGCCTTCGGCCTTGGCTAGCCGTTCTACGGGCCGCGCGGGATCGCGGTAGAGCCACTCCGTGATGGCGCCGCTCGCGGCGTCCAGGCGCACGCCGAGCCGCCGGAAGGCCCAGCAATCGTAAGCCACCGAAACGAAAAAGCTGGCGGGCAGGCGGTTGGCGGCGGCGATCTTGCAGCCGATCAGCGAAACGGCGCCGCCGAATCCCATGGGCCCGACGCCAAGGCGGTTGGCTTCGGCGAGAATGCGGGCTTCGAGCGAGGCGAGCGCGGGATCGGGGTTGACGTCGTCAAGCGAGCGGAGCAGTTGCTCCTTGGCCAGTTCGTAACCGTGCGCGCGGTCGCTGCCGATCGCGACGCCGAGTGCGCCCGGCGAGCAGCCCTGCCCCTGCGCCTGCCACACCGCGTGCAGGAGGCACTTGCGCACGCCTTCGAGGTTGCGGTCCGCGCGGCCCAGTCCCTCGATCGGGCAGGGCAGCGAATACTGGATGTTCTTGTTCTCGCAGCCGCCGCCTTTGAGAATCAGGCGGACCTCGATGTCCTCCTTATCCCACTGCTCGAAGTGGAAGACCGGCGTTCCCGGGCCGAGGTTGTCGCCGCTGTTGCGGCCGGTGATGGAATCGACCGAATTGGGGCGGAGTTTGCCGCCGCGGGTGGCTTCGGCGATGGCTTCGCAGGCGGCCTTGCGGATCTCGATCTGGTTGGCACCGACCGGGGTGCGGATGAAGAACGTGGGCATGCCGGTGTCCTGGCAGATGGGGGCTGCATCGTCCGCTGCCATGTCGATGTTCGAGGCGATGATGGAGAGGGCCTGCGCGGCCTGAGTTCCGGGCGTTTCGGCGGGGCCGGCGGCGGCCATCGCCGCGCGAACGTCCGGCGGCAGGTTGGTTGACGTCTCGGTGATCAGATCGAGAAGACTGCTCTTGAGGAACTGCATGGCGATTCCATGGTATCCCACACGTGGGCAGGAATTCGATATACTGCCCTGCTGCGGAGGTTCACATGGCGGAGTTCCGGTTGGGCGACGACATCGACGATTTCTGCGTGAAGTGCCGGCGGCTGACGAACCACTCGATTGTGTCGCTGATGGGCACGCAGCCGGCGAAGATGCGGTGCCGCACGTGTTACCACGAACACGACTTCCGCAACGGCGAGCCCCCACCGAAAAAAGAGACCAAGAAGGAAGCGCTGTTCAAACAGGTGCTGGCGACCGTCGACCCCTCCGCGGCCGCGGCCGAGATCGCGGCTGTGGCGGAACCCGAGGCCGTCGAAGAGACCAAGAAGCCGAAGACGCGCGGCAAAAAGGCGCCGTGATTCGGGGAGGCGCGCTCCTGCTTCTATGCCTTGTCCTGGTTTCGAGCGCTCTGGCACAGTCCAGCACGCCGCCGGCCGGCGATCGCGTTCGCCGGTTCCGGTATCCCTCGGAGAACTTCTCGATCGCGCTGCCGGGAACCTGGAGCGAGATCGACGCGGCGATTCTGGCTCGCCTGCCGGTGGGAATGCCCCGGGCTCGGACGAGCCCTCCAGAAACCAAGTTCAATCACGCCTTCAGGCCGTCGGAAGGGGACCCGTCGGGCTATCCCTGGGTTGCGGTCATGCTGACCAAGGATGGACTGGCCGCCCCAAAGCTCGAGGGGATGAATTCGCCGTACCGGAGTGTAGACGATCTGGTCCAGAAATGGAAGGCTACGGAACCCGCTGGGACTGTGCAGAACGCGCAGAGGAGCGCGATGTTCTACGACACGGCCCGCCAAGTTCTTTGGTCCGTCTCACAGTTCACGTATCCGGACATCGACGTCTTTCGGACGATCTCCGCCGCATACCTCACGAAGACCGGGAGCGTGCAGGTGCACTGCTGCTCGAAAGCCTCGGAATATGAGAAGTATCGGCCGGTCTGCAAGCAGATCCTGGAGTCGGTCACGATCGATCCGCCTCCAGGCGTGGCCGCCGGGCCGGCCGGGAAGTAGCCGGGACGGGAACCAGGCGGCCCTGGCTTTTCAGAGCAGCCTGATCGCCGCGTTCCTCGCCCACGCACTCTCGGCGGTGTCCGTTGGTCGGTTGCCCACATGCTGCCCCAGGCGTGCATGCTCACTCTGAGTCCTGATCAGGAACGGCGGGTCTGTGACGCGCTTGTCGGCCTAGGCTGGACGGAGACCCAGGAGTCTCTGGTGGCGCAGGGTCTTCTTCGCGCGGGATTATCCTGGCGCCTTCCTGGATGATCTGAAAGCGGCGGGCTAGGAGTGCCACTAGAATCGAATTATGGCACTCCATGAGGTGCGGCTGGCCGTGGCTCTCGCGGCCGCGCTGGTCGCGATGCCCGCCACCGGCGGCCCGCAGCAGAAGCTCGAAAGCGACATTCCCGCGGCGGCGACGGTCCCGGCCGGCGCATACGACTACGTGCGGCGCGACGTCATGATCCCGATGCGGGACGGCGTGAAGCTTCACACGGTGATCGTGCTGCAGAAGGGGGCGAGCAACGCGCCGATTCTATTGACGCGCACGCCTTACAACGCTGCGAAGCACGTTGAGCGGAACAACAGCCCGCACATGGCCGCGGCCCTGCCGCAGAGCGCAGATGCGTTCGTAGCCGGTGGCTACATCTGCGTGTACCAGGACATCCGCGGCAAGAACGGATCGGAAGGCGACTACTGGATGACGCGGCCGGCGCGCGGGCCTTTGAACGCCACGGCGACGGATGAGACGACGGATGCATACGACACCATCGAGTGGCTGGTGAAGAACGTGCCGGAATCGAACGGGCGAGTGGGAATGGTCGGGTCGTCGTACGAGGGCTTCACGGTGGTGATGGCGCTGCTCGATCCGCACCCCGCGCTGAAGGTTGCGGCGCCGGAGAGCCCCATGGTGGACGGCTGGATGGGCGACGACTGGTTCCACTACGGCGCGTTCCGGCAAACCAACCTGGACTATATCGCCTACATGACCACCAGGCACGGCGAAGGCGAAGGGGTGCCGCGCGGGGGGTATGACGATTACGAAACGTTTCGGCGCGCGGGTTCGGCGGGCGACTACGCTAAGGCGCTCGGACTCGAGCAGTTCCCGTGGCTGCGGCACATGATGGAACATCCGGCCTACGATCTGTTCTGGCAGGCTCAGGCGCTGGACAGACTGGTGGCCGAGCGGCCCGCGAAGATTCCTACACTGTGGGAGCAGGGCCTGTGGGACCAGGAAGACATGTGGGGTGGAATTCATTGCTACCTGGCACTGAAGGCGCGCGGCGAGGCCGAGAACAACTACCTGGTGATGGGTCCCTGGCGGCATAGCCAGGTGAACTACGAGGGGCGGAGTCTGGGTCCGCTGCTGTGGCAGGGGGACACGGCGCTCGAATACAGGCGCGACGTGCTGCGCCCTTTCTTCGATCAGTATCTGAAGCCTGGCGCGCCAAAGGCCCAGATGCCGCACGTGCTGATCTACAACACGGGCGAGAATCACTGGGACCGTTTCGAGAACTGGCCGCCGGCGTGCGAGACGGGATGCGCCGCGCCGATGACGCCGCTGTACTTGCAGGCGGCCTTCGGATTGGGATTCGACAAACCCAGCGCGGAGGAAGCGCAGGACTCTTACGTCTCCGATCCTTCCAAGCCGGTGCCCTACTTGCCGCGCCCGGTGCGTTTCGAAGATTCCGAGCAGTGGAAGACGTGGCTGGTGACCGACCAGCGTGTCGTAGCAGACCGGACCGACGTGCTGACCTACGAAACCGAAGTGCTCGCGAAGCCGCTTCGCATCAGCGGTGCGCCGATTGCGGACTTGTACGCAGCCACCACGGGAACGGATGCCGATTGGGTGGTGAAGCTGATCGACGTGTTTCCCGATGAGGTGCCGGGCCAGCCGGAAATGGGCGGCTATGAGCTGGCGGTGGCGATGGACATTTTCCGGGGCCGCTATCGCACCAGCTTCGAGCACCCGTCCGCGATTCCGGCGGGCCAGCCGCAGCGCTATCGCTTCGTACTGCCGCCCACGAATCACGTTTTCCTGCAGGGCCACCGCGTCATGGTGCAGATCCAGTCGAGCTGGTTTCCGCTGTACGACCGCAACCCGCAGACTTACGTCGAGAACATATTCTTCGCCAAGCCGCCCGACTACGTGAAAGCGACCCAGAGCATCTTCCGATCGCGCGAGCGGGCCAGTGCGGTCTGGCTACCGGTCGTGGAACGATAAGAATGCCGTCCGAACTCGGGTCACAACAATCGCATTTCCAGATTTGCCCGCGCATCAATTACTTGGAGGTTCTGCCCTGCATCCGGCCATCCTCCCGCCCCTTACCCTCGTGCTGGTGATGTCATGGTCTCACAACACGGAGTATTCCCGGTCATTGAGGCGAACCGGGGCGGAAGAGTCGAAAATAAAAAAAGATCACATTGAACCTAGTCCCAAAAACGGACACTTCTCGCGGCCGCCTATGGCAAGGCTTCAACCAGGCGCGCAATGTCGTCCGGGCTGATGTAGAAATGCGGCGAGGCGCGGACCCAGCCCTGGCGGGGCGCGGCGAAGAACTTCTGGTCCTTGAGGCGGCTGACCAACTGGCGGGAATCGAGGCCGTCTTTGCGGAAGCTCACGATGCCGGCGCCGGTCGCGGGGGTGCGGGTTCCGAGCACCTGGTAGCCCTTGGCCGCGACGCCCGCGGCGATCTGGTCGCCGAGCGCCTGCACCTGGGGAGTGATGCGGTCGAGACCCACCTCCAGCAGGAACTCGATGGCCGCGCGCAGGCCGCAACAGCCGACGGTGTTCAGCGCGCCGCACTCGTAGCGGCCGGCGTCGGGGCGGAGGGTCATGTCGCGGCTCGCGTAGTCGGTGAAGTGGGCCAGGTTGGTCCAGCCGAGCTCGACCGGCTCGATCGAATCCTGCACATCCTTCTGGACATAGAGGATTCCGCAGCCTTCCGGTCCGAGAAGCCACTTGTGGCCGTCGGCGGACAGGGCGTGGATGCGCGCCTTCCGGACGTCGAGCGGAAAGGCGCCGAGGCCCTGGATCGCGTCCACCACGAACAGGCAGCCGTGACGGTGGCAGATCTCGCCGATGGCTTCGAGGTCGGCGCGGCGGCCGCTGAGGTATTGAACGAAGCTGATGGCCAGCAGGCGCGCGCCGCGGGCGGCCTTGTCGATGCGGTCCAGGGGATCGGAGGCGGAGAGCCACTCGACCTGCACGCCGTGCCGTTCCAGCCGTTTCCAGGGGAAAAAGTTGGCCGGAAACTCCTCCTGGAACCCGATGATGCGGTCGCCGGCGCGCCAGTCCACGCCCAGGGCCACCGTGGCAAGCCCTTCGGAAGTGTTTTTGACGATCGCGATCTCGTCGCGGTGCGCGCCGATGAGGCGGGCCGCGGCCTGGCGGAGCCCTTCATAAGCCGCCATCCACTGGTCGAAGTGCAAGGAGCCGAAACGGAGTGCGTCGTCGGCGAAGCGCTCGATGGCCTGGGCGGCGGGGCGGCACAGGGGCGCGACCCCGGCGTGGTGCAAGTAAACGAGTTCCTGCGTGACCGGGAACTCGTCGCGCCAGGCCTCCCAAACCGGCGCGGCGGCGGGATTTCTCTGGTAACCCATGGTCCCAACTATACGTTAAACCAGTGGCGGAGAGAATCCGCGTCTGGGGGCGTATACTTACTAGAAGGGCACCCTCTGGGCAGGAGGTTTTTCGGATGGATCGCTTCTCACCTTTGGCGCTTTCCGCGGTCTTGTCGCTGGTCCTCGTCGCTCCACGAGTTGGCTGGGCGACGGACCCGAAAAAGGACCCTGACGAGATCGGCAATCGCGATGTCGGCAAGGGACTGAATATGTACTCCCTGGAGAAAGAGATCGCTCTGGGGAAATCGCTGGCGCAGGAAGTCGAGCGCTCCGCCAAACTGGTGGACGATCCGGTGATCGCGGAGTACGTCAACCGCGTGGGGCAGAACCTGGTGCGAAATTCGGACGCCAAAGTCCCGTTTACCATCAAGGTCATCGATAGCGAAGACGTGAATGCATTCGCCCTGCCGGGCGGATTCTTCTTCGTGAACACGGGATTGATCCTGAAGGCCGATTCCGAGGCCGAACTGGCGGGCGTCATGGCGCACGAAATCGCTCACGTCGCTGCCAGGCACGGGACGCGGAACGCCACGCGAGGCATGATCGCCAATGTCGCCACGATTCCCCTGATCTTCATGGGCGGCTGGGCCGGCTACGGCGCGCGGCAGGCGGCCAGCGTGCTGATCCCGGTGGGCTTCCTGAAGTTCTCGCGCGGGATGGAGGCCGAGGCGGACATGCTGGGCCTGGAGTACATGTACAAGACCGGTTACGATCCTACGGCGTTCGTAGACTTCTTCGAAAAAGTCGAGACGCTCGAAAAACGCAAGCCGGGAACCATGAACAAGGTCTTCTCGACGCATCCCCCGACCGATGACCGCATCAAGGCGGCGCAGAACAACATCCAGGAGTTGCTGAAGGCCAAGCCGGAGTACGTGGTCAGCACGTCGGAGTTCGACAGCGTGAAGTCGCGGCTGATGGCGATGGAGAACCGCCACAAGGTGAGCGACAAGGATTTGAACAAACCGCGATTGCGGAAGAAACCCGGCTCGGGCACCGCGGCCGACGACGGTAGCGGCAAAGACCAGAAGGGCTCAGATGACTCGGACGACCGTCCGACCCTGAAGCGCCGGGACTAGTTTCCTTCTCCTTTCCTGGGGTAGTGCCCAAGCCCGCGTCCGGGGAGCCGGATGCGGGCTTCTTCTTTCTTGGATAATCGAAGCATGGAAAAGTTCCTGGAAGGTAAGTCGGCGGTTGTGACGGGTGGAACGCGCGGCATCGGGCGGGCCGTCGCGGAAGCGCTGCTGGGCGCGGGCGCCTCGGTGGCGATTTGCGGCCGCTCCGCGGACGCTGTGAGCCGGGCGGTGGCCGAACTCGGTGCGGCCGGCGGCAAGGTTGCAGGGTGCGCGGCCGATGTTTCCAATCCCGCCGACGTCGCGGCTCTATTCCGAACCGCTGACGAGCAGCTCGGCGGGCTCGATATTCTGATCAACAATGCCGGAATCGGGGTCTTCGCGAGCGTCGCCGATATGACGCCGGAGGAGTGGCGCCGCACCATCGGCACCAACCTGGACGGCGTTTTCTACTGCTGCCATGAGGCGATGCCGCGCTTTCGCAAGCGTGGCGGAGGGTTCGTGATCAACATCAGCAGCCTGGCGGGCAGGAACCCGTTCGCCGGCGGGGCGGCGTACAACGCCTCGAAGTTCGGCCTGAATGGCTTCAGCGAGGCGATGATGCTCGATCACCGGTACGACAACGTGCGCGTGGCGGTCATCATGCCGGGAAGCGTGGACACGCGCTTCAACACGCAAGGCGGCGGGGACTGGAAATCCGCCCCCGAAGACATCGCCGAGGCGGTGCTCGATCTGCTGCGCATGCCCGAGCGTTCGCTGGTGAGCCGCGTGGAGATCCGGCCCAGCAAGCCGAAGAAGGGGTAGCTAGAGGTTCGCGATCTCGGCCAGGAGCGCGGCGAGCGCCTTCCTGAACTCCTCGGGAGTATCCACGTCGAAAAGGCGAGGGGCGAGTGGCTTGAGCGTGGATTCGAGCTGGTCGAACTGGAGCGCCGCGATGTCCGGGTCGGGAAGCTGGCCCCAACGGCCGAACGGGCCGCGACGCGAGCTGCGCGTGACGGCTGGACGGGTCGGCGGCGGCTGAAAAGAATGATAACGGATATAGAAGACCCGGCAGGCGGGCGAGGCGGCGAGCGAAATCGGCTCCAGGTCAACCTTCTGTTCGAATGCCAATGGCGCGCTGAGGACGAGCAGAATCCGTTGCGTCTTCACCGGGGCAGCTACGATCCGGGCAACTTCCGCCACGAAGAATGCAGCGCTCTGCCTATGCCGCTCGAGCGACTGCAGGTCGATAGTCGCGGCCTTTGCCGGCGCGAGAGCGCGACGCATGGCGGCCCAGTCCAGCAGACGCACGTCGTCCTGTCGAAACACGACTCGCTGCCGCGCGAGATCGAGCAGCTCCACGTTGAGGCCATTCAGCGCTGCGATCACCTTGAGCGCGGGGATCAGCACGCTGAGGTTCCGGCTTTGCGCCTCGGCCGCATGGGAACCCGATTCGGAAGGGGTCAGATTGACGACCAACTCGATGTCGAGGGGGTAGCGCGGCTTCAGAGGAAGGCGGACCGGGGCGGTCAGCGAGGGCAGATACCAACTGTCCGGCGGATCCGCCGCAGGCAAGTATTCAACCGCCGGAAGGTCGCGCCAGACGTCGGGAAGTGGATCGGCCTTCAGTGGCAGAACGTCCAGATTCGTCAGCTTCAGGGCGTGTTCCCGCGTGGCGGTATCGTAGAGGGCCACCGC
>Ga0182027_10013128_pt1 | contig 11584 bp, 13 predicted proteins | sample 712E1DmetaG_FD_121300 | JGI IMG/M metagenome (GOLD analysis project Ga0182027, IMG submission 121300) | Permafrost microbial communities from Stordalen Mire, Sweden - 712E1D metaG (Illumina Assembly) | ecosystem: Environmental > Terrestrial > Soil > Wetlands > Permafrost | place: Sweden...
AATTACAAATTCTACAACTTTCTCTTCAAAGGGTTGGTTCACACTTTCTGCTCGAAGAGAAAGCCGTACCAATATTCAATTAAAAGAGGAGTTTGGTGGTTTTACTCAAAATTGGGCTGTTTATGTTGAGGCGGATAAGCCAGCATATATTGAGAAGGCAAAAAAATTACAGGAAGCACGCGCACAACTACCGAGACTTAAAATGAAGCTTCAAGAGACAGAACGACAGCTGCCCAAGATTACATCAAGCCGAGACGAGCTTATTCGGAGCCTACGTCATTTCATTATTTCTGCAATTTCACAATCTACAAAATAACATGATATCAACGTGGTTTGCCATTTTCAACTTTACAAAATAATTGCTTGCGCCCTAACCAGTCGCTCAAGTCACGCTAAAGCGGATGGTGCCTCTGGCACTCACTGATGGAACCAGCCGCACATGCAGCGTGCGGAGCTTCGTTAAGTGCAATTGCCTGTAAAAGACAAGGGAAGTTAAACAGTATGTCAAAGATTATTATGAGTATAGTTTTAGTCCTCTTCGCGCACAATCTCATGGCACAAAAAGTAAATCCCTTGGGTGAAAATCGCTCCTATTTTTTTACATACAGCCAAATAAAGGGAATAAGAGCGACAGATTTTATGAGTCCGATACAAACTGATAATTATTCTTTTGGAATAGAAAATAGTCTCCCTCATAATCCGTCAATACAGAAGTTGTTTCGGAATAAAATGATTGGAGTTAAGACTTTTTCAAATAATCAAGTTTATCGATGTGATACGGCGGTGGCTTATTCAACAAATAATACGGTAAGATTTATTCCTTCTTACAACGCAAATGGGCGAGCCATAACCGGATTGGTTGAAAAATGGTCAAATGGGCAATGGATTGATTCAACATATGACACATTAAGTTATGATTCAAAAGGGCATGTTCTGACCGATTTGCTACAAGTATGGTCAAACGGACAATGGACTAACTCTTCGCTATATACAACCACATATGATTCGAGGGGAGATTTACTGACATACATGTACCAGCAATATTCCAATGGGCAGTGGGTCAATTCGTATCTTGGCACCAGCACCTACAATGTGCAGGGTCGTGTACTATCCTCTTTGTGGGATTCTTGGTCTAATGGGCAATTGAATAATTCATCTACTGAGAGTTACACATACGATGCAAATGGGCATCCTCTTTCTGACCTTTCACAGAGGTGGTCTAATGGGCAGTATATTAACTCATCACTATCGACATCAACTTTTGATTCAAGCGGTCATGATATAGCATGGTTGGTTCAGTTATGGTCAGATGGGCAATGGGTAAACGATGAACGGGACACTACGACTTTTGATGCCAATGGGAATGAATTAACCGATATGAGTCAACAATGGTTAAATGGACAATGGACAAATTATATGTACAGCACAATGACTTCTGATTCAGGCGGACACGTGCTCTCGGCTTTAACCCAACAATGGTTAAATGGACAATGGACGAACGTGCAATTTGAAACTGACACATATAATACAAATGGAAATAGATTAACCGATTTATTTCAAGAATGGTCGAATGGCCGATGGGTTAATTTCTACTTATTCACCGAAACCTATGATGAAAATGACAATCCTCTTTCAGAAAATTATAAAACATGGTCTGATTCTTCTTGGGTGCAAACGGATACTTTTCTTGAAATAAATTATGGATATAAATATTTCCCTTTGTGGGGTTATAACCTTGAAATATCGTATATGATAATAAATATAACAAAGGTTTCAACTACGACGAACAATATCGTTGTAAGATATTCGGTTTCGCAAAATTATCCAAACCCATTTAATCCTACGACAACAATTTCCTTCGATATTCCATCACGGTCATTCGTGTCATTAAAGATTTTTGATATCTTAGGAAGAGAAGTATCCACGATTGTCTCGGGAGAATTGGAAGCGGGAAGCTACACTAGGCGATGGAACGCGAGGAATATGGCAAGTGGCGTATATTTCTACAGGCTTACAGCTGGAAGTTTTGTTGAGACAAAGAAGTTGATATTGCTCAAGTAAGCGATGTCAATAAATCAGTTGCCGCTGCTGGCTCAGGTCCGTTAGAACACACGAATTACTTTCAGGGTAATTACGAGCCACGTATTACCTTAATTAAAAGGAATATAAAATGAAAAGCCGCTCCCTGGTTTTCTCATACTTTCTCCTACCTCTTCTCGTCTTCTCAGGTTGCCGCGACAACCAAAATCGACCCCGCCAACAAAGTAATTATGAGCCAGAGAAAAGGACTCAACCTGTTTTCGAATTCAATATTTCTGACAAATCGGTAGTGACAAACGGAAACTTTTCTGTCGCTTTCACAAAACTTTTAAAATTAGGGCCAGCGCAGGTTTGGCAGACTGCTCACTCGGTTTCTCCCGCTAAAATCACTAGAAACATATATTCGTCCATTGGCAGTCTTTACAGAATGAAAGGGTTAGTGTACAAAATTGAAGAAGTGCCTGAAAATCAAAACTTTCACCAAAAATGGAATGGCATATTAATGGTAGTTGAAGATCCTAATTCCGCATTTGGTGCAACTAATGTTACCTTTATATACTCCGGGGATGATATAGAAAAGATTGACCCAAACACTTACATAACTTGTGCCGGCTATTTCGTTGGAACGAGCAATGGTCAAAATGCATATGGAGGAACAATAGAAAGTCTCGTTCTTGTCGGTAATGCCTTCAGAAATGAATCTCACTGATGAGTACTTTAAATTCAAATATGGCTTCAGAATTTTTAGTGATGTCCACTCTTTACAGACTCGGCCTCTCTCCAATTCTTACGCTCGGAAACAAAAAGGATATCGACATTATTATACATCATCAAGATGGTTACACGATTACAATAGATGTTAAGGGGCTTAAAGGTATAACCAACTGGCCAATCGGCACAAAAGAGAAACTCAGGCGTCTGAAACATCTCAAGAATCATTTCTTTGTTTTTGTCTCATATCGCAATCATTTTCTAATGCCTTCCGAGGCTCCTGAGATTTATATCGTTCCCGTGAGAGATATCTCATTGTTAGTTCATAAATGGCCAAGAAAAAATCAGTACGTTGTTTACCGTCGAGAGCTAAAGCAAAATGCTCCCAAGTATCAAGACAACTGGGGGGTTTTGACAAATCGGCATTAACAAATACAAGTCCAACAGTTATACCATCCTTTTCTTTGTTAATTAAGCATTGTGCCGCGTGTGTTCTAACCACTTTAAAGAGGTAAGAGTCAAGAGAAAAGAGTCCTCCCGGAGTGCAAAGTTGTGCGGTTGCGTAATGAAACCGGCACATATCTGGTATATGCAATCTAATTATATTTAGGGCGCCGCGCATTTCGTTGTCACGCAAATTGATTATGTTTTCCAAGAAATAACACAAACGATAAGGACAGAAAACTATGAAATTCTTTTCCAAGAGAAGCATTCACGATGTAAAGCTAAATCTTTCCCGCGAGGAAATATTGCGCAGAAGTCGAATTTTAGTTGTTGATGACGAAAAACCAGAAATTATTAACGACCTCAAAAAGGCTCGATTCTCCGTAGACTATGAACCAGATATTACTAAAGACAATATGAACATTGTTGACCAATCTACTTATGATCTGGTTTTACTCGATTTTGGTAACGTAGGAAAATCATTTGGCGCTGATGAAGGCTTGTCACTTCTTCGTTACATAAAGCGAGTGAATCCGGCAATTGTTGTTCTTGCTTATACTTCGAGAGCCCTCTCGACAACTCATGCTGATTTTTATCGGCAGACTGATGGAGCACTTGCGAAAGATGCTGGAATTGCAGAATCGCTTGAAAAAATTGAAGAAGGCTTGAAGAAGGCTCATAGTATTGATAACGTTTGGCTCGGTTTAATCACATTAGCAGGAATAGTACCGGGCAGCGAAGAAGACGAGAGATTCCAAAACATGCTAGTGAAGGGATTTCAAAGCAAGCGAAAGTTAAAGACCTTTAAACAAAACATGTTGACTCTTTTGGAGAATGGCAATGCAAAAACAATAGGGAATATTCTGATCACCAAACTCATTGAACTTGGACTAAAAGCAATATTGGGTATCTAACTATGGCTACTTTTGAAGACGTTGCAGCTCTTTCTACCTTACCAATTATAAATCTTAAAGAAATTAGTAAGCCTAAAGATGGATTGATGTTACCTCTGTGCTTAACGTGCCACAAAAACTTTAACAAGGGCAGTAAATGCAAAGAACATTATTTGGCCCTTGTCAAACTTGATCTTTCACAACCGAAAATCCTCCAATGCCCCTTTGGCTTTGCCTCAATTGCTTTTAGTATCGACTATTTAAAATGCGCAATTACTGGTTTTGTTCCTTATCCTAGACTTGGTGGCGATGAAGAACGGAACCAGAATAAAAGATACCCCGAAGCAAAAACCACTCAGAGAAATCTTTATGCCCTGTTGAATGCTCTCAGGCAAACATTCCTCAAGTTGGATAAGTTGCAAGGTGACATCATAAAGAATGAATCGATGGCACTGCATGAAATTAGAAAGTTGAATAGGACAATCAAGCAAACTGCCGAGAGATCTTACGATGCAAATCACACCGAAGATCTTTTACAGATATTAAAAACCTCCGAGTTAATGTCAAAACAATTTGATGTAATCGAGATACTAGCCAATGAAAGTCTCGTTCAATTGCCTACTAATACCGTTTCAGAAATCTATAAAGTATTTGACAAATGTGTTCATATCTACCAACCAGCCGATGCGAGGATCAAACTCTCAGGCCAACCGGGCTATTATCCAAAAGTGATGGTTTCAGATAAAACATTTCCGATAATTGCAACGGTTCTGATTGAAAATGCTCTGAAATATTCCCCGTCGGGTTCTCCAATCGCAATATCAGTGGAAAAAGATGGCGATGCGTGCGCGGTAAAAGTCTCAAATATCATCGCTAGTAATATTAAGTTAGAGCCTACCGTTTTTAACCGTGGAGTTAGAGCGAGTGCTGATATTGACGGATCTGGAAATGGGCTCTATGTTGCTCAACTAATTGCTAAGCAACACAATATGCTGATTTCTGTACAATGTTCGACAGAAACCAATGGTAGTTTAACATGTGTTTTTTCATTTCGCATGAAGACCATCTAACAACTGTACTCACATCTGGTAAAATGACTTTAAATAAGTGCTGCACCTTAATCCGTCACAGCTGACGGTTGGTCAAGCTACCCCACATTTTAATTCACACACATTATTATGAATGATCCCCACGTAAAATATCTTATCTACAAACTCAAACTCGATAAAAATATTTCATTTGATAAGCCCCCTGCGCTCAAAGAAGTATATCAAGTATTTGAAATCACTCTTGAAAATGATTTACTCACCGTTGAAATGAGGGATCACTTCGCTGAGGAAGCTAAGGCACGTAGAGTTGTCGACCCATTCATCAAATGCTGGGAACTGGACATAGCATTGACACAAGGTCGCAGAGAAGTTCAGTTTGAATTTGTCACTGCGGAAATTATTGACAGAAATCCTTCAACCCCTGGTCAATCACAGACAATCGAGGCCGGCGCTGGCATGATTGCTATCACAGGATTTGAAGCAATTGTTCAGGTTACAAGAAAGAACTATCCACGACCGCCTCGACAATTGAGCTACACACCTGACGTTGAAAGCCTTTGGAAAAGGTATGAAGGGTATCTTGACGGGCGTGAGCCATTAATGAGCATGGCGTATTTTTGCCTTAGTCTTTTGCAATCAAGCACGAAGGGGCGCGCTAATGCCGCTTCCATTTACAAAGTGGATCCCCAGGTATTAGACAAGCTCGGAGAATTAACTTCCGAACGGGGTGATAAATCTGAAGCACGAAAGTTAGACCGATCCTCGACGCTCACCCCTTTGACTGGCCCTGAGATATCTTGGATTCAAGAGGCTCTCAAAACCCTTATCCGCCGAAAATCTGAATTTGATTTTGACCCGAATGCTAATCTATCTCTAATCACTTTGAGTTCACTGCCAACAATTTGAGCTACGTTTATTTTGATTAGCGTAATATACCCTATAATTAACCTATTTATCATTATCCACTTACAATTTTTGCCATTATGCCAAACTTCAATATCGATCTGTTAATGTTAGGGGACGCGATTGAAGCGCAAGGGAGAGCACCCATAAGGTCAACAATGGAGACGGCTCGACGAACAATCAACGACGGTTATGAGGTCATAGTTCACTGCGTGTATAACAACGCCCCCCCAGACATTTTAAGGAGAATCCGGTCCTTGGATGATCTCGAACTATGGAGAAAAGACATTACCCCAATTCCTTTCAAAGAATTCGAATGCCCAAACTGCCATGAGACTTTAAAGTATATGTATCGGGATGACAGAGAATGGACTAGATTCAAATGTTATGATCCTCCCGGTTGTAACTCCATTTTTCGATTAGACTTGCATCACCCTATTCGTTTGATGAGGTTCGACGAAGACGGAGGTCCCGAGATCCCTTTTCCCGCGAATGAGATTTGATTTTCTTGAAATTCCGTAAGACTGTAGTCAGCAACCCTTGACTTCTGGGGAGGGATGCAGCGGCGACATCCGACCCTAGATATTCACGGACTGAGAATTTTATTCCCTCAAAACATTATTCGATCAGAAGGACGCCCTGCCGACCAGAACGGCCTTTTTTTTTATGCCCGAATATCCGACAAGTGCTTTGGAGCATAAATTATTAAGGACTCCATAAAGTAATTCTGAAGAGTATCTACTCGTACCCCTCTCATTATTTATGACTTGCTGATTCTCGAAATCTTCTATAACTTATTTTTATAAATCATAATACAATTAGAAATGAAGATAATGGATCAAAAACCAGAAGAGTATGTTAAATTCGGTATGATTCTTATTTATCCAAATGAGCCATTCGAGGATGTCTTAGTTGAGCCTGATTCGGAGATTGAAATTTATTTGAGTAGTGACTCCGAAACTCCATATTCATATTATTTGAATCTTGACATTAAGAAAGAATTCATCACTGCTATAAGTGCTCAATTGCATGGTAATAAAGAGTATAAAGTTGGGTTTACACATATGGAGTTGGAGGCAATATGTTGTGATCAAGATGATGTGCCCAAAAGATTTTTTAGAATTGGAAAATGGATTTTTCAGAATGAAAAAGTCCTTCTTACGGTAGATGATCTGATAACAAATTTTAAAATGACCGGCGAATTGTTAGACAAGATAGCGGACCGATTATTGGAAGGAGAAGAATACAGTCCAATTGAACCGTATGGAGAGGCAGTGGACAGATTGATCGATATGCAGCCAAGCGCTCTAGAGGATTTCTATGGCGAAGAACTCGAATTTGATGAAATCTGGGAATTGATGAAAGTAAAAGAAATAGACAACCCTAAGTCCCTTCAATAATTTGTTTTCTTGAACGAGGTGCAGCTCCGCCCTACCCGAATATTATTTCGTGTCCTTGCTTACAAGATAAATCTCTCACATCAACAGTCCCAGAGCATATTTATATATACGGTGCGGCGAACCGCACCGTATCGTTGGAGTCCTACTCGTTATCGCCAACACGTTTGTATTCAACGAGAAGAGTGGTTCCCGGGAAATGCCAAGATTGTGCTGCATTTATTTCCATCTCGAAACCATATTTTTCACAAAATTCGATCGTATCTTTTAGTTCCTGGAAAGTGATCATGTATGGCTGAGCTAGCATGGAAACCGTTTTGCGATCTTTGACCAGCTCGTCAAGATGGTCGTGAATTGGCGCAAGGAGAATACATTTTGAATAATCCGATTGGCTCCAGGTGTCTGGGCAGTGCTTCTCACCATTGAGGTGATAAAAGCATTTGTGACCCATACGTATTGAGCTCCCACCATGATCAGCTAAGTATTTGTTCAGTCGCTCCTCGGAGACCACTTCGTTGAAAGCGGCACATGCATTGTTGAATCCTTCCGCTTGAGACAACTCACGTAAAATATTGACAGCTTGATTATATCTTCTGGACGGTTTAAGATTAAACCGCGATCCAATATCCTTCTTCTTCATATTGTCTTCTCCTTTTGTCATTGTACTACGTCACTATCTGCCCTACTAGTAGAGTACTTAATATACTCAACGTGTAGAGCTCAGAGCCAAGAGAACCGAATATCGGCTCGTCCGTTTTTAGGGCGGATGTTTCTCGACTTCTATTATCCATCGCACAAAAACCTATACTCATCAACCGTTCTTCTCCACAGCTATAGCCTGTGTTTTCGTCGCGTCTTCTGTGACAAGAGATTCAGGCTCCGCCATCATTAATACCTTTATTCCTCTCGGCTCATACGGAGTAAATTTGATGTACCCCTTCCTCGCCAGCGCATTCAGGTAGTAACGTGTGTTGGCTTGGTGCTTTACGAAAGTGTTCCTTGCAATTTCTTCCTGGGAAGCACTGCGCCCGTACGTTTTATTGTAGAGCGTTAAATAGTCCAGTACGGTTCTTTGCTTCTCTGTTAGCGTCTTTTTCATTGTTGTCCTCATACTAATAGTGTTTTTCCATCCATAGGGTTGACGTAGTCGGTACGACCACGCTCACCCGGTGCCAACGCTGCCAGGATGAACTTAAAACGCTGGCACCATTTTCTAACGAAAACCCTTGATAATCCTGCGCAATGGCAGATGTGGCACGAATGGCACAGGTTTTTGAAAACTTTTCTACACACCTCATATAACCTCCTCCTCTATTTTTACATTCTTTTTCTTTAAAAGTCGTGGCATCTGTGCCACTTCATCGTAAGTCATTATAATTTAGGGCGTTACGGTGCCAGATAGGCCTGGCACCGTGTGGCATCCTTGGCATCAGGCAACCTGCTTTACTTCTACGAGCATTTTCAGTTCCTCCCGGAACTTTGCACTGAGTTCATAACACATCTGACGGTTATTATTGATCTGTGGTCGTCTCTTCGTGAGCGATGGAAATACCTCCATATCAACCAGGCGTTTCAGAATTTTTGTACTTTCGAATCGGTGGTCCCTAAGCTGCCATTGCACCCAACCGAAGGGCAAGAGACCGCTTTCCTTTACAAATCTCCGCACAGTATCATCAATAGGTCCATTAGGATTGGATGCAGGATCTGCAATCAACATTCTCAAGTTTTCGACGATAGTGAAGGCCGCATCGTCAATATCGTTCCCATTATTTCTGAAGAGTGATTTTTCGGCCTCGGTGATCGGGACCGGGATGCTGTACCGATAGCCATCGAACGAAAGTTTCTCATAACGCTGTTTGAGCTCAGTCCTGACGTAGTTGCCAATCCGATCAGCAAGTTTCTGCCCGAGGCTTGCATCGATAGTACCCTGCAGCGGCTGGAATTCCACGACAAGGAATTGATTGTTCCTTTCATTCGTCGGCAATTCTGACGGGTTCACGTAAATCGGTATCTTTGAATTTGAAAGTATGATGATGTTCAAGTTGTTCTTTACCTGATAAGGTTGCTGGTATTTTTTGTTTACGACGTGTTCACTTGCTCCGATAAGTGATTTCAAGTGAGAATAGTGAATCGGGTTATCCGAAAAGGCTTCATCGGCAACAAGGAGCTTCTTTTCCACCTCATCTGTGAAGTTTGCAAGAAAGCCCCGCCAGAACTGAGACAGTGAGGGATACATCGCCATGACCAGCTCAGCAAAGGTATTTTTACCGCATCCGCGTTTCCCGGTTACAATCAGGATAGGCAGCTTCTGATAGTTGCTGTGAGCATAGACGGCCAGCCAGTTCTTGATCGCTGGCGCTTCCGTACCAAATCTACCAATAAGAAATCGGTCTATGAAGGCATTGTCGCTGATAAGAACAGGTGCGGGACCAACACTCACATCCACGCAGCCAGAATCCGGAGAGACGGTAAGCGTCGTTTGATCTACTGCGGAATCGCCAAGGTAATTCACCCGCCGCAGTGCCGGCATATGTTTTGTTTCGACGAGCGATGCGAAAATGCGGTCCTTGTCAGTTTTTTCAATCGCCTCCGTCATAATGAATAATTTGTCCTTACCTAGTTCTGAAGCTATAAATTCGTTCTCCTGAATGACGAATTGAAAAATAGATTTGCCGACAGACCAGAAGGAGTCGAGTGCTTCTTCTACCGGTATAGGTTCCCGTCGCATCCAATACGTTTTGTTACACGAAGAACAATGGATAAACGTATTTTTTGCGCTCGATGAAATATCGAGAAATGCTGAAGCATTTGAATCTTCATGAAAGGGGCAGAAAATTATTGTGTGCACCTTAAGTTCAGACGCGCAGACAGCGGATCCATCGGTTGTCTTGACTAAAAGAGTATCAGGAAATGCCTTGTCCACGAATTCGCGCATGTTCAATGTGATGGGATCACGGTCGACCTCATAATCTTTCCCATCAAGCCATAACTCAAAGAAAGCTTCTTGCGGCGACGCAAAGTAGAAGCGAGCCCCATCAAGCGTATTCGGATCCCAAGCAGGAAACCGGTTGGCACGAATTTCGGGAATGATACGTTTGTAATCCTCTATAGAAAGAATCGGGCGGTTGACAAACACCACGAGACGAAATCTATGCTGTGTTTCCGTATGACTTTTTGTAGTGAGAAGCGCATAGTTAATGTGAGCGTTGCGAAGAATAGAACGGGCATCGTCAATGCTCATCCCGGAGTCAATGTCAATGATGATGAATTCAGCCCGATCGAAATTATCTGCCAAACGATAACCAGAGCGCCAGATGATGTTTGAGTAATTGTGAGTTGTCAGAATGGATTGCAACTCTTTGACGGAAGCAGTTTGTGTTTCAAACGCCGTGTTTAACCTCGGGTCAGGATTGGCCGAAGCTAAACTCAGTGTAATGTTTTTGATTTGAGAAGTTTGTTCCATGGATGTGTTTCCTTGTGAATGAACGTTCAACAAAAACGAACGCGAGTCTCGGAGGAAGGTTCACGCGACGTTCAGCACAAAAGGCGAAGCCGGTATCGTGAACTGATCCTTCGAATGTCCATCGGGTAAGAAGCAATGGAGTGCAACATACCGATGTGGGGTCGATGGTCTTCATAAAATTTTTCAGAGGGATTTTGAACTACCGAACGGAACTGTAAGGCAGTGTCGCTAGCGGGTGTGATGCATATGTTCTTATTTCTATATATAAGTATAGTACTTTTTTCAGAATAGTACAAGCGAAATCTTAACTTTTTTTGACCAAAAAATGGCCAAAATAGCGAGAAAACGCACTTTGCGAAAAATAATCTGCGTTTCCCGGGCCAGTCTACATATCAGCTCGACATGAGATCGAGGCCTATAAAGGGGATAAAAGCAATTTTTGTTTCGCCCGATCTGTTACGATATCGAATCTGTTCATTTTCCATTCGGAGATTCAAATGACGATGCTTCTACTTCGGAGTAAAGGCGGGCCGGCGCCTCGAATTCAAGGCGCGAATTTGGTGCGGCATTTTTTTTTCTCCCAAATTATTTCGGGCCTACTAGTAAGGCCGGCTTGTCGAAATTTGGTCGTGATATAATTCCTATATAATTTTTCTCCAACCTTATTGCGAAATCGTCCATGCG
>Ga0182027_10013130_pt1 | contig 11583 bp, 5 predicted proteins | sample 712E1DmetaG_FD_121300 | JGI IMG/M metagenome (GOLD analysis project Ga0182027, IMG submission 121300) | Permafrost microbial communities from Stordalen Mire, Sweden - 712E1D metaG (Illumina Assembly) | ecosystem: Environmental > Terrestrial > Soil > Wetlands > Permafrost | place: Sweden...
GATATTTCATATCCGTGGGGGAACATGCCACACCCTGTACGGTAGGGCGGCGCTGCCGCGCCGCCCTGAATTAGGGCGAAGCAGCAGCTTCGCCCTACCAGACTATGAAATATGCGGGTTAAGCCGGGCGCGATGTAACGGTTTGCTCAAAAACTATATCCGATTTTTTCGAAGAGGATGTCAGAAATATCCGGGTCAGAAAAATAATACACCCCGCCCCCCCGTTGAAAGCGAGGCGGGGAACTCTCATTTTTCTGACCCCATTTTTCTGACATCGCATTCTTATTGAAAAGGTTTGAATTACGCCTCCTGTCCGGAAGTTTTTTTTGCGCAGTCACTAAGTGCGGCTCAACTGGAGCTTTGCCCTGCCGTTCCACAAACACGCCGGGCTGGTTGAGCACGACAGAATTGTTCGTGTCCCAGGCAGGGCGTCCCGATTCTGAATCGAAAGCCGCCCAAGAATTCAGGGCAGAGCGGCAGCTCTGCCCTACCGGGAACACGAAGAATCTTGTCCCGCACCCCCGGGCCGGTTGCGGGCTACCGGCGCGAATCGTCCCAAAGCCAGTCGTCGTCCGAGCCGGGTTTGCCGCCGTCGTCGGTTTCGTTCCAGCCGACGGAGTAGAGGAGGAACTTGCCGTCGTCGGCGCGGCGATAATGGAGGGGCTGGCCGCCGATGATGTCGCGGGGGACTTGGGCGAGGTATTGCGGCACCAGGGCGTCGAGGGTTTCGGGAAAGGCATTGTGCGCGAGGCGGTAGCGTTCGAGGGCGCAGGCGATGAGGTCCTCATGCACCTGCGTTTGAGTCTTGGCGATGTTGCGACAAGTGTGGCCGTAATTGGGAATGGACATCCGGGCTACGTAATTAAATATTGAAGGATGAGACTTGGACAAAATGCCGGCGGCATCCGCTTTTTTTGGATACACTATTTGGCCGGCGGAGTCCGAACTCTCACCGAGGGCCGTGTATCCGTTGGCGAGTTGGACCATGTTCTGATAGACCCATCCGCGCGGGATCAAATGGCCGATGAAGTTGGCTTTCAGGCTTGTCCAGGCGTTGGACGGCCACAGGAAGCCGCCGTAGTATAATTCCCCCAAGTTGAACGCCGTTGCCTTTGGATAGAAATCAGACACTCTGGCAGGCCCCGTCAACATGTCCTGCTTCATATCTGACACGAAATTGATATTCTTGAGTTGGTCCTGCAAGGCCGCCAGTTGCGGCTCGCTCCAGGCGTGACGGCTCAGACCGTCGGCGATGGCGTCAATGTCAATGGCAGTCACCGTTGCACGGATCAACATCGCCACCGTACCCGATTTGCTGCCCGGCGGGTCTTCCACGAGGCGGCACAGGTCCTTGATGAGGGTCAGATCGCGCAACGCTTCGTCCGGTTGGCCCAGGATCAAATGACACTGGGCCTGCGCACCCAACACTCGCGCAAGATTGACAAAACCAGCCAAGCGTTTCTCATCAGCGCCCAATATGCGGACGTAAGGACGCTGGAAGGCCTGACGCATCACCGTGAATTGCGGTTCCAAGACAGCAATCCGGGCAAGGACTTCGGCGGCCGTACCCGGCACTTCCGTGGTAACAGTGTAGGAAGTTTTGCTGGAGGATTCAATCCGCACAGTTTCATCGTGCTCTTTCACAGCAAGCGGAAAGAAGTCGTTGGTCAGGAATTGCTCCAACTCCTTTGCCGACGGGGGTGTTTGGCACTGCAACAGGATTCTCGCGGGTTGAATCTCCTCCGGGCGCCGCACTAAATGGAGAAATCCCCAGGGATCAGTGAAATATGGCCCGACGGCATCTTTGATCAGCTTGACCACTTCGGCTCCGGCTTTCGGGTCTCCGTAAGAGAGCACCGTGAATCCGGCGGGGGAATTGGAACCCGGCTGGCTAAAGGCCACTTCAGCCACGACGACGCGGGTGGCGGGGTGTTTTGTATCCGCGCCCTCAGATATGTCCGCTATGTCGGCTAATCTCTCGCTCAAAACCGTGGGGCCTTTTTCCAAGAACCATTGCCGCATTTCCGGCACGGCGAAGACGTTTTGATCGTCGGGCACGGGAGGAAGGGGAATGTCCGCTTCCTGATGTGTCTTGATGCCTTTGGCCTCGAGGGCGCGCTTGCAGTTTTCCCAGGCGCGTTTGCCGCGCCAGCTTTCCTCGGTGTAAAAAGCGGCGATCAATGTCAGCACCACGGCGGCGCCGAGCAGGCAGCACCGCAAAATGCGCCAGCGTTTGGATTGGGAAGCATTCGTCATAATTGTTCTTTTCGGTTGTTCGATGTTCCAAGCGGATTCGCGAACAAAGTTGCAAGGATTGGGGAGCGCGACCGTCCCGGTCGCTGCGGGGCGCGTCCCGCGCCCCACTTCTTGGCCGCTTTCTTGCCGGATTGTTCTTCGACTTGACCGCGTTCAAAGGGAAGGCAGGCCGGAATGTGTTTGGCGGGACGCCAAACACCGCGTGCGAGACGCACGCGCTCCCCGAACTTGCTATTCGCCGGGCATGGGGACGTGATCAACATTCGCGTCACACAATTTGCCAGTCCTGCTTGCGTTCGCTGCGGGGACGGGGAGGGGTGGCAGGCGCGGCGGGAGGGGCGGCGGGAGCGGAATAGCCCATCGAGGGCTGGGTTAGTTCCGCCAGCACGCGGATTTGCTCTTCCCAGGACTGTAACATCGCCTCAGCCGAAGAGGATCGGGGGCCGGCCGGCTGATGATCGGACAGGTGCGCGTTGACGGCCAGCAGCGCCAGCCAGATCGCGGCCATGCCAACCCAGGCGCGGCGGCAGGGCCAGATGATCTCGCGCCAGATGTTGCGGCAGAGGTTTTTCAGCAGGGGGTCGCGCCCGGCGGCTTCGGCGGCGGAGGCCGGCACGGCCGCGGCCCAGCGCACGGACGGCGTGGACGGGGTGGACTGTGTGGACGCGGCAAATGACTGCACGGCTGCGGCCCAACGCGCTTGCATGGCTTGGGTCGCCTCGATTTGGGCGAAATGCGTTTCCCAGCTTGCCAGCGGCACGGCGAGAGCCTTGATCTCGCGGTAATACTTCCGGCAGGCGGGACAGGCGGCGAGATGCCGTTCCAGTTCGGGCCGGTCTGGTTCCGGCAACGATTCGGCCGCAAGAAGACATATCTCGCGGCGGCGGCGGCGGCATGGATTCCAGAACGGTTTCATATCTGTTGATCCTCTTTCATTTCAGGAAGGTTCATTTTCATTTTGCGCAATTTTTCCAGGGCGTGATGGAGGCGGGACTTGACCGTCCCCACCGGGCAGTCCAGAACGCGCGCGATGTCCGGCAGGGAGGCGTCCTCGAAAAAGCGGAGAAGGATGATGCGGCGATGTTTGCCGGGCAACCGGTCAATGCCCTGGCGCAACCGGACGGAAATCTCGTTTCGGGCCGCCATGTCCGACGGGGAAGGCTCCGGCGAGGGCAGATTCTCCTGGCGCGCCGCCAGATCGTCTCGCTCGAAGGCCGGCAGCCACGACAGCGAGAGTGGACGGGAACGGGCGCGCCGGGCCAGTTTTTGGCGGCGATGCAGCAAAATGGCGTAGAGCCAGGTGGAAAGGCGGCAACTCTCATCGTAGCGATCCAGGCTCTTCCAGGCTTCGACGAGGGTCTCGGAGACCAGGTCCTCCGCCGCGCTGAGATCGCCCGACAGCGCGGCGGCCTGCCGCAGGAGGCGGGCTTGAAGCGGCGCGGTCAGAAGGCAAAAAGCCGGCGCATCCCCGGCGCGCGCGCGCCTGAGGAGTTCGCCGGTGGCGGCCGCTTCAGTCCGGTCGTCGGTGATGAACATCACAACATAAATCCCCGCAGGGCAGTGAAAGGTTCAAGCTTTGGATTCTTACCTTCAAAATTGTAGCGGCGGTCTATGACCGCCGCCGTTTAGGGGATTTGATCAGCGGCGGTCATAGACCGCCGCTACAATTGTGCCAAATTACGCGGATTCCTTGCCGGCGTACTTCTTGCCGGCGGTGTCCACCCGGATGGTCTCGCCTTTGGCAATGAATAACGGGACCATGATCTGTAGCCCGGTTTCGAGCCGGGCTTCCTTCCAGGTCGAATCCGTGCTGCCGCCCCGGACAGGCGTGGCGGTCTCCATGACCTTGAGCGGAATTTGGGGCGGGAGGACGATGTCGAGCAACCTGCCCTCGATCAGCAGGGCTTTGTATTCCTCGTTTTCCTTGAGGAACCAGCGGCGCTCGCCCAATTGCTCGTCGCTGAACTCCAGTTCATCGAACGTCTGGGCGTCCAAAAAGAAATGCGCCCCGCCCTGGGAGTAACTGTAGTTGACGCGGCGGGTTTCCAAGGGCACCACCGGCACGCGCTCGTTGTCGGCGAAAACGCGCTCGATGACGTGGCCGGTCTGGAGATGATGAAGGCGGGTGTGGAGCTTGTGGCGGGTTTGGGCCGTGCCGCTGATGTGGAATTCATCCACGACATGGGGGCCGCTTTCGAGCATGAGCACCATCATGCGCTTAAATTCGGACGGCAGAACCGTTTGCATAATGACTTCATCCTGAGCCGGGATTGTCTGGTGTTGCCCGGCGTTTGCACACGCAACCTGTAATGCCGGCCGGGCGCGGTGTCAAGCGCGGTCTCATCTTAATCTTACTCTTAATCTTAATCTTAATCTCATCCCGAATCAGGCCCAGATGATGAGAATTAAGGGAGGTTGGGATTGAGATTAGGATTAAGATTAAGATTAAGATTAGGAGACTGCCCGGGAGGTCGGAACACCTTGACAAAATTTGCGGGAGCGAAAATCATGGGATGCCGTCTAACTTGTCAGAGGCGGCAGGTATTTCTGCCGCCGTTGCGATTGAATTATGAAAAATGCACTCAAATTCCTGGCTTTTGCACTGATTATGGCAACTCATTTTTCGCTGAACGCGGGGCCGCGGGACGAGGCCTGGCGGGCGGTGAATGACGCGGTCCAAAAGGGCCTGCCGAAAACCGCCATCACCAACCTGGAACCGATCATTGCCGGCGCGCTCCGGGACAAGGCTTACCCCGAGGCGGCGAAGGCCATCGCCAAGAAGATCGCGCTTGAAGGCACCATTCAAGGCAACAAGCCGGAGGAGAGAATTGTGCGCCTGGAAGCGGAAATGGCGACGGTGCCAAAGGAAATGACGCCGGTGCTGGAAACGGTGCTCGCGGAGTGGTATTGGCAGTATTTCCAGCACAATCGCTACCGGTTCATGCAGCGCACGGCGGTCGCCCAAATGCCCCAGACCCTCAACGCCCCCGCCAGGCCATCGGCGCGCGGCACCGGGGCTGCGGCGACTGCGGCCCAAGCGCCCGCCGACGATTTCACGACGTGGGATTTGCCGCGGCTGTTTGCGGAAATTGACAGGCACTTCCAGGCTTCGCTGGCTGCGGAAAAAATTCTCAAGGCCACGCCGATTGGCGCCTGGGATGACTTGATCGAACGGGGCACGATGCCGGACTTCAACCGGCCCACGCTGTATGATTTCATCGCGCATGAGGCGCTGGAGTTTTACACCTCGGGCGAGCAGGCGGCGGCAAAGCCGGAAGACGCTTTCGAGTTGTCGGCGGACAGCTCGATTTTCCGGTCGGCGCCCGGGTTCCTGGAGTGGGTGGACCGGATTGACGGCGCGGAGGGGGCGAAATTGGTTGGCGACACGAACGCGCCGGGGGTGAAGGCGCTGAGGCTCTTCCGCGACCTGATGCGCTTTCATCATGACGATCCGCCGCCCAAGCTGGCATACGCGGCGGCTGATTTGGACCGGCTGGAATGGGGTTGGAACGCGGCGTTTGGCGAGGAAAAGAACGCCGCTTACAAGGCCGCGCTGGAAGTTTTCATTCGCGCCAACGGCGATTTCGACATCTCGGCGCTGGCCATGGAACGCGAGGCCCGCGTGCTCCAGGAGGAAGGTGATTTGGCCGCGGCACACGACCTGGCCGCGCGCGGCGCGAAGCTGTTTCCGACTTCGCCCGGCGGGAAGCTTTGCAGCAATCTGCTCATCGAAATCGAAGCCAAGTCGGCGAGCATCACGACCGAGCGGGTTTGGAACGCGCCGTGGCCGAAGATCACCGTCCGCTATGCCAATGTGGACATGGTTTATTTTCGGGTTATTGCGGTGGATTGGGCACAGTTCCTGGAACGGCGCAATCCGCGTCCGGAGAATCTCAACGACGCGCAGCGCCGGGAATTTCTCGCCAGGACTCCCGCGTTGACCTGGTCCTCGAAACTGCCGCCGACGGCCGATTTCAAGGAGAGGACTTTCGATGTGCCCGCCCCGGAAAGGTTGAAGCCGGGCTATTACTACATCGTCGCCAGCCACGAGGAGACTTTCGGGGCCAGGAACAACATCGTCTCGATGGCCGACGTTTGGGTGAGCGATCTGGCGCTGGTAACACGCGCTCGCGGCGGCAATATCGAAGGATTCCTCATGGAGGCCAATTCCGGCGAGCCGATCAATGGCGCGAGGGTTTCCGTCTGGCATCTGAACCCCGGCACCGGCGAGCGGGTCGCCGATCCGGAGCTGGCGACGGACACGAACGGCTTCTTCTCGATGAAGCCGGCGCAAAATCGCGGCTACCTTTTCCTCGCGCAGCACTACGGACAGGAACTGGCCACGGAGCGGGATATCTATTGGTATCAAGGCAATCAAATGCAGGAGCCGCAGCCGCGGGCGTCCACGATTTTCTTCACCGACCGCGCGATTTATCGTCCGGGTCAGACGATTCAATACAAGGGGATCTGCCTTTGGGTGGATCAGGCCCAGGACAACTACGAAACGCTCAAAGGCGAGCAGGTCACGGTCGTTTTCCGCGACGCGAACCACAAGGAAATCGCCCGGCAAACCCGGCAGGCGAATGATTACGGCTCGTTCTCGGGCAGCTTCACCGCGCCGCGCGACCGGCTGATGGGCAACATGTATTTGGGGGCCGAAGGGCGCGCGACCGGCTCCGTCTTCTTCCGTGTCGAAGAATACAAGCGTCCCAAGTTCGAAGTTACGCTCGACGCGCCGAAAACAGCCCCGAAGCTCAACGAGACGGTCAGCCTCACCGGCCACGCGATGGCTTACACCGGCGCGGCGGTGGACAGCGCGGCGGTGCAATACCACGTCGTTCGCGAAGTGCGGATGCCGTGGTGGTGGGGCTGGTACGGGCGCGGCATGCAAACCGAGATCCAGGACATCGCGCACGGCACGGTGCATACCGGAACGGACGGCACGTTCAAGATTGAATTCACAGCCAAGCCTGATCCGAAAGTGCTGGAAAAAGACGAGCCGACTTTTGTTTTCCAAATCAATGCCGATGTGACGGACAGCGCGGGCGAAACGCGCTCGGCGGACCGCGGCGTGCGCGTCGGCTACACCGCGCTGGAAGCCAGGTTGAGCGCGGAGGACTGGCAGGCGAGCGACAAGGCGGTGGAATTAAGAATCGAGACCAAGACGCTCGACGGCGAACCGCAATCGGCCGAGGGCACGGTGAAAATTTACGAGTTGCAACCGCCGGAAAAAGTCCAGCGCGGGCCGCTGGGTGAACGATATTTTTACAGGGGGTTTGGCCGGTTCGGCAATGGCGGCGGGGACACGAACGACCTGTCGAATCCAAACAACTGGCCGCTGGGCAAGGTTGCGGTGGAACGCCCCTTCACGACGGGCACCAACGGCGGGACGAATCTCTTGTTGACGCTCGGCGCGGGCGCATACCGGGCAGTGCTGGAGACGCAGGATCGTTTTGGCAAACCCGTCACCGGCAAGCTGCCGCTGCAAGTCGTCCAGTCCGACGCCGCGAAACTGGCGCTCAAGATTCCGAACCTGATGGCCGCGCCGAAATGGGAGGTTCAGCCGGGCGATGAGTTCATGGCGCTGTGGGGAACGGGTTATGACACGGGGCGCGCGTTTGTCGAGATTGAGCATCGGAACAAAATCATCCAGAGTTTTTGGACACAGCCGGGCCGCACGCAGCAGCAAATCAAACTGGCCGTGACGGAAGCGATGCGCGGCGGCTTTGAGTTGCATGTCACGCAAGTGCGCGAAAACCGGGCGTACCTGGAATCGCGCAAAGTTTCCGTGCCGTGGAAGAATAAGGAACTTGAGGTGACCTGGGAACATTTCACCTCGAAGTTGCAGCCGGACCAGAAGGAAACCTGGACGGCGGTCATCAGCGGGCCGGGCGCGGAGAAATCCGTCGCGGAAATGGTGGCGGCGCTTTACGACGAATCGTTGGACGCGTTCGCGGCGCGCAACTGGCAGCATGGCTTCGGAGTTTTCCGCGAGGATTATTCGAATTGGCAGCCGCAGTTCTTGAATTTTGAAAGCCAGTTCAATGAGGTCCTTGGCAACTGGAACCGGCGGGAGCAAGGGGTGGAGATCACTTACCGGCATTTCCCGTCCGACCTGACGGTGAATTTGTGGAATATCAGATTCTACGGGCTTGGAGGAAGGGCAGGGGGCGTAGGGGGCGGCATGGCTAGAATGGCAAATGGGCCAATGGAAATGGACCAAATGGCCATGATGCCGGCAGCCGGCATGATCGTAGGCGGAGCCGCGCCCATGCCGATGGCAGCACCCGCAACCCCACCGATGGCATTCGCGGCGAAAGCGGTCGGCATACCGTATGTAACTACGGAGACAAATGTCACGACTGCGGATGGCGCGGGCGCGGGAGGCGCAGGGACTCATTCTCCGCCGTCAATTGACTTGAGCACCGTCACCGCGCGGCAAAATCTGAACGAGACGGCTTTCTTCTATCCGCAGCTCATGTCGGATTCCAACGGCGTGGTGCGCATGACGTTCACGATGCCGGAGGCGCTGACGAAATGGCATTTCCTGGCCTTCGCGCACGATCAGAAATTGCGCGCCGGTTTCCTCGACGGCCACGCCGTCACTTCCAAGGACATCATGGTGCAGCCCAATCCGCCGCGATTCCTGCGCGAGGGCGACACGGTGGAGTTCACCGTGAAAGTGTCTAATCAGAGCGACAAGCCGCAGAGCGGCCGGGTGCAGCTCACGTTCAACGACATGGCGGGCGGGCAATCGGCGGACAAACTTCTCGGCAACGCGAAACCGGAGCAGTCCTTCGACATCCCGGCCAAGGAATCGCGCAGTTTTTCATGGCGCATCACCGTGCCGGACGGCGCGCCGTTCCTGAGTTACAAGGCCGTCGCCGCGACCAGCGCGCTGTCCGACGGCGAGGAGGGCGGGCTGCCCGTTTTGTCGCGGCGCATTTTGGTGACGGAATCGCTGCCGCTCCCGATTCGCGGGCCGGCGACGAACAAGTTTGCATTCCAGAAGCTCGCCGACTCCGGCAATTCCAAAACGCTCCAGAGCCAGAGCCTGACGGTTCAAATGGTGTCCAATCCGGCGTGGTACGCAGTGCTGGCGCTGCCGTATCTGATGGAATATCCGTATGAATGCAGCGAGCAGACGTTCAACCGTTATTACGCCAATTCGCTGGCGCAAAACATCGCCAACCGCGATCCGAAGATCCGCGCCGTGTTCGAGCAGTGGAAAAACACGCCGGCGCTCGATTCGCCCCTGGAAAAGAACCAGGACCTCAAATCGGTGATGCTCGAAGAAACTCCGTGGCTGCGCCAGGCGCAGAACGAAAGCCAGGCGCGGCGCAACGTCGGAATTCTATTTGACGAGAACCGGCTCAGTTACGAAATGGAAACCACGCTGCGCAAGCTGACCGAGATGCAGCTCAACGACGGCCGTTGGCCGTGGTTCCCGGGCGGGCAGGGCAACGATTACATCACCCTTTACATCGTCACCGGTTTTGGCCGGCTGCGCCATCTGGGCCTGGACCTCTCCCCGGCCCCGGCCGTCCGCGCGCTGGAGCGGCTGGATGCCTGGATGACGGAGCGTTATGATGACATCCAGAAGCATGTGTCGAAGCCGGATGAATACGTGCCGTGCGAGACGGACGCGCTCTATTTGTACGGGCGGAGCTTCTTCCTGACCGACAGGCCGGTCGCCGCGCCGAACAAGACGGCGGTGGAATTTTTCCTGAAACAGTCGCGCAAATACTGGCTGCAAACCAGTTGCCGGCAGACCCAGGCGCAACTGGCCCTTGCGATGAAGCGGTTTGGCGGCGACGAAAATCTTGCGGCGGCCCAGGCGGTCATGCGCTCGCTCAAGGAGCGCAGCGTGAGCAACGAGGAGATGGGCATGTTCTGGCGCGACACCGAATTAAGCTGGTGGTGGTATCGCGCGCCGATTGAAACGCAGGCGCTCATGATCGAGGCCTTTGACGAAGTGGCGAACGACCAGCCGTCGGTCGAAGACTGCCGGGTCTGGCTGCTCAAGCAAAAGCAAACGCAGGATTGGAAGACGACCAAGGCCACCGCCGACGCGGTGTACGCCCTGTTGTTGCGCGGGCGGGACTTGCTGTCAAGCACCTCCCTGGTGGACGTGACCCTCGGCGGAATAGACGTGACGCCCGGCAAAGACGGCCTGCCAATCCGCAATCCGCAATCCCCAATCCGCAATACCCCCGAGCTTGGCACCGGTTTCTACGAAGTCCGGTTCGCGCCGGCGGACATCAAGCCCAGCCTGGGCGCGATCACCGTGAAGAAAAGCGACCAGGGCGTCGCGTGGGGCAGCGTGCATTGGCAATACCTGGAAGACATGAGCAAGGTCACGCCCTACGAAGGCACGCCGCTCAAGCTGACAAAGAGCCTGTTCACCAAGGTCAACACCGCGCGCGGCCAGACCTTGGAACCGGTCACGGGAGCGGTGGCGGTGGGCGACGAATTGGTCGTCCGCATTGAGCTGCGCACCGATCGCGACATGGAATACGTGCATCTCAAAGACCAGCGCGGCAGCGGCACGGAGCCGGTCAACGTGCTGTCGCGGTACAAGTACCAGGACGGCCTTGCGTATTACGAGAGCACGCGCGACACGGCGAGCCATTTCTTCATTGATTACCTGCCCAAGGGCGTTTACGTGTTCGAGTATTCGACCCGCGTCCAGCTTCGGGGCGAATACCAGACGGGCGTAGCGGAGATACAGTGCATGTACGCGCCCGAATTCAACAGCCACAGCGGGAGCGTCATCCTCAATGTCAAATAAAAGTCGTGGACAGGGTGGACAGGGTGGACATTGTGGACAGGATGGACAGCGTGGACAATAAGGGCGGTGGACAAAAAAAGTGGTGGCAGGAGCCGGAATTGAACCGGCGACACAAGGATTTTCAGTCCTCTGCTCTACCAACTGAGCTATCCTGCCAACACAAATCTATTGTGCTTGTAACATGTTCATTATCAAGCACTTACAATCGAGACTCAATGAGTCTCGGAAAGAAATCAAGCGTTCTGTCATTTTATCGTTGACATTTCGTAATAATTTCGTCAATAATTTCCACGGACTGAACGAAAACGCATCCATATGAACGCACTTGGAAAAAAGAAACCCGCCGACGCCTGGCACCAGGTCAACGACGAACACCGGCCACCCCGCAGAGTCCGCGGCCTCTGGCGAAGGTACGACATCCTCTACGCAAACCTTTATGCCAACGATGGCAAGCAATATTTTTATCCATTGCATGGTGCAACAACAGTGCCCGAAGCCATCTCAAAAAGGCAAGCCCTAAAAGTAATTCAGAGGGC
>Ga0182027_10013131_pt1 | contig 11583 bp, 8 predicted proteins | sample 712E1DmetaG_FD_121300 | JGI IMG/M metagenome (GOLD analysis project Ga0182027, IMG submission 121300) | Permafrost microbial communities from Stordalen Mire, Sweden - 712E1D metaG (Illumina Assembly) | ecosystem: Environmental > Terrestrial > Soil > Wetlands > Permafrost | place: Sweden...
CGTGCCGAAATTCCCGCTGACCCGGTTGGGAGCGCCGGATTGGCCGCCCCCGGCAATCGCAGCCCCATCGATCCCCCCTGCCAGTGAGTTTCCGGAGTACCCGGCCACCAGGTTACAGGCAGCCGCCTTTGGACCGCAGCGGGTGTCACTGACCTCCATCGCAACCGGGCTGCTCCTGCTTGTACAGGCCGCCAGCCCGACCAGCCCGGCGAACAAGGCCATTTTGACCAAACCGTGGATTTTCTTGAACATGCGCGTACTCCTTTCATACCACCTTGACACTGGTATTATTGGTTATACAGGTGTAAAATCGAGGATAACACTTAATAAATATGGAGTCAAGCAGACAGCATGGATGAAAAACGGGAAGCGGAAAACTATCGCCTGGTCGGCGGGGAATTGTGCCTGGATTTTGCCAACACACTCAACGGGCATGCCCGCATACCCCACCACGAATACCTGCACGATTACCGGGACATGGTCCTGTGGGGCCGGCATGCCAGCGTCCTGCCGCCGGACGTAGCCGGCATGCTTTTGGGCGAAGCCGCCCACCGCCCGGCTGAGGCGGAGAACGTATACCGGCAGGGCCTGGAACTGCGCGAGGCGATCTTCCGCATCTTCGCTTCCCTGGCAGGTGGGCGACCGGTGCGCGCAAGTGACCTGGAGCGCCTGAACGCCGCCTGGCGGGACGGCCAAAGCCACGCCCGCCTGGCGGTCTCCTCGGGCGGCTTCAGCCTGGGCTGGGACGACGAGCCCTGCCTCGAGCGGCTGGTGCGGGCAGTCGCCGCTTCCGCCATCCAAATACTGGCCTCGCCGCAGGTCCTTCTGGTCAGGAGCTGCGCCGGGGCAAACTGTGACTGGCTGTTCGTGGATACCAGCCGCAACCATTTGCGGCGCTGGTGCTCGATGGACGAGTGCGGCAACCGCGCCAAAATGCAGCGCCGCCAGACCAGGCAAAGGCTCCCTGCAACCGGTCAGTAAGCCTTTGAACTAATCGAAGTAACGCGATCCCAGGGTGCGCCAGCTCTTATTTGACAGTAACCAGGCTGCTGACGGTAAAGGTAGTTACATTAATTTGATTGATCTGCACTCTTAGCCCGGATGTCATTCGGAGGCTCGCATGCGTAAACATAAGGTTGTCATCATAATTGGATTGCTCATTGTTACTTTAATCGCTCTTGGAGTGGGCTTATTGATGGCTCACCTTGCGGCATTTACCCAACAAGGCGCCTCTGTCCAGGTGCCGCAGAAATATTTAGCTGCTACTCCACAAAATTTGGAATACTTGGGCTTGAGCTTTACTCAGGTGAATGTTGCTGATAACCAAGCGCAAGGCGCCATAGGGAAAGATCAAGCTATCACTGCTGCGTTGAATGAAGAACCAGGTCTCAAGGCAGCTACCAGTGTTTCTGCCATGCTTGGACTTATGAATAATACCAATCTGCAACAAGCTGCGAATCAAGGAGTGTCTGTCGATCCGCACTTGGCTAATATGGGCCTGGTTTGGTTAGTAACTTTCAATGGGATTGAAACATCTTCATCGGGCCCTAGCGGAGCGCCGCATGCTACATCCAACGAGTTAAATGTTGTCATTGACGCAAAGATTGGTAATTTTGTTGAAGCCTTTCCTCTTTTTGATGTTACGCCTCGTGCGCCTTCAAGCAATATTCCACCATCGGGCGGCCCAGCTACAGTAGCAGCTCCATTACCACCTGCATATGCTCCTCCCACTGTTGCGCCTACATTTGCACCGTAATAACCTTAACGCTCTACCTCATGCCCATAATATACAATGTAGAAAGCCGACGGTAACACCCAAGAAAGAGCTGCTTAGCTGTCCCGCTCGAAGGAAAAAGAAAAAAACTATGTGAGGTGCACTCCACGCCTTCCTCATATATGAAGGTTTGAAATCTTAATGTTAGGTTAGATTGAAGTAAAGCGGTTTTCCAAGCTAAAAGTCAATTAATTAGGGCTTCCAAAGCCTTTTCTAAACAACATTACTCTTAGCTCATAGTATTCAAGATGCTCCCGAAACTACTGGTCGTTAGGGATCCATCTTATTCAGGTACTTTTCTTGTGAGTCCTTAGCTTGATGCCTATGGGAGCTTGCCCTGACCAGCTTGTCCCCGTCAGGGGATATTTTTTTCGGGGGGTTACCTCCTCAACTATGATTCTCGCCATTTCCATTTCTCAATCCTCAATCTAAAATCCTCGATCTAAAATCAAAAATTCCCTCCCCTTGCCCTTTCCTCCCTCCGCCTGTACAATCTACCCAAGGGGCAGTTACCCATGCAGACGACCTCCGGCCAACCCGGCTCCAATCCCTTCGAAAAACTGACCTCCTTCCTGCCATTGTTCTGGCTCTCGCTGGCATTCCTGTGCGGCATCTGGGCGGCGGAACAGATCCACCGCTCCCGCAACGCCTGGCTGGCGGTTATCCACCTCGTCCTGCCGCCGCAGGTTCCGCTCAGCCGGGGCGTCTGGCTCATCCTGGCTGGCCTGGCCATTCTCATTGCGGTCCTGTTGCGGGTCTTGCATGGGCACCTGCGCACCCGCCTCTCTCCATCCACCCTTCTTCTGGTTTCCCTTGCCCTGATCGCCTTCTGCCTGGGCGGTGCCCGCTATGCCTCTACAGTCCCGAGCATCGATGCCCACTACATTGCCTGGTACAACGACCGGGATTACAGCCTGCTGGTGACCGGCACGCTGACCGACCCGCCGGATGTGCGTGACACCTACACCAACCTGCGCCTGCAGGTGACGGGTGTCAATACCGGCGACCAGAGCCTGGCGGTGACCGGACAGATCCTGGCACGCGTGGCCCCTGGCGGTGATTGGCAGTATGGCGACGTGGTGCGTCTGCGCGGTCACCTGCTGACCCCGCCTTCCAATGAGGATTTTTCCTACCAGGATTACCTGGCGCACCAGAACATCCTGGCATATATGCCGGATGCCGAAGCCACCCTGCTGCCTTTCACAGGCGGTACTCCCATCCTTCGTCTGGTCTATGCTTTCAAGACCTACGCAGTCGCGCGAGTCTATGCCATCTTCCCCGAACCCGAGGCCGCCCTTCTGGCTGGCATCCTGCTGGGTGACGACAATGGCATACCGGCAGAGCTCCAGCAAGCCTATGTGAACACCGGCACAGCCCATATCATCGCCATCTCCGGCTTCAACATTACCATCATTGCCGGGCTGTTCGTGCTGCTTTTCAGCCGCTTGTTCGGCCAGCGCAAGGGCGCCTTTGCGGCTGTCATTGGCATCACGGTCTACACAGTGCTGGTGGGGGCCACGGCCTCGGTGGTACGAGCCGCCATCATGGGCGGCCTGGCCATTTTCGCCCGGCAGACCGGTCGGCGCCAGAACGGCCTCAACACGCTGGCTTTCACCGGCGGCGTGATGGCCGTCATCAACCCCAACGTGCTCTGGGATGTTGGGTTCCAGTTGTCCTTTGCCGCCACCCTCGGTATGATCCTGTATGCCGGGCCTTTCCAGGACTGGTTCACCGAGCTGCTGTCCCGCCACCTCCCGTCAGAGACCGTCCGCAAGGTGGCCGGCCCGGTCGGCGCGTACGTACTTTTCACCCTGGCTGCCCAGTTGACCACGCTCCCGATCATGGCCTACCAGTTTGGGCGCATTTCTCTGATCGCCGTGCTGGCCAACCCCTTCATCCTGCCTGCTCAACCCGCCGTGGAGATCCTTTCCGGGCTGGCGCTGCTGCTCGGCTTGGTCTATCTGCCGCTCGGAAAAGTGGTCGGCTGGCTGGCCTGGCCGTTCGCAGCTTATACCGACCGGGCCGTTGAATTCTTCAATCATTTCCCGCACGGCGTCATCATACTGGGGGAATTTTCCTTCCTGTTCGTGCTGCTTTTTTACGCCATCCTGCTCGGTCTCACCTTTGCCCGGCCGCATTTGAAAACGGGCCTGAGTAATGTGCTGGTCTCCTCCGTCATCCTGGCCGTGCTGGCCATCTACACCTTCCTGGCCTGGTCGGCCGTCTTCACCCTGCCGGACGGACGCCTGCACCTGACCTTCTTCGACGTGGGTTCCGCCGATGCCATCCTCATCCAGACGCCCACCGGGCGCAGCCTGCTGGTGGACGGCGGGCAAAGCCCCTCTACGCTTGCCAATGCGCTGGGGCGGCGGCTTTCGCCCTTCAACCACCGCCTGGACTGGCTGCTGGTCGCTTCGCCGCAGGAGCAGCAGGTCGCAGCCCTGCCACGCGACCTGGACCTCTATCCTCCCGACAACGTACTGTGGGCGGGCAGCCCGGATGCCTCCTATTCTGCCGATCAACTTAATCTCTGGCTGACGAACCATGCCATCCCGGTCACCCCCGCCTATCAAGGTGCTGCACTGGACCTGGGGCAGGGCGCCAAACTTACGGTCAGGAGTGTCTCGCCGCGCGGGGCGGTGCTGTTGATGGAATGGCAGGGCTTCCGGGCATTGCTGCCGGTCGGCATAAATTTCGATACGCTGGCTGAATTGGACAATGGGAACAAAATCGGCCGGGTAAACGTACTGCTTCTGGCCGATTCGGGTTTTGCACAGGTCAACCCGCCCGAATGGATCGCGGCCCTGCATCCGCCTCTTGCCATCCTGTCCGTTGCGGCCGGCGACCCGGATGGCCTGCCCGAACAGTCCGTCCTGGATGAGTTAACTGGCACCACGCTCCTGCGCACCGATTGGAATGGCTGGATCGAGGTCTCAACGGATGGCAACGGGATGTGGGTGGATGTAGAGAAAAAATAGGTTGTGCCCAAAAGATATTGGATGTATACTGGGCTATTACCAAAGGTGGAGTGGGTAGGAACCGGAAAAAGCCAAAGCTTTTCGTAAATCTGAAAATTGATTATTATAGGGCATTACCTCCAATATTAATATGGATAGCAACAAGGTTCTGAACGGCGGGACACCTCCAGACGATCCCATTGAAACCGCCACACGCAAAGTATTTCTGATTGGAACACCAGTCGGCATTATTAGCTTGCTGGCCGTTTGGGGTATTGGCCTGGATCAGCATAATATAACAGTTGCAAATATTTTTATCCTGCCGATGCTCGCTTCGGTATTTCTTCTCCTGGTCGTTTTATACTGGCGCCACATCATCCAGTTGCGTACTTTTGAATTGATTCTTTATGGAATTGTATTGTCCTATGCGCTGGTTGAATTTGCCTCGATCATTATGACAATCACCTTCATAAATGGTTCATTCGGTCCGATCTTTACTCTCTGGCTTCCTTTTGTTTTTATCCTGGGTTTTCTGGTCCTGAGCACAAAGCGTGCTCTTTTGCTTTCATCCCTCTTTTTCCTGGCAATGCTGATTTTGGGAGCAGCCTCTTGCTTGCACTTCCTTCTGTATGGCCTGGCTTTCCCGGATTTCACCCTGTTGTTACAGGTATACACTGCCAGCGCATTTTATATCGCAGTCCTTTACCTTGTTTCGAGGATAAAAGAACGCTATATCTCGGAACGTGTGATCGCCAACGATTTGTCAAAACTTGCCATGACCGACTCGCTCACACAGGTGGATAATCGCCGCCTGCTTACCCAATTACTCAACGAGGAAGTCACCCGCGCCGAGAGGCACTATCTGCCGCTCTCCGTATTACTGTTCGACCTGGACCGGTTTAAAGACGTCAATGATACTTTCGGGCATAATACCGGGGATGAAGTCTTGCAAGAAGTGGCCGGACAACTGCGGCTGGCCATCCGCACCTCCGACCCGTTCGGACGCTGGGGAGGCGATGAGTTCCTGGTCCTGGCTACCAACACTGATGGAAAACAAGCCGTTGAACTGGCCGAACGGTTGCGGGATACCCTGGAGAACTATCACTTCAGCACGGTGGGTAAAGTCACCGCGAGTTTTGGCGTAACCACGTACCAGGTCGGCGATTCCCCGGAAACGTTGATCAGAAGGGCAGACATGGGTCTGTATAAAGCCAAATCTTGCGGCAGGAACCGGGTCGAGGCAGTTATCGCTGGCGTAACGCTACCGCTTTTTGAAGGGGATAAACCTTATCCCGATCCTGCTCCCAAAGAGTAGGATTACAGGGAGCAACTTCTTTCCTGGTTGGGGGTTTGTTGATAGAATGTTGTTTGCAATCCCATACAAGCACTCAATATTGCCAGGAGGCCTATCCCAATGAAACAAGACAATTTCAAAGTCTACGGTTATCGCTGGATCGTTCTGGTCGTGTTCATGCTCATCGTGGCTGCCACCCAGTTACTTTGGATCACTTTCGGCGCTATTACCAGTGAAGCTACAAAATTCTACGGTGTCTCGGATCTGAGCATCGGTCTTCTTTCGATGAGTTTTATGATCGTTTACATCATCGTCTCCATCCCGGCTTCCTGGGTGATCGATACCTACGGCATCCGGGTGGGCGTCGGCATTGGTGCAATCCTGACGGCGGTCTTTGGGCTGCTGCGGGGTATCTGGGGGTCCAACCCGGCCAACTATAATCTGGTGCTGATCGCGCAGATTGGGATTGCCATCGGGCAACCCTTCGTGCTCAATGCGGTCACCACCGTGGCAGCTCGCTGGTTCCCGGTAAGCGAACGCGGCACCGCCTCCGGGCTTGGCTCTCTGGCTATGTACGTGGGCATCTTCCTGGCGCTGGCGTTGACCCCCTACCTGACAATCCACTACCAGATCGGCGGAATGCTGATGGCATACGGGATCGCTTCGGTGGTGGCTGCGCTGGTCTTTGTCATTTTTGCCAGGGAATGCCCGGAAACCCCGCCCTGCCCTCCTGGTATGGAAGTGCGCTCCCTGGTATTCGACGGTTTCAAACAGATATTTCGTGAAAAAGGCTTTATCATCCTCTTGATCATTTTCTTCATCGGTCTGGGCACATTCAATGCAGTCACCACCTGGATCGAGGAGATTGTGAAACCAAATGGTATCACCAGCACCCAGGCTGGCATCATAGGCGGATTGATGATCGCGGGCGGCATCCTGGGCGCCCTGGTCATCCCCACGTATTCGGATCGCTTGCGCAAGCGGACTCCTTTTATCAAAGTGGCGCTGGCCGGAGCCACCCTGGGGCTTGTCGGTATCGCTTTCTTTACAAGTTATTGGCTCCTGCTGGTGGCAGGCTTTGTCATGGGCTTCTTCCTGCTCAGCTCCGGCCCGATCGGATTCCAGTATGGCGCAGAAATAACCTACCCCACACCGGAAGGTACATCCAACGGGCTGCTGCTCATGATGGGACAGATTTCCGGGATTCTCTTTATCTTCGGAATGGACAGCTTCAAATCTCCACAAACCGGTTCGATGACGCTTTCGCTGGTTGGTTTGATCGCGTTGATGGTGGCCGGTCTGGTGCTCAGTTTCCTCCTCAAGGAGCCCAAGACGGTCATAACCGAAAGCGATAAAGCCGGCAAAACGGCCTGAGCGCTGAACTTTTCCTGCTTGAAATAAAGGCTCTTTGGGCTCGCCCGAAGAGCCTTTCCCATTCAAACGAGCCTACCGGGAGGCCTGCCTGCGCTTGCCAAGGGTTTGATATAATCCAATGGATTTACAGGTAAAGTTTCATGAATCTGCAACAAATTAACCCCCGCAGTTCCAACTCTCCAAAGGCACCTCCCTCCCGTTCAGGCCTGGCAATCGGCCTGTTCCTTGTGTGTTTGGGTGCAATGTTCATCCTGGCAGCCTGGTGGGCTTATGGCGTTATAAAAACAGGCACCGCTACGCAGGCCACACCGACTTTGGCAGCCCCGACCCCAGCCTCCAATACGGCCCGCCTGGCCCAACCCATTTTGAGCTCGCCACAGAACCCTACGCAGCTTGACCAGGGGTCCCTGGTTTACTGGGGTATATGCATGGCCTGCCACGGTGATCGCGGGCAAGGCCTCACGCTTGAATGGCGCGCGGTTTACGGCGAGGATCAGAATTGCTGGGCCTCCAGGTGTCATTCTGGCAACCATCCCCCGGATGGATTTATCATTCCTCGTGATAACCTGCCTCACGCGGTGACCGGCGCCGGAAGTTTGACCAATTACACCACCGCCCAGCAGCTCTATGATTACATCGTAGTTACCATGCCCTGGTGGAAACCCGGTTCGCTTACTCCCGCCAAAGCCTGGGCTGTCACCGCTTACATCTTCAAGCTGAACGGGACTCTGCCGCAGGGGCTGGCGCTGGATGCAACCGATGCTTCGGCCATTCAGGTGCACCACCTGGTGCCCGCCAGCCAAAATGACCAGATTGGAGAAATTGTCCTGGCCGCGTTGCTCGGGCTGGTTGCTTTGGTTTTGATCCTGCAAGCCAACTCCAAACCTAAAGCTGTCCTGGTAGGTTCCCATCAGACAACCCTCTCGGGGGAACTGGCCCCGGCCCGTCCACGACCCAACTTCCTGCTGCACCTGCACCCTCCCAGCATCCCCGCAGAGCAAGCCCGCTGGAGTTACACCCTTGGAACCGGCGGGTTGGCGATATTCTTATTCCTGGTTCTCCTGGTAACCGGTATCCTGGAAATGTTCTATTACATTCCCCAGACGGATCAGGCCACCATCTCCATTCAGACCATTGCCCGACTGGTCCCGTTCGGCGGACTGATCCGCAACCTGCATTATTGGGGCGCACAAGCGCTCGTGCTGGTGCTTTTCATACATTTGCTGCGCATTACGTGGACCGGCGCTTATAAAAAGCCGCGTCGTTTCAATTATTTACTCGGGTTGGCTTTGCTGATGTTGACTCTGGCCCTGGATTTCACCGGCTACATTCTACGCTGGGACCAGGGAACAAGCTGGGCGCTTGTGGTGGGAACCAATCTCATCAAAGCCATCCCAGGCCTGGGAAACCAGCTCTATGAGTTTATGGTCGGTGGTGCACAACTCGGCTCGGCTGCTTTGATCCGTTTCTACTCCTGGCACACATTTGGCCTGACATTGGCTATGATCGCCGGCGTTGTCTGGCATCTCTTCCGCATACGCCGGGATGGTGGTATCGCCGTCCCACCCGCGCGGCTGCGGCGCAGCGAAGAACGCATCTCCCGGGTCGAGCTGGTGCGCCGCGAGATGTTGCTGATGACTGCCACAGCCATTGCGCTGGTGCTTCTGTCCATCTTCTGGCCCGCACCGATTACGCCTCCACTTACGAATACCTCAGTAGACCTCACCAATGCGCGCGCGCCCTGGTTCTTTCTTTGGGTACAACAATTGCTCAAATTCGGCAACCCGTTCCTGCTGGGCATTGTGGTCCCCCTGGTAATCCTGGCAATCCTGATCGTTATCCCTTATCTCTTCCCCAAGCCAGCCGACTCAGAATTGGGCCGTTGGTTCCCGAAAGGCGGGCGCTTGGTGCAGATTCTCATTGCGCTGCTCACGCTGCTGCTGATCGGTCTGACCGTCTGGGCAATCCTGCCCGGGCCTGGATAAGCAAACAATATGACTGTTCGATAATTGCTGTACTAAGACGAAAAAATGGCATTGCAATGAATAAACCTTCCATCCCAAGGCGTGACTTCCTTAAGATGACGCTTGACAGTCTGCTGGCCTTTGGCGGCCTGCTTGGACTGGCTGGCCTGATCCGCTTCTTGAGCTATAAGACCGAACCGCCCCAGCCAACGGAGTTCGACCTTGGGTTGGCAGGAACATACCCGCTCGACTCGGTGACAGCCGTACCCGAAGTGCCGGCGGTACTCATCCACAACGACAGCGGCTTCTCAGCCCTGAGTCTTATCTGCACCCACCTTGGATGCACTCTCCAGGTTCAATCCGCTGGATTTGCCTGTCCCTGTCACGGATCGCGTTTCAACAGTACCGGATACCCGATCAAGGGGCCGGCCGCCACGCCGCTAAAAAAACTGCGGGTCGAACAAACCACAGATGGGAAACTGATCCTCTACACGAATTAACTGACCGGGGCAATTGGATCCGTCTTCTAATCTAAAATTAATACAATTAAGATAATTTCGGTGTACTATAGACACATGACATCTGTCTCCTTTTACTGGTATATAAACAGGTGTCTACCATCGAAGGTCTGCGTGTCCCCCCCATGCCGACCAAAAACGGTGGTGTCCCCTCCCCCTTAGATCACCAGGCCTTGTGCCTGGTGATCGCTTTAACCGGGGACTTTGTGGTTTAATTGGGGCATGATCAAACCTGCAAGAAAGTTTCCCATTCAAGGGTGGTTCGGGCTCGTTCTGGTGGTCTTTTTCTGGACGCTTAATTGGGGTCTTAAAGGACTGCGGACCCAGTGGGCATTTTTCCCGCTCTGGCTGGGTTACTGCCTGACAATTGATGGCTTGGTGCTCTGGCGCACCGGCACATCTCTGCTGACCCGCGACTGGAGAAAATATATTGGCTTGTTTTTGGCCTCCGCGTCAGTCTGGTGGTTGTTCGAGTTGGCCAACAGTCGTTTGCAAAACTGGCATTACAACGGCGCCGAAAGCTTCTCGTTATTCATGTTTTGGGTCTGGGCCACGCTAAATTTCACCACGGTCATCCCGGCGGTGCTCGGCAGCGCCGAGTTGATGCGCAGCTTTCTCAAGAAGCCGCTCAAGGGACCGGTCATCCGGCCAACAAAAGCAACTTCGCTTACCTTTTTCCTGGCCGGTTGGGCGATGCTGCTGGTTATGATCGCTTGGCCAAAGATTTTCTTCCCCTTTGTCTGGATTTCGTTCTACTTCATCCTGGAGCCGATTAACATCTGGCTGGGTAACCGGACCCTGGTGGAATGGACCAGGGTCGGCAACTGGCGCCCCGTGATTGCACTTTGGCTGGGTGTTCTTCTAACCGCCTTTTTCTGGGAGATGTGGAATTATTACTCTTACCCCAAATGGGTCTATCATGTTGCCTGGGGCAATTGGTTGCATGTATTTGAGATGCCCTTGCTGGGTTACGGCGGGTACCTGCCCTTCGCGCTCGAAATCTTCGCCATCTATCATTTCATCGCCGGTCTGGCCGGGCAGAAGAAAACCGACTACGTGATCGAGAGTGAGGCCTGATGCTCGAAACGATCTTGCGGGATCAATGCGGGCTCGACCCGGCCAAGCCGGTGCTGGCCGGTGTTTCTGGCGGACCGGATAGCCTCTGTCTGCTGGATATCCTGCACACGGCCGGCTACCAGGTCATCGTGGCCCATTTCAACCACCGACTACGGCCCGAAGCGGATCAGGAGGCCGACTCTGTTTCCGCCCGGGCCGGCCGCCTCGGTCTGCCATTCGTGACCGATTCGGCGGATGTGCGGGCTTACACCGGAGAGCATGGACTATCGCTCGAGCAAGCCGCCCGGACGCTGCGCTACCAATTTCTGTTTGCAGCAGCCAGGCAACATACCGCGCAGGCCGTGGCCGTCGGACATACCGCCGACGACCAGGTTGAGACGATTCTGATGCACTTTTTACGGGGAGCTGGATTGTCGGGCCTGAAAGGGATGGAATACAAGACGCTGCTACCGGCATTCGACCCGCAGATTCCTCTCGTCCGCCCGCTGCTCTCACTCTGGCGCGCCGATACAGAATCTTTCTGCCGCGCACATGCCCTGGAACCGCACTTTGACGCCTCCAACAACGACCAGGCCTTTTTCCGCAACCGCTTGCGGTATGCACTTCTGCCCGAATTGGAAAAATA
>Ga0182027_10013133_pt1 | contig 11582 bp, 8 predicted proteins | sample 712E1DmetaG_FD_121300 | JGI IMG/M metagenome (GOLD analysis project Ga0182027, IMG submission 121300) | Permafrost microbial communities from Stordalen Mire, Sweden - 712E1D metaG (Illumina Assembly) | ecosystem: Environmental > Terrestrial > Soil > Wetlands > Permafrost | place: Sweden...
ATGGCAGAAAACTCATCAGTTCCCTGATCATCATCATCGCCTGTTCATCATCGTCGGCAATTAAATGGGCCACCCCGCTTTTGGTGTTATGAGTATAAGCACCCCCAAGTTCTTCCTTTGTAACCTCTTCATGCGTAACCGCTTTGATTACTTCGGGACCGGTAATAAACATATAGCTGGTACCCTTTACCATTAAGGTGAAGTCGGTAAGGGCAGGTGAATATACCGCTCCTCCTGCACAAGGGCCTAATATGGCGGATATTTGCGGTATCACTCCCGATGCCATCACATTTAGATAAAAAATATCGGCATAGCCTGCAAGGCTTTCGACACCTTCCTGAATACGTGCACCGCCTGAATCATTTAATCCGATAACAGGTGCTCCCATTTTCATGGCAAGTTTCTGGAGTTTCACAATCTTGTTTGCATTGGCATTGCTTAATGTGCCTCCGAAAACAGTAAAGTCCTGTGCAAAAACATAGGTTAAACGTCCTTCAATCTTGCCATATCCGGCAACAACACCATCTCCGGCGATTTTGTTATTTTGCATATCGAAGTCGCTGCAGCGGTGAACCACAAATTTATCGATCTCGACAAAACTACCCTGATCAAGCAGGTCGTTAATCCTTTCCCTTGCAGTTTTTCGTCCTGACTCGTGTAGTTTTTTTATCCTGGCTGACCCACCACCAAGTTCTGCTTCGTTGTTCTTCTTTTCGAACAGTTTATATTTTTTCTCAATAGTCATAATAAGCGGTTTAAGATTGATCTGTTTTGCTGATATCTCAGTTTTGCTGAATGTCTTCGAATTCAATCAGCACCTGGTTGCTGCTAACTGTATCGCCTTCCTTAACCAGTATTTTCTTTACCACACAATCGTGTGTCACTTTATACTCGCTTTGCATTTTCATCGCTTCAACGATAATGGTAATAGTTCCGGCAGTAATTTTTTCGCCTTTTTTTACGAGTATTTTGATAATTTTACCAGGCATTGGCGAAGATATGGTTTCGCTGCCTGCACCATGATTTTTATTACTCCTGTTTCGCTGATATTTTGTTTGAGCATCAATGATCTCAAGTTCATAGGAATGATACCGGGTATTGACAAAATAATTCTTGTTGTTTTCACCGGTTATCAATTCCAGGTTGTATGATTCTCCTTCGAAAAGCACCGAGTAAACACCCCGTTCCACCATCAGCAGGTCTAATTCGTATATCCTGTCATCGACAGCAATTTTAACTTTGCTGCCCTCCCTGCTTATCAGGTGCAGCTTAGACGTTCTGTCACCTAGTTTTATATCAAGATCCATTTTCTAATCAATTTAATAATTAAGTGCCCTGCATTCCTGTTTTGCGGGAATATGATTTCCATTTATTGCTGATGCCCCCTTTCTGAATTGTATCGGTTGCGGCTTCAAGCTGAACCTGGTAATCAATAAAAGCTGTGATTAAGGCAATATCTTCAATATGCTGATCGAGTTGTGGCCTTGTCATCAGGAAATTCTTATTCTTTTCAATAAAATTGGTATCGTATTTCCCTTTTACAAAATCATCCGTTTCAATAATCCTTTCCAGGAAAGGAATATTCGTTTTTATGCCCGTAATTTTATATTCGTATAATGCCCTTCTCATTCTGTTTATCGCTTCCTGACGTGTCGGAGCCCATGAAATAAGCTTGGTAATAAGCGGGTCGTAATGTATGGGTATTTCATAGCCTTCGTATGCATGGCCATCGCATCGTACACCAAAACCCAAAGGTTCGGTAATATGTTTTATGATACCGGGTGAAGGCATAAAGTTATTTTCGGGATCCTCGGCATAAATACGGCATTCTATGGCATGTCCGTTGTGTTTGATGTCTTCCTGTTTGTACTGGAGTTTCTCGCCCATGGCAATTAATATCTGTTCCTTAACCAGGTCAAGACCGGTAACCCTTTCGGTAATCGGGTGTTCCACCTGCAAACGGGTGTTCATTTCGAGGAAATAATAATTCAGGTTATCATCGACCAGAAATTCGATGGTTCCTGCACCGTAATAATCAACTGCCCGGGCTGCTGCAATGGCTTGTTCGCCCATTTCCTTCCTCACCTGGGGCGTAAGTATCGTAGAGGGTGTTTCCTCCACCACCTTCTGATGGCGGCGCTGAACCGAACAATCTCTTTCGCCCAGATGCAGCACATTTCCATGCTGGTCGGCCAGTATCTGAAACTCGATGTGATGCGGCGATTCAATATATTTTTCAATATAAACTGAATTATCGCCAAAGGCAGAGAGTGCTTCAGATTTTGCCCTCCTGATAGAAGGCTCGATTTCAGCCTCGGTTCTTACCAGCCTCATTCCTTTTCCGCCACCGCCGGCTGATGCCTTAATCATTACAGGCAGACCTATTTGCTTTATAATTTTAAATGCTGCCTGATCGTCGGTAAATTTTTCCTTGGTTCCCGGTACAACTTTAACACCTGCATCAATCATGGTCCTTCGGGCTGTAATTTTGTCGCCCATTGTTGAAATCGAATAGGAAGAGGGACCGATAAAAATGATGCCTTCTTCGCGGCAACGGTCAGCAAAATGAGCATTTTCCGATAAAAATCCATAGCCCGGATGTATGGCATCCACCTTCGATTTTTTTGCAACCTCGATGATTTTCTCTACATTAAGGTAACTTTCGCGGGAGGGTGCCGGCCCGATACAATATGCCTCAGGTGCATACCTGACATGCATTGCAGCACGATCGGCCTCGGAATATACAGCAACTGTTGAGATGCCTAACTCACGGCAGGATCTCATAATTCTTACTGCGATTTCTGCCCTGTTGGCAACAAGAACTTTACGGATTAACATTTGTTATGGTTTCAATAAGTACAATAATTACAATAGATACAAGTAAGAAAAGACCTTAACCTTTCAAATTAGTACTTAAATATTTGAATGCAAAAGTACAATAATCAAAAAATGGATTACTATTTTTTATTCTGAGGAGTTTAAATTTTCTTGTAACTACTTTAAATACAAGATCTTTGAAGTTGTTTTTTATATTTCTTTTTCACTGGTGTCCGGTTAAATTTTGTTTAGTACTAATTCCGTACCTACGGCACTTTCCTGTCTTTCATAATTACTTATTCTACCAAAATTACGTGCCTACGGCACTTTTTTAAGCCTCATAAAGGCGATATTTTGGTAGAAAATAACAAATGAAAAAAATAAGCCCCCGAAGGTGGGCGACATTATAAATGCATAGCCAATTCAAAGGTTTTAATAAGCTCTCTGATTTTTTTACCGGACAACTATAATTCTTTTTCAGGACTTGATGATATCTTCAAAATTTCCCCTTGGGAAGATATCAACGATACTTTTAGGACTCAGGTTGTAAATCCTGGATTTTGAAAACCTGTTTATCAGTGAATATTGTTCAAAGGCAAGGTGAGTACCTTCGAGTATGATGGTGTTTTGCGACTTTTGATGAACTTCCTCATTCCTTTTAATTTCGTCACTGGTTTTCCTGTGTGGGTTTGAGTTTTGCCTGTAAAAGCGGTAGGATGCCGGATCGTTGTAAGAAAGGTAGGAATGATCAATACCCAGCAGGTAAATTTCATCGAAATTCATATACAATGCGAAAAGCAGCGCATAAACCGATCCTACTGCTGAACTCCAGATATTTCGTGTAAAATCCCAGTGTTTTTTAGAAAAACGATACCAGCCGAGCTGAGTTTGAATACCTGTACTAAAATACTTTAGTTCATGCCCCTTGAATAAATCGTGTTTTTTAATCTGGTAATGATAATTGACAGGATAATCATCCAATCCAAACATGAGTGTTACTTCAGGTGAAATTTTTTGCTCCATATCTTCGAGATCGTGCAATGTTTCCTGTTCTTCAATAGTAGCATGGGTTGGAGGTAAAACAATAAATTTATTTGCAGGATGACTGTTAAAGATCTGATCAAAATCGGGATGATAGTAAAATTCGTTGATGGCAATGATGCATTCATCTTTAATTTTCTTCAGGTCGAATTCCATGATTGATGGTGCCGTGCCCAGGATAAAACACCTTTTGCCGTGGTATTTGTTCTTCAGTTCGGTATTGGGTTTTAGCAATTCTTTCCATTTATAACCGGATAAAGTTTGCTTTAAACAGCTTAGCTGATAATGCATAAATGGCGAAATGTGTGTATATGGGTATGGCATAAACGGAACAACAGCTGTCAGTTCGAATTCTTTTGCATATTGTTCGGGATAAATGTAGGCGATTTCTTTTCAGGTATCTGCAGTTTATTGTTGAAATTGGGGAATATATCTTTCAAGGTTTTGATATTGGCTCCTGAAACATCTAAAAACTTCCAGGTTTTTCCCTTGTCGGCAGAAACGGCTAACACGGATGTTTCTATGATATCGGTACCATCGGGACGTGACATTTCAATGGTCTGGGTAACGATGCAGTGCAACTCCTTACCAGCCTTCAGGATTTCGGATATATTTCCGTAGTTGATGGATTTGATTTGCCTTCCGGTCGAATTCAGGGTATGAACCAGCAACTGGATGAGTTTTATCGTGGAATCCCTGCCTCCTGCCCTTTCAATTATTTTAGGGTACATAAAATCAACATAGGCAGGTATATTTCCTTTGAGATAGGCATCGCTCATATCGGCAAACTGCTTTTCTATACTCTTCCTCATGCTTTCCGTACTATTGCAGGAAATGAGCAAACCGGGAATTATGAATGTGAGTAATATAACGAATTTTCGGCTTAATGCTTTCATTATTTGAACAATTAGTGTGATGCGAAATTATGGATTTTGAGGAAATATGTTGTTTAATGCAAGGAGATTTAATTTATAGTGTCTTTTAAAGGGCCTTGTAGTGCGGGTTCCCACCTAAAAAGGGGGGTAGGGGGGTGTCCTTCTGTAACAAACGTCTATCAATAATAACCAACGCAATGCAAAATGTTTAAACGTAAGTAACGTTTTTTTAAATGGATTCTGGTTATTTGGACCCCCCAACCCCCCTCAGGAGGGGGACTTGGCGTTATTGAATCAGCATTTGGTCTTGATTTAAATTTCGAAGATTTGGAGTGGCATTTTTTAGAGTGGTTGGACTGAAAAGAAATAACTATCAGTACTTCACCAACCTGCCCGATTGAAAAACGCTATCATTCTTCAGATTCAGCAAATACAAGCCTTGTGGAAGATCCCTTAAATCGATTTGTAACGAAAATTTAGCACTTACTGGTTGTATATTAATCGATTTTACAACCCTGCCCTGTACATCAATAAATGAAAGGTTTGCTTTTTCTTTTAACCCTGTTACTTCCAAAATCAAAACATCAGTTGCCGGGTTTGGGTAGAAAATGACTCCCACCTGAACCGTAAGGTCATTTATGCTGTTCGGTAAAATAGTTGCTTTTATGGCGGTTCTTGTGCCGGTTGTACAGCCACTGTAAGTTGCATCTACATAATAGGTTTTTGATCTGGCAAGAATTGACGTGGTGAAACTGGTTCCGGTAGCCAGCAACAGGCCACCCGTTATAGTATCATACCAATTTACAGTTCCGGCAGAAGCAAATGCTTTAAGTGTAACCGTCCCAGGGTACCATCTGGATGCAGGTGTAGTGGAAGTAATGGTCGGCACATATTTAATAAGTGCTGTTACCGGTGTACGAGGTGTTGAAGCACAGGCCTTATTCACAGCTTCAACATAATAGGTGGTTCCGGCATTTGTCACGAAGGTATCTCCCTGGTACAGAAGAACTCCTCCTACATCCGTTGAATACCAGTTTATGATGCCGTTTACTGCCTTTGCGAACAAGCTAAGCTGACCTGGACCGCAATTCTCGCCACCGGTTACTGATTGAACAATAGCATCGGGAAAAATTTCAACCTTTTTCGACATGCTGTCGCTACAGCCAAAAACCGTTTTAGTTAATAGCTTTATGGTATAATTACCGGTATTTAAATAACTATAAACCGGCGAAAAATAAGCGGTATCGTTGTGATCACCAAAATTCCAGTAACTTGTAAAAGTGTCTGACAATATGCTGCTGTTGTTTGTAAACCTGAATTTATTCCCTGACAGGCATTGCAGGGTGTCATCAATGGAAAAATCTGCAACAGGATCAGGGTTGACATGCAATAGTCTTTTGAAACTATCAGTGCATCCCAGCCCGGAAGTTGCTGATAAACTTACAGGGTAATTGCCGGGATTAGCGTAATTAATGGATGTTTCAAAAACTTTGGAGGTAAATAAATTCCCAAAATCCCAGAAGAAGGTGATGGTTCCCTTGTTGATTGATGAACGGTTGATGAAGGTGAAATAATTATCGTGAAAGCATTGCATGGTATCGCTCACACCGAAATCAGCCGTTGGAGAAGGATTTACAATTACCTGTTTCCGGGCAGTATCGCCGCAGCCTTTATCGTTGGAGCTGATCAGCGTGACATGAAATGTATCATCTAAAAGATAGGAATGTGCCGTATTTTTAAAGGTATCGGAATAGCCGTCGCCAAAATCCCAATGATAGTTTACAGTTCCGGGTTGAGGGTTGATCATTTCATTGGTAAATACAAATAAATTTCCTGTGTGGCATTGAATGGAGTCATTGACAGAAAAACCTGCTGGTGGACTGGGAAATACAGTTATGCTTTTTGTAATTGTGTCTTTACAGCCCATATTTGTTTTCGCTATCAGGCTTACCCGGTAAGTATGGTCTTTGATGTATGAGTATGTTGTTTGAGTTGATGTATCAGATCTTCCATTTCCGAAATTCCATAAATAGCTGATTTTTGAATGGTCATTGATTATTGTTTGATTGGTAAAATTAAACAAATTCCATTTTAAACACTGGGAGGTATCATTTATTGAAAATGCAGCCACTGCACTTGGATGAACAACTACTGATTTAAATTGGGTATCGCTGCAACCCAATGATGTGCTTGCAATAAGCCTGATGTTAAAACTATCGGGGTAACTAAAGGTATGAACTGCATTAAAATTAGTGTCGCCTGACATATCACCAAAATCCCAATAAAATGAAGTGTCGGCTGACTGCGGCATTTTACCTGAATTAGTTAACAGAAACCGGTTGTTTGTAAAGCACTGAACTGGTTTATTTACTGTAAAAACTGCCTGTGGACTTGGTTTGACTATAACCATTTGGGTTACAGTATTCATACAGGCATTATCACGGAGCGTTACAAGATATGAACCCGGGTTAAGATAACTGTGATGAACCGAATCTGTCAGGCTTGACAATGAATCATCGCCGAAAAGCCAGGTAAAGTTGATGGCTACCGGTTGAGAATTGCTCTGGTTGGTAAAAAGGAAATGATTGCCCTGCAAACATTGAGAACTGTCAACGACCATAAAATCCGGGAAAATATCCAGTTTCCTTCTGCTTCCAATTGGTGATGAATCGTAAGGAATAACCTGAGTTGAATTAAAGATGATTTGATTACATGTAGCATCAAATACATTCCCAACTATGGCTGTTGGGGATATTGTATAGGTCAGCCAGAAATAATTTAAGCCCTGCTTTAATTTGCGGTTTTCACTGATCGTAAAGCCATTCCCGGGATTTGAAATTGTTGATCCAATCTGGGAATCAGCGGCAAAAACATTGTTATTTCCTGTATAAAACAGTTTGATATTCTGAATTTCAGAAAGATTGGTCGTTCCCGAAGTACTGAAACTGAATGAAGAAATACTGTCATCAGGTCTGGCACTTATTTGTATTTTAATTATCGGATACAACAGCTGATTGCAAACATAGTCGGGTATCTGAAAAACAGCACAATTATTACCATCGTGTTCATAAGCCCCGATATCGATGGTATTCCCCCTGTAAAAGCCTCTTTGATCAAAAAGAACGGTGTCGCCATTTATGTTTGTAATGTTACCGGCATTTATAGCCGGACTGCCTGTTAGCAATGCCTCGGTTAATGTCGGGCCCCTGTTGTTATTTAGTGTATCAAGTATAGGATTTACGCCAGTCATATCCCCCGTTGCATTAAAATTCCCTGAATTAACCTGCCCTACTAGGTTGTAGCCCATGGATTGGATAGGGCCATAACAATCCTGATTAGCTGAGTTACTCATATAATTCATTGCTAAAATGGTATTTTTTATAACAGTTGAGCCGTAAGAAAATGAAAATAGCCCTTGTCCGTATGATTGTGAATGATTACCGGATGATCTGTTGTACGCTATAGTAGAATTATTAATATATAAATGTGCTCCTACCAGCTGAATTCTATTTTCAATACCACTTCCACCAACAAAAGTGCCTGCATTTATAAAATTAAAACAAATTGTACTGTTATTTATGGTTGCATTATTATAATTCTCAATCCCTCCGCCACTTCCATCGTACAAAGCAGAATTATTGCTGATGGTACAACTATTTACTGTTAGAGTACCACCATTTGCAATTCCGCCACCTTCACTTCCATTACCTGCATATATGGTATTATGGCTGATGGTACAATTATTTACTGTTAGAGTACCACCATTTGCAATTCCGCCACCATCACTGCCAGTACCTGCATCCAGGGAATTATGACTGATGGTACAATTGTTAACAGTCATACCACCTGCATTAAAAATACCTCCTCCGCCACAACCTGTACCTGCTTCCAGGGAATTGTGATTGATATTACTATTATTAACCGTTAAATTGCCTCTGTTATAAATTCCTCCACCTTCACTACCAGTACCGGCATTCAGGGAATTATAAATGATGTTACTATTATTTATTGATAGATTCCCTTTATTATTATTATAAATACCACCTCCGGAAAAATCAGTAACATTATTATTGTTTGCGTTATTATTATTTATATTGCAGTTATCAATGGTCATTAATCCTCCCGTTAACCCATTGAAAACTCCTATTCCTAAGGATTGTGATGAGGCTGAATTACCTGTATTATTGCTGATACTGGAATTTAACAGGCTGACATGGTAATTTGTATTAATTGAACTGATAACTTTAATGCCGCCAAAAGTGTTATTCGTTACATTGCAGCCAATAAGGTTTAAATTTGCATCAGATAAATTAATACCATACCGGCCGTTGCATAAAGTCATACCCGATATGGTCACTGTAATATTAGCGGGGGGCGAAACATTATTGATTATTGAGAAAACGCTTTGATATGATCCGGTACAGCGGACAATTGTATTGCTGCTGTCATGTCCGCGAAAGTAAAGGTTTTTTATAACATTGATCTGGTTTTCTGCTATTGTTCCTGTAACATCAATTGTATCCCCGTTAGATGCAGCAGTAACGGCAGCGCTAATTGTGCTATATTGACCCGGAACATAGCGTGTTGTCTGGGCAAAAAGGCTGTTTATTCCTGCAAATACGAGCAATATCAAACATCCCGGTAGGATAAAAAGGGATCCGATATTTTTTTTATTTGTCATTTGAGATTAGCATTTATACCCTTCAATTCTGATAAAAAATCAAGCCGTATTTTAGTATGATACAATTTTGGGTAAAAAGGTTGCACCGGAATAAAAAAAAGATGCATTTTATGGTTTGGATTTTCAAAGGTAGGTAATATGTTATGAAAATACAAGGAAAGTAATATTTTTAATGGCCGGTCTGTCATCCGCTTTAAACTGAAAGTCCTATTTTTGATCTGTCAAATAAATAACCTTAGACTGATGCGCAAGAACCTTATCGTTTTTATTGTTTTCCTGATTGTAGCCGGCATCTATTTTTATTTCAGAAGCACCTCTGTTGGTTTTGGTGATTCCTTCGGCCTGATGATCAATGCTCAAAACGGATTTAACCCGGCCACCCATGCCAATGCACACTTTCTCTATCAAAACCTCTTGCATTTATTCATTAAAATGCTGCCCTTCGGTACCGTTTTTTTTAAATCAAGCTTGTTTTCAATAATCTTTTCACTTTTAACAATGCTGATGATTTATAAAATTGTAAAAATGCTTAGCGGTAATTATATGGCCGGACTCGTATCAGGAATCGTGTTTGCATTATCATTTGTAAACTGGCGGCAGACTGAGATTATTGAGGTTTATACTTTTAACAATTACCTGTTTTCCCTGATGCTTTATTATATTTTGAAAGACATATCAGAAGGTGGAAACAGGCATCAAAAAATTACAGCCATTGTTTTTGGTATTGCATTTCTGGCTCATATACAGAACATACTATTAATCCCGTTTTTTTTGCTGTATCTCTGGTTAATAAACAAGGGACAAATAAAAAAATGCATTAAACCCCTGATAATTACAATTGCTATTGCATCTCCGTTAATCCTTATTCCACTTATTTTTAAAACAAACTCCATTCTTTCTGTGTTTTTCCAGAATAATAACTTTAGCTCATTAATGATGTCAATAGCTATAAAAACATTTATAAAGGGATTTATTAAAAGCATAGGCTTTTTTATCTATAATTTCCTTATTTGCGGGTTTTTTATCCTGCACGGTATCCGGATGGTATATCTCAGGGATAAAAAATTATTCTGGTTGCTGGTAACCGGCATATTGCCATTCTGGTTATTTGCCATGAGATTTGATGTCCCTGATAATTATGTGTTTTTCCTTCAGTCCAATATGCTTTTTATCGTATTTGGCGGATATAGCCTTGCTTACTGGTTCGAAAAAAACCATCATTTTTCTCTCATTATTTTGGCTGTTGTTTTCCTATCTTTCCCTGTCATCTATTATTCAACCTATAAATCAGCGGAAAAAATACCTGCTTTAAAAACAATTGAACAAGGAAAGGCTTACAAAGGTGGACTCAAATACCTTTTATGGCCCGGGATGAAAAACAATGTTGATTTAGTTGAGTTGTCAAGGAAAATCTATCTTTCCGGAAAAACCCCGGATCATTTCAGCGAATTTGAATGGAATTATGTTCAGGTTGTGGATTATTTACGTGAAAAGGGCGAATTGAAATAGCAATTGATAATTATCAGGAAATTTTATTGTTCTTCTACCAAACTGTTAATACTTAATCAGCCTGCCAGATTGAAAAACGCCAGCATTCTTCAGATTCAGCAAATAAATACCTTGAGGAATATCTGGCACTGTCCGTATGAGTCCCTCTGTTTCAAGGTCTGGCTACAGACTTTTGACAGTTTTGAATTATTTGATAATTGCAAGGAATAGAAAAAACTGTCTGAATTAAGATTCATTGGATGAAAGGATTTTAGGATTGAAGAATATTCCTAAAGGGAATCCTTCCATCCCAAAACCTGCAAATCCTGATTCAGACAATTGACGGATGATTTGCCTGAACAAGCAGTAGTCTGTCGTATGGTCATGAAGTTTGGGGAATAAAAGATTGTAGGAATGAAAAAACTGTCTGAATTAAGATTCATTGGATGAAAGGATTTTAGGATTGAAGAATATTCCTACAGACAATCCTTTAATCCCATAATCTTATAAATCCTAATTCAGACAATTGACAGATGCTTTGCCTGAACAATCAATAGCCTTTTGTATGGACATAAAGTAAGGAGAATAAAAGATTGCAGGAATGAAAAAACTGTCTGAATTAGGATTCATTGGATTAAAGGATTTTAGGATTGAAGAATATTCCTACAGACAATCCTTTA
>Ga0182027_10013134_pt1 | contig 11581 bp, 8 predicted proteins | sample 712E1DmetaG_FD_121300 | JGI IMG/M metagenome (GOLD analysis project Ga0182027, IMG submission 121300) | Permafrost microbial communities from Stordalen Mire, Sweden - 712E1D metaG (Illumina Assembly) | ecosystem: Environmental > Terrestrial > Soil > Wetlands > Permafrost | place: Sweden...
ATGTCGTAGTCGATGCCGTACAGCAGTTCGTAGCGGTTCGCGTCCTCGTTGGGAACGTCGAACTGCATGTTGAACGCTTTGTGCTCGGCGAAGATCTTGTCCCAGCCGAACTGGCTGGTGGCCTGCTTGGCCGTAGTGCCGCAGCATTCGGCCACCACCACCTGACCTTTGAAACGGGGCGCCAGGTAGTCGAGGATTCCGAGCACGGTGTCGGCTTGCGTGGAAATCAATGCCCGCGATGGGTCGCTCCCGTTGGGCTTGATCAGAACGTACTTCCTGGTCTTAAGACCGGGCCGGATCTGGTCGTCGATCGCGACCAGGGCATCGAAGACGTTCTTGCGCCGGTTCTCACCCTTAATGATGGCAACCTTGGCGCGTTGGTCGGAATACTTGAACAGTTTCTCGGCATTGGCAACGCCCATGCGAGGGTCCTGCGGCGTCGCCCCCGGATCCACGGGCGGCTTCTGCTGCGCCTTCATAACCAGCCCTTGGGCGGCGGCAATCGCCCCAGCGTGTGCGAAGAAAGATCTGCGTGAAACTGACATCGGCCTGAAACCTCCTGTCGGTCCATTGCGACCGAACTCCTCCAGTATAACCATATTTCGGACTCGTCGTTCGGAAAATCGTGCCGGTGGCGGAACGCCCGATGCGGGTCCTCGCCACTGGCGCCCGTTTCAGGCTGTACCGATTTCCGGCGATTGGCGCCCTTCCTCATGCCGCGTTGAACAGCAATATAAACCCGTAGTCCATATGGAGTTGCTGGTGGCAATGGAACAGCGTCAGACCCGCCATCGCCGGTGTGAAATCCACCTCGATCTTGCGGAAGCCCTTGACCAGCACCACGTCCTTCATGACCCCCGCCGTCGGCTTGCCGTACACATTGGTCAGCTCAAAACTGTTCCGATGCAGGTGGACCGGGTGGGCATCGTCGGCCTGGTTATCGAAAACCAGGCGGTACCGCCTGCCTCGGTAGAGCTTGCGAGGCTCGGCCTTCGCGTCGTAGCTTTTGCCGTTGATGGTCCAGCGGTTGAAACCGCCCGTACCGCCGATGATCTTCCCAAACACCATGGCGATCGTCTCGTCGGGTTTCGCGGCCTCTCGGCTTTCGCCGAAGATCGTGTAGTCCCACGCCTTCTTCGCGGGCTTGATCTAGCGCGGCGTCCCGCTCTTGTTGGCGTATTCCACCACGATGCCCATCCCGTTCTTGCGATCGTCATCCTTCGGCGTCCCCAGAATCCAGACTCCGGGGTTCTTCATTTCCACGACGGCGTCTATGCGCTCCGCCGTTCCGAGTTCGAGCACATCGACCAGTTGTGGGCGCGGCACCGGGTTGCCGTCCAGGCCTACAACCTGGAATTGGTGACCGGGGAGCGCAAGCTGAATGTTCTCGGTGGCGCTGGCATTCAGGAAGTGGAACAACACGCGTTGTCCTTCTTCGACGCGCACCGGCTCGCCATGACCCAGGCACTACCCATTGATGGTGAAGCGCTGATAGCCGATTTCCCAGCCGTTCGGTTTCTCGTCCTTCTCTGGAGCCCTTGGCTTTGCGCCCGGATCGTCCTCCTCCTCGTCTTCCGCGGTCGTTAAGTAGGGCTCTCACTCATGCGTGGCCAGAAAGATCTCCTGATCGTACCGCCCCGGATTGTCCTTCGGCTCGATGTACACGAACCCAAACTGTCCGGTGTAAGTGCCCCGGCTCAGGTCGGACATGGGCATGACGTGAGTGTGCACGAACCGTGCGCCGGATGGCCGTGGCGTGAACCGGTAGCGAAGGTGGCCATGGGCCGGGACCTCGAGGCTCTTCTCTTGCGCGGCGCCATCCACGTCGGCGGGAATGATCAGCCCGTGCCAATGCACCAACTCCGGTGAGTCGGTGTCGTTGAACAGGTCAACCGCCACCGCAACGCCTTCTCGCATCCGGATCACAGGGCCGGGGACTTGGCCGTTGTATCCGACGGTGCTGATGGTATGGTCCTTGGCGATATCCACCAGCGCCGGACCGATGCGCAACGTAACATCCGCGGGACCGTTCGGGACGGCGCCCCCGCCCGTTTCGCCGCCGCGATTGCACCCGGCCAGCAGAAAACCCGACCCGATCGTGATGCCGGAAAGGAAACTGCGGCACGTGCGGTTACAACTTGCTTGGTTTGACATGCGGCGCCTCCGGCTCATATACTATCAATATTCGTAATCGAATGTCGAAAACGAAATCCGATCATCATGATTTTGCGGATGACCGCGATCTCTACTCGGGATTGATCCGGCTTCACGTGCTGCATCACGCCGCCCACGAGCCTATCTTCGGCCTGGGCATGGTCGAGGAACTGGCCCGCCACGGATACCGGATCAGCCCCGGAACCCTCTACCCCTTGCTGCACGGCCTCGAAAAGAAGGGGTACCTGCGCGCGGACGAGCTGCGCAACGGCAAATCGCGGCGCAAGGTCTATCGCGCCACGCCCTTGGGCCGACGCGCCCTCCGGGCAGCCGGCGGCAAGGTGCGCGAGTTGTTTCGCGAACTCATGGAAGGCAAGTAGCCAACGTGTGGAAGCACTATAGACTCGAATTGATGGCGCTGGCCGCCGGCGCTTTGCTGGCACAGCCGGCTCCCCCGCCTGCCGCGCTCACCATCGCGCAGGCGGTTCAGAACGCGCTGCACAACTACCCGTCCATTCAGGTCTCTCAGGAACAGATCAATGCCGCCGCGGCCGGCATACGCCTGGCGCGAACCGCCTACCTGCCGCGCGTGGACGCCCTGGCGCAAGTGAACCGCGCCACCCGGAACAACGTCTTCGGGCTGCTGCTGCCGCAAAGCACGCTCCCATCCATGTCCGGCCCGGTGATCGGTTCGAATAACCTCGGCACCGCCTGGGGCAGCGCCATCGGAACGCTGGTCACCTGGGAGCCGTTCGATTTCGGCCTGCGGCGGGCTACCGTGGCCGCCGCCGCCGCTACGCAGGCACAGTCGGAGGCAACGCTCAAGCGGACACAGTTCGAAGTTGCGGTGGCGGCGGCGGACGCCTATCTCACGCTGGCAGCCGCGCAGGAGACCGTTCGCGCCGCGCAGGCCGGCGTGGACCGCGCGGAAGTCGTCGTGCGGACGACCAATGCGCTGGCCGCCGCCGAGTTGCGTCCGGGCGCGGACGCCTCGCGCGCCCAGGCCGAACTCGCCGCGGCGCGCACTCAACTGATTCAGGGCCAGCAGGCCGTGGACGTGGCCCGCGCCATGGTCTGCCGCTTCCTGGGCATCGAGCCGGCCCAACTCGCCGTTTCTTCGGCCCGGTTGCTCCAGCCGCCGCCGGAAGAGTCCGTCCCCGCGCTCGATGCGGCCGCCAATCCTTTCGCGGCGGAACAAAGCGCCGTAATCGAACAAACCAAGGCGCAGCTCAAAGCCCTGGAGCGATCTTACTTTCCGCGCTTCTACTTGCAGGGTTCCGCTTACGCTCGCGGCACCGGCGCGGAGACCGATGGCAAGCTGCTCGGAGGTGTGAACGGCTTGGCCCCCAGCGTGCAGGACTACGCGCTCGGTTTCACCGTTACGTTTCCGGCCCTCGATCTGCCCTCGGTTCAAGCGCGGGAAGCCGCGCAGTCGGCCGCGGTCCGCGCGCAAACGGCCCGCTATCGCCAGATTGCCGCCGATTTGCGCGCCCAATGGAACGCGGCGGTCGCAGCGCTTCAGGGCGCCCGCGGAATCGCCGCCAACACTCCACTCGAAGTATCGGCCGCGCGCGCCGCGGTCGGGCAGGCTACGGCTCGCTATCAATCCGGGCTGGGGAATATCGATGAGGTAGCCGAAGCGCAGCGCCTGCTCACGCAAGCCGAAATCGACGATGCGCTGGCCCGCCTCGGCATTTGGCGCGGGCTGCTCGCGGTGGCCGCCGCCGCCGGAGACATTCAGCCATTCCTGGCGGAGGCAAGTCAATAATATGCGCCTTGTCTTAGCCGCGCTGAGCCGGCCCTTGACGGTGGTGGTGGCCCTCATCGCGATCGCCCTTTGTGCCGTCCTCGCCATCGAACGCATGCCCGCCGACATCTTTCCCCTGGTCGGAGACCCCGCCATTTACGTGGCGCAGCCGTACGGCGGCATGGACCCGGCCCAGATGGAAGGTTACCTGACTTACTACTACGAGTATCACTTCCTCTACATCACCGGCATCGACCATGTCGAGAGTAAGAGCATTCAGGGCGCGGCGCTCATGAAGTTAGTGTTTCACGAGGGCACTAATATGAGTCAGGCGATGTCCGAGACAGTCGGGTATGTGAACCGCGCCCGCGCCTTCATGCCTCCTGGAACGGTGCCGCCCTTCATCACGCGTTTCGATGCCGGCAGCGTCGCCGTCGGCATGTTGGTCTTCAGCAGCCCCACCCGCACGCAAGCCGAGATGCAGGATTTCGCGCTGAACCGTGTGCGGCCGCTCTTTGCGACGCTCCCCGGCGTTTCCGCGCCGCCGCCGTTCGGCGGAAACCAGCGGACCATCGTCGTCATGCTAGATCCCGACAAGCTCCGGCAGTACCAGATCTCGCCCGAAGAGGCCATTGCCGCGATTGGCAAGGCCACGCTCGTGATGCCGTCTGGCAACATGTGGACCGGCAACGTCGAGCGCATCGCCCGGACCAACGCGGCTCTAGGCGGCGATCTTTCGGAGCTACTCGCCACGCCCATCCGCCCGGTCTCCGGCGCCACCGTTTTCCTGCGCGACATCGGCACCATCGAGAACGGCACCGATCTCGTTACCGCCTACGCGCACGTCAACGGCAAGCGGACTGTCTACATTCCCGTCACCAAGCGCTCGGACGCCTCCACGCTCGCCGTCATCAATGCCGTCAAAGCGGCCATCCCGGACTTCAAGAAGGTGGTCCCCGACGATGTCGATGTCAGTCTCCAATTCGATCAGTCCCCCTTCGTCACTAACTCGATCCGCGGCTTGGTTGTCGAGGGCTTGCTCGGCGCGGTTCTGACCGGATTGATGGTGTTGATCTTCCTCCGCGACTGGCGCAGCGCGCTGATCGTCGTCGCCAATATCCCGTTTGCCCTGCTCGCCGCCGTGATCTTCTTGTGGGCCGCGGGTCAAACCATCAACATCATGACGCTGGGCGGCCTGGCGCTGGCCGTGGGCGTCCTGGTGGACGAGGCCACGGTCGAGATCGAGAATATCCACACCCGGATGCTCCCCGGCGTCTCCCGCGCGCGGGCCGTGGTGGAGGCGTGCAGCCGCACCGCCATGCCCCGCCTGCTTTCCATGTTCTCCATTCTCGCCGTCTTCGTTCCGTCGTTCTTCATGATCGGCGTGGGCCGGCAACTGTTCGTTCCGCTCTCCCTCGCCGTCGCGTTTTCCATGATCGCTTCCTATCTGCTTTCGAGCACCCTGGTCCCCGTGTTTTCGACGTGGCTCATGCGCGAAGCCCATCGTGGCGAGGAGCGGCGCCTGCGCACGTTCTATTCCCGCTATCTCAATGCGGTTCTGTGGCTCCGATGGCCGCTGGTTTTCGGTTACCTGGCCGTCTCCGTCGGCCTGCTCTATGTCCTGCTGCCGCGGATGGGAACGGAAATCTTCCCCGACGCCAACGCTCCGCTCTTTCGTATCCGGCTGCGGGCGCCGGCGGGCACGCGCGTCGAGGAGACCGAGCGCATCGTCCTGCACGCGCTCGATATCATTCGTCGCCAGGCCGGCGCTGCCAACATCGCGATCACCAGCGACTTCGTCGGCGTGGTGCCCTCCAGCTATCCGGTGGATCTGATCCACCTGTTCACCAGCGGCCCGCAGGAAGCCGTCATCCAGGTGGCGCTCAAGCCCGATGCTCCGCGCGGCGAACCGTTGCGCGAACGCCTGCGCGAAGCCCTGCGCCGCGAGCTGCCCGGATCGCAAGTTTCGTTCGAGGCCGCCGACATAGTAAGCCAAGTGATGAGTTTCGGATCTCCCACCCCCATCGAGGTGGCAGTCCAGGGAATCAGCCTTCAGGACGATTACGCCTACGCCCAGAAGGTGCAGGTCCAAATGGCGAAGCTGTCCTTCCTGCGCGATTTAGAGTTCGCTCAAGAACAGAACTTTCCCACGCTCGATATCACGATCGACCGCGAACGCGCCGGCCAGTTCGGCTTGACCATGTCGGACGTGGTGCGGTCGGTGATCCCCGCCACTTCCTCTTCGCGGTTCACCGACCCCAACTACTGGCGCGACCCGAGTTCCGGCAACGCTTTCCAGATCCAAGTCGAGTTGCCTCAGAACCGTATACAGAGCGTCGAACAGGTCGGCAATCTTCCGGTGATGAAGGACGGGCAATCGGAGCCGCGGCTCACGGCCATCGCAGGCCTCAAGCTCGGCACGATGCCCGGTTTGATCGAACGCTACAACGGCCAGCACGTGGTGAGCCTCACGGCCAACATCCATGGCATGACCCTGGGGAAGACCGCGCTGAAACTGAACCAGGCGCTGGCCGGCGCCGGCTCGCCGCCCAAAGGCGTGACGGTCAAACTGCGCGGCGAGATTCCTCCGCTTGAGCAGACCATCTCCGGATTGCGAATTGGTTTGCTGCTCGCCGTCCTGGTGATCTTTCTCCTGCTCTCCGCCAACTTCCAGTCGATGCGCTTGGCGCTCGCCATCATCTTGACCATCCCCGCGGTCCTCTGTGGTGTCCTCGTCATGCTCCTCGCCACCGGCACCACTCTCAACGTTCAGTCTTTCATGGGAGCCATCATGGCCATCGGAATTGCGGTGGCCAACTCGATTCTGCTGGTCACATTTGCCGAGCGCGCGCGCCACGAAGGCCGGCCGCTCCTCGACGCCGTCCGCGAAGGCGCCGGCGGCCGCTTGCGCGCCATCCTCATGACCGCGGCGGCCATGATCTTCGGCATGGCGCCCATGGCCATCGGCTTCGGCGAGGGCGGCGCGCAATCGGCGCCGCTCGCCCGCGCCGTCATCGGCGGACTCATCGCCGCCACATTCACCACTTTGACCGTCCTGCCTTCGATCTACGCAGTTTTCGAGCGCAAGGCATCCATAACTTCCCCATCGCTCAATCCGATGGACCCTGCGAGCCAATACTATGACGCAACTTAGGACCTACCAACAAGCAACTGCGCCATCTCTGCTGGATTGCTCCCCGATTCTGAGCCGCGAACGTCAGAGAGCGGTTGCCCCCAGTGGGGCGGACGCCCCCGTCCGCGCGCGACCCCCTGGTCGCGCTCTTGTTCCCGTTTTCCTGGCCCTTATCTTCGCCGCTTCCGCCCACGCCCAAACCACCGCTCTCGCGCCAGTGCTCTCCAAGCCCGTCTCCCGAACCGTCGATCTCCCCGGCGAGCTCCTCCCGTTCCTGACCGTCTCGCTACACGCCAAGCTTCCCAGCTATGTCGAGCGTGTTCTGGTCGACCGCGGCAGCATTGTGAAACAGGGCGACCTCTTAGTGTCGTTAAGCGCGCCCGAACTAAAAACCCAGATCGCCGAAGCCGAATCCAAGGTGCAGGCCGCGGATTCGGACCGCCGCCAGGCCGAAGCGCAACTAATCGCCGTCCAGAGCACCTACGAGCGGCTCAAGAAGGCCGCGGAAACGCCCGGAGCCGTGGCCGGCAACGAGCTGACCTTGGCGGAAAAGCAAGTGGACGCGGCGCAGGAACTGGTGCGCTCCCGCCGCCAGGCCACCGCCGCCGCCCAGTCCGTGGTCGAAGCCCGGAAGGAACTGCAAGCGTATCTGACCATTACCGCGCCGTTCGACGGCGTGGTGACCGATCGCTTCGTGCACCCCGGCGCGCTGGCCGGCCCCGGAGCGGACACCGCGCTCCTGGTCATCCAGCAGGTGGCGCATCTGCGCTTGGTGGTTCCGGTCCCCGAGGAGGACGTTGGCGGAGTGGCGGCGGGCGCCAGTGTCCCGTTCCGCGTCCCCGCGTACCCCGAACGGAAGTACACCGGCACGGTGGCGCGCATCGCGCACGCGCTCGACGCTAAGACGCGCACCATGCCGGTCGAACTCGATGTCCTCAATCGCGACGGCTCGCTCGCTCCCGGCATGTATCCGGCGGTCGGTTGGCCGGTCCGCCGTTCCCGCCCCGCCCTGTTCGTGCCTCGGACCAGCGTGGTGACCACCACCGAGCGCACCTTCGTCATCCGTAACTCAGACGGCCGCGCCGAGTGGGTCGACGTGAAAAAGGGAGCGGCCGAGGGCGACCTCATCGAGGTAATCGGCAACTTGCGCGCCGGCGATATGGTGGTCCGCCGCGCCACCGATGAATTGCGCGAAGGCGCTGCCATAGCAGCTACGGCGAAGTAGGGGCCGGTCCACTGAGCGAGATGTCGACGCCGAACTGGCTCATATTCCCGCCGATCGACACTTGAACAAACGGAAAAGCCGACGACAGCAACAGATTGGCTGGGATCCGAACGTTGAGCTGCATCACCCCCGCTACATTGCCCGGCGCTTCCCCGGCGTAGGTATAGACAGCCGGCTGGCCGTAGATCCATACCTGGATCGGCAGTACCGGCGCCGGCGTCACCTGCGGCGGCGGCAAGGTCGCGGTGGTAATCGCGCCCGTCACGCCCGGCGGGTTCGTTTGCCCCTCGCCCGTCAGGAATATCTGTACGATGCTGCCCGGGGGCGCCAGGTTGCCGCCCCAGTTCAGGGTGTTGTCCTGGTTCAGGATCGCCCCTTGCCCGAAGCCCGAAGCGTTCTGCGTGAACAGTCCCGGGGCCGAGGCCGCCAACGTCAACTGGTACGCGTTGGTGGTCTGTCCCTCGTACGCGATTCGCACCGAGGGGTTGGCGATGGACGCTATCTCATACGGCACCACCGCCGATACCTGCGTGCTGCTGGCGTAAATCATGGGAGCGGGAATGCCACTGAACAGCACCTGGACGCCGCCGATCGTAGTCGCCAGCTTGCCGGTCGACGGGTCCACAGTTGCGTACGCCGGAGTCGGCGGTCCGATGGATGTGCCAAAGATGGTGACCATCTCGCCTGGGGCAACCGGCCCGTTCATGTAGCTGGCCGCGTTCACCACGGCCTTGATTGGGGGTAGCGGCACCGTCGCCGGAGCAGGCTGAGTGATGGTGACAGAGACACCCGCGACCACAATAACGGCGCCAAGGGGCACGCCGGAGTTGTTGGGAACCACGGCAATAGTAACGGAGGCTGAACCGGCGCCGGAGGATGCGCCGGAAACCGTCATCCAGCCCGGCAGGCCGGAGACTGCCCAAGCACACGACGCGGCGGTTTGGATGCCGACGGAAAGATTACCGCCCGACGTTGGGGCCTGCAACGCGGTTGGCGAGACAGAGTACGTGCAGGAAGGCGGCGTCAAGACACGGATGGTCCCGCTATTCCAATCGGCGATATAGATGTCGCCGGCGGAGTCGATGGCGATGTCACCGGGTTGGGACAACTGGGCGCTGGTGGCCGGCCCGCCATCGCCGCTGTAGCCTGGCGTCCCGTTTCCCGCTATGGTGGTGATCACCCCCTTGGCAACCTTGCGGATCCGGCTGTTCCCTTCGTCGGCGATGTACAGGTTACCGGCAGAGTCCACGGCGACCCCACTGGGACTGGCCAACTGGGCGCTGGTGGCCGGCCCGTTGTCGCCGCTGAAGCCTGGCACTCCGTCTCCCGCCACGGTGGTGATTACCCCGTTCGAGACCTTGCGGATGCGGTGGTTAAAACCATCGGCGATGTAGAGGTTGCCGCCAGAGTCCACGGCCACGCCGTAGGGGATCAACTGGGCGCTGGTGGCCGGGCCGTTGTCGCCGCTGGAACCAAACGTCCCGTTTCCCGCAACCGTGGTGATCACCCCGTTCGAGACTTCGCGGATGCGGAAGTTATCATAGTCGGCGAAGTAGAGGTTGCCGGCCGAGTCCACGGCCACGCTTCCGGGGAAGTTCAACTGGGCGTTGGTGGCCGGGCCGCCGTCGCCGCTGAAGCCTTGCGTCCCGTTTCCCGCCACGGTGGTGATCACCCCGTTGGTAACCTTGCGGATGCGGAAGTTGGCGGAGTCGGCAATGTACAGGTTGCCGGCGGAGTCCACGGCGACGCCTCCGAGCTCGTAGAACTGGGCGCTGGTGGCCGGGCCGTTGTCGCCGCTGAAGCCCTGCGTCCCGTTGCCCGCAACCGTGGTGATCACCCCGTTCGAGACTTTGCGGATGCGGTAGTGATAACTGTCGGCGATGTAGAGGTTGCCGGCGGAATCGACGGCGACCCCGGAGGGTTCGTACAACTGGGCGTTGGTAGCCGGGCCGTTATCGCCGATGGACGTGCCGCCCCCCGCCACGGTCGTGATCAGGCCGTTCGAGACCTTGCGGATGCGCTGGTTAGGCTGGTCGGCGATGTACAGGTTGCCGCCAGAGTCAACGGCGACGCCGGTAGGACCGTTGAACTGGGCGCTGGTGGCCGGGCCGTTGTCGCCGCTGAAACCAAACTCTCCGTTTCCCGCCACTGTGGTGATTACCCCGTTCGCGACCTTGCGAATGCAACTGTTCGAAGTGTCGGCGATGTAGAGGTTGCCGGCAGAGTCCACGGCGACGCTTTGGGGATAGGCCAACTGGGCGCTGGTGGCCGGGCCGCCATCGCCGCTGTAGCCGCGCGTGCCGTTTCCCGCCACCGTGGTGATCACGCCGTTCGAAACCATGCGGATGCGGTTGTTTTGCCAGTCGGCGATATACAGGTTGCCCGCGGAGTCCGCGGCGATGCCTTCGGGTTCGTTCAGTTCGGCGCTGGTAGCCGGACCGTTGTCGCCGCTGAAGCCTGTCATCCCGTTTCCCGCCACGGTAGTGATCACGCCGTTCGAGACCTTGCGGATGCGTTTGTTGCCAGAGTCGACGACGTACACGTTGCCGGCAGAGTCGACTGCGACGCCGTTGGGATAGCCGCCGTTGTAAAGGTTCAGTTGGGCGCTGGTGGCCGGGCCGTCGCCGCTGAAGCCTTGCGTCCCGTTTCCCGCCACGGTGGTGATCACCCCGTTCGAAACCTTGCGGATGCGAAGGTTGCCGTTGTCGACGATGTACAGGTTGCCGGCGGAGTCCACGGCGAGGCCTTGGGGATTGGCCAACTGCGCGCTGGTGGCCGGGCCGTTGTCGCCGCTGAAGCCGTACGTCCCGTTCCCCGCCACCGGGGTCAGGTTACCGCTTGTGGCGTCCAGTCGCATGACCGTGTTTTGAGTTGCGAAAAAGACGTTGTCGGCCCGATCCACCGCAACAAATGCGGGATAGAGCCCGCCCAGGGACGTTCCTGGTATGTTAGCCGGGGGCCCGCCGGCAATCGTCGATATGGTGTATGTCTGCCCCCACGCGGAGCAGGACCAGACCGTCGAGAGAAGAATTACAGGAAGTAGACGCATTATTGCACCGACACCGTGATGCCCCTCTGGCTGCTAACCCCGCCGATCGATACTAGAACCTCCAGCGGGCCCGACGGCACACCGGCTGGGATCTGCACGTTGAGCTGCATTACCCCCGCTACCATTCCCGGCGCTTCTCCGGCGTACGTGTAGAGGGCCTGGCCGCCGGTCGACACCAGGATCGGCTGCACCGGCGCCGGCGTCACCTGCGGAGGCGGCAAGGTCACACCCGTGATCTTCCCCGTGATCCCCAGCGGGGTGGTCTGGCCTTCG
>Ga0182027_10013135_pt1 | contig 11580 bp, 10 predicted proteins | sample 712E1DmetaG_FD_121300 | JGI IMG/M metagenome (GOLD analysis project Ga0182027, IMG submission 121300) | Permafrost microbial communities from Stordalen Mire, Sweden - 712E1D metaG (Illumina Assembly) | ecosystem: Environmental > Terrestrial > Soil > Wetlands > Permafrost | place: Sweden...
GCGTCCCGCACCTCTTTGATCCCAGTTGACGACGGTGAAGTCCCGCTCGAGCAGTCTCTGCGATCTCCGCGCGAAGGAGATGTTCGCCGTTCCGGGTCCCCCATGCAGAAAGAGCATCACCGGGTTGCTCGTGTCTCGGGACCTCAACGAGATCCACTGATCGACCCCGCCAAGCGGGATCTTCTCGATGGAATCGATCGGGGTAGGACCGGGCGCGCGTGCTTTCCGATCTGCCAAGACAACCTCCTGCCGGCTTCTTAGCCTAGTCGACGGCCAGAGCGTTTGCACTGCGGCAGACCGGTCGCGTGTGCCCTGTCGCGCCGGTCCACGGGCTCACGATGTGTGCCTTCCTTGCCCTGATGGCCGCCGCTCCCTGCCACTCGGGTAGACTGCACCAATGCAGATCGTCCAGCCGTCCACACCCGAGCAGCTCGCCGAGTTCCGCGGCCTGCTGCGCGAGTGGTTCGACTTCCTCGTGAACGACGCCGGCATCGACATGGGCTACCAGTCCATCGAGGCCGAGCTCGCGGGCCTGCCCGGCGCCTTCGGCCCACCCAGGGGGCGCATGTGGCTGGCCCACGACGACACCGATGAGGCCGTCGGCTGCGTCGCCCTGCGGCCTATGAAGGACGAGGGCGCCTGCGAGCTCAAGCGGCTCTACGTCAAGCCGGCGAACCGGGGCACGGGCCTCGGCAGGGCGCTCACCGTCCAGGCCATCGACGAGGCCCGCACCATGGGCTACCGGCTGATGCGCCTCGACACGGGGACCTTCCTCGACGCCTCGCGCCGGCTGTACGCCTCGCTGGGCTTCGTCGAGACCGGGCCCTACTACGAGGTGCCGCCCGATGTTCTACGGGTCACGGTCTTCATGGAGCTGCGACTCACGTAGCGGCGTCGGCAGCGCCGGAGCGGCACGCCAGACGACGGCCCGGTCGGCGACCGCATCCCGCCGCGTTAGTCCGCTGCGACCGTGACGACGACCTTCCCGCGGGCACGGCCGTCGTGCACGTAGCGGATGGCCTCGGGGGCCTGAGCGAGCGGGAAGGTGCGGTCGATGACCGGCGTGACCTTGCCGGACTCGATGAGCTCCCGTAGGACGTCGAGGTCCCTGGTATGCACGTCCGCCGTGAGCGACAGCAGTGACTGGCTCCCGAGCAGCGACAGCAGGGGCGCCCGCAGGATCTGCCGGCCGAACCCTCCCGACCACCTGTTGCCACCTTCACCGCCGACGATGACGAGGGTCCCGCGAGGGGCAAGGGCACGACGCAGGACCGACAGCGGTCGCCTGCCGGCGTTGTCGAGGATGAGGTCGAAGCGCCGTGCCCCGTCCGCGAAGTTCTCTCGCGTGTAGTCGATCACGTGGTCGGCGCCGATCGACCGGACCAGGTCGACATTGGTCGGGCCGCACACGCCGGTCACCTCGGCGTGGAAGGCCTTGGCGAGCTGCACCGCGAACGTCCCCACGCCTCCCCCCGCGCCGATGACCAGCACCGTCTGCCCGGGCCCGAGCCGTCCCTCGTCGCGCAGGCCCTGCAGGGCGGCGACGGCCGACACCGGCACGGCCGCCGCCTGCTCGAAGGTGAGGTCGGCGGGTTTGGCCGACAGGCGGTCCGCCGGAACGCGCGCATACTGCGCGAATGAGCCGTCGCCGCTGTGGCCGCAGGCGCCGAAGACTTCGTCGCCCGGCCGTACGCGCGCCACGTTCTTGCCGACCGCCTCGACACGCCCGGCGACGTCCATGCCGGGGACGCGCCTCTTGGGGGCGCGCAGCCCCAGTCCCATGAGGCGCACAACGTAGGGTACGCCGGCCGTCAGATGCCACACGCCGGGGTCGACGCCGGCCGCCCGCACGCGCAGCAGCACGTCGTCGTCGCCGATCACCGGCTCGTCGATGTCGCTCAGGCGCAGGACGGCGGGCGAGCCGTACACGTCCTGGACGATCGCCTTCATTCGTGCTCCCGCTCGGGTCATGATGACAAGAGAGACCATACCCCTCATGGGGCAGGTGCTGAAGCGGCGCACGTCGTGGCCGAGCGGAATCGGTGGCGTCCCGCACAAGTTGAGCTGATCGCCCGCCGATACTCTTGCCGAGACGGTCGGCGCTTGCCGGCGCCCGCGATCTGCGAAGTATCTGTGGGGGTGGGCGGCGGCCCGCGCGCGGCGGCCGTGCCCGTCACACTGAGGGGAGTCTGGCGCATGGGTGCTACGACCAGAGGCGACACGCGGCGACGAGCGACCATGCTCTTCGAGGTCGAGCGCGACGCGCGCTGGCGCATCTGGGCGCTGTTCGGCCTGCTCGTCGTGGTCGTGTGGGTCTGCCTGGCGCCGCTCAGCCTGCTGCTCACCATGCTGCTCCACCTTCGGCAGCGCGGCTCGGTGCTGTCGACCGGGTACTGGGCCTACCCCAGTCTCGGCTCGACGAGCTGGCTGCTCATCCTGGCTGAGACCGTCAGCGTGACTGTCGCGCTCGGTCTGCTCATCGCGGCCGTCGCCTGGCTGGCCACGCGGATCCACGCCCGGGCCCGGCTGCTGCGGGCGCTGCGCGCCACGCCGCTCGACGAGCACGACACCTACCACCGGCGGCTCGCCAACGTGACCGACGAGCTACGCATCGCCGCCGGGCTCCCGCGCTTCGAACCCGTCGTGGTCCGCTCCCTGACGGTGAACGCCTTCTCGTTCACCGACCCGGGCGGCGCCTGCGTCGGCGTCACCGAGGGTGCGCTGTCGCGGCTCTCCCGGCCGCAGCTCCAGGCCGTCGTCGCCCACGAGGCGGCGCACATCGTCTCGCGCGACTGCATCGTCGCCACCCGCGCTTGTCTTCTGTTCCTCGGCGTGCGGCGGATCGCCGAGACGCCCGGCAAGCTCGCCTCGATCGCCACCCTGGCGGGCTACCTGGCGATCTGCTTCGCCGCTCTCGTGCCGCTGGCGCCGGTGCAGATCGGCATCTTCTGGGGACTCGTCGCGCTCCTGGTGTGGACGGCCGTCTGGCTCTCGTTCTGGATGGCCGTGGCGGGCGCGTCGGTGGTCGACCTCGCGCTCTCGCGGCAGCGCGAGTTCGCCGCCGACGCGGCCGCCGTGCGCTTCACCGCCGACCCGGCCAGTCTCGCCGAGGCGCTCCAGGTGATCGAGTGGCAGCGGGCCGCCGTCGCCGCCGTCCCGCGCGTGCTGGCCCCGCTGCTCTTGGCCCCCGCAGGCGTCGAGCACCGCTCGGACTGGCGTCGCTGGTTCGAGACTCATCCACCGCTGGCCGAGCGGATCGGGCGCCTGCGGGTGCTGGCCCGGCAGCAGGGTCAGTCGCTCTGGGAGCGGCAGGTCGAGGTCGAACGCAAGGTGAAGGCGCGCGAGCACGCCGTGCCGGCGCGCGTGGCGCCCGGCCGCGCCGGCCGGCTGGCAGCGGCCGACGCCGCCGCCGCCGTGTGTCCGCGCTGCGCCGGACGGCTGCACAACCTCAGCTACGAGGGCAGCGCCATCGTCGAATGCACCGTGTGCGGCGGCGTCGGCGTCGGCACGCCGCAGGTCGAGACCATCCTCGTCCGTCGCGACTGGGGGTTCACCCCGGAGCAGGCGCGCCTGGCCGACTTGATCGAGCGTCACGCCCAGACGGCGCCGCGGCCGGCCGGCTCCGCCGCCGACGCCCGCCGGCTGCCCGACAACCTGCCCTGGGGGTTCGACGACGAGCCGAGCCGCTGCCCGCTGTGCGATGCGCCCATGCGCCGGGCGCCCTGGAGCCTCGCCTATCCGCTGCCGACCGACTTCTGCGGCGCCTGCGACCTGCATTGGTTCGACCGCGACGAGCTCGAGGTCCTGCAGATCCTGGTCGAGCGGCAGACGTCCTGACGGCGACCTCGCCGTCCGCCTCGGCAAGCCCGCCGTCCACTTCGACAACGGCGGCCCGTTTCGACTTGGGCGAGTCGGGCGACCTTCGGAGCGCGTCGTGAGTCTGCACGCAAGACGCCGGAGGTGAGTGGCATGCCCGTGAGGTCGACCGCTCGTTCGATCGACGACTACATCGCGCAGTTCCCGTCCGAGACGCAGAAGGTGCTGCAACAGACGCGAGCGCTCATCGCGGCGGCGGCGCCCCACGCGACCGAGACGATCAGTTACGCGATCCCCACGTTCGACCTGAACGGCACGCATCTGGTGCACTTCGCCGGCTACGAGAGGCACCTCGGGCTGTATCCGACCGCCAGCGGCATCGCGGCGTTCGCTCAAGAGCTCAAGCCCTACAAGAGCGCCAGGGGCTCGGTACAGTTCCCCCTCGGCGAGCCGCTGCCCACCGACCTCATCCGCCGGATGGTCGCGTTCCGGGTGGCAGAGGTCGCGGCCCGACCCGCCCGGCGGTAAGACCACGGCCCGCTGGTCGCCGTCCTGCGGGCGGCGGCTTCACCGCGTCAGCGATGCGGGCTGCCGTAGCTGCGGAAGTGGTAGTGGCTCCTGTCCTCCTTGAGGCTGCCTCTGTCGAGGAACGCAAAGAACTGGTCGGCCAGCGGCTGATAGGAGACCACGATGATGAAGGCCGAGATCGCCAGACAGACGCCGACGATGAGCTTGCCGTACATCTGCTGACCGGTGAGATCCAGATGGTGGTGCGTCACCCGCCTGAACCACGGTTGCGCCACCGTGTGCCAGACGACGAGCTCGATGATCATGACCGCCGCGACGATGACCCAGCCCACGGCCTTCTGACCGGGCGTCGCCGGGCCCTTCGGCGAGGTCTCGCCGGCGTCGTCCGATTCCTCTGACCAGGCCTCGGCCGCGGTGGTCGCCGCGGCCGGCGAGCCCGGCACAGCGGCCGGCGCCGTGCCCGGCGCCGCGGCGCCGGCCTTCTCCCACCCGCAAGTCGGGCAGAAGGTGGAATCGTCGTCGATCGAAAGACCGCACTGCGGGCACTGCATCGTCGTCACCTCCGGACGGGTCCGCAACTCTATCGGCTCGATCGGTCGCTGACTGAAACGACCCGGACGCTACGGTTAAGGACACACGGCTGAGGTGGTAGGCTCCGGGGAATGCGTATAGCACGACCCGGCCGCGAGCTCGCAGGGCGAGCGGCCGCAACCACGACCACCGAGGTCACCATGCCCGGCATGCTTCCCCAAGACGTCTTTGCGCTCACCGGTGTCGCCGACCCTCGCATCTCGCCCGACGGCACGACGGTCGCCTACGTGGTGACCGCCCTCGACGGCGTGGCCAACGAGTATCGCGGGGCGATCTGGCTCGCGGCGCTCGGCGGCTCTACGCCGCCGCGGCAGCTCACCGCCGGCGCCAGGCGCGACATCGACCCCCGCTGGTCGCCCGACGGCTCCCGGCTCGCCTTCACCTCCAACCGCGCCGGCGACACCATGCAGCTCTACGTGCTGCCGGTCGGCGGCGGCGAGCCGCGCCGGCTCACTGACCTCGACGAAGACGTGACCCAGGCGACCTGGTCGCCCGACGGCGCCACCATCGCCTTCGTCTCGCGCGTGCGCGACGCAGCCTACGACGAGCAAGACGACAAGCGGCGGTCGCCTCGCAGGTTCGCCCGGCTGCAGTACAAGCTTGAGCACGTCGGCTGGACCGCCGACCGCCCCCTGCACCTGTTCACGGTGCCGGCCGACGGCTCAGGTGAGCCGACGCAGATCACCTCGGGCGACTCGCAGGACGCCTCGCCCGCTTGGTCGCCCGACGGCGCCACGCTGGCCTTCGTCTCGGCGCGCCAGCCCGACTGGGACACCGAGCCGGTCACCGACGTCTATCTCGTCGATGCCGCCGGCGGAGCCGACGGCGACGAGCCGCTGCGCCTCACGCAGGGCGGCGGCGCGGTCGATCTGCCGTCGTGGTCGCCCCAGGGCGACCGCCTCGCCGTGCTGCGCTACCCCGGCGTCTTCGACGACCCCAGGCACACGCAGGTGGCGGTGGTCGACGCGGCCACCGGCGCCGTCACGCTGCTCACGCAGGATCTCGACCGCAACTGCGGCACCTACCCCAACATGCGCGAGCCCATCTGGGACGGCGCCGACCTGGTCTTCATCGCCGAGGACCGCGGCAACGTGCACCTCTACCGTATCGCCGCCGACGGCTCGGGCGAGCCGCGACAGATCGTCGACGGCGAGCGCGAGGTGACCGGCTACGACGTCGTCGCCCGGCGCCTGGCGTTCGCGGCCAGCGAACCGACGAGGCTGCCCGAGCTGCTCGCCGGGGGCGGAGGTGGCGGGCAGGCTCCGCCTGCCCGCCACCTCACCCACGTCGGCGACGCCTTCGCCGCCGGCCGCGAGCTGGTCGCCCCCGAGCGCTTCACCGCGACCTCGCCCGACGGCGCCCAGGTCGAGGCCTGGGTCATGAGACCGGCAGGCGCCAGGCGCGGCGTCAAGTACCCGCTGCTGCTCAACATCCACGGCGGGCCGTTCACCCAGTACGGCAACGGCTTCTTCGACGAGTTCCAGGTCGAGGCCGGCGGGGGCTACGCCGTCGTCTACTGCAACCCGCGCGGCTCCTCGGGCTACAGCGAGGCGTGGGGCCGGGCGATCCGCGGCTCGGGCGCGACCGGCACGGGCGCGGCCGGCGCGGGCGCGGCCGACGCGGCGGATCCCGGGGCGGCCGGTGTGGCTGCGAGTGGCCCCGGCGCGACGGGGCCCGGCTGGGGCTCGGTCGACTACGACGACTGCATGGCGGTGGTCGACGAGGCCCTGCGACGCTTCGACTTCATCGACGCCGAGCGTCTGGGTGTGATCGGCGGCTCGTACGGCGGCTACATGACCTCGTGGATCGTGAGCCACACCGACCGCTTCAAGGCGGCCGTCTCGGAACGCGCCGTCAACAGCTTCGTCTCGATGTGGGGCTCCAGCGACGCCGGCTGGGACATGAAGGGCTACTTCGGCAGCTTCCTCTACGAAGACGTCGAGACCTACCTGCGGCTCTCGCCGCTGAGCTACGCCCAGAACATCCACACGCCGCTGCTCATCCTGCACTCAGAGAACGACCTGCGCTGCCCGGTCGAACAGGGCGAGCAGCTCTTCGTGACGCTGCGCCAGCTCAAGCGGCCGGTCGAGATGGTGCGCTTCCCGGCCGAGTCGCACGAGCTGACCCGATCGGGCAACCCGCTCCACCGCGTGCAGCGCTTCGAGCTCGTGCTGGAGTGGTTCGACCGGTATCTCAAGGGCTGACTAGGGCTGAAGTGGCGTCCCGGGCGAGGGTCGGCGTGGCGACGATCACCATGGGGAAGCGTTGAGCATCTCCTACCGCTCAGCCGGGCCGGCCGACGCGGACACCGCGTCGCGCATCCTCACCACGGCCCTGACCGAGCTGGCCGCCCGGCAGGGATGGCCGCCGTTCACCGCCCCCGCCGACCACGCCGCACCGGCGCTGAGACACGTCGCCGAGACCGACGGCAGACGCTTCTGGCTGGCCGTCGCGGACGGCGAGCCCGTCGCCTTCGGCTCGGGCTGGCAGCGCGGCGCTCTGGGCTTCTGCAGCGGACTGTTCGTACTTCCCGAGTGGCAGGGCAAGGGCGTCGGTCGCCGCCTGTTCGAGCTCGCCATGGACGGCTTGCCGACCGCCGGCGGCGTGGCCGCCCTCACCTCGAGCGCCGCCAATCCCGTCTCGAACGGCCTCTACGCACGCCACGGCATCTACCCGCGCGTCGCGCTCCTGTACCTGACCGGTCCGCTCGCGTCGTTCGCCGCGTCGCCGGCGACGCGACGGCCGGCCGGCGGCGGGCAGCCCGGCGGCGGACCGTCCGGCGGCGAGCGGCCCACGGGTGGGCTCGACGCCGAGCCGCTCGCCACCGGCCATCTGGCCGAGCTCGCGCAGATCGACGACGCCGTGCTCGGCGCCGAGCGCACGACCGACCATCACTGGCTCCTCGGCAGACAGGAGAACCCCGGCTGGCTGTTCCGGCGGCGGGAGCGGGCCGTGGGCTACGCCTACCTGGGTGGCGACGGGACCGAGGGCGCGAACGCCCTCGGTCCCGTCGCCACCCTGCGCACCGCCGACCAGACCGCCGTGATAAGCCTCGCCCTGGCCGAACTGGCTCGCCGAGGCCCGACCGCGGCGACGGTCGCCGTTCCTGGTCCGAACATCCCCGCGCAGCGCCTGCTGTGGCAGGCGGGATTCGCGTTTACCGGGGCGACGGGCCTGCTGTGCTCCTCGCGCCCCTTCGGCCGCTTCGACCGCTACCTGCTGGCCGGCGACTGCCTCATGTGAGAGCGTGCGCAGGGGCGGTTCGCCTGCCAGGATGGGTGGCCCGCCGCCTCGACAGAAGACGAGGCGGCGGGCCCCGAGAGGTCCCCGGGTCGGAGGGACCAGGCGGCGGGGCGCCAGGGGAAACGCCCCGATGAGGGGGTGGCTCGCAGAGTCTGCCACCCTTTCTTGAGAACGTCGTGAGCATCTGGTGAGCGTTCGCTGAGGATCTCGACGCCGGGCAACGACTGCCGGGTGCGGGGGCCAGATGGGCGACCGGGCTAGACGAGCTGCAGCAGGTGAGCCGGCGTCAGAGCCATGCGGTCGGGGTCGGCCTGGCGCAGTCGTTCCTCACCGTGCCAGCCCCAGGCGGCGCCGATCGTGCCGACCCCTGCCGCTCGAGCCTCGAGGATGTCGCCCACGGTGTCGCCCACATACCAGGCGGGCAGGGCGCCGCCGTGGCGGCCCCGGGCCTCGCGGATCTTGTGGACCTTGCTCGGTTCGGCGTCGCCGCCCAGGACCTCGCGAGGGCCACGCACGCCGTGTTCACGCAGGACTCGCGAGATGACGTTCGTGCGGCTCGAGCTGATGATGACGACGGCGTTCGTCCGCGCCAGCTCCGCGAGCACCGGCGCGATGCCGTCGAAGAGGGGCGGGCTCGGGGTGGCGGCGATGGCGTCCTCTATGGCGGTCACCGTCTCCGCCGGCACGCCGGCTTCGGCCAGCGCCGCGAACCAGTTGTCCTCGGTGAAAGCCAGGAACTGCTCGCGGCTTGCCAGGTGCGACAGGCCGCGGGCGCGCATGGTGGCCGTGTAGGCACGGCACTGCTCGTCGAGCGAGTCGACGATCACGCCGTCGAAGTCGAACATGAGCAGTGCGTCCATCGCCCGCAACCGTACCATAGGGGCGGACAGACGGGCTCGACCCGTCGCGCGACACGAGCCACCGGACGACGAGCTTCGCTCCTCGCCTACCGGCCGGCGACTCCCGTCGTGACCGCCCCTTGGGTGCTCGCCAGGGCCTGCTCGAGGTCGGCGATGAGGTCGTCGACGTGCTCGAGGCCCACGGAGATCCGGATGAGGTCGTCGGTGATGCCCACGCCACGTCGCACATCGGCAGGCATGGCGGCGTGCGTCATGGTCGCCGGGTGTTCGATCAGCGACTCGACGCCGCCGAGCGACTCGGCCAGCGTGAAGAGCCTGACCGCGCCCAGCAGCGCCAGTGCCGCCGTGGCGCCGCCGCGCACGCGAAACGAGAACGTCCCTCCCGAGCCGCTCGCCTGACGCACGGCAAGCTCGTGTTGCGGATGGCTTTCGAGGCCGGGGTGCAGCACCTCGGCGACTGCCGCATGCGCTTCGAGGTAGCGGGCGACGGCCAGGGCGTTGCGGTCGTGACTCTGCATGCGCACGGCGAGCGTCTTGACGCCGCGCGAGACGAGGAAGGCGTCGAGCGGGGCCTGCCCCGTGCCCATGGCGTTCTGCAAAGAGAAGATGCGCTCGGCGAGCTGCGGGTCGTCGGTGACGATGGCGCCGCCGACCACGTCGGAGTGACCGTTGATGTACTTCGTCGTCGAATGGACGACGAGGTCGATGCCGTGCTCGAGCGGACGCTGGAAGTACGGCGAGAGAAAGGTGTTGTCGCAGGCCGTGGTCACCCCGTTCTCGCGCGACAGGTCGGCGATGGCACGCAGGTCGAGCAGACGCATGAGCGGGTTGGTGGGCGTCTCGGCCCACACCAGCTTCGTGTTGTCGCGAAAAGCGGCCGCCAGGGCCTGGAGGTTACACAGGTCGACGAATTCGACCTCGACGCCCTGGCGCTGGGTCACGCCTGTGAGAAGTCGGTAGGTGCCGCCGTACAGGTCGAGCTGCACGATGGCGTGGTCGCCGGCCGAGAGCAGAGCGAACACCGTGGCCACGGCCGCCATGCCGCTCGAGAAGGCGAAGCCGTGACGCCCACCCTCGAGCGCGGCGAGACAGTCCTCGAGCGCTTTGCGCGTGGGGTTGCCGGTCCTTGTGTAGTCGAACGGTCCCGGCCTGCCGACGCCTTCGAAGGCGAACGTCGAGGTCTGGTAGATGGGCGGGATCACCGCTCCGTAGGCGGGGTCGGGTTCCTGGCCCACGTGCGTGGCGAGAGTCTCGAACTTCAGCGCGCTCATTGTGTTCGCCTGCCTTCCGGCCACACCTCGCGCCGCCGCGACGCGGGCGTCACGGTCGACCTGGGCGGGATTGTTGAGTACTCCCATCGGCTAAGCCATGAAGACTATCCGCGCCGGCCGCTCTGTCAAGCCGGCCGAACGGCGTCGCGGCCGGTCCTCGGCAAGGAGGACCGGCCGCGACGTCGCGCTCCGCCGACGACCCCCTTTGCCCTAGTCGCGCGTGCGGCGCACGTAGAGACGACCGGCCAGCGGCACGGCCGCGGCCAGCAAGGCCAGCGACCAGATCACCGCGGCGGCCACGGGATGCTGCATGGGCCAGGCCTGGATGGCGCCCGACGGGTTGGGGTTGCCGAACAGCACGCGGCAGGCCGAGGCCACGGCGCTCACCGGGTTCCAGTTGGCGATCGTCGCCAGCCACGAAGGCATGCCCTGCGTGGGCACAAAGACGTTCGACACGAAAGCCAGCGGGAATATGACGATGAAGACGATACCCTGGGCCGACTCCGCTCCCGAGACGGCCATGCCCAGGCAGGCGTTCACCCAGGTCAGCGCGAAGCTGAAGAGCAGGGCCACGCCAATGCCGGCCAGGACTTCCGCCGGGCCGGTCGTGGGACGCCAGCCGATGGCGAGTCCGGTGGCCACCACGATCGTGGTGCACAGCGCGGCCGCCAGAAGGTCGGAGATCGTGCGGCCCACCAGGATCGAGGTGGGCGACATGGGCAGCGTGCGCAGGCGGCTGATGACCCCCGTAGCCAGGTCGGTGCTGAGGCCGATGGCGGTGCCCACCGTCGAGGTCGTCAGGTTCATGACCAGAAGGCCGGCGAGCGCGAACTCCTTGTAGCTGCCGCCGCCCGCCAGCACCATGGCCGAGCCGAAGACGTAGATGAACAGCAGCGTGAAGAGCACCGGCTGGATGGTGACGTCGGAGAGCTGCATGGGCTCGCGGCGGATGTGGATCAGGTTGCGCCGGGTCATGACCCAGACGTCGCCCCACCAGGAGCGCAAACGGCCAAGAGGCCGCGGCGTGGCGAGCTGGGCGGGCGCTGCGGTGGTGGCGCTCATGCCAGGATCCCTTCCACGATGGCCTCGCTCTCGGCGGCCGTGTCGGCCCCGGTCAGCGTGGCGAACACGTCGTCGAGCGACGGCTGATGGATGGCGATGTCGTCGACCAGCGCTCCGGCCGCGTCGAGCGCGTGGAGCAGGGCGGTGGCCAGGCCCGACTCGCTGCGTACGACCGCGCGCAGCCGGCGGCCGTCGTCTGAGACGGTGAC
>Ga0182027_10013136_pt1 | contig 11580 bp, 13 predicted proteins | sample 712E1DmetaG_FD_121300 | JGI IMG/M metagenome (GOLD analysis project Ga0182027, IMG submission 121300) | Permafrost microbial communities from Stordalen Mire, Sweden - 712E1D metaG (Illumina Assembly) | ecosystem: Environmental > Terrestrial > Soil > Wetlands > Permafrost | place: Sweden...
ATCATCGACAGGGTGAGCAGCACGACCGTCAGCCGCAGGGACAGGAAGAAGTCCAGAACAGGTTTGAGCAACGCAGGCATGGCAGTGTTGAGCTGGATCATCCAGTCGAGCGACGAGCGACGGGTGATGAGCGGCGGACGAAACGGGCTAAGACTGGTCCGCTGCCCAATTGCGAACGGGCCATCGGACTCCAAGCGCTCGACATTCGACTTTCGATCCTCGACTTCACGGAGGTGGATCAGGGGGCCTTGACGGTCCGGAGGAAATCGAGGAAGGCCGGTTTGTCGCGCGCGACAAGCGCATCCGGTCCCGTGAGCTTGAAGAACCAAGTTTCCCCGGGACGCGGGAGGATGGCACCGAGGATGCGGCGACCGGCATTGGCGCCATCGAAAACGACCAGCCGGAGCCCGTTGGCCTCGATCAACTCGACGGCGCCATCCAGGCTGGCCACCGGGGGCAGACCGAGCTGGTCGCGCCAGCGGTTGACGTTGGCCAAGTCGCCGCCGACGGTGCCCGGAAAGGCCAAGATGGCGAGGTCGGCTTCGCCCTCGGGTCCACTGATGCCATAGCTGCCCTTGCGCAGGGCGGAACCCGGCCTCGGCGTCCATGCCGCGGGCGCGGTCCAGACCAACGCGGGTCCGGCCGCCGTCGGCATCGCGCCGGAGGCCATGTCACCGGCGCCCGGCGCAGCGGCCAGCGCCGGATGGCCCGCCGGCAATCCGCCTTCCGCGGGCGGCGCAGCAGTTGAGGCGCGGGCAGCGGACGGGGACAGGTCGTTGGTGTTCGCAAACGGTTGCGGGGCGGCCACCGGCGGCGTGCCAGTCGTTTCCGGCGCAGGCGCGGGCGCCGTTTCTTTCGGCACGCGGTAGTAAGTGATGCGCGTGTTCTTGCAGCCGGCCAGGGCCAGACCGGCGGCCAGCAGCAACAGAAGATGGCGGGGATGGCAGTGCGGAACCATGAGGGAGGGCATGAATCTAGCCATCATTGAGGAACTGCAACCCATTCCGGCCAAATAAGGACTGGTGGCAACCCCCATTAGCGGCGCCGTACAGCGTGGCGGAGACTTGCGCCATTCCCCCCGATGTGCGGTAATGGCGGGCATCATGTCGTCTCGTGCCGGATTGCGGGTAGTTGCTTCCTTTGAGGCTGCCAAGGGCGCCATCGTGTTGATCGCCGGAATGGGCCTCTTCGAATTGATGCACCGCGATGTGCAGGCCGCGGCAGAACACCTGGTTCACAACCTCCACCTGAACCCCGCCAGTCACTATCCGCGGATCTTCATCGATGCCTCCGTCTGGCTGAACGACTCGCGTCTGCGCATGCTGGCAGTGGGGGCCATGGTTTATGCGCTGGTGCGTTTCGTCGAAGCCTACGGCCTGTGGCGCGAGCGCCGCTGGGCGGAGTGGTTCGGCGCCATTTCGGGCGGCATCTATCTTCCGCTGGAAATCTACAATATCATCGAGCGAATTTCATGGGCCCGGGTGACTCTTTTCGTCTTCAATTGCCTCGTGGTGGCCTACCTCGCCGCGGCGTTGACGAAGAAGCACCCCGGGCCGACCTCCGCCGCGCCGACCGCGCCGACCGCACCGGCATGAAGATCCTCCCGCTCGGGGACGCCGCCCTCGTCGTCGTATTGGGGGACACGCTGGACTCCGCCAGTGCTGCGGCCGCGGTGCAGGCCTTTGCGGCGGTGCTGGAGGACAACCCGCTTCCGGGCGTGATCGAATGGGTGCCGGCGAATGCCAGTGTCACCGTGCATTACGACCCGATCCGGGTGGGACGGAAGGGCGATCACCCGCCGGTGGACCGGGTGCGCGAGTGGCTCGAGCGATGCGGGGCGGCGCCCCGGCCGGATCGTCCCGCGGCCGGGCGCGCGGTGGTCATCCCGGTCTGCTACGGTGGGGCGTTCGGGCCGGACCTGGACCTAGTGGCCGCCGCGTGCGGCCTGAGCCCGGCCGAGGTGATTGCGCGGCACAGTGGCGCGGGATATTTCGTCAGCGCAGTCGGTTTCACTCCTGGTTTTCCCTACTTGGGCGGCCTGCCCGAGGCCTTGCACACCCCCCGGCGCAAAACTCCGCGGGTGCGCGTGCCGCCGGGCTCGGTCGGCATCGGCGGCGTGCAGACCGGCATTTACCCGTTCGAAACCCCCGGCGGATGGAATCTCATCGGGCGCACGCCGCTGCGGCTTTTCAATCCGCTGGCGCGACCGCCGGCTTTTCTCCAGGCCGGCGATCGCGTGCGGCTCTTGGAGATCACGCCGGAGGAATTCGGCGCGCTGGCCGGCCGGCCGGAACCGGTGGCCGGGCTGTCGGGCGGGACCGCGGTTGCCCAGCCCTCCAGACGACCGGTGGCGAAGAGGAGCGCCCGCCGGTCATGAGCCGGATCCATGTCCTCCATCCGGGCATGCACACGACGGTGCAGGATCTGGGCCGTCCCGGGTGGCAGCGCCATGGAGTAACCCCGGGCGGCGCACTGGACGAGCGGGCGTTGCGACTGGCCAACCTGCTGGTCGGCAATCCCGAGGGCGCAGCGGCGCTCGAGATCACGCTGGCGGGACCGACCCTGCGCTTTGCGAGCGAGGCGCTCGTAGCGGTGGGTGGCGGTCAATTCGAGGTGACGGCGGCCGGCCGGAGCGTGCCGGCCTGGCGCCCGGTATGGCTGGCGGAGGGCACAGAGCTGGCGATCGGGGCGGCCCGCGCCGGTTGCCGCGTTTACCTGGCCATCGCCGGCGGACTCGCGGTGCCCCGGGTGCTGGGCGGCCGGGGCACCCATCTGGCGGCGCGTTTCGGCGGTTTCGGCGGCCGATCCTTGCGGGCGGGGGACGTTCTGAAGAACGGCCCCGCCTCGGCCTGGGCGCGGCGGATGGCCGGCGTGCTGGCGGGCGGCGGCCGCTGCGCCGCGGCGCGCTGGGAAGTGGGCGCGGAGGCGCGCCCGGCCTACTCGGAGTCGCCGACGGTGCGCGTGATGCGCGGTGCGCAATGGGACTGGTTCGGCGCGGAGATCGGCGACCGGTTTTTGCGCGAGCGCTTCACCTCCATGCCGCGGTCGGACCGCATGGGGTTGAGGTTAAGCCCGGTCGGGGCGCCGCTGGTGGCGGGCCCGGTCCCCGAGATGATTTCTGAAGGTGTGGCGGCCGGCACTATCCAGGTGCCGCCCGATGGCCGGCCGATCATTCTGTTGGCTGACCGGCCAACCCTCGGCGGCTATCCCAAGATTGCCAATGTAGCCACCGTCGATCTGCCGTTGCTGGCCCAGCTGCGGCCCGGCGCGACCGTCGGTTTCCGCGAAGTGTCCATCGCCGAGGCCCAGGAACTCTGGCTGGCCGCCGAGCGGCTGGCTGCCACGGTGAAACAGGGCATCGCGTTGCACACCGCCTGAGGGCGGAGCACCCGGCCGGCTCGCTCCCGGCACTGGGGCCGCCACGGACGCCCGGGCTCTGTTTTTCGTGGCGATCAAGGCATTCCATGGTGAAATGGGTTTCATGCACCGCATCGATCTGAACTGCGATTTGGGCGAGGGCGCCGGCCGGGATGCCGAGCTCATGCCGCTGATCGCCTCGGCCAACATCGCGTGCGGCGCCCACGCGGGGGACGAGCCGACGATGCGGGCGGCCGTGGAACTGGCGCTCAAGCACGGCGTGGCCATCGGCGCCCATCCCGGCTTCGCCGACCGGGCGCACTTTGGACGATGCGAGCTGCCCGTGACGCCGGCGGAGGCGGCGACCCTCGTGTTTCAGCAGATCCAGACCCTGCAGGAGATCGCGGTGCGGGCGGGCGCCTACGTGCGTCACGTCAAACTCCATGGAGCACTCTACAACATGGCATCGCGGGACCGGGCGCTGGCGGAGGCGATCGTGGACGCCGTCGGTGGGATCGAGAAGAAACCGATGCTTTACGTTTTGGCCGGCAGTCAGCTGGAGCAGGCGGCTCGGGCGCGCCGCGGCATCCAGGTTGTTGCTGAAGTCTTCGCCGATCGGACCTACCAGCCCGACGGCTCGCTGACGCCGCGATCGCAACCCGGCGCGCTCATCGAGGACGCCGGCGCCGCCGTGGCGCAGGTGCTGCGCATGGTGCGCGAGGGCCGGGTGCGGGCGACCGACGGGACCGACGTGCCGATCCAGGCGGACACGGTCTGCGTGCACGGCGACGGTCCGCACGCGGTCGAGTTTGTCCGGCGGTTGCGGGCGGAACTGCAGGCGGCCGGCGTGGCCGTGGAGGCGCCCCGCGCATGATCAAGCTCGTCGGCGTCCTGGTGGTGGCGGTCGGTTTCGCCCTGCGGTTGAACACGCTGCTGGTGGTGACGGCGGCTGGCCTCGCCACGGGGCTGTGCGCGGGCCTTTCCTTCCACGAAATCGTGACACAATTCGGGCAGTTTTTCGTCGATAATCGTTTCATGACGCTGCCGGTGGTGCTGATCCTGCCCGTCATCGGCCTGCTGGAGCGCCATGGTCTGCGGGAGCATGCGGAGCGCATGATCCGGGGCGCCCGGGCGGCGACCGCCGGCCGCGTGCTGCTGCTTTACACGGCGGTGCGCCAGATCTCGATCGCGCTGGGCGTCAACGTCGGCGGACACGCCGGGGCGGTGCGGCCGATTGTCGCGCCCATGGCCGAGGCGGCGGCCCGCGCCCGGCACGGGGCGCTGCCGGACCGGACGATTCAGCGTATCCGCGCCCATGCCGCGGCAGCGGAAAACGTGGGGAACTTTTTCGGCGAGGATGTCTTCATCGCGGTCGGCGCCGTCTTGTTGATGAAGGGGTTTTTCGACGCGGCCGGACTGGACGTCGGACTGTGGCCGATGGCGCTGTGGGGCATTCCGACGGCGCTGGTGGCTTTCGCGGCGATGGGGTGGCGCTGCCGGGCGCTGGACCGGCGCGTCGCGCGCGAAGCGGCGGCGCCGGTCGGTGGCGAAGGAAAGGCCGCGCCATGAATTTGCTGACAGTCGAGGTGTTTTATGCGGCGGCGGGAATCATCCTGCTGCTCGTGGCCGGACGCATCGCACGCGATGCGTCGCATCCGAAACGGTGGGGCTCCGCACTGTTCTGGACGCTGCTGGCCCTCACGTTTCTCCTCGGCAAGGTCCTGCCCGCGGCCGTGGTCGGGTACCTGGTGCTGGCGATGGTGGCGCTGGCGGCCGCGAAGCAGGTGGGGCTCCCCACCGAGTTGGAAGCCGCCCGCGCCGAGCGCGCGGCGCACGAGGAGCGCCTGCGGCACCGCCTGCTCTGGCCGGCGCTGCTCATTCCGGCGACCGCGGTCATGGGCGCTTTGCTGCTGGGGCGGATCCATTTCGGAACCACCGCGTTGGTCGACCCGCGGCAGGTGACGCTCGTTTCCCTGTGCCTCGGCGCCTTCGTCGCCCTCGGGGCGGGGCTGATCCTGACGCGATCGTCGGCGTCCGTGCCACTGACGGAGGGCAGCCGCCTGGTCCAGACGATCGGCTGGGCGCTCGTGCTGCCGCAGTTGCTGGCGGCACTCGGCGGCATCTTTGCCCGGGCGGGAGTGGGGGACGTGATTGCCGGGTTGGTGACGGCGGCGCTGCCGGTGCAGCATCCGTGGGTCGCGGTGCTGGCCTATGCTGCGGGCATGGCGGTTTTCACCATGATCATGGGCAATGCGTTTGCGGCCTTTGCGGTCATCACGGGCGGCATCGGTTTGCCGCTGATCGTGCACCGCCATGGCGGCAACCCCGCGATCATGGCGGCGATCGGCATGCTCTCCGGCTATTGTGGCACGCTGGTGACTCCGATGGCGGCCAACTTCAATCTCGTGCCGCCGTTGTTGCTGGATCTGAAGGACCCGTACGCGGTGATCAAGGCCCAGGCGCCGATCGCGGCCGTGATTTTCGTGGCGAACGTGGCGCTGCTATGGCTTTGTGTCTACCGGTTCTAAATGAAGACTGTCCTGCTCACCGGCTTCGAACCCTTCGAGGGCGAAAAGGTCAATCCGTCCTGGCTGGCGGTGCGGCGGCTCCAGGGTCGCAGGATCCGCGGACACCGGGTGGTGGCGCGGCGGCTCCCGACGGAATTCGGGCGCTCCCTCGCGGCGCTGCGCCGTCACTTGGCGAGATTCCAACCGGCAGTCGTCATCTGCGTCGGTCAGGCGGGCGGCCGGGCGGAGGTGACACCCGAGCGCCTGGCGGTTAATCTCGATGCCGCGCACATCCCGGACAATGCCGGTCGCCAGCCGATGGAATCCCCGGTGGTGCCCGGCGGGCCCGCGGCGTATTGGTCGACGCTGCCGGTCACGAAGATCGTCGAGGCCCTGCGGAAGCGCGGGATTCCCGCCGCGGTGTCGATGAGCGCGGGCACGTTCGTCTGCAATCACGTTTTCTACGGCTTGATGCACGAACTCGCGCAAGGCGAAAGCCTGCCGCGCCGCGGGGCGCGGGGCGGTTTCATCCACGTGCCGTTCATGCCCGCCCAGGCGGCCGGCCATCGCGCCCAACCGAGTCTGCCGCTCGAGATACTGGTCGAGGCGATCGCGGTGGCGGTGGAGAAGTCGCTCTGAACTGGCGGCGCCGGTCTCCGGCGCCCGCCGTCCCTCAACCCGCTTGTAGGTTGAGCTGGCGCACGTGGTCGCAACCCGGCAACGCCTGGACCTTCTTGAGGATGGCATCGCGGTGGAGAAAGAGCTCGCTGCGCACCACGCTGTGCGAGACGAGCACCAGCAGCTTCTTGTCTGGCCCGATCCTCACGGGATGCGAGTAGGCGGCGTTGGGCGCCCCGACGATTTCAGGCCAGTGATCGCGGATGGTCTGTTCGCACGAGTGGCGCCCGATCTGGTATTTCGCGAGCAGGCTTTCAATCAAGGGCGCCATGGCGCGCGTCGGGCGGCGTTGCATGCGCCGCGGTTCGGTGAACGGCATTCGCCGGAACTGGGCGATCGCTTCCTCAGCGGCTTTGCTGAACCGGATGGGTTCGTCAGGCATGGATCGGGGCCGGATTTGGGGATTCAGGCGCCGGCGGCCGCAGTGAACAGGAAATTGTTGCAGTAACCGGCGTCTTTGACCGAGCGCTGGTGAGTGTCCACGCGAAAATCGCCCAGGGGTCGAAGCCGGCCTGGTCCAAAGAAACTACCCTGGTAGCCCAACTGCTGCAAATAGGCGAAGACTTCGGCGATCGAATGGTCGCGATGGTGCCGTTGTTCGCACTCAAACAGCAGCACGGGGCGATCGCGACGCAGCAGCTGCTCGGCCCCGCGAAAGACGTGCAACTCATGCCCCTCGACGTCGCACTTGAGGAATGAGACCGGCGCCGGCCCTGTTGGCAGATAGCGATCGAGCATGATCACGCGCACGTCGACCGCACACCCTGGGCTGGCGGCGCTCATTTCCAACGACGCGCTGGGCGAAGGGCGTCCGTCCGCGGGCACATGCAATGTCATCGTCCCTTCGCGGTCGGATACGGCGGCATGCTCCACGATCACGCGGGCCGGATCGAAACTGCGGCGCAGGTTGCGGGCGAGTGCTTGTTGTGGCTCAAAAGCGTAGACGCGCCCTTGGGGGCCGACGCGGCGGGCCAGCCAGTAGGTGTAACTGCCCTTGTGCGCTCCGACATCGAGGGCGACAGTGCCGGGCCGGGTCCAGCGCCGCACACAGGCGATTTCCGCGGCATCGTCCCGCCAGCGGTAGCGATAAGCGCGGTAAAGCAGACGCAGCCTCAACCGCCAGGCAGCGGGGTCATCCATCGGACCGGTGGAGACGTTCATAATGACACGCGTAGCGCAAAAACGTGTAGTAAGCGATGGCGGCCGCCGCCACGAAACCAGCGAATCCGTCCAGGAACCCCCGGCGCAAAATGTAGCCTCGGAAAAAACGCCAACCGGGCCGCCCGAGCGTCGCCAGCAGAGACCAGCGTTTCTGCGCCGCGCATTGGCGCTCGGCAAACAGCCGCGCGTAGCCGAGGACCTTGGTGTGGTGAGTGCCCAGGGTCGGGTAAGGTCGATGCAACAAATCGCCGCCCAGCGTCGCCACCGGGCCGTCCACCTGGACCTTTTCATGCACGAAGGCATCGCCGCCCCAGCGGGCCCGGTCGCGGCGGAACAGCCGCAGGCTGTAGTCCGGGTACCAGTCGCCGTGGCGGATCCAACGGTTGATAAACCACACCTGGCGCGGAAACCGGGCGCCGGCGAACCGCGCGCCATCGCCGCGCCGGAAAAACGCTTCGATTTCCGCCCGCAGCGCCGGCGACACCTCCTCGTCGGCGTCGAGGGACAGCGCCCACGGCTGGTGGGCCTTGTCGAGGGCGAGGTTCTTGGTGTCGCGGTAGCCGCGCCAGACTTCGTGGTGGACCGTCGCGCCAAACTCCCCCGCCACGGCGGCGCTGGCGTCGGTCGTGTCGTTGAGCACGACGACGATTTCGCGCACCCAGCCCTGGACGCTGGCGAGGCACCGCCGCAGGTTCAGCTCCTCATTGCGGGCGATGATGACGGCGGAGATGGGAAGGGCTTCAGCCAAGGATGACCTCAGATGGACACAGTTGACGGGGCATGGCAATCCGATGTCGTCCGCGTCCGCTCAGGCGTCGGTTCGCGCCGCGACCACCGCCTCAAACTCCCGCACCGGCGCGTCCAGCGCATGGATGGCGTCGCGCCAGAAATCCGGGTCGCGCAGATCGTGGCCGAGCGTGCGCCGCACGACCTCCTCGCAGGTGGCACTGCCCGTGAGGCGGAGAAACTCCTCGTAGCGCGCGAGGAAGGAGGGGCCAGTGCGCTGGAATTCCCGGAACAACGCCTGACTGAGGAGGAAGCCGAAGGTGTAGGGGAAATTGTAGAACGACAGTTCGGTGACGTAGAAATGCAGCTTCGAGGCCCAGAACCACGGGTCTTCGCCACCCGGTTCGAGAACATCGCCGTAGACCTCGCGCTGGGCGGCGCACATGAGTTCCCTGAGCCGGCTGACCGGCACGGCGCCGGCCCGGCGTTCCTCGTAAAACCGGCTTTCGAACGCGAAGCGCACGGGAATGTTCAGCAGGTAGGCGGGGGCGTGGCCGATCATCTGGTCGAGCAGGAACGCCCGCCGCGCGGGCGGCAGACCCGGCTGGGACATCAAGCCGTGCGCCAGCAGGAGTTCGGCAAAGGTCGAGGCGGTTTCCGCCAAGGTCATCGGGTATTCGCAGGCACACGGCCGCACGGCGCGCAGCAGATGGCTGTGCCAGGCGTGACCGGTCTCGTGGGCCAGCGTGGTGGCGTCGTGCATCGTGCTGCCGAATGTCAGGAATACTCGTTCCTCCCGGATCACGAGCGACCCGGTGCAGAACGCTCCGGGCCGTTTGTTGGGCCGCTTTTCCGACTCGATCCAGCGTCGCTCGATCGTGGAGCGAAAATAAGTTTGCAGGGCGGGGTAAACGGCGCCGAACGCGCCATCGACGAGCGCGACGGCTTCTTCCCAATCGAGCCGGGGTGCATCGGGCAGGCGCGGGGCCTCGAGGTCGTACCAGGCGAGGGCGGGCGTGCCCTGGAGTTTTGCGCCGAGGCGCAGGATCCGGCGCGGGACCTCATACTCGGCGGCGATGGCGCCGAACATGGCGTTCAACGTTGCGCGCGACACTGCGTTGTCATGCAGCGGCGCGTCGAGGAAATGCGGCTGGTCGCGCCGGCCATACAGCGTGAGGCGGGTTCCCGCGATGGCGTTGAGCGCCGCGGCCATCGCGTCCTCTCCCGCCTTCCAGACGCGGTTGCCGCCGACAAAGGCGGCCCGCCGGACCGCCCGATCGGAATGCGTCATCAGGGAGCGACACTGCGCCATCGGCACGCTTTCGGTGCGCCCGTCGGGCCACTCCATCGTGAATTGCATCTTGCCGCTGATCGTGTCGTAGAGCCGGCCCCAGGCCCCGAGGCCGTCGACCCCGAGGTCGGCCGCGAGGGCTTCCTCGGGGGGCGTCATCTGGTGTGCGGCCTCGGCTCGCAACCGCTCGAGGGTGTGCGTTGCACCGGCGAGTTCGCCCCGGCCGGTCAGGGCGGACCAGGCGGCGGGCCCGTTTCCACGCACTCCGCGCAACAGCTGGGTCCTGAGTTTGGCGTAGCCGGCCGACAGCACGGCGAGGCCGGTCCGCTCGGTCTGGTACGCCTCGTTGGCCGCGTCGGCCGAGCTCAGGCAGTCGAGATATGCGGCGAGATGCACGAGGCGCGCCCCCAGGTCCTCCCAGGCGACGAACAGGCTGGCCCAGGCCGGCGCATTGTCCGGTGTGAGCGGGGGGAGGTTGGCGGCCTCCGCCAGCCTGGCCTCGAGGTCGCCGCGGAGCGTTTGTTTGAAGGCGCGGTAGGCTGCGCCGTCGAATTCCGGGAAGAAACCGGTCAGGTCCCAGGTTCTGGAGGGGTCGGGCATGGGAGGAAATGCGGGGTTGGAAAACGGGAGGTTGGGAACATTTCCGCCACTACAGCGGCCGAAGATCTTCCGGGCGGCCGCAGTCGCGCCACCGGGCGTCGTCGACCCGGTGAACGAGGATCGGCTCACCGAGGCTGGCGAGGCGCAGGAAGGACTCGGCAATCGGAAACGCACCGGTCTCGGTCATCTTGGCAAATAGCGCGGGGGAGGCCGCCTGGATGCCGCAGAAGCCCAGCGGCACCGGTTCGCCGTGCGGTGGCCGCACGATGATGTCCCCGCGTTCCATGGTGCGCCGGCCGACGAGTTGACCTTCGGCGTCAAAGAGCAACGGACGCGCCGTGGGCCGCGCCTTGGCGGCCAGCGTGACGAGCGCGCCAGAGTCCGCGTGGGCGCACAGGAGCGCTATGAGGTCGATGTCGCTCAGCACGTCGGTGTTGTGGACGAGGAAAGCGCGGTCGTCGTCGAAGTACCAGGCGGCCTGCTTGAGTCCGCCGCCGGTATCCAGCAACTCGGGCTCATTCGAGTAGGCTACGCGTTGCAGGCCGAAGCGCCCGTGCCGTTCGATGAAGGGCGGAATCATGTTGCCGCAGTGGTGCAAATTGATGATGGCGTCGGTGACGCCCGCCGCCACGAGCCGCCGCGCCACGCGCTCGAGCAGCGTGACGCCGTCGATCTCCACCAGCGCCTTGGGAAGGTCGGCGGTGAGGGCGCCCAGGCGGGTGCCGCGTCCCGCGGCCAGGATCATGGCTTTCATGCAGAGGAGACGCGCGTCCCCGCGTCCCGGTCGCGGTGGTGCACCTCGACCGCAATGCCGGGACAGCTGCGCAGCCACTGGGCGAGGGTTTCGGCGCAATACACGCTGCGATGCTGCCCACCGGTGCAGCCGAACGCGACCGACAGGTGGGTGAAATGCCGCTGCTGGTAGGTGGCCAGGACCGGTTCGAGCAGGAGGCGGATCTGCCCGAGAAAGTGGTCGACCTCATCGTGGCGACGCAGCCAGGCGATGACCGCGGCATCGCAGCCGGTGAGAGTGGCGAAAGCCGCCTCGCGCCCGGGGTTGGGCAGGGCCCGGCAGTCAAAGACGAATCCTCCGCCGTGGCCGGACGCATCCGCCGGGTAGCCGCTCCGGTAGGAAAAGCTCTCGACCCGGACGGTCAACGGCACGGCAACCGGGGCGAGCGCCCGCAACCGCGTGGAGGCGACGATGCGTTGCAGCGCCTCCTGCAGCGCGGGCAACGCCACCGGCAGCCCGCCGTCGGC
>Ga0182027_10013137_pt1 | contig 11580 bp, 11 predicted proteins | sample 712E1DmetaG_FD_121300 | JGI IMG/M metagenome (GOLD analysis project Ga0182027, IMG submission 121300) | Permafrost microbial communities from Stordalen Mire, Sweden - 712E1D metaG (Illumina Assembly) | ecosystem: Environmental > Terrestrial > Soil > Wetlands > Permafrost | place: Sweden...
CTTCGCTCAGGATATGGGAAGAGAAAAAAACGGTAGTGCCCTTTCTGTTTTCTTCGGTCAGCAATCCGAACAACCTGGACTGTATCAAAGGATCCAGGCCGGTGGTTGGTTCGTCCAGGATCAGCAGCTCAGGCCGGTGCACCAGGGCCTGGATGATATTCACTTTCTTTTTATTACCTGTGGAAAGCTCAGTGATCCTGCGCTCAAGGCTCAGGTCAAGTATGCCGGCCAGCTCCCGTATCCTGTCTTCACAATTATTCCCTCCATAAAATGCCGCAGCGAAGCTGAGGAATTCATGCACTTTCATTTTATCATAAAGATTGGCATCGGATGGAACATAACCCAGGCGGCCCCGGATCTTTTTGGAATCCTTCAGCACATCGAGGCTAAAGATCCTCGCACTGCCAGTTGACGGGAAGATGAGATTCAGCAGGATGCGTATAGTAGTTGATTTCCCCGCCCCATTCGGTCCGATAAAGCCAAAGAAATCCCCCTGTTTTACATTCAGGGAAATATCATCGATGCCCCGGAAGTGACCGTAGTACTTTGAAAGATGGCTGATTTCGATGATATTCATTGCATAGCGGTTACATCATCCAGAAGAGGTTGAAAAATGCAAGAATCGGTCCCAGTATAATACACAGCATACAAAGGATATACCAGATGCCCTGTCGGGAACTTCTTGACAATAGTCCAAGAAACAAGGCCGCCAGGCTTAAGAAAAATCCCAGGATATAGAGTGTCGACTTACCCTGCAAAAATTGCGGAAAGCAAATAAGGAAGGCGTCTCTTGCCCCGTTACCAGGCAGGGACTTGGCTGAAATGATGAACCAAAGTATAAAAGGCTCCATGGCAAATGCAAGACAAACAACTCCTGTTATGGCGGTTATTTTTTTTATTAAAGGCATTACATCATCCTTAATCCTTGCCGGCTCCGGTTCATCAACATGAGCAATTTTTCGGCTAATGAAATAACTCATCATGAAACAAACCGAAATAAGCAGATTTGCCAGAAGATCCAGGGGGAAAGACCTGAACCCGGAAACCAGATGATCAAGCAAAGTAAGTAGAAAAAAAACTGCAAATACGATTGCTCCGGCAAGGTTCTTCTTCCAGGTAAGAGCAACCGCAATTATTACGATGAAACAAGGGAAAAGCCCGGCAAGGATACCGGGGAGGTATTTATTTCCCATTCCGGCCTCAATAAATGCCCTGACCGGGGCAATCAATAAAAAGAGAAGCCAGGCCAGGGCTATGACCCTTGGCAGCCAATGAAATATTTTAAGTTGTTTTTCTGTCATAAGAACTGGTTTACATCTAAATAATACCTTACAAATATACTTGAAAACAAATCAGGGTCATCAAATCAAGGGAATCTCCAGCTGAACGACTCCATATATGTAACATATGTAATTTCGTAACTCCGGATAATTGTAGCAACTTTGTATAACCAAACATAACTTTTTTTGATGGAAAAACACCTGGTTCATATGATGCGCAACAGGGCGGTACGTTACGGGGCACGGGAAGTATTCCGGTACCGTGAACCAGGCGAGACGGAGTACAGGAGCTATAACTGGCCAGAACTGGTTTCAATCACGAATCAGGTCGCGAAAGCATTGCTGTCCTTGGGTTTCGGGCCCGGATCAAAAATCGGCATCTTCAGCGATAACAAACCACAATGGACCTTAGCCGATCTCGGGATTCTTGCCATAAGGGGAATCGTGGTCCCTTTTTTTGCCACTGCCTCAAAACCTCAGCTTAAATATATCGTGGATGAAACATGCATGGAAATTCTCTTTGTGGGGAACCGGGAGCAACTTGAAAAGGCATTATGGTTGTTCGGGAACTCGGACAGTCTGAAAAAAATAGTATGTTTTTTTGAAAGTATTTCTGCGGATGAGGATGCCCGTTGCATGAGCTGGGATGAATTCCTGAAACTGGGGGAAAGTGGAACATATGGTCAGCGGCTTGAGCAGATCCTGCTGGAAGCCGAACCGGATGACCTTGCAACGATCATCTATACTTCAGGTACAACAGGCGAACCAAAAGGTGTCATGCTCGACCATGATAATTTTATCAGCTGCATTATTAATCATGACGAAAGGCTTCAGGTAACGGAGAAGGATGTGTCGCTTTGCTTTTTACCACTCAGCCATATTTTTGAACGTGCCTGGACTTTTTACATGCTTCATAAGGGCGCAATAAACGTATACCTTGGGAACCCGAGGGCGGTGATCGAAGAACTGCCTCTGGCAAAACCCACGTTGATGTGTACCGTGCCCAGGTTCTTTGAGAAGACCCTTGAAGGGATCAGGAGTGAAGAAACCAGGTGGGCTCCGGGCAAGAGGAAAATATTTGAGTGGGCAATTCTAGCAGGAGAGGAATATTCGGCTTACCTGAAAGACAGTAAAAGACCTCCTTTGGGTGTCAGGTTCAGGCGAAGCATTGCCGACAAACTGGTCCTGAAAAAAGTAAGATCAGTATTCGGCGGTAACATTCGTTTTCTCCCGTGTGCCGGCGCCGCCATCCGACCTGAATTACTGTGGTTCTTTCATGCAGCCGGCATTTTTGTTAACTATGGATACGGCGCGACCGAAACGACAGCCACGGTATCATGTTTCAGGAATGATGTTTACGAATTTGAAGCAAGCGGTACGGTTATGCCCGGAACCCAGGTTAAAATAAGTGATCAGGGTGAAATCCTGATCAAAGGGCCAACGGTTTTCAAAGGCTATTATAATAAACCTGACGAAACTGCCAGGGTGCTTATTGATGGCTGGTACCATAGCGGGGACCTTGGTAAATTCACCGAAGCCGGCAATTTATTAATGCTTGACCGCATCAACGATATCTTCAAAACCTCGGGAGGGAAATTTGTTTCCCCCCAAAAGGTGGAGTTATTGCTTTGCAGGGATCCGTTTATTGAGCAGGCCATAGTGCTGGGCGATAACAGAAAGTTTATTTCAGCACTTATAGTCCCTTCCTTTGATACTCTTAAATCTCAGTTGGCAGATATCATTTCAACAATTCCTGATGAAAAGTCGGTGGTTGCACATGCTCCGGTTCAGGAGTTTTACAGAAAACGGCTGGAACTCATCCAGGAAGAGTTGATCCCCTATGAAAAAGTGGTAAAATTCACCTTGCTTTCAGAGCCTTTCAGTATTGAAAACGAAATCCTGACCAGCACATTAAAAATCCGGCGCAAGGTAATTTACAGTAAATACCAGGAGCTGATAGATTCGATGTATCTATAACGACAGCTTCCAGCGCTTGTGAGACCATAGCCAGTTTCCCGGACATTTCAGGATAGACTGTTCCAGTTTCTCTGCGTACCTTCTTGTTACTTCGCCTTCGGGCAGTGATGCAGGATCATCGGTAAGGAGGATGACTTCCACGGTATAATACCCGCGTTTTACACGCTGTACATCTACATAAACAACCGGGTAATTATACATGCGGGCATATTTTTCCGGGCCGTGCAGAAAGGCAGTCTGCCTGCCCAGGAATTTGATCCAGTAAGATTTATCAGGATTGGAAGGGCTTTGGTCGGCAGCCATAATATAAACCGACGGTTTTACGGCATTACGTTCAAACACCTGGAAAGTCTCATAAATTGAAGCAAGAGTGGTTCCAAACTTCACCCGGCTCCATTTGAGGAACCGGTTGATGTAAACATTGCTGAGTGGTTTGTAAAATGCGATGATGGGGTGCTTTGTGAATAAGCCGGGCGACATGCTTCCCCATTCAAAATTGTTGAAATGGGCAGGAAGGGCGATAACACTCCTTCCATTGGAAAGCCATGGTTCTATGATCTCAGGGTTGGTTATAAAATGGCGCTTTTTTAACCTTTCGGGTAGCATACTAAAACCTTTGATCCCTTCCACTAAAATATCGGCCAGGTTTCTGTATACCTTTCCGGCAATAATGTTGAGTTCATTTTCGGTCAGCCCGGGAAAAGATGCTTTCAGGTTTGAAAGGATCACTTTCTTACGGTAACCCATGATCCTGTTGAGGAAGAATTGTCCGAAATCAGAGAGCAGATAGAGCATAGGGAAAGGGAGCAGGCCTATCAGGAAAACAAAAAACAAAAACACGCCTGTAAGCAGGAGGTCCATGAATCGGATATTGAAATCAGTATGATTTATTATTTAAGCAATTCCCTGAAGCCTTCCCTGCAACTCTTGAGCTCGAACTCTATGATTTCATACTTCGCAAGGCCGTTTAGCACATAAGGGTCGTCAGCCATGATCCTTTCAGCGTCATCCCTCCCGGATGCATTCAGCAGGATAAAACCGCCTGTTCTCGGGACCTGGGGACCCGAACAGATCAGGATTTTCCTGTCGATCAACGTCCGGAGGAAAGCACGGTGGGCATCAAGATGTTTGTCAACCTCTTCAGGAGGTCTGGTATACCTGGAGTGAAACGCGAACATAAACTTCTGTTTAGACTGCAAAGTTAAATTAATTATTAAATTTACTTTTTCAAGTATTTTTCAATGTTCACAAAAAGGAAGCTTCTCGCAGGATTTCTTGTTAGTTTCACGCTCGTTTCCGGCATCCTGCTCAGTGATCATTATGCTGGCCTGCAACTGTCCGAAACCCTGAAGGTTTTACTCCGCTTGATGCCGTTGCTGGCTTTATTGCTGTATGCAAAAAAGGCAAAGAGCCTCACAACCTGGATCTTATTTGCGATGCTGAGCGGTATGGAGTTCGGGCATGATCTGCCGGCAGTTGCCGTTAACATGGATGTACTCAGCCTTATTTTTCTGCGCCTCATCAAGACCATTATAGCACCCCTGTTGTTTGGGACATTGGTAGTCGGTATAGCCGGGCATGCCGATCTGAAACAAACCGGACGCCTGGGCTGGAAATCTATACTGTATTTTGAGATCGTTACAACCCTTGCTTTATTTATCGGCCTGGCAGCGATAAATATCAGCAGGGCAGGTGTCGGGATGAAACTTCCCGTAGCAGCCGACATGAATGAACTCAGTGCACCGGCCCACCAGGGATGGAAGGAAATTCTCCTTCATGTTTTCCCTGAGAATATTGCCAAATCAATCGTCAATGCCGAGATCTTGCAGATCGTGGTATTTTCTATCCTGTTCGGAATTGCCATGGTCCTTGTAGCTGAAAAATACCGTACACCCATGCTGACTTTTGCCCGATCCCTTTCGGAAGTGATGTTCAAATTCACTAAGATCATAATGTATTTTGCTCCTGTAGCGGTATTTTCATCTATCGCCTACACTGTGGGACATATGGGAATCGGGGTCGTGCTTTCCCTTTTACAGCTTTTAGGCACCCTTTATATAGCTCTTCTGGTATTTATAGTATTGGTTCTTATCCCGGTATGCCTTATATTCAGGATCCCTTTGCGCGGTTTTGCCAGGGCTGTTAGCGAACCTGCAGCTATCGCATTCGCTACTACCAGCTCAGAAGCCGCTTTGCCCCTGGCTATGCAGAATATGGAAGAATTCGGAGTGCCTCAGAAAATTGTGTCATTTGTCCTTCCGCTCGGATACACATTCAACCTTGACGGCACAACGCTGTATTTAAGCCTGGCTTCTGTTTTCGTCGCTCAGGCTTCGGGAATTGATATGCCTTTGGGAACCCAGCTTCTCATGCTTTTAACTCTTATGCTTACAAGCAAAGGAGTGGCCGGGGTTTCGAGAGCATCTCTGGTCATACTCCTCGGAACGGTGGCTTCTTTTGGGTTATCCACCCTGCCTGTTTTTCTAATCCTTGGTGTTGATGCACTCATGGACATGGCAAGGACAACAACCAATGTAATCGGGAACAGCCTGGCCTCTGCCGTGATCGCAAGGTGGGAAAAAGAATTCGATATGGTAAAGGCAAAAAACATGGGCCGGTCAAAGGATATTTAATCATTTATTAATTTTGAGTGTCAAAAATTATTAATATGTTTCAGATCTCTCGTTATGGTTGGCAGCCCGACCTGCCCGATCAAGGGATTATCTGTATGCAGCACCCCCTTCGGTAGTAAAAGATCTGCCTGAAAAAACCGACCTCCGGGCCGGCTGTCCTCCTGTTTACGACCAGGGCCAACTCGGCAGCTGTACAGCAAATGCCATAAGTGCTGCTTTTGAATTCGGATTGATCAAACAGAATACGCCGTCATTCATGCCTTCCCGACTTTTCATTTATTATAACGAAAGGGTTATCGAGCATTCTGTCAACAATGACAGCGGAGCCATGATACGTGATGGGATGAAGACCGTTAACAAAGAAGGAGTTTGTACCGAGAAAGACTGGCCGTACGTCACTGCAAAATTCACACAAAAACCAAGTCCGGCATGTTATACATCAGCCCTGAAACACCAGGTGCTTTCGTATCACCGTGTTCCCCGGGTACTTGACCAGATCAGGGGATGTCTTGCTGACGGTTATCCCATGGTATTCGGATTTACTGTTTATGAAAGCTTTGAAGGAACCACCATTGCACATACGGGTGTAATGGAAATGCCCGGTCCCGGAGAGCATGTAATGGGAGGCCATGCTGTTCTTGCCGTAGGCTATGATGATACAAGCCGGCGTTTCATAGTCCGCAACAGCTGGAGCGATCAATGGGGTATGAAAGGCTATTTTAGCATGCCTTACGACTACCTTCTCAACGAAAACCTCTCAGATGACTTTTGGACAATCAGGATGGTTGAGGAGAATCCTGCACTGAGACGGAATTAAACAAGAAATAATCAGGAAATTGCCCGGAATTTAACTGGCATTTCCGGAATAAGCAGTAGTATTAACCAAAAATCAAAATCATGAAAAAGTACATTGCAGAATTGATCGGGACTTTCAGTTTAGTCCTTTTCGGATGCGGTTCCGCAGTAATCGCAGGCATTTCACAAACAGGACCCAGCGGGATAGGTTTACTGGGGATTGCCATAGCCTTTGGCTTCGCTGTTGTAGCCATGGCCTATGCTATCGGCGGGATATCAGGTTGTCATATTAATCCTGCTGTTACCATTGGAGTCCTTACTGCAGGTAAGATGAGTGTCAAGGATGCCATTGGTTATATTATTTCGCAATGTATCGGTGCGATTCTAGGGGCCTTTGTACTGTACCTTATTCTCAAAGGAAAACCCGGATGGCAAATGGGCGAGTGGGCTCTTGGTTCAAACGGATGGGGAGAAGGCTATCTTGGAGCTTACAACATCTGCAGCGCTTTCCTTATCGAAGCTGTCATGACTTTCCTTTTCATTTTCGTTATCCTTGCGACTACCTCCAGGTACGGGAATGGAGCGATGGCCGGACTGGCAATCGGGGTCACTCTGATGCTGATCCATCTTGTAACAATTCCCGTCACTGGAACTTCGGTGAATCCGGCACGCAGCCTCGGCCCTGCATTGTTTGCAGGAGGCAAGGCCCTGTCACAGCTCTGGCTGTTCTTTGTCGCACCAATAGCAGGCGCAGTCATTGCCGCCTTATTATGGAAGTTCGGGTTCGACAAGGAATAGAAACGTATCAAGCAACAATTTCAGGCAGGCATTTTCGGGTGCCTGCCTTTTTTATCGCTCTGAAGCTTCTGAAACCCAAGGCACAAAGCGCATTTATATGGTTTACAAGTAGCAGGGTTTTTATTTACCCGACGAACCGACAAAAAAATCCAATCTTTTTTTCATCGGGATTTTCCTGCGATTTGCCGGGATGTATCTGTTTCAGACCGAAAACCGCTTCCCCGGGCCTTCATGGTGTATTAATTTTGCTTCATCAGACAAAACAAAAAACCACAAACAATGAAAGCAACAAATACCACTTCAAACAACATCCTGAAAAGCCTTATTATCATTGTGAGCATTTTTTGCATCCCGTTCACCACAGTCTTAGCAGGAAATGATAATTATTCTCATTCTGCCGTATCAACAGTAAATAACCTGATTCAGATACTTGCCCCGGCAAGACCGGAAACCTGTGATTTTAATGATGCTGAGCTGAATATCGCTGATGTTTCAAACCTTGCTCCGGTCGTCCCTTCCGAAGCCGATTTCAATGATGAATCTGAAAATACCTGCGATATTGCCGCTCCTGTAACGATAATCCCTGCTGAAGCTGACTTCAGCGATGCCAACCTTGAAAATTACAACATTACTTCGCTTGCTCCTGTTACTCCTGTTGAAGCTTACATTAATGACTGATCTGATATTGCAGTAATGTTGCTCTTCATATCTCCAGGGGCGGAATCGAAAGATCCGCCCCTTTTCTTTTTCTTCCGTTTTATCAGGGAAAGAAGAAATTAGTACTTTTGAACATGATTGATTTACGAAGCGATACCGTTACACGTCCTTCCAAAGAGATGCTTGAGGCAATGTTCTCGGCCAAAGTCGGGGATGATGTATTTCATGATGATCCCACAGTGATCATACTCGAAGAAAAAGCAGCCGCCATGCTGGGAAAGGAAGCGGCACTGTTTTGCCCGTCGGGTACAATGACAAACCAGATTGCTGTCAATATTCATACCCGCCCCGGCGACGAGGTGATCTGCCATAAACATTCCCATGTGTATTATTATGAAGGAGGGTCTATGATGCGCAACTCAGGCGTATCGGTATGCCTGCTTGAGGGAGAACGTGGCCAGATCAGTGCGGCCGACGTTGCCGCCCACATCAATCCCGATAATGATATCCACAGGCCTGTCACTACCCTTGTCGAGGCTGAAAATACGATGAATAAAGGAGGAGGATCGGTTTATAAGTACGAAACCCTTAAAGAAATCTCTGAGGTTTGCCGGGAACATAATCTCAGATACCATCTTGACGGCGCAAGGCTATTCAATGCCCTGGCCGAAACAGCTGAAAGCCCGGTGAAATATTCCAGGCTTTTCGATTCAGTATCCATTTGTCTTTCCAAAGGACTTGGTGCACCAATCGGATCACTGATCACCGGTGACAAGGCGTTCATCAAACGGGCCAGGAGAGTCAGAAAAGCATTCGGAGGCGCTATGCGGCAAGTAGGTTATATTGCGGCGGCGGGGATCTATGCCCTGGATCATAATATCAGCCGTTTAAAGGATGATCACAACCGTGCCAGGCATATAGTGAAAATTCTCGAAACCTTACCTTTTATTGACAGTGTAATGCCATGTGAAACGAACATCCTTATCTTCACACTGAATAAAAAATATTCCGAAAAGGAATTCCTGTCAAAGCTGAAAGAGAAGGATATCCATGCCATGCCGCTCGGCCCTCAGGTAGTGAGATTTGTCACCCATCTTGATTTTACCGACAGTATGCTGATGAAGGTGGAAGAAGTGCTGAAAGCCTTATAAATGCCGGTTCAATACGCACAGCCAGGGTTTATTTGAAGATCTCACTTCCCTTATCCAGCCTCAGCATATCTTCATCGGAGAGCCTGAATGAAAGAGCCCCTGTATTTTCCTTTACATGAGATTCCTTTGTTGCTCCCGGAATTGCCACAACGGTATTCCCGTTATAATGGATCAGCCAGTTCAATGCCACCTGTGACGGGCTTACATTATACTTTGCCGCCAGTTCTTTCACCAAGCCAATAAGCGGGCGGCTTTTCTCAATCCCGGCAGGTTTGAAGAGAGAAGTGTGTTTTCTCATACCTATATTTTTCAAAAGGCCGGGATTATCGTGAAACTTCCCTGTGACCAGCCCCTGGGCCAGGGGTGAATAGGCGATAATGGATATTCCCAGCTGTTTTGCCATAGCCAGGGTTCCGTTCGTTTCAATTTTCCGGTTGAGAAGACTGTAAGGAACCTGGTTCGAGGCAAGAGGAATCCCTTTCCTGTCAAGGACTTCCCAGGCGCTTTTCATCTTCTGAGCCGAAAAGTTGCTGACCCCGATATATTTGATTTTCTTCCTGCCAAGGAGTTCGGCCATGGCAGCTGCTTCGCTCTTCTCGCTTGAGAAACCCCAGGGCTGGTGTACCTGGTAAAGATCTATGGGATACGGGGCCAGGGCTTCAATGCGTTCTTCAATGGTTTTAGAGATGTTTGAGGCGAAGCGAAACATTGGCCACCATTTTGTGGCGATAAGAACGTCGCCCGGCTTTTTTCCTGATGCCTGCAGGGCTTTGGACAATGCTTTTTCCGAAGCACCCTTGCCGTATACCTCGGCGGTATCGAACCAGTTAAGGCCTCCTTCGAGGGAAAGAGAAACCACTTTAGTTATGAGTTCATCTTCAAGTTTAGGCCAGAATTTTCCGGCGAAATTGTTTTGTTTGCTGAACTGCCAGCAGCCAAGACCGATGGGAGTGACCATCATGTTTGTACGCCCCAGCGGACGCAGCATGTTCAAATTTTCCATTTTCTTAATATTTGGTGAACTAAAGGTAAGAATATACTCCTTAATTTTACGTGTCAAAAACCATGCCTTTACCGTAAATTAAACTTTTATGACAAAAATTCTGATTGGTGCTGATATTGGCGGGAGTCATATTGCCTGCATGGGTGTGGATCCCATAGGGAACATTATTTCGGATATCTTTAAAATCAGGAAGGAAGTCGATAGTAAGGCTTCTTCGGAGATCATCCTTTCGGGCTGGAGTGAGGCTTTAGCCCGGCTGATCAACCTTATGGGAAAAGAAAACCTGGGAGGGATTGGTTTTGCAATGCCCGGACCCTTCGATTATCCCGCAGGAATTGCCTGGTTCCAAGGGGTGCAGAAATACGACAGCCTTTTTGGCATCAACGTTCGCAGGGAGCTCCAGGCCAGGCTGGAACTAGATGAATCAGTCCCGGTGAGGTTTTTAAATGATGCAACGAGTTTTGCAATTGGTGAAGCCTGGACAGGAAAAGCCGCAGGATTTCATAAAAATATGGCAATAACGCTTGGAACAGGGTTCGGATCTGCATTTATCGAGGATGGAATCCCGGTGGAGTCAGGCCCGGAGGTGCCTGCATATGGCTGTGTTTATCACCTGCCTTTCGGCAACAGTATTGCCGATGATAATTTTTCAACAAGATGGTTTTTAGGCAGATATAAAGAGATTACCGGGCAGGATATCGCCGGGGTAAAGGAACTTTCAGAGCTGGCTGCAGGATACAGGCTGCAGGAGGCAGGATCGACGCCAAACGCCCATAACCGGCATGCCGCGTCAGGCATCTTCGATGAATTCGGTGCCAATATGGGAAAATTTCTTGCACCCTGGCTGCTGAAGTTCAGCGCAGAATGCCTTACCATTGGTGGGAATATCTCTAATTCATACTTTCTCTTTGAAAAACCTTTCAGTCTGGAGTTAAGGAAGCAAGGGTGTAATATCCCTGTATTTATATCGGAACTGGGAGAACTTGCCGGTATTGCAGGTGCAGCCCGGCTTTGCGATGATTCATTTTATTTACGACTGCCATTTATCTCAGATAAGTAAGACATGTACAACACCTGTCCTGTTTTCCCGCTGGGGGAGGGCAAGATCCAACAGGGGTTTGAACCCCTTTCAAAGCGGATCTGCCGTAAGAAAACAGTGATCATAGAGGGTTACCAGGGAGTTTTCTTTGAGACCATCAGGCAGGAGCTGGCAAAATACTTTTCCGAAACCGGTTTAAATGTTTCGTGGCAGGATATCAGGACCTCGATGGTGTCATCTGCAAAAG
>Ga0182027_10013139_pt1 | contig 11579 bp, 6 predicted proteins | sample 712E1DmetaG_FD_121300 | JGI IMG/M metagenome (GOLD analysis project Ga0182027, IMG submission 121300) | Permafrost microbial communities from Stordalen Mire, Sweden - 712E1D metaG (Illumina Assembly) | ecosystem: Environmental > Terrestrial > Soil > Wetlands > Permafrost | place: Sweden...
CTTTTTCTGCCTGCGCAAAGATTACTGGCTGATCATAGATATAATTTACCAATATCTGAAAGTCTTTCGGATCTAATGTAATTTTTGGTACTATCATAAGGATAAATATTAAGTGACTTATTTGATTTTTATTGCTGCATCTGCTCCGGCACCATCTCTATATACATATCCAGTAGTTAATCCGGCATTACTTGTGGGAAGATTAGGTAATTTCAGTAATACTGAATTTAAGTCTATTCTATTAGAATTGCCATAAACAATTACTATACTATTTCCTTTTCCATCACCAATGATTGTATTCCTATAACGAGTAGCGGCACCATTATAGCCTTTATTGTTTATATAAAGTGTTCCACTATCTGAATCAGTATAAGTTTCATATATATCACTTTGTATCAGACATAATTGCAGTCCTCCTCCTGTTAAAGCTCCTCCAATCCAGCCAACTAACGATGCCTTTAATGCTCCATTTGAATCGATATATAATGGAGCATCTGAAAAGGTGTCTGCACCCATCCATAATCCTTGTGATGTCTGCAATTTTATCTTTGTTATGCCAGAACCAGACTCTAATCCATCTGTACTTATAGTAAATCCTGCTATTACTCCTGCAGATGCTGCTAATGTTCCAGAAAAAGAAGTAATATTTTCAGACTTATCATATTTAATACCTTGTCCTCCTGCCCAGTTTCCGATAGTTACATCACCTACATTGGTTCCACCGACTTCAACTTTAAACACATCAGCAGCCGCATCATCTATGACCTGTATTCCTGTATTAGCATCTGGAAAGATACGTACCCTGGCTCCGGACGCAGCACTGTCATAAGAACCGCCAACAGCAAGTACACGTCCTGTAGGATCATAACCTGATCCAAAAGTTGTTGCTCCATTAATAGTTATATTATCTGCATCTATTGTTATTCCTTCAGCAGAAGCATTGATCTTTGCAATGACATTACTTCCTGTTACCGGGACAAAATTAAGCTGGCTTGTAGTAACCGATCCTGCATATATCTTCCCTCCATCGATTTTCGTAAGGTCAGATGAGTTTCTCCAGTCAGAGAGATATACCACACCATCGATTAAGACTTTCGATCCGGCAATAGCAACTATATCATCGCTTGTTACATTTCTTGGAGTAGCAGATACGGAATCAGAGAAATCTACACTTTCATTGCCAGACGTGTCAACAGCTTTTATCCAGTAGTAATATATCTGTCCTCCTGTACGATTACCATCAATAAGATAATTTGCTTTAGTATTTGCTATCAGAACGGCAGTAGATGAGTCACCAGAAGTGCTTCTATAGACATTATATGATTCCAGATCAAGATCTGTATTGTCTTCCCATTCGACAATGATATACTGTATTCCTGCTGTAGCACTTGTTGCTATTACATCAGCTGGCGCCACATCATCAGCAGCCGTAGTCTCTGTAATGTCTGTACTAAAGGCAGACGACGTACCATACTTATTAATACTTGCTATACCAAAGTCATAAAGAGTATTTGGTGTCAATCCATCTACGACTACTGTATTTGTCGTTACATCAACATATGTATAATAGGTATATCCGTCTTTTTTATATCTGATCTTATAATGATCAAAAGTACCAGATACAATAGGAGTCCATGTCAGAACAACATATGCTGTTTGTGATCCTCCACTACCTATACCTACCCCAGTACTTGATACTGCTAATCCAGTAGGTACGTTATCTGATCCACTAGTTGTTATATTTATCAGTGCTGTTTTATTGGCAAGAATAGTAGCAATGTCTGTTACCTGTTGTGTTGTAAGTATTGTTGGTATAGTTAGTGTTGTTATCCCATCAGCAGTATTGTTGACAATTAACATCTTACCTGTCTTCCCGGCATAATCAGAAAACGTATCTGCAAGATCAACGAATCGTTTTGGTACCGTTGGATCATGTGAGACAAATGTTTTTCCCGATGCAGGTGTTAACTTTGGAAATTCTTTTGCAGGTCCAAATTGTTTACTTCCACTCATAGTAATATCTATTATGACCCTTGCGGCCAGTTAAGTGTTATCGTTGTTCCTATCTCGAAAAGTAATTCAATATCTTCATCACTAAGATAATCATCTGTCAGATCCCATCCTTCAAGAGCATGTAATACATTCTGAAGCATCATCAGTTCCTGTTCTCTTTTATGAGCAACAGGGTCGCCTTGGATATGCAGTATTGCAGCAGTATAGGCAAATCTTATCTCATTCTGTATCAGATCAGATACTTTATCATCAAAAACCGTTTGCGTCATAATAGTTATGTTTTACCAGCATTCTTCGATAGCATAATACGTCAAGACTCCAGTAAGTAGATTGATGAATGTCTGGAACTCCGTTGTCTTTCCATTATCAGCAGCGTCTTCCGCGGCATCAAGATACATACGGAATGCAAAGATATCATAGTTCGCATCAATAACATCATCTGTTATGGGCCATACAAGGAGTACTGCAGCAAGTTTACGTGACATGAATCGAAACTTTGCAAGAAATGCCTGGTAGTTGGCATAGTAAGGCATTGTCTCGTCAGTATACGATCCGTCATTGAAATATGCAGTTATCACAAATAATCCATCAATAAATCTATCTCCGGCTGCCTCTCCATCTATTGTAAGGTCAGATATTGGAATAACAAGTCCGTCATGGTGATCAAGGAATGAGTTCCATCTGGTTTTGTCGGCACCTTGTATAAGATCATAGTCATCATAGGTAATCAATGTACCATCAGATTGATAATATGCTATGACAAGTTTTGCTGCGGTGACATTACCGCTTTCTCCTGTCCAGGTAGAAGCATCCCAAATTTTCAGTTCAAGAGCATCCTCCGATTCTTGAATTACCGTCAATGGTGTCAGCGCTGTAAATGCCATAATCTATAGTTTAAATGTTATTAACTTTCACTAATATCTAATTATTCGTAATGAGCATCAAGCATACAAGTTGTCTGAACAAGTCCGCCAGCCGCTGTATTGAACTCTCTGGCCAATAATGCCCACCATTCTCCCGGATGTAGTATATGAGGAACATTAAACTTGACATCAATATCATTTGCTAATGATCCAACAGGTGCTGCCGGTGTTGTAAACGACTGGTGCCCTAGATAGACCTTACGATAGTTCTTTGTTGTTGGGTTAGCAAATGTAGTAGCTTCTGCAGTTGCTGGCGTTACAGCCGAAGCCCCATATGCCATAATAATGCCAAATGCATTATTACCGGCTGTTGGTGCAACTAATAATGTTCTAACAGCAGAACACACACGTATTCCTTTTATAATGATATTACGCCCTGTTACATTGACTGCTGCCGCAGGATTTTGATATGAAAATAATATTCTTTCTGCTGTTGCCTCTGTTATCACTAATGCCCAATCTGTTATTCCTCCAAGTCCATTAGCTGTTGCCGCCGTTGTTGAAGGAACCGTTGTTGTAGCATCAGCGTTATATGCCGGGATAACAGGAGTCTGGTATGACCCAGATGCATTACCTTCAGGAAGAAGTTGTGCATTTAATCCCATGCCTGCCATGATATCGGCCCACGGCTTGCCAGTATTCTGATCACCCATAAAAACAGCATAACTGGTAAACTTAGGCTGACAAGCATTCCCGGCAGCTCCGTTATTGGTTATATAGTGGTTTATTGTAAGCGGGGCTGAAGCCATCATTAAAGGCTGTGGGTTTCCTATAGAAACAGGAAGAATAGCATACAGAATATTATTTATCCAGAATTCTACTACAAGTTGTGTGACAACAATCTTATAGTGATATATTGTTCCAACAACAGGAGAGAATGAAAGCACTCCTGTTAATCCCTCTGTACCATTATAGTTCTGGAAGCCCTGTAATCCTGCAGAGGTCCAGCGAAATCCTATACCGTCAAGAGGAGCGTAAAAGTTTGCAGCACCTGGCAGGAAGAATCCATAATTGATTACTGTATTTGCTCCTGGAACAAAATTTGAGAATGTCATATCAAACTCTCCTATCAGCGGAGCACTAGTAAAGAGCGGGAAATGCCTGTGAGTATTTAAACTACATCCAGTATTCTGAGTAGTTACCCCAAGACCATTAGTTACTAACCCCTGAGAAGAGAGAACCATTGTCAGGGTTGTAATCTTATACCAGTGCTTACCAGTTCTCTGATTAGTATAGTTAAAAAGTTCATGATCGATCATAGTCTCAAGACCTACCTTCAGCCTTTTTGTCTCAGATACCTCGGGAGATCCTAAAACTCTTGATCCGTATACTGATCCATGATCTTTTTCAGTAAACAAAACCGATGCGCCGGCTTTAGAACTATCAGGGTTTGTGGATACCTTTAATTGATTATTGGAGTCTACATCAGCGCCTATGCTGGAAAGAGCTCCGTAAATTGTTAATCCCATATTTAGAATATTAAAATGTTTACATTCATAATTCCTGAAGCATGATTAGGTGCAATACCATATATAGTATAACTTGTACTGTCAATTATTGAAGCTACTCCACATTGAACAGTCTGTAAAGGATATTCCTCCTGTCCACTTGCTATTAAAACAATAATTGTAGATGAACTTTTTATCAGAGCATCAGTTACTACAGTCTCAGCATATTGTAGTTCTGTACCAAAATTGATAGTAGATGTGGTTGTTCTGCTTAATCCGATACCAGTATCTCCTTTGTCTCCTTTATCACCTTTATTGCCAATAGTGTTATATGCAAGACTAAGCCAATGAGTAGTTCCATCTCCAATCTTAGTTTTTACCGAACCGTCAATAAGAAACTCAATACCTATCTCTCCTTTTCCAAGAATAGGATTACTTGATGTCCAATTTGATGTAGTGTCATTTCTACTTATAATCTGTGTTGCCATAATAGTTAAAATGAATTTGCAATGCCTCCTTCAACAATACTCTGATATGTTGCATCAGATCTTCCTCCGTCTATACTACCAATATAAGTTGTATCGCCCTTTACTCCTTGTATACCCTGTATTCCTTGATCACCCGTATTTCCTTTTAATTCTGCTTTCTGCTGAACAGTTAATGTTGCAAATGTTACTGAAGTACCATCTTTCCCATCACTACCATCCTTGCCATTTTGTCCATCATAGTAATCCACCCCTTTTACAGGAGTTAACCCATTAGTACCATTTTTACCATCTTTACCATCATTCCCGTCTTTGCCGTCTTTGCCTGAAGGACCAGGAATAGTAGATGGAGCGCCATCATTATAGTCAACTCCTTTAACTGGAGTATATCCGTCTTCTCCATTCTTCCCATCTGCACCATTAAAATAATCAATTCCTAATATAGGTGTATGACCAGGATTACCATCTACTCCATTAAACCCATTATTCCCGTCTTTACCATCAAAGTAATCTTTTCCTTTTACAGGAGTATATCCGTCTTTGCCCTTAATATAATCTAAGAAATCCCTAATCGTACCGATATGCCCATTATTAAACCATATCTGATATGCGGAATCTCCTTTATCACCTTTTCTGATTGTACTAGGCATTTAATTATAGTTTTATCAAAGTTAAACTTTTTTATTTTCTTATAGTATCATTCTGTCCATTAAAAAACTCTTCTCCTTTTATTCCTTTTCTTGTCTTTAATCTTTCCGGCAGTATCTTACCTTCTTTCATAAGTTTCTGATATTGCTGTTCACCCTGCATAATAGAGTCAAGATTATGTTCGTAATTCTTACCCCAAGATTGTTTTAATGCTTGCATGCCAGCATATCCAGATATCTCTCCTACGTGTTTCTTCTCTATACCTTCAAGGACCTTGGCATTACGGTATTGTATTAAAGTATCACCATTGAGGGCTCGTACTTCATTAGTATGTTTCATCATATCGATGATAGAGTTATATTTTGCCGAACTATCTGCAACATCTTTGTAAGGAACTGTATTCGCGAATTCTTCACCAAGTCCATCGGTTAATTCTTTTACCCTGTCTTCAGGTAAACCAACTTCTTTATTCAGATATCTACCGATAGGTTTATTGCCACGTCTGGTCATCTCTTCTGCCTGGATATTTTTTATAAACTGTCCAAATGGGATAAGACCAAGAGCATCTTCAATAAACTTAGGAAATCCTTCCTGTACATATCTATTGTCTTTGTTATATACTCCCTGATCGGGATGTAATGTACCTTCTTTTATGACTCCAGTACCCCATGTCCAGAAATCAGTAATAAAAGTAAGAGTATTAACAAGAAGATCAGTGATAGGAGTTATATTCTTTGCTTTCTCCAGCAATGTCTCGGGACGTTCAAACATGAAGTAATGACCAATGAACTTAGTCATCTTATGATATAACCACTTATCGAACTTAGAAGCAAATTTCTTCTCAGCAGCACTTTTCATAGCAAATGCACCAACCGACATGATGACAGCTACATTTAATGCCAGGTTCATTAATCCTGACCATATATTCTTCTTATCCTGCGCATCAAGGTCTTTCCATGTTATCCTTCCTCCGGCAGCCTCCTGTTTAAGATAGGTAAGATAATCTTTCGTATCGCGTATAAACTGGTTCTGTTCGCGTGTACGCTTGTCCGAAAGTTCCATCAGTCTTTTATATTCTTCCGGAGAGAACTCACCCTTAAGATCAATTATCTTATCAGGAATAGGATATCTATTGAATGTCTTAAGATATTCCTCATGTCTTGCTTTGCCAGACTTTGTATTATAGATAATAGTATTCAGCATTGCTCTGAGGGTAGGATAGAATCCGCTATGAATCATATAATTATTATCCTGATGATATGGAATATATGTCGTATAGGCAAGTGCAGGACCCCAGCGCCAGAACTGACTTATTGCCCGACCTAACGGTGTGAGCATAGCAGCTGAGGAGAATCGCTTACCATAATCGCCAAGAACATTCTGTATCTGCCCTACAACAGTGTACATACGTGCCAGGGTCATCTTCTTTGCAGGGTCGATAAGATGACCGTGATCATCATAGGCATTCCATTCCTCATCTGTCATCTTACCTCTTAATAATGCAAACTGATTAAGCTTAACTATAAAATCCAAAGGCAGATAACCAGCATCACGAATATCAGTGAATGATATATAATGATCCTTGTCTCCCCAGTGTAGTTTTACACCATACTGTTTTGCTAGCTGATCAAACTTCATCTCATCAACAATAGTTGTCATGCCAAGACGTTTAAGAAGATTCCATCCTTTGACAAACTCTGTAGGACTACGAAGTATATGTGACCATCCTTTTGCCCAGGCACGCGGTTCCCGGACAATACTACCTATTATCCCTGTTTCGATATGGGTATATACAGCACCTAGAGATCCTACAATAAGTCTATAGGAATTCCATCTAAGAGCAGAATCTATTATATCATTCAATACATTGCCTTGTAAATCGTTTTTTCCGAAAACATTGACATTGATATATTGTTTCAGATACTTTGATGCCTGGGTATTATCATTGAAGAGTGATAGGATCCAGTCACTAAGAGGAATGACTTTCTCCATATTCTTTTTGAATATATCTTTCTCCATCTTCTTCCATTCCGAAGGAAGAATATATTTCGATTTATATTTTGCATCAGAAGAAAGAGCAGCAAGGGTAGGTATATGTTTTGCTTTTTCTGCAAGAGGAGTATTGTTTTCATCGCCTCTCTGAAGGATATGTTTTGCTTCGAGGAAATATTTATAAAGTTGTCCCGGCCGAATCCATCTGTTAAGAACAGGAATGTTAAGCATAAAATACTGCCATTGTGGACCGAGCATCCACTTAAGTTCTTCATCACTGGCTGATTCAATAGCAAACTGTCTTTTTATCTCTTCAAATGTTGCTGTCTTGCCTATTTTGTTACCATTCTTATCTTTCAGATTAAGTATAACCTTATCATAAGGTCCTGGTTTCATAAGTTCATACATAACCTTACCCCACCCATGAAGTCCTGCATCATTCATTGCAGATATCATCTCATGTTCTGTCATGAATAACCGGGTAACAGGAATTACTTTTGGATAACCATTCTGCATTCCTACTGGACGGCCCTGCTCTTCCCATTTCTTTGCAAGAGCGGAATACATAGGAACGTTTTTGTAATAGTGATCATAGATGATCTGTAGACATTCTTTCTCAAGAGTTGATAATCCTCTGGCAGTAGGAATGCGGTAATATTCCTGTTTATATCCGGTAGTAACAATATTACCGAGGTCTACTTTATTATAAAACTTATCAAGTTTTGAACGAAGGTCAAATTGTTCTTCCTGTGTTGTTGCAAGGTTATCCTGTGTATTTGCCATGCCAAGGTTAAGGGCCGTCTCCCAGGATGCAAACATACGCGGCATAGCGGCTACAATAAAACTACTCATGGGTCCTGATACATCTTGTGCTGTAACCTTTGTAGGTTGTGTAAGTATCCTGTATATCTCTATTGTCCGTGGCATGATAGGATTGACACCATTCTTATGTTCTTCCTTAAGCATATCAACAAACACATGATTGACGAGTGTCTCCTGCATGAAGTTAACCAGGCGTCGGCCAATCTCAGTATTGTATGACGAATAGTCAGCATAGAGATTGAATAGTTCATCAGGATCATCTAGAAGATTTGTAAACTTATCAAGATCATTATATTTATTCCAGAATTTCATAAGTTTTTTCTGCATTATGAGATGATTACGTAATGCTTTCTTTCCTTCCGGACTGGTACCAAAGTCTGATTCTGTCTTCTCTTTTACCCAATGATCTTCATAACGTGGTTCTGTTTCTTCTATGAATGAAGGGATAAAGTTCTTATCATTTATCTCTGTTATACGCGAACCAGTTGGAGGATCACCATCAAAGACCCTATATAATCCATCGTCAGGACGTATACCATTCATTGTTGTTATCGTTCCGGACTCAACGTCTTTTATATCAACAGTACCATTCTTTTTATTTATCCTCTCGATAGTATATATCCTTGCATGAGTATATGATGCACGTATACCTTTCATGGTGGATATCTTCACTATTTCTTCTCCTTTTTTTACGGTATGCGTACCGCCATCACGCAAATGAACATCAAGTCCATCCATATTGAGATGATAGAATGTACTCTTAACTCTATCTGGATTCTCTTTTATAACCGTATTATCTCCTACATGAATCGGGATCATATAATGATTCCTGTTCTTTGTAAAAGTTATTTTCTCAACTTCTTCTTTAACTGCATTAAACCATTCTTCAGGAAGCAATCCTTTATAGTCTCCCAGTTCCCACCCGTATTTAAACCCATCACTAAATAATCGTGGCAGACTATTATCTGCTATCTGTGACATATCCTGTAAGGTAAACTTATTAGGTGTTTTGCCAGAGAGAGCGGTTAGGTATTCTATTGCTGAATATGCCTGATCTCTGGTTATCTTTGGTACTCCTGCCTCATCGAACTTACGTTCAAGACCGGAATAGATCTTATGAGTATCGATAACTGACTGTAGATGATTCTCAAGTATATTCTTTGCCTGATCCTGTCTACGTTCGATCTTAACAAGGTTATCAAGAACATTTGACATCTCGTCTGTCCCTGGTATAGAAACTACATCAGATATACGTGCAGTGATAATCTTTCCATCATCATTAAGGTTACGTATTAATGGAACGATATATAATCCTTTAACGATATTTTTCTTTCCTGGATTATTTGGATCAGTCTGTTCTTCAAGAATATTAGCATAGATATTGAGTTGAATGGTATGTTTCTCAAATCGTGTCTGTGCAGTACCACTTATCGGATTCTTCATCATGCCAAACTTCTCTTTATAGAAATCCGTATATGTACCATCAGATTTTAGATATTCAAGAAGAGTAGTCTTATAATCAAATACTATAAGTTCATTATTTCCAAGATCAAGTATCATATCTGCTATACCATAGATCTTATACTTATCTGATATGATATCATGTTCTGTATAATATTCCATATCTGGATGAGCAGGACGATATTTTGTCTCTAGTTCATTCTTAAACTTAATAAGAGAGTTTCTTAATGTACTCAGACTATTCTTTGCAAATGAGTCTTCAAGATCTTTCGGAAATCTCTTCCCTCCAAATATCTCGTCTGCCACCTGATGCATTAACCCGCCTGTACGCGTATCATCTTCCCAGGCACTCATAGTCAGTCCGGCATTCTTGTCTATCTCTTCCTGTGTCGGAGGTATTCCCATCTTGACTGTGAAGTCTGCGATGAATTTATCCGTTGCTATCCCTTTCTGTGCATATGGATCGAACTTTGTCTCTTCAAGTCTTCCTATTACTGTTGATACTCCGGTAGCACGTACATTGCCTACTATAACTGCATGATGAGGACGATCAATATCTATTGACTTGTCTGTCTTATCATATTCGATGAGATTACGGACATCACCTTCTGTCTTTGCCATATCGAATTTTAGATCGGCTTTATTAGTCCATATATCCCATACCATATCATTGACAAGATCTGTCTTTGAATATTTACCAAAGAATTCTTTCACTGCCCTCCAGAAGTCTTTCATGTAATCAAGGAAACGCTGCCATAAACCTTCTTTAAGATGAGCATTACCAAAATCAGTACCAGCTCGTCCCAGATCAATTATTATCATCTCTTCTATCCTGTCATCCGGAAAATCTTCCTCGTTAGGATATTCTTCCCGATAGAGATTCATGAATTTGGCCTTTACGGGATGATCTGCGGGCAGGTTATCCCAATAGATATGTGACATCTCATGAAAAGCGATCTCCTGTACAGGACTATCAGGATCGACGTAAATGGCATTTCTAAAGGCATGACCAATAGCATCAAGATTGAAATTCATCAACCTGCCAACTGCTTTCTTTGCAAATTCATAGAATGCATTACGGTCTGAGAAAATCTTAAGGCCAGGATAGTTTTTTTGAAAGTGTCTAAAAAGAAAATCAGAAAGGATATTATCTTCAGTAAGAGCAACTGTCATAACAGAGTCATCAGAATGAAGATCTCTCAATTCTTCATCAGTCATTGGAGGTTCTTTAGGGAACCATTTCTCTGCAAGTGCTTTCTTTGCAGCCATCTTACCTTCTGCCCTTGCACGTAGTCCTGTTAGAAATTCATTGAAAGACGGACCAAGATTGATATTATTATTGTCAGAGAATTCATTGAAAGTATTGACATCATCTATTGATGCAATACCTTCCATAGTATCTTTATCAATAGGAACTCTGTTAGTAGGGTCAAGATGATAGTCTAATACTCTGTCTGGAGTAGTAACTTCTGCAAGTTTTTGTATTCCTTTATTTCTGTTATACCTAAGTGCCCAGTTAGCAATATGCAGTTTCTCCAGTTGTGGTATGTTATCATAATACCAGTCATTCATCTCTTCTGTACATCTCTGCGATAATGCTACTCGATAATCATCACCGAAGAGTAGCATGAACCCACCACCGGTAGTCATAGTAGATGAACCATATTTCTCAAACTGATATGTAGCAAGAAGATCTTTCTTATCTTCCGATAGACTATCAAAGTCTTTGCGTATCTGAACTAATGTTGGATCAGATATCTTTGAATCCTTATTCTCAGAGACAATAC
>Ga0182027_10013140_pt1 | contig 11579 bp, 9 predicted proteins | sample 712E1DmetaG_FD_121300 | JGI IMG/M metagenome (GOLD analysis project Ga0182027, IMG submission 121300) | Permafrost microbial communities from Stordalen Mire, Sweden - 712E1D metaG (Illumina Assembly) | ecosystem: Environmental > Terrestrial > Soil > Wetlands > Permafrost | place: Sweden...
AATTATCAAGTCAGATAATTGACGGTCCCCAATCAATGATTGGCGAACAGGTAACAAATGGTGTAGCAGTAAGAATGGCACTTCTTTACCTGTTGACGAGGAGGGGCGGTAATGAAAATATTAATTAAAGATGGTTGGCTGATAAATCCTAAGACCGGAATGAATGGCATTGCTGATGTCCTGATAAATAGCGGGATAATTGCTGATCTGGGAACCGACCTGGATTCAAAAGGCTGCGAAGTCATCAATGCAAAAGGACTTCATGTTATTCCGGGTTTGGTTGATGCCCATTGCCATTTAAGAGATCCGGGATATGAATATAAGGAGGATATCGAAACCGGCACCAGGAGCGCCGCGGCAGGCGGTTTCACATCGATCGCATGTATGCCGAATACTAATCCTGTAATTGATAATAAGGCTGTAGTTTCCTATATAATGACTAAGGCAAAGCAGGAAGGTTCAGTAAATGTTTTTCCAATAGGAGCGATATCTAAAGGACTTAAAGGTGAAGAACTGGCGGAGATTGGTGAATTGAAGTTCGCAGGGGCTGTGGCCATATCCGACGATGGCAGACCGGTTAAGAATGGTTCTCTGATGAAAAAAGCGATGCAGTATGCATCCATGTTCGACATTGCTGTCATATCTCATTGTGAGGATCAGGATCTGTCTGAAGATGGAATGATGAATGAAGGGTATATGTCAACGATACTTGGACTTAGGGGCATTCCTTCTGCTGCGGAGGAAGTAATGGTTGCAAGGGAGCTGATACTTTCAGAGTATACCGGTATGCCGATTCATATCGCTCATGTGAGCACTGCGCTTTCAGTAGATCTTATCCGCAATGCAAAAAAAAGAGGAGTAAGAGTGACAGCTGAGACATGTCCTCATTATTTTTCACTTACAGATAAGGCTTGTGAAGGATTCAATACTTTAGCAAAGGTAAACCCGCCTTTAAGGGGTGAACGGGATGTAGCTGCCATAATCGAGGGATTAAGGGATGATACTCTGGACATTATTGCAACGGACCATGCGCCGCATCATGAAGATGAGAAAAATATAGAATTTGAACTTGCCGCAAATGGCATAATTGGATTTGAGACGGCTTTTTCACTTGCCTATACGCATCTGGTGAAAACTGGCATACTTTCGTTAAATGATATCGTAAGCAAGATGTCACTGAAGCCTTCCAACCTGCTTGGATTAAATAAAGGTTCCATAGAGTTGGGAAAAGCAGCTGATATCACAATTATCGACAGTCAAGCTGAATATACGGTAGATCTGTCGGAATTTCAATCAAAAGCAAGAAATTCGCCGTTTGGTGGCCATAGATTGTCTGGTTCGGTAAATTATACAATTGTAGGCGGGAAAATCGTTTTATATCAGAAAGCTCTTATGTGAAGGGGGATGAATCCTTGTTTGCAGACCGTTTGATCGAGGCGATCAAGCTTAAAGACAATCCATCGGTTTTAGGATTGGATCCAAAAATAGATTTTATTCCTTCAGAAATATTAGGTAAAGCATTCGGAAAGTTTGGCGAGAACCTTGAAGGTGCAGCAGAAGCAATCTGTGAGTTTAATATCAGGCTGATTGAAGCGTTACACGGGATAGTGCCGGCTGTAAAGCTGCAATCTGCCTTTTACGAGGCATACGGTCTTTATGGGATAAGAGCAATGATCCAAACAATATCCGAAGCCAGGAGAAAGGGGTTGCTGGTTATATGCGACGCCAAGCGTAATGACATAGGTTCAACTGCTGAAGCCTATTCAGCTGCCTATCTTGGGTCATCGCTAGTCAGGAACGGGAAAACACTTCCTGTTTTTGACGCCGATGCCTTAACTGTAAATCCTTTTCTTGGATATGACGGCATCCGGCCGTTTTTGGAAGATTGCAAGAGGTTTGGAAAAGGAATATTCATACTTGTAAAAACATCAAACAAAACTTCCGGACAACTGCAGGATCTTGTAACTTCATCGGGTAAAACGGTCTATGAGATACTTGCTGAGCTTGTTGAGGAATGGGGCAGCGGACTTGTCGGAGATAATGGCTATAGCAGCATAGGCGCCGTTGTCGGTGCAACTTATCCTGAGCAGGCAGCAGCATTAAGATCCACTATGAGACATGCTTTTATTTTAGTGCCCGGGTACGGTGCACAAGGCGGGACAGCAATGGACGCGATCTGTTCATTCGGCAATGATGGCTACGGAGCAATTGTAAATGCGTCACGAAGTATAATATGTGCTTATATGTCTGAAAAATGGAAATATTCGCAAAGAGAGGACAAATTGGAATCAGCAGCGATCGAAGAGGCACAAAGAATGAAGGAAGACATCAGGACAGCGCTGGCTTCAGTTAGGAGTTGATGTGATGAGGGCGGTAATAGCATTAGAAGACGGTTCTTTATTTGAAGGTGAATCTTTTGGAGCGCAAGGCGAGATCACCGGTGAAGTCGTTTTTAATACCGGAATGACAGGCTATCAGGAGGTACTTACGGATCCATCCTATTGTGGGCAGATCGTTACAATGACATATCCGCTGATTGGCAACTATGGTATAAATGCAGATGACTTTGAATCCGACAAACCGCAAGTCAGGGGATTTATAGTGCGGGAATTATGCAAAAGGCCAAGCAACTGGCGTTCGATACAAAGCCTTGGCGACTACCTGTCGAGGTACGGTATCATCGGAGTACAGGGGATTGATACAAGGGCATTGACAAGGATACTAAGAGAGAAGGGAACAATGAAAGGCATAATATCGACATCAGAACAATTTGACTTCAGTTCGCGAAAATCAGCGATCGATGAATTTGTTATCAAAGATCCTGTTATGGAAGTCACTGCTAAGACAGTAAAATACATTGCCGGAGAAGGTCCTAAAATAGCGCTGATAGATTATGGCGCCAAACAAAATATTATCAGGTCGCTTATTAAAAGAGGATGTGATATTCACATTTTTCCAGCCGACTCAACAGAAAAAGAAATTATGAGTATTTCACCGGATGGAATATTTTTAACAAACGGACCGGGTGATCCGAAAGACTGCACATATGCGATAAAGACCATAAAAGAGCTTTATGGCAAAAAACCCATTATGGGCATTTGCTTGGGGCACCAGCTCATGGCTCTTGCCTGCGGAGCAGATACTGCCAAGCTGAAATATGGACACAGAGGGTGCAATCACCCTGTAAAGGATTTAAAAAAGGATATGACTTATATTACCTCGCAGAATCATGGATATACGATAGTAGAAGAGAGTATCGACCCCCGATCCATGACCGTCAGCCATCGGAATATGAACGACGGTACAATTGAAGGTATTTCATACAAGAACGCCCCGGTTTTCACGATACAATTCCATCCGGAAGCATCGCCGGGACCTGCGGATACCGCATATCTGTTTGATGAATTTATGCAGATGATCAGAGAAAGGAAACAGACAGATGCCTAAACGAAATGATGTTAATAAGGTGCTGGTAATAGGTTCAGGACCAATAATCATCGGTCAGGCTGCAGAATTTGATTATGCCGGTACACAGGCTTGCAGGGCATTAAAGGAAGAAGGTATAGAAGTTGTCCTTATTAATTCAAATCCTGCTACGATAATGACAGATACCAACATCGCGGATAGGGTTTTTATTGAACCATTGCTGCCTGAGATTATTGAAAAAGTGATAATCAGAGAAAAACCGGATAGTATTTTACCTACTTTAGGCGGGCAGACCGGCTTGAATCTTGCAATGGAACTCGATGAATCAGGAATACTGGCTAAATATGGCGTCAAACTCCTGGGCACTTCATCAAAAGCGATAATAATGGCAGAGGACCGCAAGGCTTTCAAAGACACTATGCAAAGTATAGGTGAACCCTGTGTGGCAAGCAATATTGTCAATAAAACCGAAGATGCCCTGGCCTTTGCAGAGGAGATCGGTTATCCGGTAATAGTCCGGCCGGCATATACCCTTGGCGGTACCGGCGGAGGTATTGCCGCTGATCCGGATGAGCTTGCAAGGATCACTGCGAACGGTTTAAGATTGAGCCGCGTCACCCAGGTCCTTATTGAAAAATGCATCTCTGGATGGAAAGAGATCGAATATGAAGTAATGCGGGATTCTAAAGGAAATCTGATTACCGTATGCAATATGGAAAATATAGATCCAATGGGTATCCATACAGGAGATAGTATTGTTGTAGCTCCATCACAAACTTTGACTGACAAGGAATATCAGATGCTGAGGACGGCATCAATAAAAATCATCTCTGCGCTTGGTATTGAAGGTGGGTGTAATGTTCAGTTTGCACTCAATCCCTCAAGCTTCGAATATTCTGTTATTGAAGTGAATCCCCGTGTAAGCAGGTCTTCAGCGCTTGCATCTAAAGCCACAGGATACCCGATAGCCAAGGTTGCCACCAAGATAGCTATAGGCTATGGATTGGATGAAATAAAGAATGCTGTTACGGGCAAGACTTTTGCCTGCTTTGAGCCAACACTTGATTATGTGGTGGTAAAAATACCCAAATGGCCTTTTGACAAGTTCGTTAAGGCAAAAAGAACTTTGGGAACACAGATGAAGGCTACCGGCGAAGTAATGGCGATAAGCAGTTCTTTTGAAGGTGCGCTTATGAAAGCAATCAGATCGCTTGAACTTGGTATTTCAACTTTGGAACTGGAGCATCTTAAGATCTGCAGCGATGATGAGATATTCGACAGGGTGAAGAGGGTCGATGATGAAAGGCTTTTTGTCATTGCCGAGGCTCTAAGACGCGGAATGGAAGTGGAAAAACTTGTTGATATAACACATATCGATAGGTTTTTTATTGATAAGATAAAAAGTATAGTTGAAATGGAAAATACTATTAAAAAGGCAGGATTTGAGGGACTCACTAAAAAAACGCTTATTAAAGCCAAGAAAATGGGCTTTACTGATAACACAATAGGCAAATATACAGTACATGCCGTTCCTGAGATCACCGACCTTAGAAAAAAGCTGAACATAAATGCATCGTACAAGATGGTTGATACATGTGCGGCGGAGTTTGAAGCCGAGACGCCATACTATTACTCCACTTACGATGATCAGAACGAATCATTGCCTTCAAATAAGCGAAAAGTGCTTGTAATAGGATCCGGACCGATAAGGATCGGGCAAGGCATCGAATTTGATTATTGTTCTGTACATTCGGTGTGGGCAATGAAAGAAGAAGGATACGAGACGATCATTGCAAATAACAATCCCGAGACTGTAAGTACCGATTTTGACACTGCCGACAGATTATATTTTGAGCCGCTCACCGCAGAGGATGTATTGAACATATACGAACTTGAAAAACCTGACGGTGCCATAGTTCAGTTTGGCGGCCAGACTGCCGTGAAACTGGCAAAGCCAATGCATGATATGGGAATCAGGATATTTGGAACTGAGGCTGCTTCAGTTGACGCGGCAGAAGACCGCGAAAAATTTGATAAAATTCTGGAACGGCTTGATATACCCCGCCCGGCAGGAAAGACTGTTTTTAGATTAGATCAGGCAATTGCAGCTGCTAACAAACTTGGTTATCCGGTACTTGTCAGACCTTCTTATGTACTCGGTGGTCAGGGAATGGAAATAGCATATAACGATTCTGATATAACTGAATTTATGAATATTATCATGCGTGTTCATCAGGAATATCCCATTCTGGTCGATAAATATCTCATGGGAAAGGAAATCGAAGTTGACGCCATATGTGATGGTCAGGACATACTAATACCAGGAGTCATGGAACATGTAGAAAGGGCAGGCGTCCACTCAGGCGACAGTATATCGGTCTACCCCCCTCAAACTCTGGATAGTGCCACTATTGAACAAATAATCGACTATTCCAGGAGGATTGCAATAGAACTTAAAGTAATAGGAATGGTCAATATTCAATATGTACTTTACAATAGAAAGCTCTATGTTATTGAAGTAAATCCTAGATCTAGCAGAACAGTTCCATATATAAGCAAAGTAACCGGTATTCCTATGGTTAATATCGCAACAAAAATGATGATGGGCAGAAAACTCACAGAATTTGGATATGGTACAGGACTTTATAAGCCATCTAAATTTGTTGCGGTAAAAGTACCGGTGTTTTCGTTTGAAAAACTTCATGATGTAGATACAAGTCTTGGACCGGAAATGAAATCGACTGGTGAGGTGCTTGGTATTGGTCGTACATTTCCCGAGGCATTATATAAAGGCATTATTGGCTCAGGCATTAAGCTGCCTGCCAAAGGAGGCGGTATCCTGATCACAGTCAGAGACACCGATAAACCTGAAGTATTGCCTATTGCAGAAGAATTCGGCAGACTTGGATTCGAGCTCTGGGCTACTGGAAAAACCGCAAATATGCTTAATATGCACGGGGTAGCTGCAAATGCGGTAAAAAAGATCGACGAGGGTTCACCAAATATACTGGATCTGATAGATTCCGGGAAGATAAATCTTGTAATAAACACACCTACAAGAGGAAGAAAACCTGAAAGAGACGGGTTCAAGATAAGGCGCAAATCTGTCGAAATGTCATTGCCCTGCCTTACTTCACTCGATACTGCCAAGGCAGTGCTGGATTGCCTGAAGATGGCCAAAGAGATAAAAGAGCTTGAAATATTTGATATCCGGGATATCATATAAAAATAAAAGCTTAAAATGCTCTTGTTCGGAGGTTCCAATGGGAAGACTCATTGAAGCAAAGGTTGAAAAGATAATAAAAATTACATCAAACGCCATTCCATATTTATCTGGATCACAAGGCGGCAAAGGCGGATATTACAGGATTTACTTGAAATCGGACTATCTGGCTGCATATTCTGTTCCCGGGCAGTTTATAAATGTAAAATGCGGTTTAGGAAATGACTTGATCCTGAGACGGCCATTCAGTATTTGTGGAGTTGACAGGATCAATAAATCCATCAATTTTGCTTTCAGAGTAAAAGGCAAGGGTACAGACCTGCTTACCGAAACAAAGGCAGGCGATATTCTTGACGTCATGGGACCGTTGGGGACCGGATTCTCCATTTTGCCCGAGTATCATCGCATGGCAGTCGTAGGGGGCGGCATAGGCATATTTCCACTGATCTTTCTGCTGGATGAACTGCATGCTTTAAAAAATACTCCAAACATTAGTGTATATGCAGGATTTAAAGACAATACGGCACGGGCACTTTTTGATATGCTTGGCCCGCTGTCCCACGATGTGTGCATTGCAACTGAAGATGGATGCAAAGGTATCAAAGGTCTGATAACTAAACCGCTTGAGGAAGGTTTAAATGAGAAGGGATTCGACGTTATTTACGCATGCGGCCCAGCAGCGATGCTCGCTGAAGTTGCATCATTAGCTGCAAAATACAAATGCAGATGCCAAGTGAGTTTTGAAGAACGTATGGGTTGCGGCATTGGTGCTTGCATGGTCTGCTCCTGCAAAATGAACTCCGGTGACGGTGATTGGAAATATGGCAGGGTATGTAAGGATGGGCCGGTTTTCTGGACCAGTGATCTTATAATATAATTGGCTCCACATCTGCATTATAGACTCATAGTGCAGGCGACGAAGTAGATGTATGATGATGTTGACCTTGTATAAGGAGAAGTTATTCAATGGCAGACTTAAGGGTCAGAATAGGCAAAATGGAATTGAAGAACCCTGTCATAGCAGCGTCCGGGACTTACGGATTTGGAAAGGAATATGGTGAGTATATAGATCTTGGCAGACTTGGAGGAATCTCTGTTAAAGCAGTCACATTGGAACAGCGGCGGGGCAATCCTCCTCCACGCATAGCTGAGACGCCTTCCGGCATACTCAACAGTGTTGGGCTGCAAAACCCTGGCATCAGGGCTTTTAAAAAAGAATGGCTTCCATATCTTGATACGCTCGATACTGCAATAATAGTCAATATTGCCGGAAACACTGTTAATGATTATGTGGATCTGGCTAAGGAACTCAACGATACGCAAATAGATGCAATCGAAGTGAATGTGTCATGTCCTAATGTAAAAGAAGGCTGTGCTTTATTCGGAGCAACTCCCACCGGGGTATACAGTGTCGCTTCCGCTGTCAGGTCGGCAACTGCGAAGCCTATTATAGTAAAACTTACTCCTAACCGCGCGGATATTGCTGAAACAGCGAAAGCTGCAGAAGAAGGCGGTGCGGATGCTGTTTCCTTGATAAATACGATCCTTGGTTTGGCTATCGATATAGAGACAAGACGGCCTATCCTTGGCTCCAATTTCGGAGGACTTTCCGGTCCTGCGGTAAAACCTGTGGCGCTCAGGATGGTATATGAGGCTGCGAAATCAGTGAGAATACCAGTAATCGGCATGGGCGGCATAATGAACGGCAGCGACGCAATAGAATTCATGCTGGCAGGTGCCACTGCCATTATGGTGGGAACCGCAAATTTCCTTGAACCTGAGGCATGTATCCACATTGCGGACGGCATTGGTAAATACCTTGATAAGCATTATATTGAAGATGTCACGGGAATAATCGGGAAGCTTGTATTGAATTGATCCGGTTTCAGGAGGAATAAAGAATGAAGACGAGGATCATTCTTGTAAGACATGCAGAGGCGGAAGGAAATGCAAACAGGGTTTTTCACGGATGGACTGATTCAAGCATTACCGAAAAAGGACATCTTCAGGCAGCCCAGGTTGCTGAACGTCTAAGGAATACAGAAATCGACGTCATATACTCCAGCACTCTTAAAAGAGCGGTTCAAACTGCACAGCATATAGCTGATATCAAAGGACTTCCGATAATAAAAACAGATTTGTTAAAAGAAATAAATGGTGGCAATTGGGAAGATGTTTCATGGATTGAGCTTGCAAAAAAATGGCCGAAGCATTATTTCCTATGGGAAAACTTTCCCCACCTTCACAGGATGCCCGAAGGCGAGTCAATGGAAGAAATGTTTTTAAGGATCGTTGGGGAGTTGAAAAAAATAGTTGAAATTAATAAAGGAAAACGAATCTGCATAGTAACTCATGGAACTGCTATAAAAGCGCTTATGTGCCATTTAAAGGGTTGCAGTCTGGATGAGATGCTGAATATACCCTGGCATGAAAATACATCAGTATCGGTCTTTGATTATGATGAAGATACCGGGGTTTATATAGCAATAACAGAAGGGGATGCATCCCATCTTAAAAAATCTATGGGGACTTTACAAAACCAGGATTGGTGGATAGATTTGATGAAAGACGGAGGCGGTGCAAAATGATGGGAAAAACAAATGAAAGACTCATTGCATGGCTTTTTCAATCAGGCGCGTTAAAAGTAAGCCCTTTTGATAAACCTTTCTGGTATACTTCCGGAACTCTTGGTCCTTATTATATCAATACTCACTATTTATTTGGAGGAGAGGATGCTGCCAATGAACTGCTAGGATTTATTGACAGTGAAAAAAAGGATTGGGAATCCTTCGCAGGTAAATTAGAGAATAAATTGATACAAAATTATAATAACAACAAGGTCTTTCAAGGAGTGGCCGATATTCTTGCTGAAATAATAAGCAGCAGAATCGGTCTTGATAAAATCAGATATATATCGGGAGGCGAAAGAAGGGACTGGTTTTTTGCACCTATTGCAGCAGTATTGACAGGTAAACCATATATACTGATATATAAAGATATGCAGATGACATTGGTTGAAAATGGACAAATCAGTAAAGTCCTGTCACCTCTTCTCGAAAGTTCTGATATCCTCCATATCGCAGATCTTATTACAGAGGCTTCAAGCTACCAGCGTCAATGGCTGCCGGCAATCAGAGGGGCAGGAGGACGAATGCTGTGGAGTTGTGTTGTTGTAGACAGGATGCAGGGCGGGTCCGAATACCTTGCAGATGAAGGCGTTACGTCTTATTCACTTGTATCTGTTGACTGCCGCCTTTTTGACACGGCCTTTTCATTGGGGCTCATCAACGATGAACAGCACACATTCATCAGAAAATATCTTTCTGATCCCAGGAAGTGTATGAAAGACTTTTTATCCGCACATCCTTCTTTTTTGGAAAATGAACTTAAATCCAATGACGTAAAAATCCGTGAGCGTGCAAGGATGTGTTTCGAGAAGGGAATATATGGCCAATTACCATAACAGATATATCAATGAGTTTAAACAGCTGAATACATGCAGGAAAGGAAAATATCACATCGTCACTTTCGGCTGCCAAATGAACGAAAACGACTCAGAAAAAATATCCGGGATTTTATCTGAAATGGGATATTCAGAATCAGATGATATTGCTGTCAGTGATATCATCGTATTCAATACATGCTGTGTCAGAAAAACTGCGGAAAATAAAATATATGGCAGGATCGGTGCGCTTAAAGGTTTAAAAAAGGAAAGACCTTCTATTGTTATTGCAGTTGGCGGTTGTATGACACAACAGGATGGTGCAGCAGAATACATACGAAAAAAATACCACCAGGTTGATATTGTTTTTGGGACGAACGATATGCAAAAATTGCCTGAAATGATATACAATAAAGTATTCAATCGAATAAAATCAGTTTTACCTCCTTCTAGTACAACAGATGTGTTAGAGCATATTCCTTTGAAGAGACATGATTCAATAAAAGCTTATGTCACAATTGCGCAAGGTTGTTCAAATCACTGCTCGTATTGTGTAGTACCTTCGGTCAGAGGAGAAGAGAGAAGCCGCAAAAAAGATGATGTTATTGAAGAAATAAATCGGCTTGTTGATGGCGGGGCTCGAGAAATAATGCTTCTTGGGCAAAATGTCAACTCATATGGAGTTGATTTATATGGCTACACAGCTTTTGGCGAGTTGCTGTATGAAATAGACCGGATCAAGGATCTGGAAAGGATACGTTTCATGACTTCCCATCCGAAGGATCTTACCGGAAGTCTTATTGACGCAATGAAGAACTGCAAAAAGGTGTGTGAGCACTTGCATTTGCCATTGCAAGCAGGAAGCGACAGGATATTATCATTGATGAACCGAAAGTATGCAACCTCGGATTACATGGATCTGGTTGAAAATATCAGAGGAATGATACCGGGAATTTCAATAACGACAGATATTATTATCGGTTTTCCCGGAGAAACAGAAGAAGATTTTCTTGATACTCTGGAAATGATCAGAAGGATCAGATTTGACACAGCCTATACTTTTTTGTACTCAGAAAGAAAAGGAACGGCAGCAGCACTCCTTCCTGAAAAAGTGCCTGCTGAGGTAATACGGCATAGGTTCGACAGGCTTACGGAGCTGCAGAACAAAATAAGCAAAGAGATAAATGAATTATTGAAAGACACGGAGGTTGAAATACTTGCCGAAGGTTTCAGCAAAAACACCCATGATAAATATACCGGAAGGACAAGAACTAATAAAATAGTCAATTTTAATTCAATCTGCGATCTATCCGGAAAACTGGTTCCGGTTAGAATAAAAAAGGTCGGCACATGGTCATTGGATGGAATATGCACCTTGGATAACCATTAATTACATTGAATTGAAGTAATGCCTGTTCTATAATTGATTATGAACAGATAAAGGATATTGAATAAAAGAAAGGGAGATAACAAATGTCCGACATGAAT
>Ga0182027_10013144_pt1 | contig 11575 bp, 8 predicted proteins | sample 712E1DmetaG_FD_121300 | JGI IMG/M metagenome (GOLD analysis project Ga0182027, IMG submission 121300) | Permafrost microbial communities from Stordalen Mire, Sweden - 712E1D metaG (Illumina Assembly) | ecosystem: Environmental > Terrestrial > Soil > Wetlands > Permafrost | place: Sweden...
CTTGTCCTTCCGGTCGCCGTGCTGCCAGAGCGCCCGCGCGACGAGTTCCTTGCCGGTGCCGGTCTCGCCGAGGATCAATACGCTGACGGGCTTCTCCGCCACGCGCCCGATCTCCTTGTAAACCGCCTGCATCGCCCGGCTCTGGCCGACGAGGGCGAGCTCGCGCTTTTCTTCGCCGCCGAGGCCGACTTTCTCGCGCCCGCGCCGGCCGGCGGCAGCGGCGGGCGTGACAACCGCGAGCAATTCCTCCATCTCGAAAGGCTTGAGAATGTAGTCGAAGGCGCCGCGCCGCGTCGCCTCGATCGCGGTCTCGGTCGTGCCGTGCGCCGTCATCAGCACAACGGGCAGATTGGGCAGTTCGTCGCGCAGCCGGTCGATCAACTCCATCCCCGAGACGCCGGGCATGCGCAGGTCAGTGAGCACGCAGTCGAAATCCTCTTCGAGCGCCGCCGCGAGCCCGTGTTGACCGTCGGGATAACTCACCACCTCGTGACCCTCAGCGGCAAAGACGCGCTCCAGCGCCGTGCGCGCCGCCGCGTCATCATCAATCAGACAGATGCGATACGGCACACTCATGCGGGCGGAGTCTGGCGGGTGGGAAAGTCCAAGGGCAAGCGTACAGAAAAACGCGTGCCGGCGCGCGGGGCCGACTGGAAGGTGATTTCGCCGCCGTGCTGCTCGACGAGCCTGGCCACGATCGAAAGTCCAAGCCCGGTGCCGGCCGCCTTCGTCGTGAAGAACGGGTCGAACAGCCGGGCTTGATGCTTGGCGGGAATGCCCGGTCCGTTATCCGTCACGCTCAGCACCGCCACTTCGGCCGGCCGGCCGCGTAGTTTCGACCGTTCGCGGCGCAGGGTGAACGTGATGGTGCCAGGCTGGCCGGCGAACGCTTCCTGGGCATTGCGGACCAGATTGAGCACCACCTGCCGGAGTTGATCCACGTCAAAGCGCGCAGACACCGGCGCGGCCGCCTCGACGGCGAGCGTGATCTGGCTGGCCGCGAGATCGTGTTGGAGGAACGCCGCGAGGTCCTTCAGCCAGGCGGAGAGTTCAACCTCGTTGAACTTCGGATCGGCCGGGCGGGCATACCCAAGCACGTCGCGCACGATGCGTTCGAGCCGGTCGATTTCCTGGGAGATCGCCTGAACATCCTCCACTGCGCCGGGTGAGGAAACGCCGCGGCGCAGGGTGTAAAGCCGGGCCTTGACGGCGGTGAGCGGATTGCGGATCTCGTGGGCGACCCCAGCGGCGAGCGTGCCGAGGGCGGCAAGTTTCTCGCGCTGGGCGAGGAGCGCCGCGCTTTCGAAGAGTTGCGCGCGGAGCGGGCGCACGACGTCGCGATAGAGCAGGACGACGACGACTCCGATCGCGACGATCAACACCGAGACGCAGACGAAAACAAGGTTCCTCATCTGTTGCACCGCGGCGAGCGATGCAGCCAGCAGATCGCGCAGATCGGCGTCATGCACGGCGGCGAAATCGTCGGCCATGCTCTGCAGGCGGTTCGCGGTATCGTCGAACATCACGACGGTGTCGCGATCGAGCGGCATGGCGGATCCCCCGCTGCGCGCGGCGACGCCATCCAGCCTCAAAAAGTAGGAACGCACTTCGGCCGAGAGTTGCTGCAGAATCTGTCGTTCCTCGCGGCTCCGCGCGGCGGCGAGCCGGGCCGACAGCCAAGCGCTTAGCCGCTGCCGGCGTTGCTGGATGACCGCCGCGCTGTCGTAGGCTGATTCCGTCCCGATGCGCAGCAACGCGCCATGCAGGTCATCGACGGCACCGCGAAACTGCCGGGCGAGCTGGGCAGCTTCGAGCTCGACTCCGGCCAGATGCCTGAGCGTGCGGTTGGCGTTGCGCGCCGCAACAAACGCCAGCCCGAGACACGCGGCTACCGCGATGATGAGCAGCGCCAGCAGCGCAGCGAGACGGCGGTACAGGACCTGCGTGGGACTTCGCATCGGGTGGTAAGGAAGTTACCGGCGGACGGTCGTTGAAGCAACCAGTCCCGTCGCGCGGGGCGTTGGGTGAAAACTCGTAACCGTCTCTTTCAGAGGCAAGAGTGGTTTTTTGCGTTTCGGGCATGAAAAAAGCAAGAGGGAGCCCCCATGGGTTATCTACAAGACGATCCCGATGCTGGTTCCGTGACGTTTAATTCGGGCGAAGCCGAAGGGCCGCCGCAGGTGTTGGTGGTGGACGACTCGAAGGTGATTCGCGATATCATTGTTTGGTTGCTTCGAATAAGCGGGTATCGGGCGCTGGCCGCGGAAAACGGCTTTGCGGCGCAATTGCTGCTCCTGGCCGAGCATCCGACTCTGATCATTAGCGATCTCAATATGCCGCTGGGCGACGGCTGGGAACTGTTGACGTTTTGCCACAAGCATCATCCGGAGATTCCCGTCATGATCATTTCCGGCGAAGGCCTGGGCAAACATCCGGAGATTGAACGCTGGGCGGCCGGTTTTCTGGCCAAACCATTTTCGATTCCCGGAAGTTTCGCGCTGCAGTCGATCAACTGATTTCCCGCGCGGCCTGACGAGCGCAAATTCTGACTCCAGCTGGATAGATCTACCCCTCCATGCTCTCGTTTCCTCGAGTCCGACCTTATCTCGCGCTCGCGCTCATGGCCGCGCAATTGCTGGGCTGGATTACGCTGGCCCGGGCCAGCGAGCCACCGCCGACCCCTGCTCCGATGACCGTGGTCCGCCGGTCGTTGCGGGAGTTTGACCGGTTTCTCGATCACCATCCGTTGGTCGAGGACGATCTGCGACTTGATCCGGCGCTGACCGGGGACAATGCCTACCTAAAGAAACACCCGGAGCTGCACGATTTTTTGGGCGCCAACCCTGACGTCATCCGGGGTCTCAAGCATTATCCGCGCTATTTCCTTTATCGGGCCTTGCTCCGGCAGGCGAACGCGCCGCTGCGTTACTCCGAGATCGCGCAACTCCGGGCTGTGCTCGACGAGCAGCCGGCGTTGGAGCGGGCGCTGGCGGAAAACCCCGAGGCGATTCGCGATCCGGCATTTTTGCACGAGCATCCGCTGCTCCGCGATTTCCTCGATCAACATGCGGAACTCGGGCAGGTCTTTCTCCCGTGCCACGAACCTCTCGCGAAGAACCCCTGATATGCGCACGCTCCAACGCCGCCCCGCCAAGATTCGCCCGCCGCGCCGTCCCGCTCCCGCTAACACCAGTCTGTCAGAACCTGCTTTTCCCCCTGTCGTTTCACCGGCAAATCCCACCATTCTCCTGGTCGACAACGACCCCGCTGTGCTCGAGGGATTGCGCCGCGTGCTCCAGTCCGAAGGGTGGAAGGTTTTCTCCGCCGCAGGTGGCGAGGATGCGCTGGAATACCTGCAGGCCCACCGGCCCGACCTCATGATCACCGATCTATCGATGGCGGCGGTCAGCGGATGGGATTTGCTGTTCCACGAAAATCTTCAGCGTCCAGCTCTTCCCATTTTCGTCATCACGGCGCTGCCCCTTACGTCGATCGGTGGCGCCGACCGGTTTGCCCACGAGTTTTTTCAAAAGCCTATCGATCTCGATGCGTTGCTCTCCGCCGTGCGTCGCTACATTGGTGCTCCGCGAGGTGCCGTTGCCCCGATCTGAGATCTGATCGACAGATTGACGCTCCGGTGTCGCCGTGCCCGGCATCGCCCGGCGAAACGGCGGGATCGTGGCATCCCCATGTGTTTCCTGGGAAGAGCGCCTGTTCTGCAGCCGCGAGCGCCAGCGAGTGGATCGGCAAAACTCGACCAAAGCTGATAGCGGGGAATCGGTGAAACTCTTCCCGCGTTTCTGCGCGCAGCACGAAGACCCCCGCGCCGGCTTGGAGGGCGGACCTCCGTGTCCGCCGTGGCTCCGCCTTCGCCAAGGCTTCGGCGGACAGGCCGGCCGGCGCCTCGCCCTCCATTTAGACCAACAGGCGGATTTCTACGGGCGCATCGTCAGACGGACACCGCTTACCGCCAGTAAGGGCGACGGTAGTAATAGCCGCCGTGGCGGAAGATCCACTCACCTCCGACGTAGACGTGGAATCCGACCGGCGGGACGGCCCAAAATCCGGCGATCCAATTGTATTGGTAGCCGTTCCAGTTCCAGTATCCGGGGACCCACACTGCGGCCGGATAGGGCTGGGCGGGGACGACGTCTGGTGCCGCGGGGGCGCCGGGGGCGGCCGGGGCGGCGGTCATGGGCCGCCCGTACACGGTGCCATTCTGGTTATCAACCGAATTGCCCAGCGTGCCTCCGGCGATGGCGCCGGCCAGGGCGCCGACCAAGGCGCCGGCGGCTCCGTTGTGACTGCCGCTGTTGTTGCCTATGATGGCCCCGGCGAGGGCCCCGAGAGCGCCGCCAGCGACGGCACCCTGTTGGGTGTTGGGGCCGGTGCCGACACACCCGGTCAGCATCGTGCAGAGGATCAAAGTAGTGGCTGTAATTGTCGTTTTCATGGCGTTCTTGGTTAAGACTGTGGCCGAGCCATTTTGTTTCTCGTCCATTCTTCGCTGTGGTCAATGACGACGCGAGGGCGCCTTGGGATACAGCTATGTTGGAGCGGAGCCGCGTCCGGCTCCGTCGATGCGGGAAGGCGTGCCGTTACGCAGGCGATTGGTAGTGCGGTGATTCAGCCCGCACTCGAGGCATTCTGAGCGCGGGCTGAAGCACCGCGCTACGTTGACAAACGGCGGCTTTGCGTCGGTTGCGGCAATCCGAGTGTAACCGTGTCGGACGTCCGGCGTCACTGTGTCAAAGTGAAGATTGAACACAATGTTCAGCATTCAAGCGACGACCCGGGCGCGGCGATTGCGACGGTCGCGCGGTCCCACTTCCGGCGGTTCGGCTATGCCAAAACGTCGATGAAGGAAATCGCGGAGGATTGCGGCATGTCCGTCGCGAATCTTTACCGCTACCACGATGGCAAACTGGCGATCGGCGCCGCGGTGGCCGCCGCGGAACAGGCGGCTCTGTTTGCAGAATGCGATCGCGCGGTCGCCGCAGGGCCGGTCGACCTGGTCGCGAAACTGGTCATCTTGTTTCATGCGCTGATCGACGGCACGCACCGGCAGATCAGGTCGACGCCACTCCTGTTTGAGCTGGGAATGGCGGTGGCGCGCGCACAGCCGGCCCATCATCAACGGATTTTGCAGGAGACGGAAGTCCGCATCGCTGGGATCCTCGGGACATCGGCGGCGATCGATGCCAGAGTCGCAGGCCAGCTGATTTTGCTGGCGAGCGCGCCCTTCGTCCTGCCGTGGATGCTGCGGACCCAGCCCTTCGGCAATCCGCGCGCCCAGGTGGAGCCGCTCATTAAATGCCTGGTGTCGGGCCTTGCGAAAACAACGCCGGCTGGCATCGCAGCATCAGCCCAGCCGGGCAATCCACTTTGAAGTTCATTCTTCCATTTGCCGCGAAAACTCGGCCTCATCTACCTTCTTCCCATGACTGACCAATTCCGGAAAACCTCCGCATCCTCCCCCGTTCTCGCTGGCGCGACCACTCCGACTGCCGACCAGAAGCAACCTGCCAAAAGGTGGCTGCTGTGGCTGCTGATCGTCGGAGTCGGGCTCGTGCTTGTCTACGCGCTCATCGTGCGACCGCTGACCCGGTCTGCCGGCGCGGTTCGCGCCCGTCCCGGTTTCGGGGCGGTGCCGGTCACCGCGGAGTCGGCCCAAAAGGCGGATCTCAATGTCCGGATCGTCGCCCTCGGCACCGTCACGCCGGTCTACACCGTAACGATTCATAGCCGAGTGGATGGCGAATTGCAGAAGATCTTTTTCACGGAGGGCACGAACGTGGAGGCGGGTTCTCCCCTGGCGGATCTCGATCCGCGCCCTTTCGAAGTGCAAAAACTGCAAAATGAGGCCCAGCTCGCCAAGGACAACGCGCTTCTCGACGAGGGCCGGCTTGATCTCGTGCGTTACCAAACCCTGCTCGCCCAGGACTCGGTGGCGAAACAGCAGGTGGATTCCCAGGCCGCGTTGGTGCGGCAGTACGAGGCGGCGATCAAGCTGGACCAGGCCCAGGTCGCAAGCGCGGCGCTGCAGCTCGCGTATTCTCATATCACTTCACCCATCACCGGCCGGATCGGTCTGCGCACGGTGGATCAGGGTAATATCGTCCATGCCGCCGACGCCAGCGGCATCGCGGTGATCACCCAATTGCATCCGATCACCGTGCTCTTCGCCATCCCACAGGACGCCGTGCCCCAGGTAATGAAGCAGTTCAAAACCGGCAGTCCCATGGTCGTAGAGGCCTACGATCGCGACGGGCGGACCCTGCTGGCCACCGGCAAACTCGTGACCGTGGACAATCAGGTCGATCCAACGACGGGCACGGTCAAGCTGCGCGCCGAGTTTCCCAACACCGACGAGACGCTTTTCCCCAACCAGTTTGTGAACGTGCAGCTGATCGCGGATCAGATCCACGGCGCCACCGTCGTGCCCACCGCCGCCATCCAGCGCAGTGCCACGGCCACTTACGTCTACCTCGTGGCGGACCAGAAGACCGCCTCGGTTCGTCTAGTCGAGACCGGCCCGTCGGAGCATGGCCTGATCGTCGTTTCCAAGGGCCTCGTCCCTGGCGATGTTGTCGTGGTGGACGGGGTCGACAAGTTGCGCGACGGTTCCACGGTCGAACTCGTCAGCCGGACCGCCGGAGCCACCGGTGCCGCGGCATCCGGCCCGGACAAGGCGCCCGTCAAGCGTGGACCCAGGGGCTCCCAGCCGACGCAGAATTGAGCAACCCGGCTACCCGATCACGTGAATCCTTCAAGGCCGTTCATTCTCCGTCCGGTCGCGACCTCGCTGCTCATGGTCGCCATCCTGCTGGCCGGCGCGTTTGCCTATCGCATGCTGAGCATTTCGGCGCTGCCGCAGGTTGACTACCCGACGATCCAGGTCGTCACCCTGTATCCCGGCGCCAGTCCCGAGGTGATCACCTCCTCGATCACCGCGCCGCTCGAGCGCCAGTTTGGCCAGATGCCGGGCCTCAGTCGCATGGCTTCGACCAGCTCGGGCGGGGCTTCGATGATCACGCTGACCTTCACGCTCGACCTCACGCTCGACGTGGCGGAGCAGGAAGTGCAGGCGGCCATCAACGCCGCCACCAATCTTCTGCCGGCGGATCTCCCGACCCCGCCGATCTACAACAAGGTCAACCCCGCGGACGCTCCGATCACCACCCTCGGCATCACCTCTGCGACGATTCCGTTGCCCAAGGTTGAGGACCTGGTCGACACCCGGCTGGCGCAAAAACTGTCGCAGATTCCCGGCGTCGGACTGGTCAGCATCAGCGGCGGCCAGCGCCCCGCGGTGCGCGTGCAGGCGGATCCCCGCTCCCTCGCTGCCGCCGGGCTGACCCTGGATGACGTCCGGACTGCCATCGGCAACGCCAACGTCAACCAAGCCAAGGGCAGTTTCGACGGCCCGACGCGCGCCTCGACCATCGACGCCAACGATGAGCTCAAGACGGTTGAGGATTATGAAAAGCTGATCATCGCCTACCGCAATGGCGCCCCGATCCGCCTGAGTGATGTCGCCAGGGTGGTCAGCAGCGCGGAAAACGTGCAGCTGGCCGCCTGGGCCAACGAGCGCGCCGCCATCATCCTGAACGTCCAGCGCCAGCCGGGGGCCAACGTCATCGAGGTGGTCGACCGGATCAAACTGCTGCTGCCGCAACTGCAGGCGGGCCTGCCGGCTTCGGTTGAGGTGATCCCGCTGACCGACCGAACGGTCACGATCCGCGCCTCGGTCGACGACGTGCAGATCGAGCTGTTGATCTCGATCGCCCTGGTCGTGATGGTCGTCTTCCTTTTTCTCCGCAACATCCCGGCGACGATCATTCCGGGCGTGGCGGTCCCGCTCTCACTTGTGGGCACGTTCGGCGTGATGTACCTCGCGGGCTTCAGCATCAATAACCTCACGCTCATGGCGCTGACGATCGCCACCGGCTTCGTCGTCGACGACGCGATCGTGATGATCGAGAACATCGCCCGGTATATCGAAGAAGGCGAAGCGCCGCTCGCCGCCGCGCTGAAGGGCGCCGAGCAGATCGGCTTCACGATCATTTCGCTTACCGTGTCTCTGATCGCCGTGCTGATTCCCCTGCTGTTCATGGGTGACGTGGTCGGCCGCCTGTTCCGCGAGTTCGCCATCACGCTCGCCGTCTCGATTCTCATCTCGGCCGTGGTGTCGCTCACCCTCACGCCGATGATGTGCGCGAAGCTGCTGCACCACACGCCCGAGGAAAAGCAGGGACGATTCTATCGCGCGAGCGGCCGGTTCATCGAGGATGTGATTGCCCGTTATGGCACGCTGCTGCGGTGGGTGCTCAAACATCAGGGACTCACGCTCAGTGTCGCCGTCGGCACGCTGTTGCTCACGGTTGTGCTCTACATCATCATTCCGAAGGGATTTTTTCCGGTGCAGGACACCGGGGCGATCCAGGGCATGTCCGAGGCAGCCCAGTCCATTTCCTTCTCCGCCATGGCGGAGCGCCAGCAGGCTCTTGGCCGCGTGATCCTCGCGGATCCCGCCGTCGCGAGCCTGTCTTCCTACATCGGGGTCGACGGGACGAATTCCACGCTCAACAGCGGGCGTTTTCTGATCAATCTCAAGCCCCAGCACGACCGCAAGGAGAAGGCCATCGAGATCATCCGCCGCTTGCAGCCGCAGCTCGCCGCCGTGTCCGGCATCACGCTTTATCTCCAGCCCGTGCAGGATCTTTCCATTGAGAGCTCGGTCAGCCGCACCCAATATCAGTTCAGCGTCGAGTGCGCCAATCCCGATGATCTGGATCACTGGGTCGGGAGCCTGGTCGACCGGCTGCGCGAGCTGCCCGCCCTGGCCGACGTCGCGAGCGACCTGCAGAACGATGGACTGCAGGCCTACTTGGAGATCGACCGCGACTCGGCCGCGCGCATGGGCGTAACCGTCGCTGCCATCGACAACGCGCTCTATAACGCGTTTGGGCAGCGTCTCGTCTCGACCATCTTCACCCAGACCAACCAGTATCGCGTGGTGCTCGAGGCGCCGCCCGGATTGCAGCGCAGCCTGACGGCGCTCGACAATATCTACGTGACCGCAAGCACTGGAGCGCAGGTGCGGCTCATGGCGGTGGCCACTGTCAGCGAGCGCCACGCCCCGCTGTCGATCAATCATGCCGCGCAGTTCCCCGCCGCGACCATTTCCTTCAACCTCGCCCCCGGCTACTCGCTGGGCGCCGCCGTGACCGCCATTGAGCAGGCCAAGCGCGACCTCGGCCTGCCCGCGAGCGTCCTGACGAGTTTCCAAGGGGCGGCGCTGGCCTTCAGCGCCTCTCTCAGCAATACCCTTTTTCTGATCATCGCGGCGGTGGTCACGATGTACATTGTCCTCGGCGTTCTCTACGAGAGCTACATCCACCCGATCACGATCCTCTCCACGCTGCCGTCGGCGGGCGTGGGTGCGCTGCTGGCCCTGCAGCTCGCGAACACCGACCTCGGCATGATCGCCATCATCGGCATCATCCTGCTCATCGGCATCGTGAAAAAGAACGCCATCATGATGATCGATTTCGCCCTCGACGCGGAGCGCAACGAAGGCAAGCCGCCCGAGGAGGCGATTTACCAGGCGTGCCTGCTCCGTTTTCGTCCCATCCTGATGACGACCATGGCCGCCCTGCTGGGCGCCCTGCCGCTCATGCTGGGCACGGGCGTGGGCTCCGAACTGCGGCATCCTTTGGGCATCACGATGGTGGGCGGACTGATCTTCAGCCAGGTGCTCACGCTGTTTACCACGCCCGTGATTTACCTGGCCTTTGACCGGCTGGCGAAACGCTTCCGCCGCAATAAACCGGTCCCGGTTCTCGTGACAGCATGAGTCCTTCCGCAATTTTCATCCGGCGGCCTGTCGCCACGACGCTGCTGACGCTCGGCATCGCGTTGGCGGGCATTTTGGCTTTGCGGTTGCTCCCGGTGTCGCCGCTCCCGCAGGTCGACAATCCCACGATTTCGGTTTCGGTCGGCCTGCCGGGAGCGAGTCCGGAGACGATGGCGGCGACCGTGGCCACGCCGCTGGAGCGCGCGCTGGGGCGCATTGCGGGGGTGACGGAAATGACGTCCTCCAGTTCGCTGGGCTCAACCAATATTACCCTGCAATTCGACCTGAGCCGCAATATCGACGGCGCGGCCCGCGACGTGCAGGCCGCCATGGATGCAGCGCGAAGCCTTCTCCCCACCGGGCTGCCGAGCAACCCGACTTATCGCAAGGTCAACCCGGCGGACGCTCCGGTGCTGATTCTGTCCATGACCTCCGATACCCTCGACCAGGGCCAGATGTACGACGCCGCCTCGACCATTCTCGCGCAAGCCCTCGCGCAAGTCGACGGCGTTGGACAGGTGATGGTCGGAGGCAGCTCCCTGCCGTCGGTGCGGGTCGAACTGAATCCGACGGCCCTCACCCGTTACGGCATCCCCACGTCTGCCGTTCGCACGGCCATTGCCACCACCAATGCCAACCGACCGAAAGGCATCCTCGATGGTGACATCCGCCACTGGCAGATCGCTGCCAATGACCAGGCAAATAAGGCCGTCGACTACCGGCCCATCATCGTTGCCTACCGCAATGGCGCGGCGGTGCGTCTGACGGATATCGCCACGGTCACCGACTCCGTGCAAGACCTGCGCAACGCGGGGCTGGCGGACGGACGGCCCGCGGTGCTGCTCTTGATCCGGCGGCAACCGGGCGCGAACGTGATCGAGACCGTCGATCGCGTGAAGGCGCTCTTGCCCATTCTGCAGGCTTCGATCCCGCAGTCCATCAATCTGCAGGTCGCGTCCGACAGCACCACCACCATCCGCGCCTCGCTGCGCGAAGTGGAGCGCACGCTCCTTATCTCCATCAGCCTCGTGATCATGGTGGTCTTTGTTTTCCTCCGCCGGTGGCGGGCGGCGACGATTCCCGCGGTCGCGGTGCCCGTCTCGCTCATCGGCACCTTTGGCATCATGTATCTCGCCGGGTACAGCCTGGACAATCTCTCGCTCATGGCCCTCACCATTGCCACGGGCTTCGTCGTGGATGACGCGGTGGTGGTCCTGGAGAACGTGTCCCGGCATATCGAGCAGGGAATCTCCCCGTTTGAGGCCGCCATGCTGGGGGCGCGGGAAGTCGGTTTTACGGTCGTCTCAATGAGCATATCGCTCATCGCTGTCTTCGTCCCCATCCTGCTGATGGGCGGAATCGTCGGCCGGCTGTTTCGCGAGTTTGCGGTCACGCTGTCCGCGGCGATCATGGTCTCGCTCGTGGTCTCGCTGACGACCACCCCGATGATGTGCGCCCGCGTTTTGCGGCCGGAGAGCGAGGAAAAGCCCGGACGTCTCTCCCGTTTTGTCGAACGGATGTTTGCACGCCTGCTGCAAGGATACGATCGAACGCTCCGGTGGGCGCTGGCCCACCGGCTGATAACGCTCGCCGCGCTGTTCTGTACCTTGGTGCTGAGCGTCACCCTCTTCTTCATCGTACCAAGTGGCTTCATGCCCCAGCAGGATACCGGCCGCATCATGGGAAACCTCGTGGCCGACCAGAGCATCTCGTTCC
>Ga0182027_10013145_pt1 | contig 11574 bp, 9 predicted proteins | sample 712E1DmetaG_FD_121300 | JGI IMG/M metagenome (GOLD analysis project Ga0182027, IMG submission 121300) | Permafrost microbial communities from Stordalen Mire, Sweden - 712E1D metaG (Illumina Assembly) | ecosystem: Environmental > Terrestrial > Soil > Wetlands > Permafrost | place: Sweden...
CCCGGAAGTTTTACCCTGTAAAGCCTGATCGATACGTTCCACAGGAGCTGAAACTATATCTTTCGCATCTAATTTCGAAATAGACCCTGTAACCAGACTTTTTTTCTGAACACCGTATCCAACTACAATAACCTGATCAAGAGATTTTATATCAGGAGAAAGTCCAATGTTAATAACTGTGTTGGTGCCAATTTCATTTTCCTTTGGTTGATAACCAACATAAGAGTAAACAAGTACACCACCTGTAGCCGGGACATTAATAGTATATTGACCGTTAATGTCAGTAACTGCACCTTTTGTTGTGCCTTTAAGTAGAACTGTTGCACCGGGTAGAACTGCCCCGTTTTCATCAACAACTTTTCCTGTTATGGCCTTTTCTTGCGCAAAAGCTTGGGCCAAGCCAATCAGGAATACGAGTAAGAACATCATTTTTCTCATCATAAGCTTGTTAGTTAAATAATTAGTAAAGTAGTTATTTGTTAGTGCTGCTATTATTTTAAATAGCAGTCAAATATATAAAAGATGTTTTAAAAATTGCTTGTTTCATTGGCATTTTAAAAAATATTTGTTCAAATTTATAGGTGTAAATCTTACACAATTACTAATATTTCAATAATAACGTTAATTGCACACTTTACAAAAAACAAAGTTTTTTTTAATGAAACATCCATGAACTTGCGTTCACAACAAGGATATGAATATAAAATGGATGTTCCATTCGAATCAACTATAAGATTATTAAATGTTTAACATAAAAATATTCGGATGAAAATGATTGGTTCATTTGATTTTAAAATATAGTCTGTTAAATTGAATGACAATTATTCAGTAATTTACCCTATATTAGCTTTCGAAAAAAAATTAAAAAACGTGGAAAATATAGAAAATCTTTATCAGATGAAAAATATTATAGTTCCTCTCGATTTCTCGACCGAGTCCCTGAAAGGGATTGAAATGGGGCTTCTTATTGCTCATAAAACACCTGTCAGGATCCAAATGGTGTACGTTCAGAAAAAAACTGACATACCAAGCATGGCTGAAGAAGAGTTTAGATATGCCGAAAAAAATTTTAAGAAAATAATCGAAGAACATAAAGGTAAAATTCCTGAAGGTTCTTCGTTGAATTATATAATTAAAAAAGGCAAAGTGTACCAGGAAATAGTAAACCAGGCTGAAGCATTCACTGATAGCTTGATTGTTGCTTCAACGCATGGGGCTTCCGGGTTTGAAGAATTATTTATCGGGAGCAATGCATATAAAATTATTTCAGCAACTTCAAGGCCGGTAATTACAATAAGACATGAAACCCTTGCTTCAAATGTAACCAAAATTGTACTTCCTATTGATTTTGTTGTTGAAACCCGTCAAAAAGTAATTTTCACATCTTTCATTGCTAAAATATTTGGTGCTGAAATCCATGTGGTTTCTGTTACAAATTCTAAAAGCAAAAAAATTATCAACCGGTTAAATGCTTATTCAGCGCAGGTTTGCAATTATTTAAAGACTAAAGAAATTGAATATAAAACTGCTGCGCTTTATGGTAGCAGCATTGGGATGGTAATTGATTATGCCGAAAAAGTCAATGCAGAGTTGATTTCAATTATTAACGAAAATGGCGACAGCATCACCGATTTAATAATTGGTGGCGAAGCACAACAAATGATTAGCAAGTCACCTATCCCGGTACTTACGATCAGGGCAAAGCCTCATTTTATTAAAGACAGTTTCAGTACCTTCGGTGGTTAGAATTCAATTTGCTAATTTGCTGATATGCTGATGTGCTGATGATATAATGGGCTAATTTTCATGAGTATGAAAAAAATACCAGTGAGAAAAGATCAAAATATTTGATTAATAAAAAACTATTTCAAAAAAAATTATACAAAAAGGTGAATTAATAATCTTATCAATCCAAATTATCAAATCAACACATCTACCCATCGGTACAACATCAAATTAGCAAATTAGCACATTAGCACATTAGCAAATCAACAGATAGCATTGTTTAAAAATTTATTGAGTGGCACAAGCGCAGTAAATACTTCTTCGATTTCATTAAAAAGTTTATCACTTTGAAGCATCTTTAAACTAAGGGTTTTTGACACAGAATAGTTTTTGAATTTTAAATAATCAATATAAGCAAAGTCTTTTGGGAAATCTTTCGGGGCAGTCTTCAACTTCGCTTCATCGTCGATTTGGCCAAAATATTTCACGAACACAGGGTTTTGAACGATATTAAGAAATTCGTCGATGTTATCATAAATTTCGGTTCTCAGTTTTTTCAGTACATCGGGCATAGGCATGTATATTCCTCCGGCAAGCATATTCAATCCTGGTTCGATATGGAAATAATATCCGGCACATCCGCTTTTTTTGCCTCCTTTAACAAGGTATGCCCCAAAGTTGGTTTTATATGGAGTTTTGTCCGGTGAAAACCTGGTATCGCGGTATATTCTATAAGTACAGTCTTTTGGTTCGAGGTAAGCAACTTCTTTATCGATCTTCCCGGTCAGGGCAATCAATTTGGCCGTGAAATCTTCGAATTCGGTTTTAGCTTCTTCGAACCATTTCTTATTTTTCTGAAACCATTCCCGGTCGTTGTTCTTTTTTAAAGCTTCAAGAAACCCTGTAATTTTTGTGCTTATCATATTCTTAAATTTGAGTTTAAATAATTTAATCTACTCCGAAAAGTTGAAGAACCCCTAAATCCCCTAAAGGGGACTTTTTGTAGTGGACTCATAGTTTAAAGTATAATTATTAATAATTCGGTAAACTTTTTGTGAACGGCGAAGCCATCAACGAAGTTAAATTTTGTGACTTGGTGATTTTGTGGCAATTAAGAATATATTAACCACTAAAAAAAAGCACAAAAGCCCACGAAATAAATACTTTCAAAATTTGTAATTAAAAATTTACCGAACTGTTGAATATGAAAAATTGATAAAAATTTATAATTGTTTAACTATCAGTTGCCCAATCTAAATCCCTGATCTAAAAAAACTGCTGTTTATTAGTATTTTAGGACAAAATTAATAAACATTTATGTAAAGATGAGTAGCTTTATTCTGTTAAAAATAATTTCCTTTTGATCAAAAACATTCACAGGCTAAAATAGTTTATTAATTTTGACAGCAGAAATTTATATTAGCGCAAACTTAATTCAGAATTCAGAATTCTTAATTCAGAATTCTGAATTAATTTATAATCCAACGCAATTATTTTTAATAATACTTTTTGCACTGAACAATTACCTAATGCCTAATATCTAATACCTGATTTATGAAGCGATATGCAATAATTGTTGCCGGTGGCACCGGGCATCGTTTTGGCACAGATACCCCCAAACAGTTTTTACTTTTGAAAGGTGTACCTATATTAATCCATACACTTAATTTATTTTACAATTTTGATAACAATATTGAGTTAATTGTTACGCTTCCGCCGGGCTATATTGAAATGTGGGCTTTGTTGTGTACTGAATATAAATTTAAAACATTGCATAAAAAAGTTGAAGGCGGGGAAACCCGTTTTCATTCAGTTAAAAATGGACTTGGTGCAATTGAAGGCCTTGATGGGCTGGTTGCCGTACACGATGGGGTAAGGCCACTTGCCAGCAAGGATACATTGTTGAGATGTTTTGAAACAGCACGACGAACGGGTAATGCTGTCCCCTCAATTCCGTTATACGATTCTATTCGGGAATTAAAGGAAGATAGCAGCATACCGGTTAACAGGGAGGCTTACGTTCTGGTTCAAACGCCACAGGTTTTTAACCTTAATTTATTAAAAGAAGCTTATAAACAACCATACAACGCTAATTTTACTGATGATGCACATGTAGTTGAAAAAGCCGGTTCAAAAATTATTCTTGTAGAAGGCAACCGGGAAAATATAAAAATTACAAATCAGTCCGATTTTATTATTGCTGAAGCGCTGATGAACGGGAAACATTAAATTGAAAATTTAACAATCCAGCTTCTGGATACTGGATACTTGACTCTTGATTCTTTACTAATTATTCTGCCATCTTCTCTATACTCCCGCCTAAAATTGTTTTTTCTTTCTTAGTTATCGGTTCACCACGATAGCTTATTTGTCCTCCTGTTGAAGCTGCAGCATCGAGAAAGCTATTTGCCATGGCTTTAACAATTCCTCCCGTATTGGCTTTTAAATACGCAGAATCGCACTTTAATTCGTAAGCACTATAAATTCCCCCCGTAGAAGCTTCAATATTTTGTTTTCTGCAAAACCCTTCGAGCCGGATAGTTGCCCCCTGTCCAATTGTTGCATTAACGAATTCAGAATTTAACTTCAGCGTTATGGTCGCACCACTTCCGGCAATCAATTCCATTGTCTTTTCGTCAATTTCATTTATTCCTGTAATTTCAGCCCCTCCGTTAATCTTTATTCCTTTAAGCTCGCGGTATTTAATATTTATTTTAACTTGTTTCCTACTATCGAACAGTTTGTCGGTTGTACTTATTTTTAATACTTTGTCCTCTATTTTCACATCAATTTTATCAAACTCAACTTCATTGCTTTCAATTTTCAAACTATCGTTTCCAGATTTTTCAATTGTTGCATCAATACTTCCGAAAATTGTTATGTTGTCAAAAGGTGCAACACTCTTATACAATACGTTTTGTGATTTTCCGATTTGTATAAAACTAAGGAAAATAAAGCTTGTAATTAAGTATTTCATTTTTTTGTGATTTTGCATTTTTACGAAATTATGAAAATTAATTTTGAGTATTTTATCTTGTTTCATTATTCTTAAATCTCTTGACTGTCATTCAATAGTCCGTAATATTTTTGGGCTAAAACCCGTAACTGGCTTATTATCAATAGCCATAGCCTTAAGGCTACGGCTAAATAAGTCATTGATATTTAGGCTTTAGCCAAAATTTACCGAAGTTTTGTCATTTAAAGGTGCATTAAAATATTTGTCAGGGCAATTGTAACCGTTGACCGGGAGTACATGAGTTCTGTTTTTTGTTTGTCAGCAGACAGTTTATCAAAATCATTGTTGAACTTATCGTTCAACTCTTTTCTTATTTCCTGCAAACCCATCCCTAACCATGCATCGAGCATTGGGCTTTTATCTTCTTTCTGCAGTGTCTGCAGTTTCTCAACACATTGTTTTAATAGTGAAACATATTCACGGATTTTTTCTTCATTCGCGAATACCATGTTATTGATGTTGTTTAGAAGACCTTGTAATTCGCTTTTATTCATGGTTTAGAAACTGTTTAAATTTTAATCTAAGATTTTTTAAACACAGAGGTTTAATTATCTCCTGATTAAATGTATGATGTAATTTATTATTTAATTGCATTAAACGAATTTGGTACAGTGAGGGCCACGGAGAACACAGAGGGAAAAATCGCAAGTGATTTTTTAAAACTCTGTGTACTCTGTGACTTCTCAATTTCAATAATTCACATTAAAATGGTTCATATTGCAAGTTTAACAATATTTGCAAATACCTTAAACCCATTTCTCTGTGTTATATTTTATAAATTTAAACAGCCTCTTAATTGTTTCGATAAAAATATTAAAATTAATTCCTTATAAAAAGAAAATGTTAAAATTTCTAAAAACAATTTACACAATGGAAACAAAAAATATAAAAATAGTTTCCAATTTAAAAAACGTTTTTATCTTTGCGCCATGAATGAAGAATTTAAAAGTATATTAGAAAAAGTCAGGGGACTTTATCTGAAATATGGAATAAAAAGCATCACTATGGACGATGTGTCGCGTGAGCTCGGTATCTCTAAGAAAACTCTTTATCAGTATGTTTGCGACAAAACCGAATTGGTGGCTAAAGTTCTGGATTTGGATGAACATAAAGTTGATTGTGAATTCGTAAATAAAGAAGGAACAGAAAAAAATGCTATTATTGAAATGATCGATATTTACCGGAATGTCAATAAAATGATCAAAGAAAGCAATCCTTCCACGATATACGATTTAAAAAAATATTATCCTGAGCTTTATCATCATTATGTTGATGTACGCCGGAAAAGGATGTACCAAAGCATCCTGGCCAATATAAAAAAAGGAAAACAACAAGGTTTATACAGGTCAGATTTAGACGAATCGTTTATTTCCAAATTAATAGTTATAACAGCCGAAAAAATAAACGATGCCAATAATGATAATTTTGAAGAGCTTACATCGCCAAAGTTTTTCAGGGAATTTTTCATTTATCATATTCGTGGCATTTCCAATGCAAAAGGGATTAAAATGCTGGAAGAGAATATTAAGGATTTTGAAATAACCAGTAACGAATAAAAAATTATAAAACGCTATAAAATTGTATATATGAGATTAAAAAGATTATTATGGGCTTTGGCAGTTTTTTATTTGCCTTTAGTTTCCCAGGCCCAGGAAAAAAAGGACTCAGTCATGAAATTTTCATTGGAAGAAGCTAAAGCTTATGCATTGGTAAACAGTCCTGTTATAAAAAATGCAACGCTCGATTTGGAAGCAGCAAAGAAAAAGATTTGGGAAACAACGGCTATCGGTCTGCCACAGGTGAATGCAAAATTTTCATATTCCTATATGCCTGAATTATCTGCAACTGTACAGGAGTTTTCTAACATTGGTAGTTTGATGGGTTATTATTTTTCTCCAGTTTATAAATCTCTTGGAATTTTAAACAATCCGTCAATAAATACTGTAATTGATAGTGTTAGAAAGGCTGCCGCAAATACTCCGACAGTTTCAATGAATGATTTAAAATGGAATTCTACACTTGATATTACTATTTCACAATTAATATTCAGCGGGGCCTATCTGGTAGGGCTTCAAACTTCCAAAATTTATAAAGGGTTGTCAGAACTTGCACTAACAAAATCGCAATATGATCTGAACGAATCGGTTACAAATGCCTATTTTTTAGTTTTGGTTGCGAGGGAAAACAAAACGTTGCTCGACTCTACTTACATAAATACCTTGCAGATATTATACAATATGAAGAAAATGTTTGAGCAGGGATTTGTTGAAGAAACAGATGTACAGCAACTTCAGCTGACCACGAATACTATTAAATTTTCTGCCGACATGATTGGCCGCCAGATAGGAATAGCTGAACGTCTGTTGAAATTTCAAATGGGTTTGGATTTAAATACCACAGTAATTTTAAAAGACAGCATCAACGGGCTATTAAATAGTTTTGACAACAATAATATCCTGCTTCAGAATTTCACTGTTGAAAACAATGTTGATTATAAACTAATGGATACTCAGGCAAAACTGATGAAAATGAACCTTATGCTGAATAAATCTGCATTTCTTCCTGACATTGCCGGCTTTTATCAGCATGAAAATGTTTATAACAAAAATGCATTGACGTTTAATCCTCCACAACTAATTGGCATTAGCGCCAGTTTACCTATTTTTACAAGTGGTTCGCGAATTGTTAAGGTGGCCCAGGCAAGAATATCGTACGATAAGGCGCTAAACTCAAAACAACTAGCTGCTGATGGACTAAAAATGAGCTTTGAAGAATCAAAATCTTCGTATCAGTCGGCTATAGATAATTTCAAAACAGCAAAGGAAAACCTAAAGCTCTCTGAAATAATTTACCGCAGGTCAGTTATAAAAAAACAGGAGGGTACAATATCCAGTGTTGAACTTACCCAGACTCAAAATCAATATTTGCAAAGCCAATCGAATTATTTTAATTCCATCATTACCCTGGCTTCTGCCAAAGCAAAATTGGAAAAACTTTTAATTTCAGCTCAATAAACAGAAAACAATAAAAATAATATATCATGAAAACAAAAATTTTAAGCATAGCATTAGCAATTTTAATAGTTGCCTGTCACCAGGATAAACAAGCGCAACTCGTTAACTTAAAAAAACAGCGTGATGCTTTGAGCGAACAAATAAAAACCCTCGAAGATGAGCAGGCCAAATCCGATACTGGCAAAGTGTTGGGAACAAGGGTTGCTGTTACAGAATTAAAACCGGATATATTTAACCATTTTATAGAAGTTCAGGGAAAAGTAGATGGCGATGAAAATATAAACGTAAGCGCCCAAATGGGTGGCAATGTCGACCAGATTTATGTAAAAGAAGGCGATCATGTTACGAAAGGACAGGTTTTGGCCAAACTCGATGATAAAGTGTTGCAAAAAAATCTTGTGGAATTGCAAACCGGTTACGATTTTGCCAATAGTATGTACGAAAAGCAAAAGGCTTTGTGGGACCAGAAAATTGGAAGCGAGGTACAATACCTGACTGCAAAAAACAGCAAAGAAGGGCTTGAACGAAGAATTGCAACTTTGAAAGACCAGATTTCGCAAATGTCAATTACATCCCCAATAAACGGGACTATTGAAGATATTACGATTAAAGTTGGTCAAATGCTGGCTCCCGGGATTATTGCATTCAGGGTTGTTAATTTTTCAACGATCAAAGTTGTGGCCGATATTGCCGAGGCATATACCTCGCAGGTGAATGATGGCGACCAGGTTGCGGTTTATTTCCCCGACCTTAAAAAAGAAGTTATTGGCAAAGTAAACTTTAGCAGTAAATTCATAAACCCCACCAACCGTACATTTTCTGTAAATGTCAGGCTTGCCGGGGTTGATCCCAATATTAAGGCAAACATGATTGCAACGCTTAAAATCAACGATTATAGAAGTCCGGCCGCACTTGTTGTTCCGATTAACGTGGTACAAACCGATGCAAGTGGTTCTTACGTTGCAATAGCTGAAAGAACTTCAAAAGGAGATGTGGTCAAAAAAGTAAATGTAACCCCCGGAATTGTTTATAACGGCTTAACTGAAATTAAATCGGGATTGAAAAAAGGCGATAGGATTATTACAACTGGTTACCTTGATTTAGAAAACGGGCAGGCAATTAATTTTTAGCCCCACCCTGACCCTCCCCGAAGGGGGAGGGAAGAAGAAAATTTATAAAATGCAAAATATAATTATACAGATAAAATAGTCCTAATCAATTTGCTTTCTTTCTCCCCTCCTTTGGATGGGTTGGGGGAGGCTAAATTTAAAAAATATGAAACATCCATGCTCTATATCGTTCACAACAAGAATATAAATATAATATGGGTGTTCCATTCGAATCAACTATAATATTATTAAATGTTTAACCTAAAAATATTCGAATGAAAACAGAATTTAAAGAATTTAAACCCACGAGCTGGAGTATTGATAATAAAACCAGTATTTATGTGCTTGTAATTATTATTGCCATTTTTGGGTTAATCAATTATATTACAATCCCCAAAGAACAGTTCCCGGAAATTGTCATCCCCAATATCATAGTTTCTACAATATATTCAGGGACTTCTCCTGAAGATATGGAGAACCTTGTAACCCGCCCTTTGGAAAAGAACATCAAATCCATCAACGGGGTAAAAAAGATTACCAGCCGTTCGATCCAGAACTTCTCAATGATCAATGTTGAATTCAATACCGATATTGATGAAAGCGATGCCAAACAAAAAGTTAAAGATGCTGTAGATAAAACCAAGTCGGACAATACATGGCCAGGGAAGGACATAAACAGTGGTCCCGATGTAAATGATATCGAACTTTCTGATATTCCTATTATGTACATTAATGTTTCAGGTAATTTTGATTTGAAAAGGCTTAAAAAATATGCTGATGACCTGAAGGATAAAATTGAGAGTTTTCCTGAAATTACACGGGTTGACCTTGTTGGGGCCCTGGACCGTGAAATCCAGGTAAATGTGGATATGTTTAAAATGCAGGCTGCAGGGGTTACTTTTCAAAATATACAAAATGCAATCGCTGCCGAAAACACTACAATTTCTGCAGGGGACATCAGCCTTCAAAACATGAGCCGCAATATCCGTGTAGTTGGTGAGGTTACAAACATTGAACAGATCAAAAACATAATCTTTACAAGTTCAACCGGTGCGATTATTACCCTTAAAGACATTGCTGAAGTAAAGGATAGTTTTCACGACCAGGAAAGTTTTGCACGCTTCAACGGCAAAAATGTAATTACCCTGAACGTGGTCAAGAAAAGCGGTAAAAATTTGCTTGAAGCTTCTGACAAAATAAAGGCGGCAATAACCGAATTTCAGAAGTCAAAATTTCCCAAAGAATTGAAAATACAATTGACAGGCGAGCAAAGCCGTTTTACACGCCGTACATTAACTGAGCTGAACAATACCATTATTATTGGTTTTATTTTGGTAGTTATTGTGCTGATGTTTTTCATGGGTTTGACCAATGCCATTTTCGTCGGGCTTTCAGTTCCTTTATCCATGGCCCTGGCATATATTTTCCTGCCCGAAATCGGGTTTACAATGAACATGCTGGTTATGTTTTCTTTCATTTTCGCGCTTGGCATCGTGGTTGACGATGCAATCGTGGTGATTGAAAACACACACCGGATTTTCAAACTCGAAAAGGGGAATATAGTCAATTCGGCAAAGAAAGCGGCAGGCGAAGTTTTCGCACCCATATTGTCAGGAACTTTAACAACGCTGGCGCCGTTTGTCCCGCTTGCTTTCTGGCCTGGTGTTGTAGGCAGTTTTATGTTTTTCATCCCTATCACCTTAATGATTACGTTATTTGCTTCATTAATTGTGGCTTATATTATCAACCCGGTTTTTGCTGTCGATTTTATGATGCACGATGATGACGAATCGGTTGTTTATCATAGGAAAAAGGTTTATAAAGTAGGCGGGATTATTCTTGGGTTCGCTGGCCTTTTCTATATTTTTTCAGGTTTTAAATTAGGAAGTACTTCTTTAGGAATTGCCAATTTTATTGCATTCATTGCCATTTCGTATATTGGGCACAACCTTTGGATGCATAAAGTACTCGACAATTTTCAGAAAAAAGTAATACCGGCCATGATGGAAGGTTATGACCGCATACTCCGTTGGGCATTAAGGGGAAAAAACCCATATAAATTGCTTTATGGAACACTTGCATTACTTTTTATATCATTTATTGTAACCGGAAAATGGGGCCCGAAAGTTGAATTCTTTCCCACCAACGACCCAAACAATATCCTGGTTTATACAAAACTACCTGTTGGAACGGATGTGAATTATACCGATTCTATTACAAAGGAAATTGAAAAAAGGATCCACAAAGTTTTTGGCGATAACAACCCGGATGTTGAGTCGGTCGTAACAAATGTTGCGCTGGGGGCATCGGATAATAACTTTGACCAGACTACGGTTAATTCTCACCTGTCTAAAGTGAACGTGAACTTTGTAGAGTTTGCATTCCGCAAAACAAAACATACATTGCCTTACATGGATTCAATCCGAAATGCAGTAAAGGATATTCCCGGTGTTCAGATTTCGGTTGACAAGAACCGCATGGGCCCGCCAACTGGCAAACCCATCAACATTGAAGTAAGCGGCGAAGACCTGACTGAACTTGTGAATACGACCAACGATTTTATGCGTTATCTCGAATCGTTAAATATTTCGGGCGTTGAAAAATTTAAGAACGATTTCGAAAAAAACAAACCCGAAATAAAAATTGATATTGACCGTCAGCGTGCTAATCATGAAGGAATTACAACAGCCCAGGCAGGAATGGAGTTACG
>Ga0182027_10013147_pt1 | contig 11573 bp, 6 predicted proteins | sample 712E1DmetaG_FD_121300 | JGI IMG/M metagenome (GOLD analysis project Ga0182027, IMG submission 121300) | Permafrost microbial communities from Stordalen Mire, Sweden - 712E1D metaG (Illumina Assembly) | ecosystem: Environmental > Terrestrial > Soil > Wetlands > Permafrost | place: Sweden...
ATATTTCGCGGCTCAATACCCGGCCTGTACGTTCCCCTGTCAACGCTTCGTCGCCGCCCTCGCGAGCGGCTCCGCATGACTCGGGGCCGTTGTGGTTCGCTATTCCTTCAACGTATGAAACTTTCATTCACTACACCTTGCCGGTTTAACCGGCGCACGGAGGGAATGATGAATTTGCAGGCTGTTGTTGCTAACGGCAAGGAACCCCGATTTTCTGAACCTGTTCACACGACAGTCTGTTTAGGAGATTGCCCTGTGGGAAACCTCGCCCATCGAAGTTCTACCAGCGTCCCGGGATGCCGGCATAGCTCGCTCTTCTTCCGCGGGTTTCAGACTGGCCGTCTTGACATGGCTCGCAAGGCCGAGTCTCTTAAGGAGACGAATGCCATAGTAATTGACATCGATCTCATACCAGGTCAGCCCATGACGGGCTGAAACCGGATTTGCATGATGGTTGTTGTGCCATCCTTCTCCGCCGGTCACGAGAGCTACCCAAAAATTGTTTCGCGAGTCGTCACTCGTGGAAAAACGCCGTGAACCCCACAGGTGTGTGACGGAATTGACCATCCAGGTGACGTGAAATCCGATCGTTGCTGGTAGAACCGCGCCCCATAGGATCCATGACCATCCTCCGAAGGCGAAGAGCGTAAGGCCGACGACGGTCAACGGAACCCAGTGATACTTATTCAGCCAAATGTAGTAGCGATCCCGGGCGAGATCCGGCGCATACTGCTTCAGCACTTTTGATTCATTGCGAAGGGAGCCATTCATTATCCATCCCATATGGGACCACCACTTCCCATCACGCGGCGAGTGTGGGTCTCCCTCCTTGTCGGTGTATCTGTGATGCATGCGATGAACAGCGACCCAGTAGATGGGCCCTCCTTGAAGGGCAAGCGTGGCGCAGGTGGCAATGCAATACTCCAGCCACTTCGGAGTGGAGTATCCGCGGTGAGTCAGCAGACGGTGGTAGCCCATCCCGACCCCGACATTCTCCGCCAGAACCCACATCACTAGAAACGCAATAAGAGCCGACCATCGGAAAAAGAAGAAGGCGGCCACCGCGCCAAGATGAAAGCATGCGAGGGTAATCGCAAAGATCCAGTTGGTCCCAGTTTTCACCGCTTGTGAGTGAAGAGTTGTTTCGTTGTTAACAGCCGTGATAGGGGCGTGCGCGTAGCGTGGACTAAGAGGAGGCTGAGTTTGCATAACGATGATCCTCTAAATTCCCTGGCTGCGCCCAGCGGGCGGCCGGCTTGTTTCGTGTTAGTGAACTTGCACTAAATGGCATTGCCCCTGGCGATGGTGAAGGGGACACGCAGGGGATGAGGGGGCCCCAGAGGCCAGAATCACCTCTGCCGCCATTGATTAGGGCGTCCGCGAATAGTCTCTTTGAGCAGCGAAACAAAAACTGTTCTGTTTTGCTCAACAACGGCTGAGTGGGCAATTATTTGAGCGATGCATTAATGATCCGTTTGTCCACACCGAATGGACCGCTTCCGCCAAGCCCTCTTTGCGGTGCGTTCACTCCTCAATGTCCACCGCTTTACGCCCTGGCTTCGGTTGAGCCGGCATCGCTCCCTGCCGGCAGGTGATCCGGCAAGTCGAGGCGCGCCACGCCAATCCGGCTGTCGGCCATCCCGTAGTAGACGTCGAAGCGGTCAGGCGTACCAAGATCATCGCGCCGGTCGATGCCGGTGGGGAACACGACATTGGCCACGACCCCGTCACGTTCCTGCGGCAGCACCGGCGTCAACACCGGATTTGCCGAGCGGTAGCGGATCACGCGCGGATGCTCCCTTGCGAGCACCATCACCCCGGCCGAGTAGCACAGGTGATGCCCGGCGCTACTCCTATCCACCGCCTCGCTCACACCGTGGTAAATGATCAACCAGCCGTGTTTGGTCAGGATGGGCGGAGTGCCGCAGCCGATTTTCAGCCGCTCCCATGGCGACACCGGAATCGCCAGCCGGTGATGAGACGTGAACCGGCCCAGGCTATGAGGTTCATGGCTTTTGAATGCCGGCGGGCAATAGGAAATCCAGATACTCTCCCGGTCGAGATCCACCTCACGGGCCTTACTGTGGCGAGCGGTCTCCTCTGGACGGGTGCCGGGAAAGAGCGGACGGTGGAGCATGCCCAGCTCCAGTTGCTCCGAGGGGCCAGCGATAGCAACAGGGAAGAAGCTCGCATCTTTGTCATCCACGTTGCCCAATTCGATGCCGTGCCAATGAGCGTAGGTTGCGAGCCCGAGACGCTTCCAGTGGAAGAGGTCCTCCGACAGGGCAAGGGCGATCCTTGGGCCCTGGGGCGAAAATGCGGTGTAGGACATGATGTAGCCCTGGAGTGGCTCCACATAAGTTATGCGCGGATCCTCACAGCCGCCGCTGCCGTCGGGTCGCCGTTCATAATCGGCTTCCGGCTCCAGTGCGATGCCGAGTCTCTCGACGCCTCCCGGATCGCCCGCTTCATTGAACAACACTCGGGCAATGCCGATGCGCGAGTAATTTCCTTTCGCGACCAACCGCGGAAACAGGTATAGCTTCCCGTCCGGGCCGCGAACGGCGGCAGGATTCAGGACGCCTCCGGCCTCCTGGGAATTCCCTGGCTCCGGCTCCATCAACATTCCTATGCGGTGGAGCTTGAATTCGCTCATCGGTACTCCTCAAAGAATCGCACTTGGCACTTCAAACAAATGCACATGCCGATCGTCGTCCAAACAAGCGATGATCGCCTCGACAACCCGCTTGGTCTCATCCGGGCCTCGAACCGGAATGGAAATAACACCTGCCTGTTCGGCGGGGTAGTCATTGCCTCCTACAAACAACGCATCCCCTACGTAAATCATCTCCTCGATTGGAATGCCGAGAATATCGCGCAGTTTCTTAATTCCGTAAGCTTTGTCAATCCCCGGTTTGGTGATGTCGATAGAAGTCGCGCCGCCGATTCGGACCGAGAAGTCGGGAATCAGAGTATCAAGGATTGCTTTGATCTTTTTTCGCTTGGCAAAATCCGCATCCCATTTCTCCTTCTCTTCCAATGGCGCCTGCTGGCCAAGTGCGGAATAAGTTATTTGGCTTCCCCGATCTTCGATTGCGTCTCCCCAGGTTTTCTCTGGAGGTAAGTCCGCGGTTGCGATCGCTTTCTTCAGGGAACTGACGATCTTCTCTTTTTCATCCGCCGTGAGGTCCTCTGAATAGAGCTTCTTCCACTCCCCGGCGTATTGAAAAAATTCCGTTCCGCAGGTGGGAAGAATGGATAGTCTTCGCAGGCGTTCGTCGTGTGGAAGCCTGGAGAGCACCTGCGTTTCAAACTGTGTCCACGCGCCCCCTGAGATGACCGCCACCTTGACCACACCGAGCAGGTCATGCAGGAGGGACGCCATTTCGTCATCGAGAGACGACTTACTGGCGGCCAGCGTTCCGTCCAAATCAAAGACAATCAGCTTTTTCATTTTCCATCCGCATTAGAACGCTAGAAGTCTCAATTAAGGCTATCAATCTCCCCGCCGTATGGTTGTTGACCCGTTCAGAACTAACCGCGCAGCGCGATTTCCAACAAGGTCACTGCGCCGCCTGGGTGAAATACACACGTCCCGGTCATTGTCGGCGAGAGCCATCCGCTGTCCTTACCGACGCCATAACTGACGCCGCTGCGATTGCGTTTCCCGGCCCCTGAATGCAGAGCAGCACCAGTGGCAGTTGTTTGGCCGGCAGGCGTTTGAGCGAGTCGATTGCTTTTTGAGCTTTTGCAAGTTGAGCCAGAGGCGGTCGATCGATTCAGGTGTGACCTGCTGATGTGCGGCCTGCACAAGTACGATCCATGACAAGGCGGCAAGGAGTCCGGTCAGTTTTGGACAGCCCGCATGCCGCTCACCGCCGGTCTCGTTGCGGACGAGCGCCGCGATGGCTCATTGCGGCTGCGGCTAAAGGATTGAGCCGACAGCTCCTTCTGGTCTGCCCAGCGAATGTGTGCCGTTTTGAACATCTTTCGGAAAGAAGATTGTTCAATGATCGAAATCAACGGGAGCGAAACGGCTGGACAGCGACGCACACCACGGCGCACGTCGCATGAGATTCACATTTGAGTGCCCGCAGATGTTCGCAGGAGTAGCGGGGCCTTTGGGTATCTTCGTTGGTCTTCTCACTTTGTGGCTGTTGGTTTTCAATCTTCAAATCGCCAGAGGCCCGATCTAACTACTCCTGGCCCTAGCGTTCGTGGTGCTCGTCATCGAGTTGCTCAACAGATGGCGAATGGTGGACTGACGAAAGGTCGTACGAGTCCAGACATGAAGGAACTTGCGGTGCCACGCATTTGGCGCCGTCCTCATGTATTGGACGCGATTCCAACGAGACCATTCCATAAGGAGAGTGCAATGTCCGCGCTTCAGCTCGCAGCGAATTCTCAGCCGAACACCATGATCCGGCGCGAAGCACAGCCTCCGGTATTTGGAAAACAGTCGACAATATCCTTGCAAGCGATACCCCGCCGGGCGGGTCCAGTGAAGATAGCGGTCATCGGCAACCACCTTCCCCGGCAGTGTGGAATTGCAACCTTCACGACAGATTTGTGCGATGCAATCGCTGCTGAGTTCGGAGCCGCGGCTTTGTTGGTGGTAGCCGTGAACGATCCTCAGTCGTCGCACGTCTATCCTGCGCGCGTACGATTCCAGATAACCGAAGCCGAAATCCTATCGTATCGGGCTGCCGCGGGCTTTCTGAATGCCAGCAATGTAGATTTGGTTTGCTTGCAGCACGAGTATGGGATCTATGGTGGAGAAGCCGGCGGTCATGTCCTACAGTTGCTTAGGCACCTCAACATGCCGGTCGTGACAACCCTGCATACGGTACTTCGCGAGCCAGACGCCGCACAGCGCTGGGTCATGCAGGAAATCGTCCAGCGCTCCGATCGTCTTATTGTCATGAGCCAGCACTCTTCCCGCCTCTTGCAAAATGTATTTGGGGTTCCAGGCGCGAAGATCGACGTGATTCCCCATGGGATCCCCGATTTGCCCTTTGTGGAGCCGGAGGTTTACAAGGATTCATTTTCAAGCCAAGGCAAAAAAGTATTGCTCACCTTCGGCTTGTTGTCACCCAACAAGGGATTTGAAAGTGTAATTCAAGCTCTGCCGCGTATTTTGTCTCGACACAGCGACGTTGTTTACATTATCGCGGGCGCTACCCACCCGCATGTCAGAGCTCGCGAGGGCGACCGATACCGGTTTCAGTTGCAGGCCTTGGCCAGGGAACTGGGAGTTGAGAAGAACGTGGTCTTCCACAACCGGTTTTTCAGCCCTCAGGAAATGGCCTCGCTGGTCGGTTCGGCCGACATCTATATCACGCCGTACTGCCACGAGGCACAGGCCGTGTCCGGAACACTCGCATATGCATTGGGTGCCGGGAAGGCGATCATTTCCACTCCATACTGGCACGCCGCCGAGCTGCTCGACGATGGGCGCGGTACGCTGATTCCCTTTGAGGATCCGGCTGCTATCGCAACTGCGGCACTTGAGCTCCTGGGCAACGATGCGGAACGCCAAGCAATGCGCAAACGCGCTTACCTCTATGGGCGTAACATGATCTGGAACCGGGTAGCGCAGTCTTACATGCGGGCTTTCGTACAAGTTAGCGTCAATCGCATGCAACTCGCTCCCGTGGGGTTCCCCTACGATCTGTCAAGCAGAGCGATGCAAGCCGGCTTGTAAATGTCTGTCAAAGGATGCGGATCTTAGTTCCGATCCGGAAGCATCGATGTATCCCCGCTTATGCAAGCGGAGGTTACGCGATCGCCCTGCTGGGTATGAGAACCTGAAGCAAGAGCCCTCACATCGGCCGGGAATCAAGCGTTAAACCTAAGGAAGCATCTGCGGCCTCGATCCGGAGCGCGATGTGCCACTGGATCTTGCGCCTGTTTGAGCGAGGCATGGGCGATGGCGGTTAAGCCACAGAGCCCAAACCCGGCATCCGCCGTGGCTCAGTGACGAGTTTTGATCCAAATTGCAATTCACACTCGCTTGAGGGCGTCGGCTCGACTTGAGCAAGAGGGCACCGTATTATCATTTGTCTGGACTGACACTTTTGGTCAATCGGAAGCAGTTGTTGAAATGTCTCCGCGTCAGCCTGCCTAGTTCGCGGGTCCGCAGAGGCGCACATCCTCGCACCAGCGAAACATCAGAAGACTTGCGACGGTCGAGAACAAGTAACTTAGATGGCGGTCAAAAGAAGGATGACAGCAACTGATTCGAATCACGTGGTGGAAAAGGGCGACGAAGACAGCAATCGGAACGCCGTCGGCCCCCCAGGGACTCCGCCTTCCCCGGACGCGTCTCCGATTGCTGCAAAGGCAAAGGAACACAACATCCGCGTTGCCCCCGCTGTCCTGGATGCGGCGGCTAAGGACGGCGATGAACTGCTTCAGTCGTTGCGCACGGCTCCCCAGGGCCTGACTGAAGCCGAGGCCGAAGAGCGCGCGCGCACGTCGGGTCCGAATGAGGTTGCGCAAGAACGCCGGCGTGGCTGGTTTATCCGCCTCTTGATCATCCTGCGTAACCCGCTGGTCATTCTGCTGGCAACTCTCTCGTCGATTTCCTTTGCCACGGGGGATGCACGCGCCGGAAGCGTAATGGCTGGCATGGTGGTGCTCAGCGCGGCGCTTCGATTCTTGCAGGAAGCCCGTGCGGACGCGGCGGCGGCGAAGCTCAAAGCCATGATCCACGTGACCGCTACGGTGGTTCGGGATGGCAAGGCCCGGGAGGTTCCGCTTCGCGACCTGTGCCCGGGGGACATCATCAATCTCTCCGCCGGCGACATGATTCCGGGGGACGTGCGGGTGATCTCCGCAAAGGATCTATTCGTCAGCCAGGGAACGCTCACCGGGGAGTCGCTTCCAGTAGAGAAGTTTCACGATGCCGACCCCAAGGCTGCCAACTCACCGGCGGAACTCAAAAATACATGTTTCATGGGCACGAGCGTTCAAAGCGGCACGGCGACCGCAGTCGTAGTCGTGACCGGAGTCCACACGTATCTCGGCAGCATGGCCAGCTCCATCACGGAAGACGCGCCGCCGACAAGTTTCGACCAGGGTCTCAGCCGTTTCACGTGGCTCATGATCCAGCTTATGGCCGTCATGGTGCCCCTGGTCTTCCTGATCAACGGCTTCACCAAGCACGAGTGGAGGAGCGCCTTTTTCTTTGCCATGGCAGTGGCCGTGGGACTGACTCCGGAAATGCTGCCCATGATCGTTTCCGTCTGCCTCTCCAAGGGCGCGCTTGCCATGAGCCGTAAGAAGGTGATTGTCAAGCGTCTCAACGCCATCCAGAACTTCGGCGGTATGGACGTGCTCTGCACCGACAAGACCGGCACGCTCACCGAAGATCGGGTCATCCTTCAGCGGCACTGCAATGTCGCTGGACGCGAAACGGATGAAGTGCTCATGGATGGCTACCTCATCAGCCACTTCCAGACGGGCCTCAAGAACCTGCTGGACACGGCGATTCTGAACAGTTCGGATTTTCATCAGCAAGCTCTGGTCGAGAAGTACAAGAAGCTGGACGAGATACCTTTCGACTTTACGCGACGCATGATGTCCGTACTCGTCGAGAATCCTGAAGGCAAGGCGATCCTCCTGACCAAGGGCGCTCCGGAAGAGATTTTCCATCAATGCTCTCAATTCGAGCTGGATGGGAAGCTGTCGCCCATGGACCCCGCCCTGATGAAAGGGCTGAAGGACGAGTATGCGAGCCTCAGCAATGATGGATTCCGGGTTTTGGCGGTAGCAATCAAAGAGCTGCCGGGGAAAAAGATCTGCTCCAGAGACGATGAACGCGATCTCGTGCTGAAAGGGTATGTCGCATTTCTTGACCCGCCCAAACCTACCGCCGCGGGCGCAATCGAAGCATTGCACAAACATGGCGTGGTGGTAAAGATCCTCACCGGCGACAACGACCTGATCAGCCGCAAAGTGTGCAGGGACGTGGGACTCCCCGCCGACCCGATGCTGCTGGGCGATGACGTGGAGAAAATGTCCGACGCGGAACTGGCCGAGGCTGCGGAAAAGACAACTCTCTTCGCCCGCCTCTCTCCCGCCCACAAGCAGCGGATCGTTCGCGTCCTGCGCGGCAAGGGGCACGTTGTGGGATTCATGGGAGACGGAATCAACGATTCTCCCGCGCTGCGCGCCGCCGACATTGGCATCTCAGTGGATAGCGCGACCGACATCGCCAAGGAGTCAGCGGATCTGATCCTGCTGGAGAAGGATCTGATGGTTCTTGACGGGGGCGTCATCGGGGGGCGGAAGGTCTTCGCCAACATTCTCAAGTACATCCGGATGGGCGCCAGTTCCAACTTTGGAAACATGTTCAGCGTGTTGGGAGCGAGCGCCTTTCTCCCTTTTCTTCCCATGGCCCCGATTCAGATTCTGACCAACAACATGCTCTACGACTTCTCTCAGGTGCCGATTCCCAACGACGCAGTGGACGACGAACAAGTGGCGCGGCCGCGGCCCTGGAATATCGGAGAGATCAGGCGGTTCATTCTCTGCATAGGACCCATCAGCTCGATCTTCGACTACTCCACCTTTTTCGTTATGCTCTATCTCTTCAAGTGCTGGGATCCATCCCGCGCTCCGCTATTTCAGACGGGCTGGTTCGTGGAGTCGCTGATGACGCAGACACTCATCATCCACATCATTCGCACCAATAAGATCCCTTTCTTCGAGAGCCGTGCAAGCTGGTCTTTGACCCTCACCACACTGGCCATCATGGCCTTTGGAGCGTGGCTTCCCTACTCCCCGCTGGCCTCTTCGCTGGGCCTCGTGCACCTGCCGGGGCTTTACTGGCCCATCCTGCTTCTCACGCTGCTTGCCTACTCGGGCCTTACGCAATCGGTGAAAGTCTTGTTGCTGTGGAGGAAATGGATCTAGACCAGCATTGTCTTCTTCCTCGCGAACGGACCGGGCTCGCGTCATTCACGGCGCGTAGATTCCGGTGTTTGGGAACGGCTGAGTTCCGTCTTTGGCAACGGGTGAGACGCGGCTCCGAGGCGTCCCAGGGGCTGGGCGGAGAGTTCGCGCGGGAGCGGAAGTGTGCGGCCAGGCAGCGAATGATTCCAAATAATTACTAGCCCTTTTCGACCATTCTTGCCCTGTTTTTGAGGCGGGCTAGTCGAACTTAAACGAGTTAGAGGCGAAAATTTACCTCCTGGGGTATGAAAGAATTTCGTTATTTAATTTCCTCCGGTGTTGCGAATGTTGTGCGTTGCGTCGATCAGTGATCAGTGATCAGAATTCTCCACCTATGACAAGTGTAGCGAGTTGGCAGAAAGAGACTGAAAAGTTGGCGGAGAGAATTTTGGGAGTGGTTTCAGTGGTTTGCGGGAAGATGCGCGAAGAGAGGGTCTTGACAGCTCTATCGGGGTGACGTTTTTCAAACTCATCCCGCTCGAGAGCGGAGAGGATGAGCAGTCTCCCTGTCCAAACCTGAAGACATCGGCAGGGTGGTGCTGTTCCGTGTAGTCGGGCGCCGAGTCGTAGGGGAACGCTTCGCGCAATTGCGGGATGACCCATGAGCTGGTCGGATGTTTCGTCACATTAAAATTCGATTCATCACTTCTCCCCCTGGCGATCGAAGGTCTCCCCGGTCGCCAGGGCCCTCTCTTGTCCAACCTCCGAAGGGGCACAGGAATTGTTCCGATGTGCCCAAGAATTTCTCCTTACACATTGGGAAGGAGTTGAGTTAGCCCTTAAGCCGGCGTTGGCACGGCACATGATCGAGCCAGCGCACGTCCCAAGAAAAGTCGCTTATTGCGAAGGCGCGGATGGTTGCTCCACCAGCTTGAATCGCTTCCTGTCGGTTTCCTGCTGCAGTGCGGACTGCTGTAAATCTGAAAGACGCTTTACCAGCGCCTGAATTTCGTCGCGCTGCCCGCTCTGTCCGGAGTGCCGCAACGCAATGATGAGCTGATACAGCGCGCTTTGGTCGGAAGGGGCATATTGCAGCGCGAGCCGGCATTGTTCAATGGCAAGGTTGTATTGGTCAGAACTCATGTACATGCTCGCAAGCAGATCCCTCGCCTTTACCAAGTCCGGTTTTAGTTTTACCGCCAGCAGTGCGGAACCCATTGCTTCACGAGGTACCGCAGGGCCACTGTCGGGTTTCTGATCGACAAGCAACTTGGCGAGGAGAAAATGCAGTAAGGCACTATCCGGATGAGCCTTTAATTGCGCGCGTATCTCCGAAATCGACAATGCTTTGTCAGAATGAGTGCTGTCGGACATACCCCTCTGAAACTGAACAATATCCTTGGCATACAAGCTTATGCTCTGCTTCTCGTCAAGGCGCTCGGCGGTATTGAAATCGGCTTCGGCCTTGTCGAATTCCGCGAGCTGCCCATAGAGCAAACCGCGTGAGATATATAGCGATGGATTGTCAGGGATTCGTGCCAGGCCGGCATTCATCATATCGATCCCAATCTGAAAGGAATCGTGATCCAAACAGAGCGTTGCAAATTCGATATAGTTATCTGCATCTGCAGGGTTGAGCACGATTGCCTGCCGGAGAAAAGTTACCGCCCTGGGAGTATCGCCCATAGCCTCATAAGCCTGGGAAGCCAGGCTCAGGATATCGGGGTCTGACTGGTCCGGCGTGAGGAGTGGTTCAAGCACTTTGAGTGCGGCATCATTCTGTTTTGCATCAACGAGTAACACTGCAAGATCGTACTTTGGATAAGTGCTAGCGGGAAGCAGCGCAGCAAGCTGTTCAAATACAGGAATTGCCTTCTGCGGTTGTTTTGTTTGCACAAGACAATTGCCATATGCTTCCAGAGAGCCAGGATGGGTCCTGACCGCGTCCGCGCTGAGAAGAAAATGGTCAATTGCAGCCTCGCAATTTCCCCGTTTTTCCTCAAGGTTTGCGAGCATTTCGTATGCAGTCTCATCCTTCGGATCGGCCTTCAATATCCTTTCAAGCAACGGAATTGCGCGCTTATCCCGTGCCTGATAGAGAAGCTGTACTTCGCCCCTTAAAGCTGCGGGGTAGTTTGGGGAGAGGCTCAACGCCTTTTGAAAGGCATCAATCGCTTCATGGTTGCTCGCCTTGATCGAAAGTACGATGCCTTCCAACGTCCAAAGCCGGTAATCGTTGGGAGTTTGGCGCAAGGCCGATCTTGTCATCTCGAGTGCCTGATCATACTGCTGAGAGCGAATCAGCGATTCTATGGATTCAATGGACACCTTGGATTGTTGCCCTAAAGCAACAAAAGACACACCCAAAAGCAAAAGCGTCACGCATCCAGTGCGAATCATCGAACCGCCTCATGCCAAGTGTAAACGCAAAGAACAGTGTGAGCGTTAGTAGACACGTGCCTTCATGGCGCAAGTGAATAGTATCAAGGCCGAGTTTGCTCAGTCTTCCTGTCGCGGATGCAGACAGGCCTTTCACAATGCAGTCGACGAAAGGTACAATGCGAGCGAATTAGGGCTAGAGCCTGTTATTAACTTCACGCGAGGAGCCTGAAGAGTTGAGCGATCATGAGGCAGGCAAAGGCGAGGAAATGGAAGGCGCCAAGGGTGGCGGGGAG
>Ga0182027_10013148_pt1 | contig 11573 bp, 8 predicted proteins | sample 712E1DmetaG_FD_121300 | JGI IMG/M metagenome (GOLD analysis project Ga0182027, IMG submission 121300) | Permafrost microbial communities from Stordalen Mire, Sweden - 712E1D metaG (Illumina Assembly) | ecosystem: Environmental > Terrestrial > Soil > Wetlands > Permafrost | place: Sweden...
AAATATAATTAATATAAATAATAACATAAAAGAGGATTAAAAATAATCAATAAAACTAAAACTACATCATAAATAAACAAAAACTCGAGTATTTTTAATTAAAAATACTTCGAAATAATTGTGCATTAATTATATAGGAAGTAAATAAAAATGAAAAATAAAATTAACTTAAACAAAAAATCAGTATATATCAGAAGCTCTTTTAATAAAATACCACTTTTAATAATAATCGCTTCATTATTAATAATAATTCTTTTATCAGCTAGTTTTGTTTATTCTGCAGATTCAACAGCTCCTGCAACCACTACTGGTGATGCTTCATCAGCGACTCCTGCAGGACAATCAACAACAGTGGGGCTTGGAAATGATTTCAAACCAGATCCTTCATTAGATAAACAAACACAGGAAAATTTAAAAAATATTAATAATTATGCAAAAAATAATTTTGGAGGTTCTAAAAATGGGGATTCCGGACAAGCGATTGTTGGAAAAGATGGAAGTATTGAGATAAGATATCCTGAGTCAACTGCACCTTCAAATCTTCCGAAAGGAAGAGAAACATTTGCAAAAATCCCTAAAGGATATGCAGTTGAAAATAACTTAAATGAATTTACAGTAAGAAATAATGAGGGAGCAAAAGATTCAAAAGTAACATTTAAAGACAGCGAGATTACTATTGACAAAGATTCAAAAGTTTCATTTTCTGAAAAAAATGGAAAACAAACTATTAATATTTTAGGTAAGGGAAGCATCGATACATTGGTTAGTGATGGATTTGGTGGATTTAAAAGAAAAACTATTGATAATATTCAAGATGCTACTTTTATTAAAAAAGACCAGGACATTATATCAGCAAAATTTAAATCTATTAATGGAGGAAAATATGAATTTTCTACAAATTCTGGAAAATATTCATTTAATACAGATAAAGGTGGGGAAATTAGCTATAATAAAGAAACCGGACAAATTGGTGGAAGATATACAGAATTAAATCTTCCAGATGGAAGTAAATTTGATTCTCCTGGAAAGTTTTCAGGAGAATTAGATGAAAAAGGTAATATGAAGCATATCGCCGCTGAAGGAATATCAAAATTTACTGATAAAACTGGAAAGCTTTATTCTGGTGAAAATTTAAATGTTTATGCTGATGGAAGTGATATATCAAGATCTAACGAAAATGCAATTTCATTTGGAAAAAATAATCCTTTAGTATCATTAAAAGGTCAAATTCAATATAATGATGGAAAAGGTCTTAATTATCAGGGTATGACTAAAGATTCATTCACAGAATATTCTTTAAAGAATTTTGATATTAAAGGTGGGGATGCAGTAATTACTAATGGCGAGAATATTGTCACTTATAAAAATGGTCAGGAGAATATAAAAGTAGCAGGTCTATCCTCGTCAAAAGATGCAGAATCTTTTACAATAAGATACCAAGATGAAAATGGTAAAATAACAACAACATCAATTGATAAATCATCGGGTAATCTATATTTGTCAACGTCACAAAATGGAAAAACTACTCAGACAGCCATAGTTCCTCTTTCAGATATAAGTGGTCAATTAACAAGTCCAAATGAAGTTCTTCAGACAAGAATCGATCAATTGAAAAGTTATATGAATAAACCTGAAATTAATGATCAACAAAAAAGTGCATTAGATTTAGCAGTCTTGAATGCTCAAAATAGGATTGACATTAACAATAATAATATAGGTGATGCTATAACTCGAACTGAGAATTATCTTAAAAATAAACCAGATTACAGTGCAAGATTATCATTAGCTGAGTTATATTCACAAAGAGCAGCAAATCCAGATCTGGCAATGCCAGGTGATTATAAAACAGCAGTAGATAATTATCAAAGTATAAAAAAAATATCCAAAGATATAGACCTAGATCTATACAATTCAGCAAGTTTCGGGTTAGCTGAAACATATAAATCAAACGGAAAATATAATGACGCATTAAAAGAATATCAACAACTTACAGAAAATCCGATTTCTACAAAAACAACTGTTGATAATGCTAGGTTAGGTATTGCGCAGACTCAAACACTTCAAGGGGATTACTCATCAGCTCTTAAAACATTAAGTAACCTTAATACAGAATCAGCAACACAATTCCAAGAAGGACTTAGAGATGGTTTAATTAAAGATATTGAAAAAGGTTTAGGAAATAATTTTGATCAACTAACGCAGAAATTAGATGAAAAAGCAAATTTACCTGCAGGTTACAAATCTTGGTCAGAGACACCATTTAAAGCATTATGGGCAGTTACATCTAATACTTGGAGTAAAGGTCTTGGGGTTGCAGCTTTTACATTGGATAGTAATAGATATCAAATAGATTTACAAGGTTCACAATATGAGATAAATTCACAACAAGCAGGTGCATCTGTTTTTCAGCAAATGAATCAAAATAATAAATGGGATGAATTTTCTGGAAAAATAAAATCAGGGGATGTTTTAGGGGTTACTGATATGATTGCAGAAGCAGGAGGTATGAAAAGAGTTTCTGAAGATGAAATTTTAAAAGAATATATTAGATCCAAAGGTGATGAAGGAACTATTGGGGCAGAAGAGAATGCTAGACAAGCATTAAAAGATTCAGCAACAAGAGATAATTTTCTTAGACAAAGATATGGCTCTGAATATGCAGATGGAGACAAATTGGCAACACAACTTGCATATAACTCTATTAATCTTTATAATGATAATAAAGATGCAGCTAACTTGATCAATACTGATTCTTCATATAAATTTCAATTTAAAGATTATGTTGGGGGTGGTTCAATTGGAGAAAAAAATATTGGGGATACAGTGGTTAGTTCAATAAACGCTAAAAATATTTTACTTTTTGCAGGACCTACTGCAACAATTTCAGTAGGTGAAAGAACACTTAGTGTTGTTGGATGGTTGGGAGCAGGTGCAAGAGCTATACCTGGTGTTGAAACAGGAATAGAAAGTATTAATGCAGCTAGATTATCTGCTTCAGAAGCACTCGGATTAAAAGCTGTTGCAGAAGCTTTCCCAAAAACTTCAGCAGTAGCAGGTTTTGTAGGAGAACAAGCAGGGTATTTTGGAATTCAAGATGCTATATCACGAGTTCCAGGAGGAGAATATATTGCTCCTTTTTTTGGGCCTATAGGTGCTGAAGAAAGAGTTGCTGGAGAATTAGAGAGAGCAGGGATAAAAACAGAGTCACAGGGTTTTGAATATTTTCTAGAAAATGAGGTTTCGGTATCAAGTAAAAATCCTTTTGTTCCATCTCGTACTGCATCAGAAAAAACAATTAATGAAATTGTAAGTAGTGGAAGGTTTGAAGAATTAGGTACTTCATCTAGTCTGGATGGTGCTAGATATTTTAAAGTAAAAGGAACTGATGATATATTTAGTATTCGACCAGAAGGTTCTTCATTATCTATTCCATCTGTAGCAAGTCAAATGGAAGGAGTCAGTCCAAGAGTATTAGCTTCTTCTGAAAGAGATTTAGCTGATTTTGATAGTGTAAGATTTCAAGCAAGTGAAGAAGGGATTGCAGATGAAGTTAGAGGAGTAATAGATACACAGCAAGCAATTAGAGAAGGTGTAATTGATCCAGAAAAATATAAATATTTCTTAAGAGATTTAGATAGACCTGATTTTGCTATAGAAGGAATGACTCCAAAACAAAGATTAGAATCAATTGTTGAGGGCTATGATAATATTGATCCTGCAATTAGAGCTGAAGTTAAACAATATAAAGGTGATTTTGCAGATTTGACAGCACAAGCACAAGCATATAATGAAGGAGCTAGCAAGGTTGATAAAATAGCCTTTGATGATCCTAGAATATATTTTGAAAGATTCCCTCCAAGTGACCCTGAATTATTTAGTAGATATAGAGAAGCTTTAGATTATCATGATTTAGCTAGAAATAAAGAAATGCGAGATGCTTTTGCGCAAATGGGTTATTCTGGAACTAGTCAAACAGATGTAGACCAAATATTAAAAGGTCAAATAAAACCAGAAAATCTTGTAAGTTCAGGTACTACATTGATTGGGGGTGTAGAGCATCCAACCAAAAATTATATTTCTATGATAACAGGTCCTACTGGAAAAAGTGCATATATAGAAACAAGGTGGACAGAAATAGATGGAAAATTAGTACTAGGCACCGCTATATTGCAAAGACCTCCAACAATTAATACTGAAGATTTTAATAAGAAACTTTGGATAAGATTATTAAGAGGTGATGAAAATGTAATTGATAGAACTCCTATAATGTATAAATTAATATTATCATTCATAAACAATTATAAATTATTTCAATTTCTTAAAATAATCTTTTAAAAAATGATTCAGTTGATATTGTTAATGGTTTGACAGTATCTTCTATCCTGACAGGATTTCCATTATTATGAACAAATAATTTATTTTTAGTTCTTTTTCTTAATGCATCTATCAATTCTTCTTGAGTTAAAGTAGGGTTTTCATAGACAGTAAATCCTTTTCCATTACATAAATCTCTTGCACAATATGCTTCACTTCCAGCAACAGAAACCGGAGCAGATTCTAATTCTGAATTAACATCATGACTATTATAAGGTCTTATTCTTATTGCATCAAAAGGATATGTTTTTTTTCTATCAACCATAGATAAGGTTATAGGCCAGTTAGAATCATCTTGTAATGCAATAGCAATTCCATTATTTGCCTTAACTTGTTCTAATAACTCGTATAATCTTTTATCAGGATCTGCTAAAAATGTATTTGATTGAGGTAATAATGCTAGTAATTTGCCTCTATAAATTTTTGTTGGTGTAGAGTCTTTTTTCCCTTCCTCCCAATCTTTCATGCTTTTATAACTATTAACTTCCAAAGCAGCCGTCCAATTTAATTCTTGTACCGGAAATACGGTAAGAGTTTTATATTGAACTTGTCTATTCTCTCCAAGTCCTGTCATAACAAGTGCATTTAAACCTCTATTTAGTGCTTCTTGGCATAATCCTTTAAATTCTCTTTCATTATATTGTGTATGGAAATCTATTTTCATTTTATTCTCCTTCTCTCAATCGAAAAATCCCCTTTTAAACCTTTCCCCATGTCACTACTAACAAGGTAATATAAAAAACCAAAAACCACTATTTTAATACAACTATTCTTATATATTCCATAAATAGCCCTATTTCATAGAAATATTAAGCCAAAAGAACGGAAAGCTTCGCTAATAAATGAAACACCCTCACATCAATATCAAATAATTATATATAAAAATCAAAAAATGGTAAAATTCGCACACATTGCAGATAGTCATTTGGGAGGCTGGAGACAGCCAGAGCTCCAGTTATTAAATTCAGAGTCTTTCAAGAAAGCTATAGATATTTGTATTGAAGAACATGTTGAATTTATCTTATTTTCTGGAGACTTGTTTGACTCTTCTTTTCCACCAATAGAAGTGTTAAAAGAAACCTTTACAGAATTCAGAAAACTCAAAGAAGCAGGAATAAAATGCTATGTTATAGCAGGAAGCCATGATTATTCTGTTTCAGGAAAAACTTTTCTTGATGTTTTGGAAAAAGCAGGATTTTGTGAAATATGCAAATATGAAGAGCTTGATGGAAAAATAATCTTGAAACCAATTGGCCATAAATCTTTTTATATATATGGCTACCCTGGAAAAAAATCAGGTATGGAAATACAAGACTTGAAAAAAATCCAGATAAATGAGCCTTATTCCAGCTATTTTCGGATTTTAATGCTTCACACAACAATAAAAGATTCTGTATTAGGGCTTCCAATAGATTATATTGAATTAAAAGACTTGCCTAAAGCTGATTATTATGCACTCGGTCATATCCATATCAAATTTGAAAAAGAGCATGATGGTAAGCCTGTAATTTATGCAGGCCCAACATTTCCCAATAATTTCAAGGAATTAGAAGAACTAAAGTATGGCAGCTTTTACATTATAGATGTAGAGGGTTATACTAAAATAACAAGAAAAGAAATTAAACTAAAAGAAGTTGAATTAGTTGAAATAGAAATAACAGATTCTTTAAAAGGTACAGAAACAATTTTATCAGAATTAAAAAAAAGAAATCTGAAAGATAAGATAGTCTTATTAAAGATATTTGGAACATTAAAACAGGGAAAAACATCTGATATAAAATTTAACGAGATTGTTGATTATTTGGATAAGGCAAATGTTTATTCATTCTTGAAAAACACTTCAAAACTCGAGCCAGAAATTCAAAAAATGGGCCTGGATTTGCCATCAACAGACATGGAAAAAGTCGAGGAAGTTCTTGTAAAAAGGTACGAAAAGGAAAATCCCTCAACATTTAATGACCTGATTTTTCAATTAATTGAAGGACTCTCACTCGAAAAGCAGGAAGGCGAAAAGCAGGCTATTTTTGAATCCAGACTATATTCAGAAATGTCAAAAACACTTGAGGTTGATTTGATTTAAGATGAAACCAAGTAATTATCCACAAAATTTATTTGAAGCTAGTTTCATACGCTTCTTAAGAATTGATAGTGGGGCATCTATAAAGATCAAGAGAGATTTTTTATTGAGAAAAACAGCAACTTCTCAACTTTACAATAAACCCTTATCTCCATTAGCAATAATTTTAAACAAAAGAAAAATTCATTTGGACATTGTACTATGAATTTTTAACAAAAAACATGCTCATAAAAAAACTCTTAATTGAAAACATTAGAAGCTATGAAAAACAAGAGATTGTTTTTCCAACAGGAGCAATTCTCTTGTCAGGAGATATTGGAAGTGGAAAAACAACAATTCTCTTGGCAATAGAGTTTGCACTCTTTGGCTTAGAGCCAGGGCAAAAAGGAACATCACTTCTGAGAAATGGAACAGACGAAGCAAGAGTTGTAATTGAGTTTGATTTGGAAGGCAAAGAAATAACAATAGAACGAACACTTTGCCGTGGAAAAAAATCCATTACCCAGGATTATTGTTCAATTACAATTGATAATGAAAAATTCGAAGGAAGTGTTACTGAAATAAAAAATAAGGTCTTGAGTCTTTTAAATTACCCCCAGGAATTTGCAAAAAAAACAAACCTCTTGTATAAATTTACAGTCTATACTCCCCAGGAAGAAATGAAGCAGATTATTCTTGAGCCAGGAGACATAAGGTTAAACACCCTAAGGCATGTTTTTGGCATTGATAAATACAAAAGAATTGAAGAAAATACAAATCTTCTCTCTTCAAAACTAAGGGAAAAAATAAGGATAAATGAAGGGATGATTTTTTCATTGGACAAAGATAAGGAAAATCTTCAAAAGAAAAAAAATGACTTGATTTTAATGAAAGATAATCAAAAAATAGCAGCAATAGAATATGAAAAAGCAATTGAATTTCGTACATTAAAAGAGCAGGATATTAAGGATATACAGCAAAAAATAGAGGAAAAAAGAGCACTCGAAAATGAAAAATCAAAATCAGATATTTTAATTCATGAAAAAGACCAGCAGGTAAAAACCCTTGAAAATGTTATAAAAGGCTTGAAACTGCAAATAGAAGAATCTAAAAAAATTTCTTTTAATGAAGATGAATACAAAGCATTGGATGAAAGAATTAATTTTCAGCAAAAAAAAGAAGATGAAATGCAGAAAGAATATATCCAAATTATAGGAAGAATAAATTCAGAAATGTCCAGAAAAAGAGAAGCAGAAAGCCTCAAATACAAGATTTCAGCCTTGGAAAAATGTCCAACCTGCTTGCAGGAAGTTACAGATATGTATAAAAGAAATATCTTTACAAAGACAGATGATGAAATACAAAATACACAGAAAAATATTAATGACTTGGCCTTAAGAAAAAATCAATTGACCGAGCAATTGGATTTCGTCAAAAAAACCAAGGAAGACTTTAAAAATAGGAAATCAGAACTTGTTCTTCTAAAGCTTAAGCTTGAGACATTAAAAGAAAAGGAAAATAGGATTTCAGAGACACAAAAGCAGATATCATCTATTGAGAAAGATTTGGATATCTTGCTTAAGCATATAAAGACTATTGAATCAACAATATCAGAATATTCGAAAAATGAGAGTATCTATGAAGAGAAAAACAAGGAATTATTGCAGGCAAAGGCAAAGGAAAATCAGGCTGCAATAAAAAATGCAGAAATAAATAAGGATATCCAGTTTTTAGAGACCCAGATTAAGGATAAAAAAGAAGAGATTGTTAAAAAAGAAGAATTAAAAAAGAAAACAGAAAGGATCAGAGAACTCGAATACTGGATTTCAGAAAAATTCATTAATTTAATTTTATACACTGAAAAACAGGTAATGCTGACATTAAAAGAAGAATTTTCCAAGCTTTTTTCAAAATGGTTTTCAATGCTGGTATCTGATACCTTAAATGCAAAATTAGATGATGATTTCTCACCCGTAATAGAACATCAGGATTATGAACTAGACTACTCTTTTTTGTCAGGAGGCGAAAGAACAGCAATAGCCTTGGCATATAGGCTCTCTTTAAATCAGGTGATTAACTCTCTTCTCAGTAATATTAAAACAAGAAATCTTGTAATACTTGATGAGCCTACAGATGGGTTTTCATCATCGCAATTAGAGAGAATGAAAGAAGTTTTTGAGCAGTTGAATACAGAACAGTTGATTCTGGTAAGTCACGAGCAGAAAATGGAAGATTTTGTTGACTGCATAATAAGATTCACAAAAGAAAATGGAGTGACTGATGTGGGGTATTAGTTTAATCCAAAACACTTAATCCCTTTATTCTAGAGAAATGTTTTTTATTATTTGTTTTTAATGCAAAACCTTCTACAAGAGCAATTGAACCAATAAAAATATCTCTCATATCAATCATTTCGCCATGCTTTTCAAGTTCAGCTCTTTGCCTTCCTGCTTCGAGGGAATGCTTGGCTAGAAAACTACAGATATGCAATTTTTTAGCAATTTCTTCTACATCTTTTATTCTATTTTCAGAATCTTTAGATTTATATGCTCCAGTATATAGTTCAAACAGGTTTATGACCGTTGTTGCAAGTTCAAATTTATTTTCATTTTCTTTAAACCAACTTACAGTTTTTGGATCTTCCCTTAATATATCTATGAGTATATCACTATCTAAAACGAGGGTGTTTTCCATTTTCCCCATCCTTTTTTTAAATCTTTTTTCAATTTATCTGCTTCTTTATCACTCATTTTCCATCTTCCAGCAAATTCTAAAATGCTTGTTTTTTTCATTTTCTTTGATTTTAACTCATTGATAGCGTCGTCAAATGATACAGGTCTTTCATGATTGGTCTGCAGTTCCCCCGCGAGTCTAAGTAACCACAAATAATTTTCCTTGCTTATCTTAATTGCTTTTGATTCCATTTTATACTAAGTAACTAAGTTACTAGGTTATTTAAATCTTTCTATTTTGTCGTCAAATCCTCAATATTGACTGTATAAATGCAAAATTTTTATTTTTCTTCCCCTTTAATGAGAGAGAATAAATCAAAATATATATGAATAGTAATGTAACTATATGAAATAAGAGAATTTGACCATCTTATATCTTCATATAAAAAGAATTATCAGTTCAAATAATGAAACAAGAATCAATAAAACCAATATCCAGATAAGTGTATTAGATAATTTTTTATTCTTTTTTAGAGTCTTATTCTTTCTGTCAATTAGTTCTATTTTGGGATGCTTCATATTGACTAACTGTATCTTTGTAGCCATGATTTAACAAGTAATCCTGGGTTATTAATTATTTCTATTGTAGAGTTGATAGAATAAATAAACCATTCATATTTATAGAGAGCAACCAGAGCTTTACTTTTGCGTAATTTTATCTTTACTCTCCCCTATTTTTGAGGGAGAGAAAGTAAAATTAATCCTATAGAAAATATTATAAATTCCTTTTATCTTATTATAATATGAAACAAGAAGATAAAAATTCAATAATATTCCTATTAATCATATTAATAATCTTTGTTGTAGTAATATTGATTTTATATTATAACTTTCCAAAACAACAAACAAACACAAATACCTGCAATTACAATTCAACAACAAAAGTTTATCTCAAAAACGATTCTAATTGTGTGATAAACTTTCTATGCATACAAGGAACCCAAGGTTTTAGTGACAATTGCGGCTGTGGATGTGAGAAAATAAATGCTGGATGAAAGCTGGTATAAAAATATTGAATAATTCAAACAAATCTAAATAGTTTCAATAATTTCTCCAATTGGAATTTTTAAAGAATAAAGTCTCGGAGGCCTGTGCGAAACATCTTTTTTTATTTCCTCTTTTTTGAGTATTCCGAGCGTTAGGATTTTTTTTGCAAAATTTCTTTTGTCAAATTTTTTATTTAAGACAATTTCATATACTTTCTGAATCTGGCTCATTGTGAATTTATCGCCAAGAAGTGAATATGGAACAGTTGAATATTCAAATTTCCACCTAAGCCTTTTAAGCCCATATTCAAAAATCTTTTTATGGTCAAATGCAAGCTCAGGAAGATTATCAATTTGATGCCACTTTGCATCAACAGAATGATTAGTTGCTTTAAGCTCTTGCTTTTGTTTTTCCAAGTTTATCAATGCAAAATGAGCAACTGTTATTACCCTTCCTCTTGAATCTCTATGCGGATCTCCAAAAGTGTAAAGCTGCTCTAGATAAATATCCTTAACACCAGTCTCTTGAAATAATTCCCTTTTTGCAGCATCATCAAGTTTTTCATCAATATTAACAAAACCACCTGGAAGTGCCCATTTTCCTTTTGAGGGTTCGACTCCTCTTTTCATCAATAGGACATTTAATTTTCCTTCGATAATTGTAAACACAACCATATCAACAGTTACAGAGGGTTTTGCAGAGTCATCATATACCATATTATTATTTGGCTTCGCCAGTTCTTTGATTAGAAATTTTTTTGGAAGTAAATTCCTTAAACATCAAAATTTATCAAATAAATTTTGTGGCTTAAAAATTTCTCAAGGAAATTTTTAAAGATTATTATTTTGGTTAGATTTACTCTATACAAAATAACTATATTATTCTAATCGAGCCAGTAGGCGAGATTAACTTATTTTTTATAATGTAATTATAACAATAAGCTATTTAAAGTTTTATGAATTATTTTTTTACAATAACATTCAGGGGTCTGTCAGATAATCTTACTCTAAATACGTCTCCTTGATTAAAATCATAAACTCTATTTCCATCGCTGGCAATATAACCATTACTATTCATTCTTGATTCTAACCTTATATCTTCACCTTCCTTTATAATTCCAAAAATAATACTTGGATCTCCATAATCTCTGTTTAAATCATCAACCATGAATTTTAATATTCTTGAGTCGTATGGAAATGAAACATCTCTTTTTACAAAACTTAAAGGATCCTGCGCCATTGAACTGTATCTGCCTGTAGAACCTGTTCCTGTAACAACAATAAGGCCGCTGCTTCTTTGCTCCTCTTGTTTCCCCCTAAAACTTATGGAATACCTCATTGAACTGCCTAACTGTTTTGTTCCAAAATAAATCTCATTTAAAACAAGCTCATCAACTGACTTGCCATTTCTATTTACTTCTGCTC
>Ga0182027_10013149_pt1 | contig 11572 bp, 9 predicted proteins | sample 712E1DmetaG_FD_121300 | JGI IMG/M metagenome (GOLD analysis project Ga0182027, IMG submission 121300) | Permafrost microbial communities from Stordalen Mire, Sweden - 712E1D metaG (Illumina Assembly) | ecosystem: Environmental > Terrestrial > Soil > Wetlands > Permafrost | place: Sweden...
GCGATCCAGCAGGAAGTCCACGACATCTTCATCCGCACGAAAGCGCTGCTCCAGGGGCATTTCGTGCTGCGCTCCGGCCTGCACAGCGCCCACTATTTCCAGTGCGCGCAGGTCTGCCAGTGCATGCCAGAGGTCGAGCGGCTCGCGCAACTCTTGCTCGCCAAGGTGGGCGGGCTGAAGTTTCAAACCGTTCTGGCGCCAGCCATGGGCGGGCTGGTCATCGGCCAGGAAGTGGCACGGCAAGCGCGGGCCCGTTATCTTTTCGCAGAAAAGGAGAACAACGCGCTCGTCCTTCGGCGCGGTTTCACGCTCGCCCCCAGCGAGCGCGTGCTCGTGGTCGAGGACGTGGTGACGCGCGGAGGACGCGTGATCGAGTGCCTCGACATCATCCGGAAGGCAGGCGGCGTGCCAGTCGGCATCGCAATGCTGGTGGACCGCAGCGCCGGAGTTGCGAAGTTCGACGTGCCGGTCTTCTCGCTGCTCGAAATGAGTTTCCCCACCTACACGGCTGACAATCTGCCGGATTGGCTCGCGCAGCGGCCGGTGGAGAAGCCCGGCAGCTAGCAGCGTCTTAATCAACTGCGTATGGCGTGGAGGGCGCTGCGCCGTCAGCGCCATTCAGAAGATCTGGCGGGCACGGTGGCCCGCCCTCCAACAATTACGCGTGGTGGAGGGCGCTGCGTCAGCCTTCGCGCGAGGCTACGGCACGGCAGGCCGTCAGCGCCACCCAGAAAACCTGGTGGACACAGCCGACCTCCAACAACCCGTTTCCGTCACCGGCGCTTCAGCCAGACCGCCATCGGCGCAAGGCCGCGATTGTTCCAGGCATAGTATGGAATCGCCAGGATCGGCGGCGCATCATCGCCCCGGTCAATGTTGAGAACGGTGACACCGCCGAGCAGATCCGGCCGCGGCTCGGCCACCACCTTCGCAGCCGGAGTAACGACCAAGTCCTCCGGGACAAACGTGTGGTCGACCGCTTCGACGCAATAGACGACCGGCCCGCGCTCGAAGGCAATCCGGTCCCGGGTCGCCGCGATCTGCGGGTTGCCATGCACCGCATGCACGTTCATCGGCAGATCGATCTCCACGACGTCGCCCGGGCTCCATTCGCGGGTGACCTCAAGATAACCGTGGGCGAGCGGAGTGGTGACAGCGACACCGGCCACCCGCACCGACCAGGCCGCCGCACCCGGATCGTCGTAGGCGTAGAGGTCGGACGGCAGCGGGCGTCCCTGTGCCCACTCCGGAATCCGCACGCGCACGGTAAACGTCTTGGGCTGCGCCGGACTCACGGTGAGACGCACCCGGCCGTTCCATGGGTAATCGGTCGACTGGGCGAGCTTCACCGGCGTCCCGGCAACCGTCGCCTCGCCCTCGCTCTGGGCGAAGAAGTTCACGTAGAGCGCGTCGTCGCGCACCGCGTAAAAATAGCCGGAAAGCGCCGCGAGCGCCCGCATCAGATTGGGCGGGCAGCACGAACAGCCAAACCACGGCACGCGGCCGGCGGAGCCGCTGTTGTTTTTCTTCGCGCCGTCATATACGCAGGGATTGGTGTAGAAAAACCGGTCGCCGCTCAAAGAGACCCCGCTGATGACGCCGTTGAAGCAGCTCCGCTCCAGCAGGTCGATGTAGCGCGCATCGCCGGTGAGCAGAAACATCCGGTGATCCCACATCATAAGCGCGACCGCCGCGCAGGTTTCGTTGTAGCCGTCGTTCGGCAGTTCATAGTCATCGCCATAGGCCTCGCCGTCAGCCCGCGCGCCCACGCTGCCGGTCAGATAGAGTTTCCTGGCTGTGACATTGTCGGAGATCTTGCTGATCGCGGCCACGTACCGTTGGTCTCCCGTAAGCGCCGCGACGTCGGCCATGCCCGAGTAGAGGTAGTTCGCCCGGACGGCGTGTCCGACCGCGGTGGTCTGGTCGACCACCCGCAGATGCCGCTGGTTGTACTCCGGGCCGCCGGGCCCGCGCGCGTCGAGAAAGATCTGGGCGAGCTGCAGGTACCGGCGCTCACCGGTCACGCGATACAGCTTCACCAATCCCATTTCGACAACCTCGTGTCCCGGCGCGAGGCGAGGTTCCCCGGAACCGAAGTCGCGCCACAGCAGCTCGGCGCTCTTTAGTGCGACATCAAGCAGCGTGCGCTTGCCGGTGGCCTGAAAATGGGCAACCGCAGCCTCGTACAAATGTCCCAGGTTGTAGAGCTCGTGGCTCAGAATGGGATCGTTCAACCAGCGTTCCTGATTGACCCAATCATGCGCCGGCGAGTCCGGATGCATGGTCCGGAACGTGTAAAGATACCCGTCCGGCTCCTGCGCTGCCGCGACTCGCGCGATCGCCGAATCGAGCCGCTTCTCAAACTCTGCATCCGGCCTGGCGCTCAACGCGTAGGATGCGCCCTCGATCACTTTGTAAACATCGGAGTCGTCAAACGGGAAAATGGTTGCCGGCTTGTTCTGAAACGCCTTCTCCCCGGCGGCCCGACGCCTCATCGTCTCGGCCGCGAGATCGAAGTTCTTCAACCGGTTCGACTCTTCGCACTGCTGCAGGGCAAACGGAACCGTCACCGTCCGGTTGGTCTCCTGTTTGGCCAGCCAGAAGCCGCCGGTGATTCGCACGGCGGTGAACGGCACCGGTTGGACCGGGTAGTCCGCGCCGACGGCACCGGCGGCGGAAAACAGAACGCCAAGGGCAAGGACCAACGAAACACGCATATGTATCGAAGAGGGTTTCCCCGAATGTTCCCATCCGCCGCCTGAAGTCGACGCGATTCAGCAGTTCCGGCGGACACGGCGGTCCGCCCTCCAATGGGTCGTCCTATCTGGAGGGCGCTGCCTGCGGTGAGCACGGTCGAACCGCTCCGTCAGCGCCATTCAAAATATCCGCCGGCCTGCAGCGTCTACTTGCGCGCAAAAACCACGATGCCAAAACCGGTGCCCATCTGCAGCTTGCCGTGGCGCAGGCCAATATCCATCTCCAGCTCGTTCCGGCCGCCCGGGCTCTTAAAGAATATCTTGTGCCCATCCAGGCGATAGACGCCCGTGTCAGCCCTCTCCTTGCCATCGGGACCGAGAGCCCGGCTCACGACCTGGTCGCCGGGACCAAACGCATACGACGGCGATCCGATCTTCGGCGCGAGCTTCGCCTTGAACTCATCCCGGTCGGGCACCGGAAACGATTCGTTCATGGCATCGATCGTGCCGTCGAGATCAAACACCCAGGCGCCCTGCAACTGCGCCGCAGTCGGAATCTCCCCCCGGCGCGCCTGTTCGAGCTCCTCCCGCACCTGTTTCTCCGCCCGCTCGGAATCGCGCACCGTCTGCATCTCCTCGTAATGGGCGCGCGCCGTGGCGACCGTGGCCGGATCGCTCTCGGACATCGCGGACTTGAAGTCGTCCTCCGTGGCCTCTCCGTTCTTCAGCGAGCGGAGATTCGAAATCACCTCGCCAACCGCGTCGTCCACTTCGCTGGAGTGGTCGCGCGTCCAGCCGGAATCCTGCCAGGTCTGCTTCAATTCGGCCTCGGCGGCAGCAATCTTCGCGGCGTCGCCCCGCGCCCACATCTTGCGCGCCTTGCACAAGGCCTCCGCATATTCCAGCCGGCGCAGCGTCTGGAAATCGGTCTCGGAGACCGCCACGGCCGCAGGGACGCGCGGAACGGCACCGATCAGAAACGCGACAATCAGCACAAGGAAGGTTCCGAGCCTGACGTCCCGGAGCCCCCGGCCGGATACTGCAACAGGACAGGTTGCATTCATGGGGAGTATGGCGGACAGGTCATCCCCCGGCATACCGGGCGGCAAGCCAAAATCCTGCCGCAGAGTTTCCTCGCCTCCCAGGGCACGACCGTTTAACCAGACCAGTCATGTTCACCGGTATCGTTGAAGCGGCAGGTGAGGTTGTCTCCTTCCAGCCCGGAGCCGAGGCGTGGAAGCTCGTTGTCCAGGCGGGCGCCACCAGCGCCTCGCTCGTCACCGGCGATAGCGTTGCCGTCAACGGCTGCTGTCTCACGGCGGTGCAGATCGCGGGGGGCCAGCTGCAATTTGACGTGTTGGAGGAAACGCGACGGCTGACAAACTTCTCGGCATTGCACCCGGGCAGCCTTGTCAACCTCGAGCGCAGTCTCCGCTTCGACGGCAAAGTCGGGGGCCATTTCGTCACGGGTCACATCGACGGCGTCGGCACAGTCCTGGTGTTCGAACGGCGCGGCCAGGACCACTATTTGCAGGTGCGCGCGCCCGCCGGAGCCGGCCGATATCTTGTGCACAAGGGCAGCATCGCGATCGACGGGATATCGCTTACAGTCGCCGACGTGGCGGGGGACGACCTTGCGGTCTGGCTGATTCCCCACACGATTGCCGTGACGAATCTGCGCGAGAAGCGGGTTGGAGACCTCGTGAATCTGGAATTCGATCTGCTGGGAAAATACGTGGAGAAATTTCTCTCCCTGCGCATCTAGACAAAGATGCAGGCCTGTCCGATGCGCTCAGTCATCATCGCCCTAAATGATGAGATCCGCAGGCTCAAAGCCTCGGGAGTGAAAACCATTTCCGTTTCCGAAGAAAGTCTCTCCACGCTACGCCGTCTGGTCGCCGCGCAACTGGCCGCCGCCGCCCCGGCGGCGCCCGCGGTTGTAGCGCCGCCAACGCCGGAATCGCCACCCGCGGAATCCAGGATGGAAGTGTCGACCTTGCGCCAGCCCGCCAACGCGTCCCCCCGCCTGCTCCCTCCGCCGCCGGAGGTGGCGCTTCCTGCAGGAGAGAAACCGGTCCGCTGGCAGGCGCTGCGGGACCAGGTGCTCAACCATCCGGTTTGCCTGGCCCATGTCCGCCCCGGCAAGAAAGTTGTGTTCGGCGTGGGAAACCTGGACGCACGAATCATGTTCGTCGGCGAAGCGCCGGGAGCGGAGGAAGAGCTGCAGGGCGAACCGTTCGTGGGCCCCGCCGGACAGCTGCTCACCAAGATGATCAAGGCGATGGGCCTGGAGCGAAGCGACGTCTATATTGGCAACATCATGAACTGGCGCCCCGAGCTGCCGCTCATGGGCGACGGCCCGCAGGTGGGCAACCGCGAACCCACGCCCGAAGAGATGGCCTTCTGTCTTCCGTTCATCACAGCCCAGATCGACGTGGTTTCTCCAGCGCTCATCGTGGCGCTCGGAGCCACCGCCGCCCGCGGTTTGCTGGGTCCGCACAGCTTCCGCACCTTGGGGGATGTGCGCGGCCGCTGGCACGAATACCGGGGCCGGCCGCTCCGGGTCACCTATCACCCGAGCTACCTCCTGCGCAAGGAGGTCGAGGGGAAAGCAGCATCCCAGCGGGCCAAACGAACGGCCTGGGAGGATTTTCTGTCGGTAATGGAACGCGCCGTGCTGCCGATTACAGACAAGCAACGCAATTATTTCCTCTGATGAAATCTCGTTTTCTGTGTTTGCTCCTCCTTGTCGTGCTGGCCGCGGCCCGCGCCGTCCTGCGCGCCGATGAAGGAGCCTTCGATTTTGAAACGTTGCGCTTCGGCGCGAAGCAGCTTGCGGCCGAGCCCTACCACGCACGACCCAGCCAGGTGCCAGAGTTCCTCCGCAATCTCACCTACGACCAACATCGCCGGATCCGGTTCAATCCCGACCGGACTTGGTGGCGCAATGAGCAGCTGCCGTTCCAGCTCCAATTCTTCCACCCCGGGTTCGTAGCCGACCACACCGTGCAGCTCCATGAACTGACCGGCCGGAAAACGCGGCCCATCGAGTTCAAACGCAACCTGTTCTTCTACGATCAGATCAACTTGGATGGCTCAATCCCCGACACGATGGGTTTCGCTGGGTTCCGGATACTCTACGATCTCAACAAACCCGGCGATGAACTCGGCGCATTCCAGGGGGCAAGCTATTTCCGGTTTCTGTGCCAAAAGGCGGTTTACGGACTCTCGGCGCGCGGTCTGGCGATCAACACGGCTGAACCCGAAGGCGAGGAGTTTCCCGTGTTCGAGGAATTCTGGATGCAGAAACCGGCGGCGGATGCCCACGCACTCGTGGTCTTCGCGCTCCTGGACAGCCCAAGCGTCGCAGGCGCCTACCGTTTTGACATCCAGCCCGGACCGGAAACCGTGGTCGCGGTCCGCGCCGCCATCTACCGGCGGACCGAGGTCAATGTGCTCGGGCTGGCGCCGCTGACCAGCATGTTCTGGCACGGTGAGGACTCACGGACCACCCACGGGGATTTCCGCCCGGAAGTGCACGATTCGGACGGCCTCTTGCTGCAGCGAGGCAGCGGCGAATGGCTTTGGCGGCCGCTCGTCAACCCGGACAAGGTGCGAGTCGCCTCGTTTACTGACGAAAACCCGCGAGGCTTTGGGCTGCTCCAGCGCGATCGCAACTTCGACCACTACCAAGATCTCGAAGCTCACTATCATGCCCGGCCCAATGTCTGGGTGGAACCGGTGGGGAACTGGGGCGCCGGAGCGGTAAAGTTGGTGGAAATCCCCACGCCGGACGAAACAAACGACAACATTGTGGTTTTCTGGGCGCCGGCCAGGCCACTGCCAGCCAACGAAGCGTTTGAATTCGGATACCGGCTTCATTGGTCTCTCCAAACCGGCAGACAACCGCCGGCAGGCTTCGTCGCGAGCACCCGGCTCTCCGACGTGCAAAAACAGCCCGGGCTGACCCGTTTTCTCGTCGATTTTGACGGTCCTTACCTGAGAACCCGCCAGGAAGATTTCGCCCCGGAACCGGTCGTGACCGTCGGAGCGGGCGCCGCATTGGCGCCAACCACCCTGACCCTCCAGAATAATCCGAACAACGGGACGTGGCGCGTGGCCTTTGCAATCAAGCCCGACGGGACCGGGAGGCCAGTTGAACTGCGTTGCTTCCTCCGGAAAGAACCCCATGTTCTCACTGAAACATGGAGTTATCTCTGGAATCCATAAGCGGAGCGCTATCCACGTTTCAGCCAAAGACCGGCACACCTGAGGCATGGAACGCAGCTTACGTCCGGGTGGAAGACTATCTGCGGGCTCATCGCATCCACAACCGTCTGCACCAGAGCCGGCTCATCCTGCGCATCCTGGAACGTGCAGCGCGCCGCCACGCGGAACACCCCGAACTTGATCCGACGACGCTCGCCGCCGAAGAAACTGAGCGCATGATGGAGACCTGGTTCAGCGAGGTGCTGGGCGAGCAAAACCTGCCGCGCGACCGGATTGTCGTCAGCGGACGGGTGGCGCTCTTGTTGACCGACGGACCGGAGAAGTGTCCGCATGCGTTCCTGGACGAGGAACAAGTCCCACCTGATTTTGCGCGCGCCATGCAACAAACCTCGATTGAAGCCGGCCCCGACATGGCTGTTTCAAGCATGGTGCCGCGTCCGATTGACCTTGGACTGATCACCGAGGCGGCGGGAGAGACGGTGGAACGTTTCGAGCAATGGCCAATGCTGCGAGTCCTCGTGCTGTGGCTGCTGTTTGCCGCCGCCATGGCCAGCATCTTCTTTGCGATACACACATGAGCATGTTTAAGTGGTTCAAGCTGTTGTTTGCCCCCGCCATGACCTACGTCGGCCGAAAAGGCTGTTTTTCCCTGCGCGCAACGGTTTGAAACTGCGCCTCGCTGGCATGAAGATCTTTTCCACCGACCGGCTGAACAACCGACGCATCGCGCGGCGGCGGATGATGTTTTTCTCGAGCATCTTCGTCCTCACGAGCTTCGCCACCTGGTTCATGGCCGATCTCCTCTGGCGGGGGGGGATCGACGGCCTGAAGATCGCGCTGCTTTTCCTGTTCGTGATCCTGTTCGCGCACATCGCAACGGGATTCTGCACCGCCATCATCGGTTTCTTCATCATCAATCGCGGCGGCGATTCCTGTCGCATCGACAACACCATCGATTGGGAGGAGACGAAGGAACCGCCCCTGGCCGGCACCGCCATCATCGTCCCCATCTACAACGAAGATGTGAGCCGCGTCTTCGAGGGATTGCGAGTCATCTATCGGTCCCTGCAGGAGGCGCACCAGCTCGAACACTTCGACTTCTTCATACTCAGCGATTCCGACCAGCCCAACCAATGGATCCAGGAAGAAGTCGCATGGGTTGAGCTTTGCAAACAGGTGGGCGGGTTGGGTCGGATTTTTTACCGCAAACGGCGCCAGGCCATCAACCGCAAGAGCGGCAACGTCGCGGACTTCCTCCGGCGTTGGGGACGGAACTACCGGTACATGGTCGTGCTCGACGCCGACAGCCTGATGACCGGCCAGTCCTTGGTCCGGCTGGTCGCGCTGATGGAGAAGAACCCCGCCGTGGGCATCATCCAGACGGCGCCGCGGATCGTGAATGGTGAGACGCTTTACAGCCGGGTCCAGCAATTCGCCAACTGCCTCTACAGTCCGTTGTTCCTCGCCGGCCTCAATTACTGGCAGCAGCAGGACGGCAATTACTGGGGTCACAACGCGATCATCCGCATTCAGCCATTCATCGATTATTGCTGCCTGCCGGATCTGCCCGGCCGCGAGCCCTTTGGCGGCCGGATTCTCAGCCACGACTTTGTCGAGGCCGCCCTCATGCGCCGTGCCGGCTGGCAGGTGTGGATCGCCTGCGACATTGAGGGCAGCTACGAAGAGGGTCCGCCCACGCTCATCGACAGCGCAAAGCGCGACCGCCGGTGGTGCCAGGGCAACATGCAGCACAGCTGGCTGCTCTTTGCGCGGGGTTTCCGACCGGTGAACCGGGTGCATCTATTCCTCGGCGTCCTGAGCTACGTAGCCTCGCCGTTGTGGCTGCTGTTCCTTCTTCTCAGCAGCATCAACGTTGTCCGGACCGTCGCCCACGGAGGGTTCCCCTCGATGCCGGAGGATTTCACTTCGGCGTTCGGATACACGTTGGAGGTTCCCGAAGCGCTCTCATTGTTCACTTTCACGATGCTGCTGCTTTTCCTGCCAAAAGTTTTGAGCGTCATTGTCACCCTGCGCGACCGGGATCTCACCGCATCCTTCGGCGGCTCCGTCCGGATGGTGGCAAGCGCGCTGCTGGAGACCGTTGTCTCGGCGCTCCTGGCCCCGATCAACATGGTGTTCAACAGCCGGTTCGTGGTGTTCACGCTGCTGGGCCAGGGCGTCACCTGGATCACGCAGCGGCGCGGGCTCTTCACGGATGACAACGACTGGCGCGAGGCCATCCTCACCCACGCCGGGCAGACGGTGATCGGGTTGGTCTGGGGCATCTCGGCTTTCATCCTCGTGCCGCCCTTCTTTTGGTGGCTGAGCCCCGTCCTCGCGGGATTGGTGTTTTCCATCCCGCTGTCGATCATCCTCAGCAAGGTCGGGTTCGGGCGGGGGGCAAAAAGCCTCGGGCTCTTTGTCATTCCCGAGGAGTCGCGGCCGTCCTATGAACTCAAACGCCTGCGGTTGAACTTGGGCGAATGCTACCAGCATTTGCGCCCGATCGAACCGCTGCGCGACGATTATGGCCTGCTCCAGGCAGTGCTCGATCCTTACGTCAACGCCGTCCACGTCTCGCTGCTGCGCCAGCGGCGCCCCAGCCAGGAATCGCGCGAGTATTTCATGCAGCTTCGCCAGCGGCTTTTGCGGGAGGGTCCCAAGAAACTGACCGGCAAGGAAAAGATGGCGCTGCTGCTGGACGCCGATTCGCTGCTCTGGTTGCATCGCGAATTGTGGCGGCTGCCGGCGGGCGCGCTGGCGGGTTGGTGGCGGCTCGCAATGCGCCAGTACAACGTCCTCACCGCCACGCCGGTGACAGCGCTGTACCGATAGTTTCCGCCCGGGTCGGCGACCCTTTCGGATGGTCGATGTACCGCGATGACGGACAAGTGAACATGGTCCGATGCAATTGCGGAAGATGCCGCGTCGGCAACGCCACCATGCTTTTTGTCATCTGTGGTCAAAACAGATCGGAATTTATCCGCAGATCTCGCGAATTACCCGGATGACCTGGCGACCGGATCCTCGTGCCCTCGGTTTCTTCGTGGCAAAAATCGCCCCGGCCTTACCCGCGGCGGACCGACGATCACACGTCGGTTCCGCCTTGTCATCGCGAATCAGATGCGCAGCGCGATTCCGAAGATGTCACCGCACACCGCGATCGTTTTTTCATTCGAGCCAGAGCGACCGATCACGTGGCGCGGATACAGAGAGGAAGATGCGCTAAGCTCTCCCAAACAGAAGATCGAGTGTGATATCTGGATGACGGGATAATGGCGCCGGACAGCAGATTTACGGTTTGAGTTTTCCGGCGATCGGGAACATTATTACGTACGAAATTTCCCGCCGCCCCGAGCGCGGCCCGCATCCCGTGCCTGACGCTGAAGTCCCCGTTGCCTTGTTCGCCGCCCGCTCGATGAGCCTTCAGAATCGAGCGGAGATGCGGCAGGCGTTCGACGATGCAATCAAGCTGGTCGAACACGACCGCCTCATCCTGCGCGTGCCGCACGAGGTCAACCCCGTCCAGAATAGACGCGGGATGCACTACCACTACCGGCCGGAGATATTCCTCGGGCTCAGGGGCGCCACCGACTTTAGCTTCCCCCGGGAAGGCTTCCGCCTCGGACCTGGCGAGATCTGCGTGATTCCGGCGGGAGTGCCGCACGGCGAAATGGTGCGGGCCGGCCCGGACGGCCCCTTTCGCAATCTCGTCGCCGGCTTCTACAACAACACCTTCAGCGTGCATTTCGCGCACGAGACCCGCCCGGGCAAACCCGACATCCAGGTCATCGAGTTTTTCGACGCGCCCAATCTCGACGTCTTCCTGACGCTCGCCAACACCATCGCGCAGATGCACAGCATGCAGGGCCCGGCCCACGCCGCCGTGATCAAGGGACTGCTGCTGGCGCTGCTCGGCCTGTTCCGCAACATCGTCGAGACGGGCACCGGCCAGCTCAACAACGATATCGGCAAGGTCTTCAAGGCGAAATGCCTCGTGCGCGAGCAATTCGGAAATCCGGAGCTCGGGGTGCACCACATCGCCAGGTTGCTAGGCTGCTCGCCCGACTATCTCTCCCATCTTTTTCACACGGAAACAAAGGAGCGGCTGACCCGTTACATCCAGCGGATCCGGATCGAGGGTTCAATCCTGGCGATCGAGACCACGACGCTCACGGTTTCCGAGATCGCCTACGCCAGCGGTTTCGCCGACCCGGCGTATTTTGCCCGGGTGTTCAAGCAGCACAAGGGCGTGACGCCGCATGAATACCGCGCGGAGCTGGCAGCCCATCGCACCCTCCAGGAGGGGCAGCCGAAAACGGTCTACTTCGACCATGTGGACTATACTTGCGGTGTGCCGCAACCGCTGGGGGCGGCCCCAAACAAACCGGGCGATCCTTTGGGCAAATCGGCCTAGCCCGCATATTTCGCACCGCGGCAGGGCCGCAATCAAAGTGGAGGGCGCTGCGCTCCCTTGACCTTGCCCCTCGACACGCTCGGGGCCTTGAGCCTGTCGAAACGGGCGTCAGCGCCCATAAACCCCTTGGCGGTGACAGCCCGCCTTCGCTCTTCGAGCTTCGGCGAGGCCCTGCATTTGGGACGGGCCACGACGGAGCCTTGGCAAAGTCGGGCGCACCGCCCTCCAA
>Ga0182027_10013151_pt1 | contig 11572 bp, 7 predicted proteins | sample 712E1DmetaG_FD_121300 | JGI IMG/M metagenome (GOLD analysis project Ga0182027, IMG submission 121300) | Permafrost microbial communities from Stordalen Mire, Sweden - 712E1D metaG (Illumina Assembly) | ecosystem: Environmental > Terrestrial > Soil > Wetlands > Permafrost | place: Sweden...
AACGGGCGTTGGCCGGGTAGTGCATGGGCAGGGCGTTGTCATAGCCGCTGCGCTGCCAATCGTGAATGAGGGCCACGCAGTTGGTGATGCCGTAACCGGCCAACTTGCTCAGGTTGTCGGCGATGTTGGTAAAAGTGCCACCCCAAATGTCGAGTACAATTTTGTCGGCCAGAAAATCCCGCCAGGGCGAAGGCGGGTTCGGCGGGTTGGGCAACACTTCCGCCAGATGCCAGGCGGCTGTGAAAATGGCACGCTCCCGCAGCGGGACGCGTGTGCCGTCGGTCAGCGCGTCGTAGCTGGCTTTGGTCCCGCTGTACGATGTGGCGGCGGAGCCGGTCCAGTCCAGCAGCGCGCCGACGAAAAGGCCTTCCTGCGGGAGATAATGGACGGCGCCGGGATAGTAGGGCACCACAATCTGCCGTCGCCGCACAACCGGCCCCCATGCGCCGGGATCGAACGCAGTCACCCTGGGTTGATCGCAAGCGAGGGCGAGCACCAGGCTCTTGCCAACCAACTGCCCGGTGATGCGAACGGTGGCCGTAGTCGAGCCGACGTTGTAGGTTCGCCAAAGCGTGCAGCCCTGATTGGTCTGGAGCCATCCGCTGGCGACTGGCAAAGCCGGTTGGCTCCACGAAAGCGCCGCCGAGTTTGCCAAGGGCACCGTGACCGGTGTATCGCCCGCCATCTGCGCGTTGAGCGTGAGACTGCCGAAAAGACCGTCATTGGCCGACTGCGGGGCACTCCATTGGTATTCAAGGACACCATCAGGGCCGGTGTAACGAAAGCGGGCCACGCCGTTGGACAGGCTCGCCGCCGAAGTCCCCGGGAACCCGCTTTGGGGCGCTACTTCCGTCGTTTGCCCTGACCACAGGTTGGAAAGCATCAGAGGCGGGGGCGCGGGGCGGGTTGGGACGGGCGGGGCAAAACCCTCCAGCACGAGCTCGCGGTTGCCCCAGAGTGAGTAATCGTATGAAGGATTGTTCTTTGGGCCGGGGTCCACTTCGAAGCGCAGCGTCAGGTTGGACCCGCGCCGCGCGCTAAAGTCGAATTCAAACTTGCGCCACACGTCGTTGGTCTGGTGATAGTCGAACAGCTTGTTGCCGTCGGCGTAGAGGCGGAAAGTGACGCCGTCGGAGTTGGCCACGTTCTCCGAGCGCATCGCAGTGGCGCCCCGCAGCAGGATGCGTGTCGCCCCGGCGGGGAGGCAGATGACAAATTGCTGGAAGGCGACGCCGGTGCCGTTGCGCCAGGGGCAGTGCAGCAGAAATGCCCGCTCTCCATTTTGCGCGCCGAATGGCTCGCAGGCCACGCCCGTGCGGTCCTCGAAAAACCCCGACCAGCCCAGTGGAAACTGCTGCTCGGCCTGGCTGCGGTAGGCATATCCGACGGCGTAAATTCCCAGCTCATCGAGATTCATCACCGGCAGGTCGGGACTGACGGCTGGTTGCGCCTCGGCCGAGGCGACCAAGACGGCGGCGCTCAGGAAAAGCAGCGCCCGGCGGATAGGCTTCATACGATTTGACGCCAGAGTATCCCAGTCGGCAAAGGGTAGCAAGAATATGGACGGACCTCAATAAAGGGACATGGCTCCGCTGGAGCGTCGCCCTGCCACAGCGCGCCGGTAGGGCGACGCTCCAGCGGAGCCGTCCCAACAGATCCGTTGCGAAGTGTCCCTTTAAATAGCCCGTATTTATTGGAGCGGGTGAAGGGAATCGAACCCTCGTGTGGAGCTTGGAAGGCTCCCGTTCTACCATTGAACTACACCCGCTTCGTTTTGCCTCCCCATCTTAATCGCCGCGCTTGCGTTGTCAATTCCTCTCCGCCATAATCCGCCCCAGATGAATTTGCCGAAATCCATCCTCATCACGGGCGGACGCGTGATTGACCCCGCCAATGGCTTCGATGCCGTGGCGGACTTGCTGATTCTGGAGGGGAAAATCGCCGCCCTCGGCCCCGCCGCCGCCGCCCAAACCCCGCCGCGCACGGACCGGTTTGCCGCCGGCGGGCTGGTGGTTTGTCCCGGCCTGATTGATCTCCACGCTCATTTGCGGGAACCGGGGCAGTCGGCCAAGGAAACCATCGCCACGGGGACGGCCGCCGCCGCCCGGGGCGGTTTCGCCTCGGTGGTTTGCATGCCCAACACGTCGCCGGCCATTGACAACGCCGGAACAGTGGCGCTGATTCGCGAACGCGCGGAGCGGGAGGGCAAGGTCAATGTCTTTGTCGCCGGCGCCATCACGAAGAATATCGCCGGGGAGGAACTGGCGCCCATTGGCTCGCTCAAACAGGCGGGCGTGATCGCCATTACCGATGACGGGCATTGCGTGCAGAACCATGAATTGATGCGACGCGCCCTGGAGTACGCCAATATGTTCGACTTGCCCGTGATGGATCATTGCCAGGATTATTCACTGGTCACCGACGGTGTGATGCACGAAGGCTACTGGAGCGCGGCCCTCGGCTTGCGCGGCTGGCCGGCTTGCGGCGAGGAACTGATCGTGGCGCGGAACATCCTTCTGGCCGAATTGACCGGCGCGCGGGTGCATTGCCAGCATTTGAGCGCCGCCGGCAGCGTGCAATTGTTGCGCGACGCCAGGGCGCGCGGCGTGCCTATTTCCGGCGAGGCCTGCCCGCATCATTTCACCCTCACCGACACGGCGCTGGCCGGGAGCGACCCGTTTTGGAGCGGCGACGGCAAGGACATCCTGTCCGCCGCCCGGGGCGAACGGCCCTGCTGGCCCTCCTACGATACCAATTTCAAAATGAATCCGCCCTTGCGCTCCGCCTCGGATCGCGCCGCGCTGATCGAAGGGCTGGCGGATGGCACGGTGGAGATCATCGGCAGCGACCACGCGCCGCATTGTGATTTTGAGAAAGAGGTGGAGTTTGATTATGCCCCGTTCGGCATCGTCGGCTTTGAAACCGAATTGGCCCTCGCCCTCATGCAGCTTTGCCATTCCCGCCGCCTTTCGCTTTCGGACCTCATTGCCAAATTCACCGTCGCCCCCGCCCGCCTGCTGCGCCTGCCCCGCAAGGGCAATTTCAGCCCCGGCTCCGACGGCGATGTCACCGTGTTCGACCCGGATGAGGAATGGGTTTTCGATGTCGCCGCCTCGGCCGGCAAGTCCAGGAACAGCCCGTTTTCGGGATGGACCTTGAAAGGGCGGGCCAAAGCGGTTATAGTGCGGGGCGGAGTTGTTTTCGCCGGGGTGCCGGCCGGGGAACGGGCGGCAAGTTCCGTCGCGCAGTGAAGAATGACAACTATTCAGGTAGGGACAGCGCGCCGCGCTGTCCGCGCCGCGTCCAGCGGCGCAGTGGATCGCCCGCCCCGGACGCCTCGGCGAGGCGTCCCTACCTGAATAGTTACGGAGAATGTAGCGTCGGGCCTGTGGCCCGATTCCATATTATCGGAGAACGGGCGGCAAGCTCCGTCGCGCCGTGAAGAAGATGTGACTCAAGTTGTTTGAGCAAACTGAACATAAAAGGAAACACAATGAAGAAAATCGCATTATGTCTGTTGGGCTGCTGGATGACCTTCCAGTTGCAAGCCGCGGATTCCACCTGGCTGACGAGCGTCCCCGATGCCCAGGCCCAGGCCAAAAAAGAGAACAAACTGGTGCTCCTCAACTTCACCGGTTCGGACTGGTGTGTTTGGTGCAAGAAACTGGACGCCGAGGTTTTCACGCAGAAGCAATTCCTGGACTACGCCAAATCAAATCTGGTGCTGGTCGAGGTTGATTTCCCCACCGAGAAAAAGCTCGCCGCCGATCTGGTCAAGGCCAACGACGCTTTGAAAACCAAATACAAAGTGACCGGCTTTCCAACCCTCGTCGTCCTCAAGCCCGACAGCACGGTGGTCTGGAATCAGGTCGGTTACATGGAAGGCGGACCCGCGGCCGTGATCGCCAAATTGGATGCGGCCAAGAAGAAGTAGCCCGCTTGATGACCGCGATTTTAGCTCTCGAAGACGGTTCGGTGTTTCACGGCCGGGGCTTTGGCGTGCCTGCCCAGGCCTGCGGCGAGGTCTGCTTCAACACGTCCATGACCGGCTACCAGGAAATCCTGACCGATCCCTCCTACAAGGGCCAGATCGTCACGATGACCTACCCGCTCATCGGCAACTACGGCGTCAACGAACAGGACGTCGAATCCTGGCAGCCGCATGTCGCCGGCTTCGCCATACGCGAACTTTCCCCGGTCGCAGGCAACTGGCGCGCCCAAACTTCGCTGGCTTCGTATCTGGAAAAAAACGGCATCCCTGGCATCCAGGACATTGACACCCGCGCCCTGACCAAGAAACTGCGCGTGCGCGGCGCCCTCAACGGCTTCATCGCCCTGCCCGCCGTTCCGGACGCCGAAGCGGTGGCGCGCGCCCGGAACTGGCCCGGCTTGGCGGGCGTGGATTACGTCAAGGAAGTGACCCACAAGGAGCCGTTTCTGTGGGATGCCGGCGGCCAGTTGAGCGAGCCGTATGAACTGGCGCGCGGCTCGCACAATTTCAAGAAACCCACCCCCATGCCCGCGGCGGACATTCCCATTGTCGCCTTCGACTTCGGGATGAAATACAACATCCTGCGCCGTTTGCGCCAGCATGGTTTCCGCGTGCAAGTCGTTCCGGCCACCACCACCGCCGCGCAGGCGCTGGAGTACGGGCCGGCCGGCATTTTCCTTTCCAACGGGCCGGGCGATCCATCGGCCCTCGGCTACGCCGTCCACGCCGTGCGCGACCTGGTCAACCACGGCATCCCGGTCTTTGGAATATGCCTGGGGCACCAGATACTGGGGCAGGCCTTCGGCGGAAAGACCTTCAAGCTCAAATTTGGCCATCGCGGCGCCAACCAGCCCGTCAAGGATTTGGAGACTGGCAAGGTGGAAATCACCGCGCAGAATCATGGGTTTGCCGTGGACCCGGCCACCTTGCCGTCGGACGTGGTGGTGGACCGCATCAACCTTAACGATCGAACCGTCGAAGGATTCCGGCACAAGACCAAGCCCGTTTATTGTGTGCAATATCATCCCGAGGCATCCCCCGGCCCGCACGACTCCGCGCCCCTCTTCGCCCAATTCCGAGAACTCATCGAGCGGTCGTAGCGGGCGCATTTCTTGGTAGGGCAGAGCTGCCGCTCTGCCCTGAATTCGTGGGCGGCGCAGCAGCGCCGCCCTACCGAACACACGAAGAATTTTGCCCTGCACTCTGTCCGTGTTGGCCGGTCGAGTCGTGCTTGCCGTTGTGCGCTCTGGTTTGATAGGCTCCGTTTCATGCTGCGCCATGTGAAACAGAACCAGGCCGGACTTCAGTGGCCCGCGCAGGCCTGTGGCGCTTCGGCCCCGCGCGACGTTTACCGGGCTGGCGCGGCAATCGGAAGGCGGCCAGGCCGATGAGCAAAGAGGATTTCAACGCAAAGCTGGAAACGCTGATTGCCAGCGCGCGACATTTGCGCGTCTATGGTTTTGGCGAACAGGAGCCGGAAGAAGCGACCAAGCAGTTGCTCCTTGAACCGCTTTTCCAGGCCCTCGGCTATCTGCCGAACAAGAACTACGTCAGGGAACACAAGATTCTCGGCGATTCGGTGGATTACCGGCTGAAATCCGACTCTCCACTCATGTTCGTTGAAGCCAAGAGCCTCCTTGATTGCCGGAATGCCAGCCTCTTTGACAAACACCGCGATCAGGTCTTGCGGTATATCCATGAGTACCGGCTGAACCCGGAAGTGGCGGAAATGGAGCGGCCCGTAGCTTGGATTCTGCTGTCGAATTTCGCGCAGTTTCACTTCATCCGGGTCAACGAAACCACTCCCACCTTTTCATTCAAATTGGAGCAGCTCTGGGAGCGCCGCGAGGAGTTGTGGGAATTGCTCGCGCTGGAAAACCTCGAGGCCAACCGCATTGACGAACTTTACGAAGAGCAGAAAAAAGCCGGCCTCGACAAACAATTTCTCGCCGACCTCAAACGCTGGCGTCTGCTCATCGCCAATGGATTCGCGTTGCGAAATCAGAAATGTTCCCTTGAAGACATTACGCTGGCCAGCCAGCAACTCCTCGACCGTTTCATCTTCTGCCGGATGTTGGAAACGCGCCGGCTGGTCGGATACAACAAACTCCTCCGCAGCTATACCGTTTACGAATCCCTTTACGGCCGCACGAAGGCGACCTTTGCCGAAATTATCCGCAAGTCGCTTTTCGTCGAAATTAAAAACGATTTCAACACCGAATTGTTCGAGCAACCCCTGCTGTGCGACGGACTCGCCATTGACAATGCCGTCCTCGCCGCCTTCATCGGCCACGAGCCGCTCGCGCCCGAACTGGCCGCCACCTGCGGTTTTGATACCGGCCAGGGCGAAATGTTCGCCTTTCGCCACCTCTACAGCTACGACTTCAGTCTCATGTCCCAGGACGTGATGGGCGCGGTCTATGAGCGATTCCTTGCCCACAAACTCTTTCAGGATGCCGGGCGCATTGTCATCGAAGACACCGATGAGCTCCGCAAAAAGGAAGGCATCTATTACACGCCGCAATACATTGCGGACTATATTGTCCAGCATACCCTCGGAGAAAAAATCAAACCGATCTTGGCCGAAGCCAAGACTCTCCTCGCCTACAAAAATTTCAAGGGCGCAATAGCCAAAATCCGCGAACTTGGGGAAATCAAAGTCCTCGACCCCGCGATGGGTTCCGGTTCGTTTCTGCTCCGCGCCTTCGATGCGCTGGTCAAGGCTTATGACGATTACAACCAGGAATGCCGCCGTATTAAAAAGGAGCGCAACGGAGAAGGCGCGCTCTTTGATGCGGACTTCGTGGTGGCGGAGGAGGTGCTGGACGCACCTTTGCATGTCCTCAGCGAAAATATCTTCGGCGTAGATCTTGACCGGCAGGCTGTCGAAGTCGCCAAACTCAACCTCTGGCTTCGGTACATGACCGTGAACCGCGACCCCTTCCTCGATCGCATCCGTCGCAATCGGCAAGAGGACAGTCCACTCAACCTGCTGCCGAATCTCACTCACAATTTTAAGCGCGGCAACTCTCTTATTCCTGAAAAAGACGTGGCGGGCGTGGAAGCCTTCGATTGGGAAAAGGAATTTCCAGAAATTATGAAAGGCGGTGGGTTCAATGTTGTTATTGGTAACCCGCCTTACGTTTTCACTCGCAATCAGGGTTTCACGGAGGCGGAAAAGACATTTTTCGCCTCGGCTTTCAAACACCAAAGCATTCAATTAAACACATTTGGCATCTTCATTGAAAAGTCAGGACAATTACTTTGTAATGATGGAATAATGGGCTTCATCACACCGAATAATTGGCTCACCATTGATACATTCGCTCCCCTCCGGAAATTTGCGTTAGAATCTTTTGGCAAGCTGAAGCTATTCAACATAGGCGAACGAGTATTCGACTCAGCCGATGTCGACACAGCCATCGTCTTTTTTGAAAAGTGCAAACCAACAACGCTTGTAGTGGGCGAGTTAAATAATGGCGTCGAGACGTTTAATCGTCAAGTCGATATCGCAACCATTAAACCGCCAAACTTCATTATTCAGATCAGTCTGCTGAAAAACGCCGCAAATGAAGGGCTGGTCGAAAAAATCGAGCAGCGATCCAAGCGTCTGTCAGAATACGCCAAGGTTTCCACTGGTCTCAAGGCTTACCAAGTGGGGAAAGGCAAACCGGTTCAAACGGAAGAACAAAAAACAAATCGCGTTTTTCATTCTCGAAGGAAAGAAAAATCAGCCAGCGGAAAATATCTAGATGGTTGCGATGTAAAAAGGTACGAACTCGATTGGTCAGGTGAGTATTTGAATTACGGTGATTGGCTGGCTGAACCTCGAAAATCCGTGCCGTTCTCAGGTCCACGGATCTTGGTGCGGCAGATTCCAGCAAACCCGCCTTATCTTGTTCACGCCGTGTTCACTGGTGAGGGTTTCTACAATGATATTAACAGCATGGTTGTCTTTAATCCAATTGGAGATGTCTCCTTGAAGTTTCTGCTCGGCGTCATCAATTCCCGCCTCATGTCATTTTGGTTCGAGAAAAAGTTTGATAAGTTACAGAGGAAAATATTCCCGCAATTCAAAGTTGACGAACTAGGGAGCTTTCCAATTCATAATTTGGTTCTTGAGAAAGAAAGAGATAAGGCCACGCACGATGGAATCCTCTCATTGGTGGATGAACGGCTGTCAGTACAAAGAAGAAGACAAAGCTTACCACTAGTTTTGAATAAGCAGATTCGCCATTCAAACCGGACGCCCTGCAATCTCGCCCAATATCTGCAAAAGGACTTTGCGGCGGCGGTGAAACCGGAAATCCTGATTGACGACGTGCAGCGCGCGGGTTTCGTGTACGAAATCACCGTCGAGCCGGACGGCGCGAATCTCACTTTCATCGCTTCCGTCGCGGAACAACCCGATGGCGGGCCGCGTCCCATGCCGGTGCTGCGGCTGGCTTTCAAGGACGAGACACTGCGGAATTTCATTTATGCCTGCTGGCGGCAGTTCCTGGGGGAACATTCCCGGCAGAAGAAATGGACCAAAGGCAGGAAGCCCGAGCCGGTTTATCCATTGCTGGTCAACACCCTCGAACCGCTGGCTTATTTCAGTCCCGACGCGGCTGATAACCTGCGCGCCATCCGTGATTTGATGAAAGCGGTCGCCCAGGAGGCCGGCAGCACCGATCTGGCCGCCATCGAAGCGGAAATCAAGGAACTGGACAGCGAAATTGACACCCGGGTGTGCGACCTCTACGAATTGACTCCCGAAGAACGCGCCCTCATCGCCAGGTCGTGAAAGGGTGCAGGACAGATTTCTTCGGTTATCCGGTAGGGCGGCGCTGCTGCGCCGCCCAAAAATTCAGGGCAGAGCGGCAGCTCTGCCCTCGGACGCCTCGGCGAGGCGTCCCTACCTGAATAGTTACAGAAATTTGAAATGCGGGCTTGATTTATCGGGCCAGACAGTGGAAAAAGACGGCCCATGACTCCAAATCCACTCCTCGGCGTGGTTCTTCACTGGCTCGGCGGCCTGGCTTCCGGGAGCTTTTATGTTCCGTTCAAGGGCGTGAAAAAATGGTCTTGGGAAACTTACTGGATGGTGGGCGGGGTTTGCTCGTGGATCCTATGCCCGTGGGCGTTCGCTTATTTCCTGACCAACGACCTGATGGGTGTGCTCCGGCAACAGAGCGCAAGCACGCTGGAATGGACGTTTTTTCTCGGCCTCCTCTGGGGTTTCGGCGGGCTGACCTACGGGTTGACGGTGCGCTATTTGGGATTGTCCCTGGGCACGGGGCTGGCGCTGGGATGCTGCGCGGCGCTGGGCACGATGGTGCCGCCAATTTGCAAAGCCATCGTCCCGGATTTCTTTGTCTTCGAGAACAGCACCAGCATTCTTGAAGTGGTGAAAACTACCGGGGGAGTCGTCACCCTGCTGGGCGTGGCAGTTTGCATCGCCGGGATATGTGTCGCGGCACTGGCGGGTTACACCAAGGAATCGCAGATGCCGGCGGAGCAAAAAACCAAGGCGATCAAGGAGTTCAGTTACAAGAAGGGCATATTGGTCGCTCTTATTTGCGGCGTCACGAGCGCCTTTTTCGCCTTCGCCTTGCAAGCCGGCAAGGGGATCAACGCGGCGACACGCGCGGCGGGCACGCCCGAAATTTGGACCGGCCTGCCCACGCTCCCGGTGCTGCTCCTGGGCGGCTTCGCCACCAACCTGATCTGGTGCGTCTGTCTGCACCTCAAGAACCGGACCGCCTATCAATATCTGGCCTCCCATGTCCGCCAGGAGCACGCGCACCACAGCGGCAGCGACGGAGGCGAGCAAAGCGCCGAGGCCGCAGCAGCAGCAGCAGCCGGCGGCGCGGTGGACCTGAAGGTCCCGGTGCTGGGCAATTATATTTTCTCCATCGTGGCGGGGACGACCTGGTACTTCCAGTTCTTCTTTTACACGATGGGCGCGTCGCAGATGGGCGCCAAATACGATTTCGCCTCCTGGTCGCTGCACATGGCGAGCATCATCATTTTCGCCACAATGTGGGGTTGGATTTTCCATGAATGGAAGGGATCGAGCAGGAAAGCGCACCTTCTGATCACGGGCGGCATCGCCACCCTGATTCTCTCCACATTTGTCATTGGCGCCGGGGTCGGTTGGACAAAGCTGCTGGACTTCCTGCACGGCCACTGATCCACGGCGGACAGGGTGCCGGAAAAGAATCTCCACATAGTGCCATAATGTCTCACTATCTGTGCGACATCCGTCTTGAAAAAGAGTCATAATGGCACACATCCGCATTTTTCACGAAGGCTGATTATTATTCACAAGTGCCTGATAATGAACATCTTACGACAACATAGTCGTGCCGCTCGCCTCTCTGGCACGGCATAGGCTATAGGATTCCATTGAAATCGCAGTTTGATTTGAAACTGAATGCAAGAACCAGAAAGGAATGATTATTTATGACACTGATAAGATGGCAACGATCTGATGGAAACGGTTTGGCTTCCGGTTGCCGGAGTTGCTCTCCGCAAGACGGCTTGAACCAACTGCTCCAATCATCCGGCACTATGTTCGACTCCCCTTTGGACGCGAGCCTTGAAACCCAATTCCCGGGCGAATGGCTCCCGGCGGTGGATCTCCATGACGGCAAAGACGCCGTGATGGTCAAGGCCGAGCTTCCCGGCATGAAGAAGGAGGACATTGACATTTCACTGCAAGAGGGCGTCCTCACCCTGTCCGGCGAACGCAAAGGCAGCCGCGAAACCGACAGCGGCGGCGCGACGCGTTGCGAGCGGTGGTTCGGCCGTTTCGAGCGGAGCATCCGCCTCCCTTGCGAGGTGGACGCCAAGACCGTCAAGGCCGCCTACACCGATGGCGTCCTGACCATTGAACTGGCCAAGGCCGAAGCGGCCAAGCCGAAACAAATCAAGATCCACTTCAATTAACCCGCGCCCAGCAAACCGTGCCGGCGGCGGGAGAAAATCCCGTCCCGGCCCACTCAACAGAAAGAAAACACTTACTATGAATACAGTTGTCAATACTTTGGAACAGGCGGCCCCGGCCCAGCCCGCCGCCCTCGAGACCGAACGCGAATACATCCGTCCGGCGGTCAACATTTACGAGACCCCGGAAGGTTACGTCCTGGAAGCCGAATTGCCCGGCGTCAACAAAGAAGGCGTCAGCGTCCAGTTGGAAGGGAACCTTCTGACCGTCGAAGGCCGGCGTTCGGCGCCAGCCCTGCCGGAGACCGGGCTTTTCTACCGGGAAACCAGCGCCGCCGATTTCCGCCGGGTCTTCGAACTGGACCCCGCCGTTGACGCCGCGAACATCGGCGCCCGGATGGAGCAGGGCATCCTGACCCTGACCCTGCCCAAGGCCGAAGCCGCCAAGCCCCGCAAAATCGCCGTCGCCTAACAGCCTGTTGAAATATGCCACCGAGCGCCGCGTGGGGGCACGCGGCCTACATTATTTCCTCGGAAATCACGGGTCATGTAGGCCCGGTGCCCTCACCGGGCAAGTTTTTCAATAGGCTGCTAAACCGCGGCGGGAGAAACGACAGATCGTAGCGGCGGTCGGAAGACCGCCGCTAACTT
>Ga0182027_10013152_pt1 | contig 11571 bp, 10 predicted proteins | sample 712E1DmetaG_FD_121300 | JGI IMG/M metagenome (GOLD analysis project Ga0182027, IMG submission 121300) | Permafrost microbial communities from Stordalen Mire, Sweden - 712E1D metaG (Illumina Assembly) | ecosystem: Environmental > Terrestrial > Soil > Wetlands > Permafrost | place: Sweden...
CATAATCCCAAGATCAAGGACCTGCCGGCTTATTATCCTTCGGTCGGCGAAGTGCAAAGCGCCGATGTTCTGCTCGATACCAAAGGTATGCGCTTCTTCAGCGGGAAATTCATTCTCGATTCTTATTGGACCGGTCAGCTTACGCAAGGGGATGAAGCGCCAAAGCCCGGCTATGATCAAAAGCTGCCGCCGATGGCATCGTCGTTGGAAGTTATGGGATTACTGGGTTCGGATTACGCCAAAAGCCAAATTCCCAAACTGGATTTTTACAAGCCGACCAATTCGCGCGCGATTGATAAAGCGATGAAGGACTTGGCGACGGAAAACGCGACCTACACCGACGCCGACTGGATGAAAAATCTTTATACCGGCTGGCTGTGGACGATCAAGGGGCTTTTTGATTGGCAAAAAACCAACCTTAAATCATTGCCGCAATTTATGCAGTCGGTCGCCTGGCAGGCGAAGGTTCTGCAAAACGCCAGCGGTTTTTGGACCGAGCTGCGGCACGCGACCATTCTTTACGCCAAGCAGTCGTTCGCCGAGCTTGGCGGCGGCGGTCCGGGCTGTGATCCGCGCAAGGTGCCGGCGCCGCCAAAGGGGTATGTCGAACCGCAACTGCTGGCCTACGCGCGTCTCATCTATTTGGCAAAAAAGACCGATGCCGGATTGACCGAGCAAGGATACAAGCTGAACAACCTGGGGCCGTTGGAAAATTTCATCACGCTCATGGGAACGGTCCAAGATTACGCGCAAAAGGAATTGCAAAACGCCAAGTTCGATGAAAAGGTCGTTTCCTCAACCGGTCCCGATCCGGACAACGCGGACAAGACTTGCACGACCTATTCAATCGACGGCTCGAGCGATTGGGAGAATATCCGCTTAGTGATAACGAATGGATTAATGAGCTCCTTGCCGGTTCCGGTCGAGGGTCCGGTGCTCTTTGCCAAGGATAAGCGCGCCGCCATTCTTGCCGATGTTCATACCGGCGGCGATCAGGCCAACCCGAGGCGCATCCTTTACGAGGGTATCGGCGTTCCGTACGTCATCTTTACGGCGGTCGAGGACGCCAATGGCCCGCGTCTTACCGTCGGTTTTACTTATTCACATTACGAATTCACCAAGCTCTACGGCGGACAGCGGATGACCGACGAGGATTGGCAGAAGAATTTTTACAAGGACGGCGATACCTTTGACGCCTTTAACTACGTCGCCAAGTCGTTGAAGCCGGCGGTCAATTACTGGTATAAGATCCTTTTTGCCGGGAAATGAAAAATAAGATCATAATTTTGCTCGCGATCGCGGCGGCTGTCATTGCAGCCGCCGCTTTTGCGATCATAAAAAATACTATTCGAGCTCCTCGACCCGGCTCGGGGCTGGCGCAAGTCGAGAATTACATTATTCCCATCGCGCATTATGACAACCAATATTCCTCGCCGCAGCAATTCGAAGAGGGAATATATGCCGCCGACCATCGTCCGGCGGAGAAGAGCGCGGGCGCGATACGCGCCGTCATTCTTCCGCACCACATGGTCGCCGCCGAGGACGATGCTGTCGCAATCAAAGCGCTGGTCGGTCAAAAGATCACAAATATAATTTTGATCTCGCCCGACCATTATAATAAATGCCCGACCGCGCTATGCACGGTAAACGGCGATTATGAAACGTTCTTCGGCCACATGCGCGCGTCGTCCGCGATCGTAAAAGAGCTTGTTGCGTCGCCGCTCGTCACCAACGCGCCCGGCCTTTTTGACAACGAACACGGCATTTACGCCGTCGCGCCGCTCATTGTTCATTATCTGCCGAGTGTTCCCGTTACGCCGCTCGCGATCTCGATCGGTTATTGGAAAACGAACAAAAACGCCATGCTTGAATTGCTGAACGCGGAAATTAAAGAGGGAACGGTCTTCGTCGTAAGCAGCGATTTTTCCCATTACCTCCCGTATGGCGAGGCGGAAAAAATGGATGCGCTCACGAAAGCGGTTCTGGTCTCCGGCGATCTTGCTGCGATCGAAGAACTTAAAGACCCGTCGCAAAGCGATTGCCCCGCTTGTCTGTGGCTCCTTGCCTCGCTCGCGAAGAATAACAATTTCTACCATCCCGATTTTCTAATGCATACCAACTCCTCCGCGCTTTTGCACGACTTCAGCGTCAAAGAAACCACCACTCATTTCGCCATCCTTTGGCGCTAAATAACGGGGGCTGGCCCAGTTATTTAGTTAATTCGCTTTTTGATAAAAAAAGGGCCGTCTGTTTTGAAGAGGCCCTGTTACCGGGATGCGAGAGCGGTATTGTTGTGTTCGCGGAAGCAAGAGAAACTGCACCAGTGGTAGAACAAATTCTTGTCCTGTTGTTGGTGCCGGAGAAATATCGTCGCAAAATGTGCGTCGATAATCGGAGCGAGGACGGATGGACTGATGGCGATATCGTTATTGACCCAACAGATCGCGCCCTCCGGGTTTACGTCGAATTGCGCGCGGTAGATGGAAAAGCCGTCGAATTCGTAGAAGAAAACCGTTCCGTCGGCGCCGACGCTCGCGGCGAATTTTCCGCGCCTTATCATCGTCGGGCGCGGTATCTCGCGCGAGAGATCGCGACAGAGATTCGCGGTATCGGCCGCGCGCCGTGCATGAAGTTCGGAAAGACCGATCATTCTGCCCTCCTTTCTTTGGCGCGTTATTGCATTGCTAGCGGATATCGTCGAAGAATTTGGCGTTGATGGTTCCGTGAGCCACCAGATATGCGATGTGTCGCGTAACGTCTTGTAAGTGCGCCATGTTTTCATTTGAAATATTCTGCGTCTTGCAGTGCGCGGCGATTAGAGCCGCTTCCAGTGCGCGAATGGCTCTCGTGATCTCCGTGCGCCCCTCGCGATCCCCCAAATCGCGGGCGGGCGGCATTCCTTTCAAGCCGGCGGTGATCCTGTAAAAAACATATTGATTGCCTGTGAGGTTGAGGTGGTCGGCCAAGTTACGGATCGCGATCGCTGTTTCGGTTATTGACAATGGTTCGCTCATGGCGCCTTTCCGGCGGACGCGGGTCCGCGCAAAATGTTCAAGGAACGATATTCGCGGTTTATCAGCGATCGCGACCTTTGTCAATAAAAAAAGAACGCCGGAAGGAGACTACGTGGTGTCGCTACGCGACCCTGTAAATCACCTTCCGGCTAACAGAGATACACCATAAGAGAGACCCTCCGTGGTTGCATTACACAACCTGAAAGTGCTCAATCACAGATGTATTCTGTTCATAACAACATATATTGTTTTTCATTTTTTGTCAAGACCCTCATACCCTGTTAAACTGCCGTTATATGATAAACAAGACCGCCTTCGCCAAAATAAGCAAAATTTACGCCTCTTATGCCATTGAGCGGCGCAAACTGTTCGCCGCTTCCGACGAAATGCTCGCCAAATCAAAACAGGCGATCTTCGCCTTGCATCGCGACGACGTGGCCGAAGCGGAACGTTTGCTCGCCGAAGTGGAAGCGTCGGAGCGGTCGTTCGTGTCGGTTTTTAAGAAACACCCCGACATTGTTTCCGAGGGTCCGCATCGCGCGGCGCTTGAGGAATATGCCGAGGCCGCCCAGTTCTTGGCTTTCATCAAGAACGAGCCGCTTTGTGTCATTAAGAACTTGGAACTCGACTCCGACGCGGTTTTGGGCGGACTGACCGACACGGTGGGCGAGATCGCGCGCAAATGCGTCCAGTGGGCGACCAAGGGCGAATTCAAAAAGATCGACAAGGCGCTTGAAGCGAGCCGCGAGATTGTCATGGCGCTCATGGGTTTGAGTTTGACCGGCTATCTTCGCACCAAGCTCGACCAGGCCAAAGGCGCGTTGCGCCGCATCGAGGATGTCGCCTACGACGTGGCCATGAGGGAGTTGAGGAATAAGAAATGAAACATGTTATTTATGAAACATAAAGCATGAAGCATGAAACATTTATGCTCCGCAAAACGGGGTCTTGATGTTTTATGTTGTGTGTTTTATGTTTCATGTCAATATGCTTCATGCAAACATCGCCGCCATCGTGCCGGCATACAATGAAGAAAAGACCATTGCCGGCGTCGTTAAGCCGCTTGTTGATTCGAAATTGTTTTCCGAGGTCATTGTTATTTCCGACGGCTCGACCGATGGAACGACAAACGCGGCGCGGCAAGCCGGCGCAACGCTTGTCCACGATCTTCCCAAGCATGGCGGAAAAAGCGCCGCTCTGCAGCACGGCATGGTGCACACCGATGCCGAGTATGTGGCGTTTTTCGATGCCGACCTCAAGGGCTTTCGCTCGGAACACGCTCGCGCGATCGTTGAGCCGGTGCTCGCGGGGAAACTCGCCATGTGCGTCGGCTGGCGCGACCGCAATCGGTTCTCCAATTTCACCCAGCGTTTTCTCCCGCTTATCGGCGGCGAGCGCGCCATGCGTCGCGACATTTTTGAGAATATTCCCGAGCGCTACATTCATGGTTTCATGATCGAGGCGGCGACCAATTATTATTGCCGCGCCAACAATTTGCCGTACGGCGCCGTTCTGCTCAAGGGGCTGACCGTTCGCACCAAGTATCAAAAAGTCGGCTGGGCCAAGGCGCTTCCCGAATACGCGCACATGTATTATCAAGTGGTAAAAGCGATGATCCTGGTGCGGGCGCACGCGAAAGAATTCAGAGAACATTTTGTCCATGAAAAACACCATGACAAATAAAAAAGTGCTCATTACCGGCGTCGGCCGCTATAAGCTGGGGAGCAATAACAGCGCCGCCCGTTTTTTTGTTAAACAAGGAGCCAAGGTGACGGTGACCGATCCCAAACCAACGCGCGAGCTTGCCGCCGGCTTAAAGCATCTTAAGGGCTTGAAAGCGATCTATCACTTGGGCGGGTATCGCGTCGTTGACTTTAAGTCCGCCGATCTGATCATCAAGAACCCGGGCACGCGCAGCCTTGAGCCGTTCTTGAAGATCGCTCGCCGCAAGGGGATCGAGATCGTGACCGATGTCGGCGCGTTCATGGCGCTCGCGCCGCCGGCGCCGATCGTCGGCATCACCGGCACGCGCGGCAAGTCAACGACCACGGCGCTTTTGGGCGAAATGATCGCGGTCTCCGGTTGCGCGTCATATGTCGGCGGTAACATGAAAGTGTCGCCCTTGAATTTTCTTGACAAGCTGCGGCGCGATCATGAGCGCGGCCGATGCGCGGCCGTGACGCTCGAACTGTCATCATGGCTTTTGGAAGGTTGGAAAAAAGAGGGGATCGCGCCCGCAATTGCCGTCATCACCAACATTTTTCCCGACCACCTCAACACTTATCCGTCGTACGCGGCTTATGTAAACGCAAAAGCCGAGATCTTCGCCGCTCAAGACAAGGATGGGGTTGTTGTGTTAAATCGCGACAACAAAGAAACGCGCAAGCTCGCTTCGCGATGCCATGGCCGAATCTTTTGGTTCTCGCGCCGTCCGTTCGTCGGCCGGGGCGCGTTCGTGCGGGGCGGCCGTATTGTTTGGCGCGACAAAAAGGAAGAGACCGTGGCGCGACTTTCGGATATCGGACATTTGGCCGGCGAGCATAACTTGGAAAATATTTTGGCCGCCGCCGTCGCCGCCAAACTGCTTGGCATTGAGAACAAGGCGATCGTTAAAACGCTTCGGTCGTTTAAAGGTTTGCCCGATCGTCAAGAATTCGTGCGCGAGTTTCATGGCGTTCGATATATAAACGATACGACCGCCACCTCGCCCGACGGCGCAGTCGCCGCTTTGCGGCGGTTTGGCAAATGGCAAATGGCAAATGGCAAATCGGCAAGGAAGAAGCTTGTATTGATCGCCGGCGGCAAGGACAAAGAACTTGATTTTCGCGCCATGGCCGCGGAAATAAAAAAACGCGTCAAGTCGCTTATCTTATTCGATGGAACGGCCAGCGATAAATTGATCAAAGAATTGAAACGAGCGGGCGCTGAATTCGATCTTGTCCCGATCGTCAAGAACATGAGGATCGCCGTCAAACTGGCGGCGGGCGAGGCAAAACGCAATGATGTCGTCCTGCTCTCTCCGGGCGCCGCCTCTTTCGGCTTGTTCCAGAACGAATTCGACCGCGGCGCGCAATTTGTTAAATGCGTTAAATCGCTGTAATTTATATAGGTGACAGGTTTCAGGTTACAGGTTTCAGACCGTTCCTGACCCCTGACCCCTGACCCCTGACACCTGATACCTGACACCTGACACCTGATACCTATGCGTTACTTGGGAGTGGAATTACATTCCGACGAAGAGGTTAAAGACGTCGTGCGGCAATATACGGCGCGGCTGGTTCCGCCGTTCGCCGTGCTGGCGCTTTTGTATATCTTCGCCTTTTTCTTTTTTGTGCCGCTTTGGAATTTGCGCCTATGGAGCTGGGATATCGCCGTCGTCGGCAAAACGATCTTTTTCGGCGCTTTGATCTTTGGTTTCATTTATTTCTTGCGCGCCTATGTCATTTGGCGCGGCACCACGCTCATCATCACCAATCAGCGGATCATTGACGTCGATCGCCGTGGGTTTTTCGATCGCATTGTTTCCGAGGTGCCGTACCAATCGCTTTCCGACGTTTCGTATCGTTCAAAAGGCATCATCGAGATGACCGCGAACATCGGCACGATCACCTTTCAGCTTTTTAGCGGCAATGAAAATGTCAGCTTTGAACACATGATGAACCCGGCCGCCCTGCATAAGCAAATTCTTGAATTGCGCGTCGCTTACTTAAGCGGTTCGCCCGTCGTGGTCGATCCGGTCGAAGGCATGATGAACAAGGTCGGGAAGCTGTCGCCCACCGAACAACGGGCGCTTCTGGCCGGGCTCAAAAAAACCGTTTCGCAACGTGAAAATAAAACACCATGAAACATTCGCGCGCCAACAACATCCCTTGGTGGCGCCGCCTGCTTCGCTCGCGGCTCATGCTTGCGATCAATTTGGTTCTTGTCGGTTTTGTCGGCTGGTCGCTGGGCAATGAGGTTGCCCAAGGCGATAAGGTATCGTCCGACTTGAACGATCTCCAGACAAAGATCGCCGTTTTGCAGAAACAGAACCAAGACTACGGCGCCGTTCTCTCACAAGTGGGCTCGCCGGGTTTTGTCGATAAAGAAGCGCGGCTAAAGCTCGGTTATCAAAAGCCCGGTGAACAGGTTCTTCTTTTGGAGGACGGCACCGCAACGCAGGTCGTGAACGGAGCATCCGCGCCCGATGGCGCCTCCGGCCTTTCCGATCCGCAAAAATGGTGGCGCTACTTTTTCGGCGGCTAATCAAGATAAATTCATTATTTATGATAATAGATTATTTGGGAGCAATGAACGGATTCTTTGTTATCATTGTTTTGATTTTATCTTGTATATTTTTATTTGTTTTGATGGAGAGTATCGTGTATTTTCGACTTATTACCATTAAAGACAGACAAGATGAATATGTTTTAAGAAGGATCTTTAAAACTTATTTAAAGATCGGTCTTATAACACTTTTGGGAATCATAACGATAGTCTTGATCGCTTCAGCGATTAACCGTGTTTCCTACTACAAAGAAAAGCGTTACTTTGATCTTCACCCGTCACCTCCGGGTGCTGCCACAGGTATTTAGTGCATTAAAACTCCGATTGTCTGTCTTTTCAAAAATAACCAGCCATGATAAAGTTTCCCGGTGCTTATCAAACCCCGTCGTAAATCCTTCCGCGGGTATAGTACAATGGCAGTACATGTGCTTCCCAAGCCCCGCACCTTATCGTGTATTAAAAAGCTATCATTTGAAAAATTAATATTTCGTTCGAAACTGTTAGCGGGATTAGTACAGTGGCAGTATGCATGCTTCCCAAGCATGAGATGCGAGTTCGATTCTCGTATCCCGCTAAGAGTTCCGAACCACGATAAGGTAGGGGGCGGGCACGGGACACGGGTTCCCCGCTCGACTCGGTTCGTCCGCGAGCGGGTCCGCCCAATCACGCCGAAGCGGGAGGTGGGCGGAGATTCCCGTTACCCGCTTAGGGATTTACGACGGGGCAATAAATAGTATCCAAAAATATATGAATAATAACGACGAATTGATCAAAACCGCCGATATTCAAAAAATCGCCGAGGAGGGGGCGAGGATATACGGCCGGATAAAAGAAAATTACGATCCCAAAGAAAAGGGAAAATTTTTGGCAATCGATATCGATAGCAAGCAGGCGTATCTCGGCGCGACGAGCGCCGAAGCGCTCGAAATGGCCCGGCAAAAGCATCCCAACAAGGTTTTTTACGTCGTAAAGATCGGGTTTGACGTCGCTGAAACAATGGCGCGGTCTTTTTCCGAAAAGAGTCGTCATTCCCGCGAAGGCGGGAATCCAATCATCGCTTGGGCGTCCGTCCCGCCACCCAATATGGATTGGACCCCCGACGTGCGCTCGGGGGCGACAATCTAAAGAAGCGCAGACGCCTTATCGTATATTTTCTCGTCGTTGACGCAGTAACCGAATTATGGCCTATCCGAAACGGTTTCGATAACCTTATTTATGGCCTATAAGGTTTATTTGGCTTTTTTCCCGGTTAATGTTATTCTTTCCGCTGGTCGCTGTACTAGCAACTACCAACTAACAACTCGCAACTCGTTCGCCGGTGTAGCTCAGCGGCAGAGCAATGCTTTCGTAAAGCAGAGGTCGTCGGTTCGATCCCGACCACCGGCTAAGAAAAAACCACGCTAAGGCGTGGTTTTTTCTTAGCACATCGGGATCGATGGGGGTTCTCAGCCAAAGGCTGATCCGTCTCGGGCGGAGATCCCGACCATCGTCTTAGCAAAAACCGCGTTTCGACGCGGTTTTTGCTTTATGAGGCGAAACCTCGGTTGTCGAGTTCGGCTCGACTTGGAGTGTGTCATTAGGACGTTCGGTGGCCTTATTTAGGGCCTATAATGTCCTATACTTATTGCACATTACTTGTGTTAGAATAAAATTAATCGTTATCCCTCGAGCGTTTCCTCGATCACCGACAAAGCGTCGGACGCGACGTTTGCTCCGGCCGTGGGTCTCGTGCTTTGGAGTAGCCATGATCTGAAACGGTTGTTGCATATGCCGATCTTAAGATCAAAATTCGAGATAAAGAGTAAGCGGCTCACGATCATTGCAAAAGGATTTTTTGCGTTTTTGTTTTGCATTGGTTTTTCTTTTTTTCTGAACGTCCCGCTTGTCCATGCCGCGAGCAACATTAGCGCTTACGCGATCCTGGGACAGACTAGCTGGAGCGCGAACATGAAAAATTCTCCAAGCGGCAGTATCAATGCCAGTGGATTCGGCGGGGTGAGCAGTATAGCCATCGATACCTTCAATCACCGTCTTTTTGTTGCGGATATGGGGGATAACCGCATTCTTGTCTTTCCGTTGGACAATAATAATAATATAACAAACGACGAAAATGCAACGGCCGTCCTTGGTGCAAGCAACTTTACAACCTCCGGCGCCAATACTTGCACCGCGAGCACTTTTGGCGCTTTTTTCAATATCGCCTACGACAGCGTTAATGCGCGTCTTTTTGTTTCCGACATGAATCACGATCGCATTCTTATTTTTAACGTTGCTCCCGGCTTTACCAATGGAGAAGCGGCAAGTTTTGAACTTGGCGAGCCGGCGGCAGCGCCATTTACGACATGCGGTTACGGCGGTGTGACACAGAGCACGCTGAATAGAAACGATGATATTGATTTTGATTCCATACATCAACGCCTCTTTGTTTCCGATGAAAATAATGCGCGCGTTATGGTTTTTGATGTCGCGCCCGCGAATATTCATAACGGCGAAAACGCGCTTTTTGAACTTGGCCAGCCGGCGGGTCCGACGGAGTTTACATCAATCACGCATGGTGCGACGCAGAGCACGTTCTATTTACAAACCGTCGGCGAGGCTTACGACCCCGTTAATGAACGCATTTTTGTCGTTGATATTACAGCTAGTCGCGTACTGGCATTTTATGTTCCCGCGGAGGTCGATCCGAGCACGCTTGACGGCGAAAACGCGCTTTTTGAACTTGGCCAGCCGGCCGGCTTAACGGCGTTTACATCACACGCCGCCGCCTTAACACAGAGCGGGTTAAATAATCCAGACGACGCAAATTACGACCCGACGACCAACCAGCTCTTTATTAGCGATACGGGCAACAATCGGATCATGGTCTGGAACGTGCCTTCAAACGCAACAAGCAGTTTTAACGGGGCACCCGCGCAAAATGAAATAGGTCAAAGTAGTTGGTCGGCCAATCTCTCCGGTCACAGCCAAAACTTGTTTACCGTTCCGGAATCACCCCACAGTTTCGATTCGGTTAATAACACGTTATATTCTTACGAAGCTCTGAATTCATCCACTCCCGGCTACCAGGTTATTCAATTCAAATTCATCAAGATCACCACCGCTTCGCTTCCGGCCGGCACGGTGGGCGCTCCGTATAACCAGAGTATCAGCATTGCCAACGCCCAAGGCGCGAGCCAAACCTACAGCGTTTCTTCCGGTTCGTTGCCGGCGGGGCTTTCATTGAATTCATCGACCGGCGCCATCACCGGCACGCCGACCACGACCGGTTCAAGCACCTTCACCGTTGAAGTCGATGACAATTTTTCAGGCACCGGCTATTTCCTCAACCGCCAGACGTACACGATGAATATTTCCCTGCCGCCATGGTATAACACCAGTTGGTCGAACCGGTTCCTGATAACGCCCGCGAGCGTGAACGCGGATTTGTATTATGATTTATCTTTGGCACCAGCCGACTTTTGGTCAAAGGTCAGAAGCGACGGCGGCGACATTCGCGTAACCGCGCAAGACGGCACAACCCAGCTTGCCCGCGAGGTGTCGGGGTTTAATTACGCTGGTCACACGGGGTTGCTTTATATCGGCATGGGGTCGGCCACGGCTTGCTATATCTACTACGGCAACTCCATTGCGACCGAACCGGCACCAAGTTCCATTATTGGCTTTGAGGACTGGGAAAATGGGGTAGGAAGCTGGGTTGGTACTTCTCAACCGACTCCTACGATAATTACCGACAACACCTCCCCCTCCAAATCAAAAGTCCATCAGATAACCACGGCAGGGTCGGGAGGAGATTTCTCATCTGGGCAGATTCCCGTCGTGGCCGGACAGCAGTATAAGTTGACCAGCTACCTTAAATGGGTTGGTGGGGCGTGTCCTTTCTTGGGGCTTATGGAAAACGGAGCGGTCCCCACTTGGATTTTTGGCTCGGTCGCTGTTGGCGCGTTGGTACAGATAGATACAGGAAATGCTTGGCAAGCCCTGAGCTATATTTACACGCCAGCCGCGGGAATTACCTATGTCAAGTTTAACACCGAAGCATTTGCCGGTGGTGCAAAGTCGGGGAGTACCGATGTTCGCTGGGACGATATTGGTTTGACGATAGTCGTCAACCCCGCGAGCTTTTGGACGACGGGGGGAGAGGAAACTCTTATCACCGCACTCGGCGCCACGACCGGCACCGCTACGGTCGGCTCGCTTCTAACCGCCGGAGCATTGACGCCCGGCGGAGCAACGGTGAGCTACCAATGGTATGACTGCACAACTTCGAGCGGCGCTTCCTGCACCGCCTTGA
>Ga0182027_10013153_pt1 | contig 11571 bp, 10 predicted proteins | sample 712E1DmetaG_FD_121300 | JGI IMG/M metagenome (GOLD analysis project Ga0182027, IMG submission 121300) | Permafrost microbial communities from Stordalen Mire, Sweden - 712E1D metaG (Illumina Assembly) | ecosystem: Environmental > Terrestrial > Soil > Wetlands > Permafrost | place: Sweden...
ATTCAGCCATAATGCCTGTCAGATAAGAAAATAGAGTGGAATGATAATATATCCTAAAGGAATAACGATCGCATAAAAGATCCCAAACCCGGTGATAAAGGGAGTATAGGTCTTATGATCCAGCCCGAGGGTTTGAAATGCTGCCTGGAATGCATGATAAAGATGGAATCCCAGCCCGATAATTAAAACGATGTAGATGATGGAATAGAGGGGTTGTGAAAAAAGAACTTTGGCAACACCCGCAAAATCAGGCTCACCGCCCTCCATCGCCGATACAGGACTGCTTACCCATCCGAACTTGATAAAAAAGAAATTAAACAGGTGGATAGTGAGGAAGGTCACCACGATGGCGCCGGTGTATATCATGTATTTGGAGAGAAAAGGAGTAGGGGTCCTGTTCGTCACCTTATACCTGACCGGCCGTGAAAACCAGTTCTTCAACTGGAGGATGATCCCCAGCAGGATGTGGAGGAAGAATCCGCCGAAAAGGATCACCTCGAAGACCTTGACAATATAATTTGTCCCCATAAAATGAGCCGCGTCACGGAACCACTTTCCGCCGTCATCTCTCAGTAAACACAGATTGATCCCAAGATGGACTATGAGAAAGATCATCAGGAACAAACCCAACAGGGCCATCCATATCTTTTTGGTTATGGATGAAAAATGCAGGAAAGAAGAATTCATAACAAGCTTTTAAGTAATTTTGTTAATTGTTTCAAAATTAGAATATAATTTTTTCACTCAGACAAACCGTATTCAATTTTTTCACTATTTCAAAACATTCTAAATTATGTTTCCGGCAAAAGTTTATTCAGACAGAAGGGCAATGCTCCGCAAGGAACTGTCCAAAGGCCTCGTTCTCTTCCTGGGCAACCAGGATTCAGCCTTCAATTATCCCGCCAATACATACACCTTCCGACAGGACAGCTCCTTCCTCTATTTCTTCGGATTGGATCATCCCTCCCTGGCTGGGGTGATGGACCTGGACAATGGAACCGATCACATTTTTGGCAATGATGTCGACATCGACGATATTATCTGGATGGGGAAACAACCTACGATAGAAGAACAGGCGCTGAATGTGGGGGTTGACAATACAGCCCCGTTGAAAGAGTTGGCAGTCCTGGTCAAAGATGCACGTGAAAAAGGCCGGATGATCCATTTCCTTCCACCTTACCGGGGTGAAACCATCCTCTGGCTTTCTGACCTGATGTATCTTGATCATTCAAAACTCAGGGAAAATGTTTCGATTGAACTGATCAAGGGTGTTATCAAACTCAGGATGGTGAAGGATGATCTTGAAATAAAAGAGATTGAAAAGATGATCGATGTGGCCTGGCTCATGCATACTACCGCGATGAAGATGGCTAAGCCCGGGGTGGTTGAACAGGAGATCGCCGGTGCGATCGAAGGTATTGCATTATCACATGCCGGACCGGTTTCTTTCCCGGTGATCCTTTCTATCAACGGACAAACACTCCATAACCATTACCATGGGAATACCCTGGCAGAAGGAAGAATGCTCGTAGTTGACGCCGGTTGTGAATCCGGACTCCACTATGCCAGCGATATTACCCGTACCGTTCCGGTAGGCGGTAAATTCTCGCAACGGCAGAAAGAAATCTATGAAACTGTATTGAATGCAAACCGTGCAGCAACAGCAGCCGTGAGAATCGGGGTTCCTTTCCGGGAGATCCATCTCCTGGCTGCAACCGAGATCGTAAAAGGATTAAAGACGCTGGGCCTGATGAAAGGAGATGTTAAAGAAGCCGTGAGCAAAGGTGCACATACATTGTTCTTCCCGCACGGACTGGGACATCCCTTGGGCCTGGATGTGCATGACCTGGAAGGGATGGGGGAAAATTTTGTGGGGTATGACCACGAAGTGATCCGCAGCAAGGAATTTGGACTTGCCTTTCTCCGCTTCGGACGGAAACTGCAGAAGAATTTCGTGATGACAATTGAACCCGGGATCTACTTCATCCCCGAACTCATCGATATCTGGAAGAATGAAGATAAACTGGCGGAATTCATCAACTATGATAAAGTCCAAACTTATAAGGATTTCGGCGGTATACGGATCGAAGATGATATATTCGTAACCGACACCGGGGCAAGGGTACTGGGGAAACCGATTCCTAAAACAGTGGCGGATGTCGAGAAGACGATGAATGATAATTGACAATTTACAATTAAAGCGAATAGCAAACAGCAACCCAGAACCCAGTAACGAATCCTCAAAACCTGTAAAAATGAGATCCATTTCATACAACGGAAAAAAGATCTTCTTTGCTGAATCAGGCAAGGGAAAGGCAATCGTACTTCTTCACGGGTTTACCGAAACTTCGAAGATGTGGGATTCCTTCCGGGATCAACTGTCGGAATCCTTCCGGGTGATCGTAATCGATTTGGCAGGCCATGGGAAAAGCGAATCCCTGGAACCGATTCATACCATGGAGTTGCAGGCCGATGTTGTTTATGAGGTGCTGAAAAAGCGAAAAGTGAAAAAATGTGTGATGATCGGACATTCCATGGGCGGATACGTGGCACTTGCCTTTGCATTAAAATACCCTGAAATGCTAAAGGGATTGTGCCTCTTCCATTCACATCCTTTTCCGGATTCCCCTGAGGATCGAAAAAACCGCAACCGTACCATCAACGTGGTGAAACAGGATAAATTTGGTTTTATGGCCTCCTTCATTCCCGCCCTCTTCCCGGAAGGGTCACGGAGAAAATTCGGAAAGGAGATCAAAAAGCTGGTGGAACATGGTTCAGAAATTCCGAAAGAAGGGATCATTGCAGCCCTGGAAGGCATGAAAGTCCGTAAGAACCAGTTGGCAGTACTGAAATCGATCAAGGTTCCTGTCCTTTTTATTCTCGGGCTGAAAGATCCCAAAGCCCCCCTAGACCGGTTATGGAAGATGGTCTCCCTGCCACAGCACTCGGAATGCCTGATCCTGCGGAATGTTGGCCATATGGGTTACCTCGAAGCCCCCGAAGAGACGTTGAAGATGATCAGGGGATTCGCGGGGAAGGCCTTTAAGAAGTGACAAAGTCACAAAGTTTATAAAGTTATAAAGTTCATAAAGTTATAAAGTCACAGAGTCACAAAGGATTTTCATCTCAACATTTAAGCAATTAAACGACTAAGCAATATTTCGCCACCTCGCCATTTCGCTATTTCGCTTTTTCATAGAAATGCATCTCGGTCAGGTATTTCCACACTTTTTCAGGAAGAAATTGCCGCAGGTTCTTGCCCTCATTGATGCCCTGGCGGATAAAGCTTGATGAGATTTCTATCATCGGGGCTTCAGTGAAATGAACGTGGAGGTGGTTGTCAAACGGACTGGCCTCAGTTTCCATGCGGGGATAGATGTAAAGATGATACCGGTTCAAAAGATCTTCATAATTTTTCCATTTTGAAAATGCCGGAAGGTTATCGCTGCCACAGATCAGTACAAACTCTTTTCCGGGATATTTTTCTGCCAGGAACGTCAGCGTATCAATGGTATAGGAAGGTTGCGGAAGGTGAAATTCAATGTTGGATACCCTGAACCTGGGGTCATCCTCCACTGCAATATTTGCCATGGCCAGCCGGTGATGATCGGCCAGCAGGGAAGTCTTTTCTTTCAGGGGATTGTGAGGAGAAACGATGAACCAGACCTGGCTGATATCGGTATATTCAACCATATAATTTGCGATCATCAGGTGTCCCTGGTGAATCGGGTTGAAAGATCCGAAAAAGAGGCCGATTTTATTTTTTTTATTCACCTGATTCTCAACATTAATTTAGGATTCATCACAAAATTGTGTATTTACGACTAGACTTATTTGTAATTCATATTATCTTCACGACCCAATAAGTACACATTTTTTGGAGGCCCTTATTTTGATAAAAGGAACTCAGAAACCATTTCAATAGTCTCAGTGCTGGCTTTCCCAATAGAGTCATTTACAACAATCCGGTCATAACCAGTTGCAAAGGTTAGTTCCTCTTTTGTCTTGCTAAGTCGTTTCAGTAGGCTTTCTTCTGTTTCTGTTCTACGGTTTTTCAACCGGGATTCAAGGATTTCCAGTGAAGGAGGCTGAATGAAGATGGATAATGCTTGGAATCCAAAATAGTTCTTCAGATTTAATCCTCCGATAACATCGACATCGAAGATAGGAATCTTTTCTTTATCCCAAATTCTCTGTAACTCCGATCTCAAGGTACCATAATAACTTCCCTGGTAAACTTCCTGCCATTCAACAAATTCATCCTGATGAATTTTTTCACGAAAAAGTTCAGGAGTAATAAAATAATAATCCTTACCATCAATCTCGTTTTCTCTTTTTTGACGACTACAGGCTGAAACTGAGAATTCAAGTTGTGGCAGGGCTGCAATAAGATGTTTGACCAGTGTGGTCTTTCCTGCCCCTGATGGCGCTGAAACGATGATAGCTTTTCCTCTCATAGGGCTGTCCCTCCCTTTACAGGGGTGGGGCTATAGTATATTTAACAATTGTTCCTTGATTTTTTCCAGTTCGTCTTTCATCTGTACCACGATCTTCTGGATCCCGGCATCATTGGCTTTGGAGCCGATGGTATTGATCTCACGCCCCATCTCCTGGCTGACGAAACCCAGTTTCTTCCCCTGCGAACCGGGTTCATTCAGGGTCTCGATAAAATAATCGCAATGTTTTTTCAACCTTACTTTTTCTTCCGTGATATCTAATCGTTCGATATAATAGATCAGTTCCTGCTCAAACCGGTTTTCGTCGGGCATCGTTTGCAGCAGATCGGATTTGGTGATGTTCTGGAATCCCGTCCGGATCCGCTCACGGATATCATTGAGACGGTTCTGCTCAAAGGGATCAATTGAACTGAGCAGGTCAAGGATCAATTGAACCCGGATCCTCATATCGGTTTCAAGGATACTGCCTTCTGCTGAACGGAATTCCTGAACCAGATTCAATGCTGTCTCAATCTCTTCTGCAAGAATTGCCCAGTCGGTTTCCGGAAATTCCGCCTTTTCGTTTTGTAAAACATCCGGGATATTGAGAATAACCGGGATCAACCCACCCTTGTCTGATTCCTTCAATTCCGATAAAAGCGTTTTCAGCTCCTGGTAGTATTGAACGAAAAGCGGTTTATTGATAGAATATGCAGCAGCATCGGCCGATTTTTCAGCCGATATGTAAAGATCAACTTTCCCTCTTTCCAGTCGTTGTGAAACCAGGGTCCTGATTTCCATTTCTTTTTCCCGGAATGCCCCAGGCAGTTTGACCGACAAGTCAAGTCCCTTGCTGTTCAATGACTTGATCTCAATGAGCAGTTTTTTTCCGGGAAGTTCTGCTGTGGCTTTCCCATAACCCGTCATGGAAATGATCATACAACCTTTTTTGCAAACTTACACAAAAAATTATAATTTTACTCCATGGAATTCCTGGTACTCGACGATCCCCTGAAGTTTTACAATATCATGCTCAACGACATTGCGCAGGCACGGAATTTCATCTACCTGGAAACCTATAAATTTGCCAACGATCACATGGGCGTGAAATTCCGTGATGCGCTCACACGCAAAGCTTACGAAGGAGTTAAAGTTAAACTGATGATTGATTCCTGGGGCAGGGGACCGGTTTCAGATACGTTTTTTGAAAGATTGATAAAATATGGGGGAGAGGTTAAATTTTTTGAAAAAATCAAGCTGAACACCGATATTTTCACCCGCGGCCACCGCCGGGATCACCGGAAAATTATCGTTATTGACGATGAGATCAGCTATATCGGCTCGATGAATATTACCGGCTACAACCTGAACTGGCGGGAACTCGCATTGAGGATCAAAGGAGAATTGAGTGTCTTATTCAGGAAAGTCTTCCTTCAGAATTATGAAACGATCAACCCTTACCTGATTCCGAATAAACTGGCTTTCACCCGGAGCATGAAAATGGGAGATTGGGAGATCGTGCGTGATGTGCCTTCTATTCCTTTGCAGCGGATGAAAAAGAAATATGTTAAGCTACTTCGGAATGCACAGACTTCCGTGACCATTGAAACGCCCTATTTCCTGCCGGGGTTTTTATTGAGAAAAGCATTAATGGATGCTGCAAAGCGGGGTATCGATGTCACAGTGATCATGCCGAAACATTCGGATGTCAGGATGATCGATATTCTGCGGAATCGTTATCTTGGCATGCTTTCAAAGAACAATGTGAAAATGATGTTTTTTATCCCCCATAACCTGCACGCTAAGCTGATGGTTATTGATAACAGTATTTTCTCCATCACTTCTGCAAATTTCGATTACCGGAGTTTCCGTTACCAGTATGAGATTGCTTTGATCGGGAAGGAACCTGAAGTGCTGCGTCAACTGTATGAGCACCTGCATGAAACCCTGAACAATTCGGAAGCATTCGATTATAAAAAGTGGACAGACAGGCCGTTGATTGAAAAGATATTCGAAGCCATCCTCATTCCTTTCAGGCATTTGCTTTAACCTGCCGGGAAGAAGTTTTCTTTGTCCGGCTTACCAGGAAAACACCCCCGAAAATCAGCAAGGCCGCGATGATCTTTGGAAAAGTGATGGCTTCCGTTCCAAGTGAAACCGACATCACCGATGCAATGACCGGCTGCAGGTAAGTATAAAAACTGACCGTGCTCGCTTCCACCGTTTTTAATGCAAAATTGATCAGCAGGTAAGCGATAAAGGTGTTGAAAACCACTACATACCCAACACCCAGCCAGGCATGCACCGTAACTGACTGCAGGTGTAAGCTCGTTATTTCTTTTATAGAAAATGGCAGAATATAGAGAAACCCGAAAAAAGAGACCCATTTTAAAATCGTACTCGCGTGGTATTTTGCCACCATGGGTTTTATCAGCACGAGGTACATGGCATAACACAGCATGTTGAGCATCACCAGGATGTCGCCGGCAAAAGAGTTCGTGCTCATATTCACCATTTTCCCGTAAAGGATCAGGATCAAGGCTCCTGCGCCTCCGAGCACAATCCCAATTACTTTGATAAAGGTTACTTTTTCATGGATGAGGATGCTGGCAAAAATCAATACAAATATAGGGTTTACAACATGTATGATGGAGGCATCAACGGGCGTGGTCAGGTTCAGCCCTTCATAAAAAAAGGCCTGGTTAGCGGCAAAACCCAACAGCCCGCAAAAGGCAAGCATCAGCAGATCTTTCCTTGCAACTTTTTCCCGGATAAACAATCGTTGGAAGATCCAGAATAAGAGAACGCCTCCCAGGGACCGCATGAATAACAATTGCAACGGCTGGAACGGAACAGGCATCAGGCTTTTCGCGATCATGTAATGCATCCCGAAAATGATCGTTACCAGGAGCAGCGCCAGGTGGGCCTTGTAGTTCCGGTTCATGAATGAATATTGGAACGGCAAAAGTAAAGAAATAAAATGCTTGTTGGAAGTGAGCAAAAAAAAGAGGCTTCGCGGGAAACCCCTTTTTGCCTTAACAGAATGTTATGAGATTTTAATTTCTTTTTTAATATCCAGCCTTGCATCCTCTTTTTTGGGAAGCATGACTTTCAGAATGCCATTTTCATAGTCGGCTTTGATCTTATCAAGCTCAACAATACGGGGAAGTGTAAATGACCGGCTGAAAGAACTGTAGTGAAATTCTTTCCGCGTGTAATTCTTCGTTTCCTCTTCCTTCTCATCCCTGACTTCAGAAGAAATCGTCAGGATGTTATTTTCAAGATGGATTTTAAAGTCATCTTTTTTCAATCCGGGAGCAGCAAGGTCCAGCTCAAAGGCATCAGCGTGCTCAAGGATGTTGGCTAAAGGATCCATCCCCTTGCGATTGAAGAGATCAACAAAATCGTTGTCAAAAAAATTCTGAAAAACATCTGATAAGGCGTTCGGTCTGTTAAATCTGATGATACTCATAATTCAATCCTCCATTCATTAAATTAAACATTTGAATTCTGACCACCACTGATCAATTTTTATACCACCGGATTTTTCATAATAAAGAAAGACAAAATGACGCAAAAGGATAAAAACAATACGACAAAATGACATAAATGCTTTTTATCTACTTGATTCTCAGCTCCCATAACCCACATCCACACATCCCTGCCTGCGGCAGTCAGGCAGCATCCACTTCTCAACTCACCAGTTCACCAGTTCACCACTTCTTCATTTCGCTACCTTACAAACAAGAGTTCCCTATACTTAGGCAACGACCATATTTCATCATCAATAAGGAGTTCCAGTTTATTGGTATGATAGCGGATCTTCTCAAAGTAAGGGAAAACCCGTTCGCAGTAAGCAAAGGCTTTGTCTTCAGCGTCATTCAGTTTATTGGCCGATTTTCTTGCTTCAAGCATTTCACTCACCAGCGATTTTACCTTGGCGATATGCTCGGAGATCTCCGTAATGGTTTCGACCTGGTTCGCTGAAACTTTCGAGAATGTATGGCGGTCGAGGACTTCATTCAGCCTTTGTACACATTCGCAAAGTGTGTTCAGGTATCTGATGGCTCCCGGGATGATATGGTTGGTTGCGAGGTCGCCCAGAACCCGTGATTCGATTTGCAGTTTCTTTGTATAATCCTCCAGATAGATCTCATGCCGGGCTTTCAGCTCCCGGCCGGTCAGCACTTTATTCTCTTCAAAGAGTTTGATGGTCTTTCTCGAAACCAATGCCTTGATCGCTTCGGGAGTAGTGCCATGGTTGGAAAGTTTTCTCCGGGAAGCTTCTTCGATCCATTCCTTGCTGTAATTATTTCCTTCGAAAAGGATATTCCGGGATTCCAGGATGTATTTTCGGAGGACATCAAAAATCGCGTCATCCTTGTTGATTTTATTTTTGATTTGCTGATCAACCTCTTTTTTGAACTTCTGCAGTTGATCGGCAAGGATAAGGTTAAGAACGATCATGGCTGGCGCACATGTCTGCGAACTTCCGACCGCACGGAATTCAAATTTATTACCGGTAAAGGCAAAGGGAGAGGTGCGGTTACGGTCGGTTTCATCGACGAGGATCTCCGGGATCCGCGGGAGGTTCTTGAACAGGTTTGCTTTTCCTTTCTGTGCTGTAAGGGTGATCTTTTTATCACTTTTTTCGATCATATTGATCATGGCAGAAAGATGGGCCCCGAGAAAGACGGAAATAATTGCCGGCGGGGCTTCATTGGCACCAAGCCGGTGATCATTACCAGGGGTTGCGATGATGGAACGGATCAGGTCTGCATGGTCATGCACAGCCTTAATAATGTTGACGAGGAAGGTGAGAAACTGATGGTTTTTCTCCGGGGTCTTGCCGGGAGAAAGCAGGTTCTCCTTGGTATCTGTTGCCAGCGACCAGTTATTATGTTTCCCGGATCCGTTCACGCCGCTATAAGGTTTCTCGTGAAAGAGAACCGTAAAGTCATGCCGTCTGGCGATCGTCTCCATCAGGTGCATGATGAGCTGGTTATGATCAACCGAAAGATTGGCTTCCTCAAAAACCGGGGCACATTCATACTGGTTGGGAGCAACTTCATTATGCCTTGTTTTGACGGGGATCCCCAGGCGATGGGCTTCAATTTCAAGCTCCTGCATGAAGGCGATCACCCGCTGGGGAATAGCGCCCAGGTAGTTATCCTCCAGCTGCTGGTCCTTGGCGGAAGCATTCCCGAAAAGCGTACGGCCGGTAAGAACCAGGTCGGGACGGGCAGCATAAAGTGCACTGTCGACAAGGAAATATTCCTGCTCCCAACCCAGGGTGGCATTGACCTTTGTTACATTGGTGTCAAAATAATGGCACACATCTACAGCCGCCTTATCAATGGCAGCCAGCGATTTCAACAGCGGGGTCTTATAATCCAGCGCTTCGCCGGTATAGGAAACGAACAAGGTCGGGATACACAGGGTCTTATCGATGATGAAAGCCGGAGAAGTAGGATCCCATGCAGTATATCCACGGGCTTCGAAAGTCGAACGCATGCCTCCGCTCGGGAAGCTCGATGCATCGGGTTCATGCTGTGAAAGCTGGCTTCCGCTGAAATTCTCGATGGCTTTTCCGCCTTCGACCGGATCCAGGAAGGAATCATGTTTCTCTGCCGTCAGACCGGTAAGGGGAAAAAACCAGTGAGTGTAATTAGTTGCCCCCTTGGCCAGTGCCCAGGCTTTCATTCCGGCTGCAACCTGGTCGGCGGTTTTCCGGTTGATCCTTTCTCCTTTTTCTATCGAATTTATTACCTGGCGAAAAGTCTCCGCCGTAAAGTATTTCTTCATGGCAGATTGGTTAAACGTCAATTCCCCGAAATAGTCCGATGCTTTCCCTTTCGGGAATTCTACAGGTTTACGCTTGTGCTGGATAGAAATCTCCAACGCCATGAATCGAATATTTTCCATTTTCAGTGATTAAGATTCAACATAAAAATAAATACCGGGTTTATCCGCAATGCAGGTAAGTTTTCACAAGCTTCAGCACCTCTTTTTCGTTGTCCTGGATGCTGACACGAAGCTGTTCATCATTATAACTCCTTAGTTTTTTGATAATGCCGTCGAGGATCTGGTGAGGGAAGACATTGAATTTTTCATAAATTGCCCGTTGTTTTTCAAGACAATCGGCCGAGTGCCAGCAGGAATCGGGAAGTTGCTTCAGATGTGTTGTACGGCTTTTATGTTTTTCTTCAAAGACATTTACGTCTACATAGGATTCTTTTGCAATGCTCAATGCATTGTTCATGGTCAGGCCATGCCTTGCTGCCACTGTCAATCCGGCGAGCAACAGGTATATGTCGGCTGATCCATCCGGGCAGCGGAATTCAACCGTTTGCCGGCGCCTGAAATCCCGTTCGCAATCTTTTTCAGTGGGATTGCAATCGGAGATCATGCTTCTGTTTGAATTCCAGCCTAAGGGAACCCTTACCAGGACCGATCTGTTCCGGTCTCCCCAGCAAATGTTTGTAGGTGCTTCCTGGTGGGGAACCAGCCTGAAGTAACTCGTTGGAATGGTGTTTCCAAAGGCTGTCAGTGATTGTGCAAGGTCAACATAACCGGCAATGATTTTTTTTGCTGTATTGGAAAGCGAACCATTTTCCACCATCGCATTTTTGTTGTCCTTCACCAGTTTGGTATGGATGTGAAGGCCGCTGCCGGCTTTACCGGTGGTAATTTTGGGTGCGAAGGTGGCCGTTACTCCATATTTGTATGCCAGGCAACGCAACACCCATTTTGCGATGAGAATCTGATCAGCGGCTTCTTCCAGCTTCACCGGGATGAATTCGATCTCGCTTTGCTCATAGTTAAAGCTTCCTTCCGAAAAATTACCTACTTCCGAATGCCCGTATTTAATATTTCCTCCGCATTTGGCGATGGCCCGCATAGCTTCCATCCGAAGGCCTCCCCATTTTGTGAAAGGAGGTGATTCATGATAACCGCGCTCATCTATGGCTTCATAAGCGGAATCCTTATCGCTGATAATGTAATACTCCAGTTCTCCCATCACTTCGAAGAGCATCCCGGTTTGCTCCTGCAATACCTGGTGAGATTTTCTGAGGATGTGTTCGGGTGAATTGGCAAAGGGCAGGCCGTCCTTGTCATAGTAAGAACAAAGAAT
>Ga0182027_10013154_pt1 | contig 11570 bp, 8 predicted proteins | sample 712E1DmetaG_FD_121300 | JGI IMG/M metagenome (GOLD analysis project Ga0182027, IMG submission 121300) | Permafrost microbial communities from Stordalen Mire, Sweden - 712E1D metaG (Illumina Assembly) | ecosystem: Environmental > Terrestrial > Soil > Wetlands > Permafrost | place: Sweden...
ACGCCCTGGCTGCGGTAGACCTTCTGGACTTCCTTGACCAGGTAGCGCTGGACGCTGTCCTTGCCCCGGGTCTCGAGGTACTCCTGCGGGTTGATCGGCCCGTCCGTGATGGCATCGCCGGCGCGGATATCGGAGCCGTTCTCGACCATGAGCTTGGCGTTGTGCGGAATGGCGTACTCGCGCTCGACCGTGTCCTCGGAGCGGACGACGATGTCGTCGCCCTCATGGACGAGGAAGCCCTTGGCCGGGGCGGTAACGTCGTTGGCCTTGTCGCCACCTTCTGCCCGGGCGATGACCTGACCGGCTTCGACCATGTCGCCGGCCGCTGCAAGCAGCTCGATGCCGGCGCCGAGGGCGATGTGGGTGTCGTACTGCTCGCGGCTCGTCACCTTGACGCGCGTGCCGGTGTCGCTGCGGACGATCTCCACGATGCCGTCGATGTGGCTGATCTCGGCCTTGCCCTTGGGGATGCGGCCTTCGAACAGCTCCTCGACTCGCGGCAGACCGGCGGTGATGTCCAACCCGGCGACGCCGCCGGTGTGGAACGTTCGCATGGTCAGCTGCGTGCCAGGCTCGCCGATCGACTGAGCGGCGATGATGCCGACGGCCTCGCCGATGCCCACCAGGTGACCGGTGGCCAGGTTTCGACCGTAGCAGAGCCGGCAGACGCCGTGGCGCGCCTCGCACGAGAGCGGCGAGCGGACCAGGACCTCATCGATCCCGGACTCGTCGATCGCTAAGGCGATTGCCTCGCTGATCTCCTGGTTGCGTTCGGCGACCTGCTCACCAGTGGTGGGATTGAACAGATCGGCGGCGGAGAGGCGACCGACCATTCGCTTCTGGTAGGCGCCCTTTTCGTTGCTGGCGATCTCGGCCGACTCGGAGCGGGTGATCCAGGAACCTTCCTGGGTACCGCAGTCCTCTTCCCGAGTGATGACGTCCTGGGCCACGTCCACCAGACGGCGGGTCAGATAACCCGAGTCGGCGGTGCGGAGGGCGGTGTCGGCGAGGCCCTTGCGGGCGCCGTGGGTGGAGATGAAGTACTCGAGGACCGTCATGCCTTCGCGGAAGTTACTCCGCACCGGCACGTCGATGATGCGGCCCGACGGGTCGGCCATGAGGCCTCGCATACCGCCGAGCTGGCTGATCTGGCCCTTGTTGCCTCGGGCGCCCGAGTCGGCCATCATGCGGACCGAACCGAACGGATCGAGGCCGTCCATCATCGAGCTGGACAGATCGTTGGTGGTCTTCTGCCAGACGTCGACGACCTGCTCGTAGCGCTCGTCGTCGGTGATCAGACCGCGCTGGAACTGGCGGTCGATCTGGTCGACCGAAACGTCGGCCTCCTTGAGGCGACGGCTCTTGTCGGGCGGGATGACGATGTCGCCGACGGCGATCGTCATGCCACCGCGAGTCGCGTATTCGAAGCCGACGGCCTTGATCCCGTCGACGACGACGGCCGTCTCCTCGGGACCGAGGATCCGGTAGCACTCGTCGACGATCTTGCGCAGCTCGGTCCGCTTCATGTTCACGTTCTTGAAGCGGAGCCGATCGGGCACGATCTGGTTGAAGATGATGCGGCCGACGGTCGTCTGAACCCGGGTGTCGATGGCCGCTCCGGCCGCCTCGTCCCAGGCCTTGACCATGGCGATGACCGGCTCGTGAAGGGTGACTTCACGCATCTGGTAGGTCAGGATGGCCTCTTGCTCGCTGGAGAACAGGCGCATCTTCTTGCCCGCAACCAGCGGCTTCTCCATCGTCAGGTAGAAGCAGCCTAGGACCATGTCCTGGGTAGGGGCAACGACCGGGCTGCCGTCCGCCGGCGAGAGCAGGTTGGCGGTGGACAGCATCATCGTCCGCGCCTCTTCCTGCGCAGCAGTGGAGAGCGGGACGTGGACGGCCATCTGGTCGCCGTCGAAGTCTGCGTTGAAGGCGGTGCAGACCAGCGGGTGGATCTGGATGGCCGAGCCCTCGACGAGGACCGGCATAAACGCCTGGATGCCCAGGCGGTGCAGCGTTGGGGCGCGGTTCAGCAGGACCGGGTGGTCCTTGATGACTTCCTCGAGAACGTCCCAGACCTCAGGCCGGACCCGCTCGACGATGCGCTTGGCGCTCTTGATGTTGTGGGCGAAGCCCTTCTCGACGAGCAGGCGCATGACGAACGGCTTGAACAGCTCGAGCGCCATCTTCTTGGGCAGGCCGCACTGGTGGAGCTTGAGCTCCGGGCCCACGACGATGACCGAGCGGCCGGAGTAGTCCACGCGCTTGCCGAGCAGGTTCTGGCGGAACCGGCCCTGCTTGCCCTTGAGCATGTCTGAGAGGCTCTTGAGGCGGTGGTTGCCGGTGCCGGCAATTGCCCGTCCACGCCGACCATTGTCGATCAGCGCGTCGCAGGCTTCCTGGAGCATTCGCTTCTCGTTGCGAATGATGATCTCCGGGGCGCCCAGCTCGAGCAACCTCTTGAGGCGGTTGTTGCGGTTGATCACGCGGCGATATAGATCGTTCAGGTCCGAGGTGGCGAAGCGCCCGCCGTCGAGCTGAACCATCGGCCGCAGGTCCGGCGGAATCACCGGAATGACGGACAGGATCATCCACTCGGGCCGCGTGCCCGAGCGGCGGAAGGCCTCGATCAGGCGCAGGCGCTTGATGGCCTTCTTGCGGCGCTGGCCCGAAGTCGTCCGAACCTCGACGTGGAGCGAGCGAGCGAGCTCCTCGAGATCCATCCGGCCGATGATGTCGCGGACCGCCTCGGCGCCCATCGCGGCGTGGAAGATGCGGCCGCCGCGGCTGCCCGAGCCGTAGCGCTCGTCCAGGTAGCGGAAGTCGTTCTCCGAGAGGGTCATGAGCGACTTGATCGACTCGATCTCATCGCGCTGCTTGCGGATGTCGTCCTTGGCTCCTTCGGCGTCGCGGCGCAGACGCTCGCGCTCGGACTCGAGCTCGGCGTCGTTGGCGAGTTCGAGGTCGCCGATCTTCTGAGCGACGCTGCGCTCCTCGTCGGCCTCGCGCTGCTGGATCTCGGCGGTGACCCGCTCGGTCTCGGCAGCCGCGATCTTGCGGAGAGCGGCAGTGGCTTCCTTGCCGGCAGTGGCGCCGGCCGCGACGACAACCTCGCCCGTGATGGGATAGGCGATCGCCTCGGTGGCGGGTTCCTTGCCGAGAGCGCTCAGGAGCTTCTCGACCTGCTGCGCGGCTTCGACGATCTCTTCGGTGCGGGCCGTGCGCTGCAGCTCGAGCTCGCTCTTGGTAGTGGCGAGGGTCGCGGTCAGTTCGTCCTTCTGGCGGTGGAAGCGGCTCTTGAGCTCGTCCTCCAGGTCTCCGAGAGCTCGGCCGCCCTTGCCTCCCCTACCCTCGGCCTCGTCCTCGAGCGCCGCCAGGGCGCGCTTCCGCGCATCCTCGTCGACGTGGGTGACGATGTAGAGGGCGAAGTAAAGGATGCGCTCGAGGTTGCGGGGGCTGATGTCGAGCAGGATGCCAAGGCGCGACGGCGTCCCCTTGAAATACCAGATGTGGCTAACGGGGCTGGCCAGCTGGATATGGCCCATGCGCTCGCGGCGGACCTTGGAGCGAGTGACCTCCACGCCACACTTGTCGCAGATGATGCCCTTATAGCGGATCCGCTTGTACTTGCCGCAGTAGCACTCCCAGTCCTTGGTAGGACCGAAGATGCGCTCGTCGAACAGCCCATCCTTCTCCGGCTTGAGCGTTCGATAGTTGATCGTCTCGGGCTTGGTTACCTCGCCTGACGACCAATCGCGGATCTGCTCCGGACTCGCGAGTGAGATCCGGATCGCGTTGAAGTTGTTGACCTCGAGCATTCCTCTCCTCCACGCCACTGCCTGGCTCGGTGGCGTAGTTCGGACCGTGGATCGGCGCCGCCTGGCTGGCCGGGCACAGACGCCGCGTCATGCGCGTAGTTGGATCAGTCTTCGAACCCAGCGAGATTGATACCACCGAGATCCGGCATCGGGTAGGTGCCGGAATCTTCGGCGAAGCGGATCTCCTCATCGTTCTCGTTGAGGATCTCGACGTTGAGCCCGAGGCTCTGGAGTTCTTTGATGAGAACCTTGAACGACTCAGGAACACCTGGCGCCTGGATCTCCTCGCCCTTGACGATCGCCTCATAGGTTTGGACGCGACCCATGACGTCGTCGGACTTGACGGTGAGAAGCTCTTGCAGGATGTTCGCGGCGCCGTAGGCCTCGAGGGCCCAGACCTCCATCTCACCAAAGCGCTGGCCACCGAACTGGGCCTTGCCGCCCAACGGCTGCTGCGTGATGAGGCTGTAGGGTCCGGTCGACCGGGCGTGGATCTTGTCCTCCACCAGGTGGTGGAGCTTGAGCATGTAGATGTAGCCGACGGTGATGTCCCGATCGAACGCCTCGCCGGAGCGTCCGTCGCGGAGCTCGACCTTGCCGTCTTCCGGGAGCCCGGACAGGCGCAGTTCCTCGCGGATCTGCTCCTCCGTGGCGCCGTCGAAGACGGCCGTCGCGGCCTTGAGGCCACGCTCGTGGAGCGCCCAACCGAGGTGCGTCTCGAGGATCTGGCCGATGTTCATTCGGCTCGGGACACCGAGTGGGTTGAGCACGATGTCGACCGGGGTGCCGTCGGGCAGGTAAGGCATGTCCTCGACAGGCAGAACCTTGGCGATGACACCCTTGTTGCCGTGGCGGCCGGCCATCTTGTCGCCGACGCTGACCTTGCGCTTCTGGGCTACTGAGACTCGAACCAGGCGGTTGACGCCCGGCATGAGCTCGTCGCCTTCCTCGCGGCTGAAGATGCGGACGTCGACGACCTTGCCGCGCTCGCCGTGGGGCAGGCGCAGGCTCGAGTCCTTCACTTCGCGAGCCTTCTCGCCGAAGATGGCTCGCAAGAGCCGCTCCTCGGCCGTCAGCTCGGTCTCACCCTTGGGCGTGATCTTGCCGACCAGGATGTCGCCGGGCTGGACCTCGGCACCGATGTAGACGATGCCTTCCTCGTCCAGATCCTTGAGCGACTCCTCACCCACGTTGGGGATGTCGCGCGTGATCTCTTCGGGGCCGAGCTTGGTGTCGCGAGACTCGAGCTCATGCTTCTCGATGTGGATGCTGGTGAAGAAGTCTTCCTTGACGAGGCGCTCGCTGATGACGATGGCGTCTTCGTAGTTGCCACCTTCCCAGCTCATGAACGCCACGAGGACGTTGCGGCCGAGGGCCAGCTCGCCTTGATCGGTGGAGCTCGAGTCGGCGATCGGGCCGCCCTTCTCAAGCCGCTGACCGACATCGACGATAGGCCGCTGGTTGATGCAGGTGCCCTGGTTGGAGCGCACGTACTTCTGGAGCAGGTATTCGTCGAGCTCGCCCGAGTCCGTCTCGACCTTGACGCGATCCGCGGTCACGCTCGTGACCACGCCCGGCCGGCGAGCGACCACAACCTGGCCCGAGTCGAGGGCCGAGCGCCACTCCATGCCGGTCCCGACGATCGGCGACTCCGGCTCGAGAAGCGGCACGGCCTGGCGCTGCATGTTCGAACCCATCAGGGCTCGGTTCGCGTCGTCGTGCTCGAGGAACGGAATGAGGGCCGTGGCCACTGAGACGACCTGCTTCGGCGAGACGTCCATGTACTCGATGGCGTTTGGACGCGCCTCGGGGAACTGGTCGCGGTAGCGGCACGGAATGCGGTCCTTGACGAAGTGCCCCTGGGCGTCGAGCTCGGCGTTGGCCTGAGCGACGTGGTGCTCTTCCTCCTCGTCCGCGGCGAGGTACTCGATTTCCTTTGTGACCACCGGACGGATCTGGAAGGCCTGGGCCTTCTGGCGCTTGAGTTCGGCGAGGGCGGCCTCGTTGAACTTCTCGCCGGCCTTGACGATGACCTTGCCATCCTTGCCGACCAGGTCGACGCCGGCCTCGTGGCGGGCGATGTCCGGATCATCCCAGGCGATCGTCCGCTTGACCTTGCGGTATGGCGTCTCGATGAAGCCATAGCTGTTGATCCGGCCGAAGGTGGCGAGCGAGCCGATCAGGCCGATGTTCGGACCTTCCGGCGTCTCGATCGGGCAGATGCGACCGTAGTGGCTGTGGTGGACGTCTCGGACATCGAAGCCGGCGCGCTCTCGCGACAGGCCGCCCGGGCCAAGCGCGGATAGGCGTCGCTTGCTGGTCAGCTCGGCCAGAGGGTTGGTCTGGTCCATGAACTGGCTCAACTGGCTGCCGCCGAAGAACTCCTTCATCGCGGCCACCACGGGTCGGATGTTGATGAGGGCGTTCGGGGTCGCCTTGTCGATCTCCTGGATCGTCATGCGCTCGCGCACGACCCGCTCCATGCGCAGGAGGCCAACACGGAAGGCGTTCTGGATCAACTCGCCGTTGGCGCGGATGCGGCGGTTGCCGAGGTGGTCTATGTCGTCGGGCAGGCCCAGCCCGCGGTTCAGCTCGATGAGGTGGCCGACGATGGCGGCGATGTCCTCCCGGGTGATGATCCGCTGCTCGCGGTCGAGCTCGATGCCCATCCGATCGACGACCGGACCGAGCTTCTTGTTGAACTTGTACCGGCCCACTCGACCGAGGTCGTAGCGACGGAAGTTGAAGAACAGGCTCTCGACCAGCTGGCGGGCGTTGTCGCCGGTGGGCGGATCGCCCGGGCGCAGCTTCTTGTAGACCTCGATCAGGGCGTCCTGCTGGGTCTTCGTCAGGTCCTTGTCCAGCGTCGAGGCAATGTACTGGTGCTCGGGATCGCTGTCGACGGTGGCGAACAGGGCGCCGATCTGGTCGTTCTGCTCGTAGCCGACGGCGCGTAGCAGCGTCGTCGCCGCGATCTTGCGCTTGCGATCGACCTTGACTGAGAGCAGATCCTTGTTGCTCGTCTCGAATTCGAGCCATGCGCCACGGTTCGGGATCACCTTGGCCGAATAGAGGGTCCGGCCGCTGGTCGGATCCTCGACCGCGCTGTAGTACACGCCGGGCGAACGAACGAGCTGGGAGACCACGACGCGCTCAGCGCCGTTGATGATGAACGTGCCCTGGTCCGTCATGAACGGGAAGTCGCCCATGTAGACCCGCTGGCGCTGGATCTCGCCAGTCTCCTTGATCAGGAGCTCAACGTTGACGTAAAGGGGCCGGCTGAAGGTGAGGTCCTTGGTCCTGCACTCGAGCTCGGAGTACTTGGGCGCGCCGAACTCATAGTCGAGGAAATGGAGCTCCATCACCTTGCCGGTGAAGTCCTTGATCGGGCTGATCTCGTCGAACAGCTCCCGGAGCCCGCTTTCCACGAACCAATCGAATGACTTCAACTGAAGCTCGATCAGGTTGGGGATCTCGAGGACCTCGGGGATCCGGGCGTAACGCTTTCGAGGCGTAGCCGCAGAAGCGCGAGGGGACTCAGCGACAGACAGCATGAACCGCTCCTTGACGGAGGAGAAAGGGAAGGGCCGCGCTCACAGAAGGAGTAGGATACCGCGATTTTCCCTTGTGTCAAACGGGCGTGCGGGAAGAACCCCGAACATCGCCCACCAGTTGTCCCGTCAGGCGGGACACCGGCGGATGTCGATCCGCCTCCGCAAGGCCCGAACCTGCCCGACCCGGCGCTCGCTCAAATGATCAGCGTCGACGACGGGCGGGTTCGGTCCCGCGAAACGAGTACTACTTGATCTCGACCTTCGCGCCCACTTCTTCGAGGGCGGCCTTGATCTTCGCAGCCTCGTCCTTGTTGACGCCTTCCTTGACGGGCTTCGGGAAACCGTCGACCAGGTCCTTGGCCTCCTTGAGGCCCAGGCCGGTCAGCTCGCGGACGACCTTGATGACCGGGATCTTGTTGGGGCCGATCTCGGTGAGGACGGCGGTGAACTCCGTCTGCTCCTCGACCTCAGCGGCCGCGGCAACCGGGGCGGCGGCAGCAGCCGAGGCCATGGCGACCGGGGCGGCGGCGGTCACGCCGAACTTCTCTTCGATGGCTTTGGTGAGATCACGGACTTCGAGGACCGTCATTGACGAAATCGCGTCCAGGATCTGCGCCTGCGTGATAGCTGCCATTGCGATTTGACTCCTTTGGAGCCGGGCTCAGGCCCGGCCTGTTGTCTCGAGGATTAGGCCTTCTGCTCGGCGACGGCCGACATGACCCCTGCCAGTTCTCGCATGGAGGCGGCCAGGGCGCCAACGAGTTGCGACATCGGCGCCGAAAGCGTGCCGGCAAGTTGACCAAGCAGAACTTCGCGGCTGGGAAGCTGCGAAAGGCTCGTGATCCCGGCCGCGTCCACGATCGCGTGATCGCCGAGCAAGCCGCCCTTGATCTTGACGAGGCGATAAGGCCTGAGGGCATCGATCACGGCCTTGGCCATGACGGCCTCGTTGCCTGATCCGAACGCCACAGCCGTCGGGCCTTCGAGGAGCACGGCGAGCGGCTCCTTGCCGGCATCTTTCGCCGCGATCTTCATCAGCCGGTTCTTGACGACGTGGTACGTGACGTTCTGCTGACGCAGGGTCCGGCGGATCGCGCCGAGCTCGGAGACCTTGAGGCCGCGGTATTCGGAGACGATCATCGCCGAGCTCGACCGGGCTATCTCGGTCAACTCCGCGACGGTCTCGCGCTTGGCCTCGGTAGGCATGTGTGACCTCCTTGGGTTGCCGCGCGCAGCCGGCGCGCTCGGAGGGCGAGTCAATCGGCTTCGCCGATTGACTTTTCGAGAAAGCCTTCCGGCCTTCTCGTCGTGGCACCCGAAACTTCACAGTCCCAGGAACCACGGCGCCCCTGCGACGGCTTTCGCCGACAGGGGCGCGCCCACCAAGAGCGGTGGAGGCCTGTTCCCTGCCTCGGCGTCGAGCGAGAGTTTCGCGATTAAGCCCCGAAGGGCCGGCGCTGTCTTTGGCGGTCCGTCTTATTCGGTTGTGGCTCGGTCGGCGCTTCCGCCGCCGAACCTCATGTGTTGGGCGTCGTTACGACGCCGCGGCGACCGCGAGGACGCCCGGAATGTCGATCCGGATGCCGGGTCCCATGGTCGGGGTAATGGTCAGGGTCTTGAGGTACTGGCCCTTGGCGCCGGACGGGCGCGCTCGGTTGATGGCATCGAGCAGGGTGGCCAGGTTGTCGACGAGCTGCTGGCTCTCGAAGCTGGCCTTGCCGAACGAGACGTGGATGATGCCACCCTTGTCGACCTTGAATTCGACGCGGCCCGCCTTGACTTCCTTGATCGCGCGTTCCAGGTCGAACGTGATCGTGCCCGACTTCGGGTTCGGCATCAGGCCCTTGCGGCCAAGGATGCGGCCCAGGCGACCGACCATGCCCATGACGTCCGGGGCGGCGAGAGCAACGTCGAAGTCCGTCCAGCCGGCCTCGACCTTCTTGACCAGGTCCTCTGCGCCGACCTCGTCGGCTCCGGCGCGCAACGCCTCGAGGGCCTTCTCGCCCTGGGCGAAGACCACGACGCGGACTACCTTGCCGGTACCATGGGGCAGCACCACCGTGCCACGGACCATCTGGTCGGCGTGGCGCGGATCCACGCCCAAACGAATGTGGGCCTCGACGCTCGCGTCAAACCCGACGTAGCTGGTCTTGCGGGCAAGATCGGCACCCTCGGCGGGCGCATACAGCTTGGTGCGGTCGACGAGCTTGGCGGCTTCCTGGTACTTCTTACCGTGCTCCGGCATCTGATCTCCTTCTGGCGGCCTCCCCGGCCTCCCGGTTCAGCCTCCCCCTTCTCGCGGGGTCTATCGCCGGGTCTACCCGGGTTGTCAGTGGCCTGGCTGCTCGCTCCGGCGGTGGAGCAGGTGTTCCGTGGCTAGCGGAGAAGCCGCCGCAGGCGAGTTCTCCGAGGTGATTGGCCTCCGGGCCAATCACACAACTTCGAGGCCCATGCTCCTGGCAGTGCCCTCGATCTGGGCCATGGCGCCCTCGATCGAGTTGGCGTTGAGATCGGACATCTTGATCGTGGCAATCTCGCGGATCTGCGCCTTGGTCACCTTGCCGACGGTCTCACGGCCGGCGGTCGCGGTGCCCTTCGTTACCCCAGCTGCCTTGCGGAGGAGATCCGGGGCGGGCGGGGTCTTGAGGACGAAGGTGAACGAGCGATCCTCGAAGATCGTGATTTGGGCCGGGATCACCTGGCCGACCTTGTCGGCTGTCTTCTCGTTGTACGACTTGGTGAACTCGACGATGTTGATGCCGTGGGGGCCGAGAGCCGTGCCGACCGGCGGCGCGGGCGTGGCCTTGCCAGCATTGAGCTGCAGGGTGAGTACGATGCGGATCTTCTTGGCCACGGGGCTCGAGCTTCCTTTCGCTTACAGCTTCTCGACCTGGAGGAAGTCGAGCTCGACCGGGGTTTCGCGGCCGAAGATGCTGACCAGCACCTTGACTTTGTTGCGCTCGGGGTTGACCTCGTCCACCGTGCCGATGAACTCGGCGAATGGACCGTCGGTGACCCGGACGTTCTGACCCTTGGTGAATGCGACCCGATAGCGAGGTGTCTCCACGCCCATCTGCCGGAGGATCTGCTTGACCTCCTGCTCGTCGAGCGGGATCGGCTCGCTGCGCACACCCGGGATGTTGCCGCCGCCAACGAAGCTGGTGACGCCAGGAGTGTTGCGGACCACGTACCACGAGTCGGGGTCGAGGATCATCTCGACCAAGACGTAGCCGGGATAAACCTTCTTCTGCACCGTGTGGCGCTGGCCCTGGCGGATCTCGATCTCGTCTTCCATCGGCACGAGGACCTGGAAGATCTTATCGTCCATGCCCATCGATTCGATGCGGTGCTCGAGGTTCGCCTTGACCTTGTTTTCGTAGCCAGAGTACGTGTGGATGACGTACCAGCGCTTCTCGGGCGGCCGAACCGCCTCGCCGGCCTGCTCCGTCTTCATGGTTGAGATCACCCGGTGATGTACGTGGCGAGAAGGCCGAAGACGTAGTCGAAGCCGGCGATTATCACGGCTACGACTGCGCTGACCGCCAGCACCAGGATCGTGAGATTACGAGCCTGTTGCGGCGTGGGCCAGTTGACCTTCTGAAGTTCTTGCCATGAGTCTTGGATGAAGCGCTGGATGCGCGACACGGCAGCTCTCTTGCTTACAAGCTTGGATGTGTCTGGCAGGCGCCGCGGGACTCGAACCCACAACCCCTGGTTTTGGAGACCAGTGCTCTGCCAAATTGAGCTAGGCGCCTGCGAAATGGCCTTCGCCGCGGGCTGTCAATACCGTCGTCAGCTTAGCTGACGCGTTGTCGCCTGTGCTCCTCGCTCACGTACCTTAGTACGCTCGCTCCGGTGCTCGGCTCCGCCTCGGTCTTGCCTCGCCGGCGGCTCGGCTTGTTCCTCTACTTTGCCTCTCGGTGCAGGGTGTGGCGGCGTTCACGAGGGCAGTACTTGCGGAGCTCGAGTCGGCCGGGATCGTTCTTCTTGTTCTTGCGCGTGGTGTACGTCCGCATCTTGCACTCGGTGCAAGCGAGCTGAATGATCGGACGCGCGTCAACCTTAGCCATTCGTCACTCGGTGATTGTGGTGACGGCCCCGGCGCCGACAGTGCGTCCACCCTCGCGGATGGCGAAGCGCTGTCCAACTTCCAGAGCGATCGGGGTGATGAGCTCGACGCTCATGTCGACGTTGTCGC